>Ga0136633_1002445_pt1 | contig 12793 bp, 10 predicted proteins | sample AntDrymeUQ832206_2_FD_105494 | JGI IMG/M metagenome (GOLD analysis project Ga0136633, IMG submission 105494) | Polar desert sand microbial communities from Dry Valleys, Antarctica - metaG UQ83 (22.06) | ecosystem: Environmental > Terrestrial > Soil > Desert | place: Antarctica: Dry Valley... | reverse complement strand
GGTCGCGGCATAAGCCTAGTTTCGCGAGCCCGCGGCTAATACGCAACCGGGTGGGAGCTGTCGGAGTGGTCCGCCCGAGACACCGTCTTAGCGAAGCGTAGGTGTCGAGGGCGGACACACCCGACGGCGACCGCGCGAGGGGTTATCCGCCGCGCAGCTCGCGGGAAAAGCGCTCGAGTATCGTGCGCTCATCAGGGCTCAGGCTTTCCACCCCGGAGCTGGAGATCTTGTCGAGCACCCGGTTCAATTCCTCTGAGCGTCGCTTCCTGCTGTCGACTGGAGGTGGAAGAATCTTCGGCGTGATGGCGATGCTCTTCGCAACGACCGAATCAGTCCGGCTCGCGGCGCTCTCGCGCGTGCGCGGCTGCGGTTTAGGTACGGCGCGTGGCATCTCGTCCGCATCGTCGGGGATCGCGGCAACGCGCCGGCGAAAGCGCTCGATCCCGCCGGAGCCGGGCCCTTTGATGTACACCCAGGCGAACACCAGCCCGCCAAGGTGGGCGACGGCCGCGATGCCCGATCCCCCTGCCCCGTCGCGCTGTGACGCCACGGCGAGCGCAAGATTCACGACGACCATCCAGCCCACGAACCATTTCGTCTTCATCGGTATCAGCCCGAAGACGAATACTTCTTCATCGGGCCACCGGATAGCGAAGGCGAGCATCACCCCGTACACCGCGGCCGATGCGCCGACCAGTACGCCGCTGCGCACCAGGATCAGGTGGGTGAGCGCGCCACCAAGTCCGCACCAGAGGTAGAACGCCGTGAAGCTGCGGGTGGTCCATTCGGATTCGACACGCGGACCGAACGTCCACAGCGCGAACATGTTGAATGCGAGGTGCGCGAGCCCTGCGTGGACGAACATGTACGTCGCCATCGTCCACCAGCCGGCCGGCATCACGACGCTCTCGAAGCCGAGCGCGCCAAAGACGTTCCGCTCGCCAAAGATCGTGAGCTGGAGGAAGAACACGCCGATATTGATCGCCAGCAGCCAGGCGACCGCGGGCGTTATCCCGAACCGCCGTTCTTCCGGAAACTCACCCGTCACCGCGCCTCCCTCATCATCCTTTCCTATACTGGGCAACCGATTGGCAAGTTCCTGACTGTCAGATCCATCGTCGCAAGCCAGGACGCAGCACGCAGCACGCAGCACGCAGCGCAGCTCACTTCCCTGCCGCGAGCAGCGCGATCCTCTCGCAAAAGTCGGGAAAGGAAATTCCGACCGCCGCCGCCGCCTGCGGAATGAGACTCAGCTCGGTCATTCCGGGCAACGTGTTTACTTCGAGGCAATACAACGACCCATCCGCGGCCATGCGGTAATCGACTCTCGGGCATCCCCCAAGCTTCAGAGCCCGGCATGCCATCTTCGCCTGCCGCTTGGCGTCGGCAGCTACAGCGGCGGGGATATCGGCGGGAAAAACCTCCTCGGCCATCCCCGCCGTGTACTTGCATTCGTAGTCGTATATCTCGTGCTTGGGGATGATCTCGCCGACGGGCAGAGCTTCGTCCCCGAGCATTCCAACGGTAAGCTCGCGGCCGGGGATGAATTTTTCGATCATCACCTCGTCGTCGTGCAGGAACGCCTCGTCGATGGCCTGTGCCAGATCTTCGATCTGCTTGACGACGGTGAGTCCGACGCTCGATCCTTCCTTTGACGGCTTCACCACGACCGGAAGTCCGAGCTTGGCCAGGACCTCCTCAGCAGTTGCCGGCGCCATGAGCCAGTCGGGCGTGCCCACCCCCGCCGCCCTTAGCAGGATCTTGGACAGCTCCTTGTCCATCGCCAGAGCGCTCGCCAGATGACCGCTACCAGTGTAGCGTTTGCCAGCCATGTCGAGCATGGCCTGGAGGGTACCGTCCTCGCCCTGACCGCCGTGCAGCGCCAGAAACACGACATCGGCGCCCGTGACCTCGGGCATTTGCGTCAGCGTCGGGAGGATCGTCCCGCCGTTGAACGACCGCAGCTCCTCGAGCGTTGGCGGGGTGGTCTTCACCCCGCGCTCGCGCAGCACGCGCTCAGCCTCGCTGTCAATCGGGCCCTTGGCGGGGTCCACCAGCAGCACGTCGTGCCCTTTCCCGCGCAGCGCATCCGCAATCCGCAGCCCCGATGCCATCGATACATCGCGCTCGGATGATGCTCCACCCAGCAATACCGTGATCTTCATCCGAGGCGTTCTCAGTTTGACATCATGAAGTGCAGCATGTCGGACCGCGTCACTATGCCGAGCCTGCCGTCGTCGCGCACGAGCACCGCGGGAGTCGACTTGGACAACAGCTTGACTATGCCGTCGATCGATTGGTTCGCGTCCACCACCGGGAATGGCGAGTCCATGACGTCCGCGACCGATGCTTCCAATAGCTTCGGATCCGCGAGCGTTTTTTGCGACAGCGCCCAATCGCTCACCGAGCCCACGCAGTCGTCGCCGTCCATCACGGGTAGCTGCGATACGTCGTGCAACGACATCAGGCCGACCGCCTGCCGCACGCTAGCGCCCGGAGTCGTGCTCACGATTCCTGCCGACTTCGTGGTCTTTCGCACGAGCACGTCCTCCAGCGAAACGCGCGCCGCGTCGAGCATCTGGTTCTCACGCATCCATTCATCACTGTACAGCTTCGACAGATAACGCTCACCTGTGTCGCACAGCAGCGTCACGATCAGCGCGTCCGGATCGTCTAGCTCCTTCGCAACCTGTAGCGCGAGATGTGCCATGAGACCGGAAGATCCGCCCGAGAAAAGACCTTCCTCGCGCGTCAGCCGGCGCGCCATCGCAAACGAGTCCTTGTCGCCAACGGTGTGAAACTCATCCACGAGCGCGAGATCGAGCGTGCCGGGGACCTTGTCCTGGCCGATGCCCTCGACCTTGTACGGAGTTCCCTCCGTTGTGCTCGCTCCCTTGGTCCGCCATTTCTCGGCGAGAATTGAGCCCGCCGGGTCACCCACGATCACGCGCACGGCTGGGTTCTTCTCCTTCAGGTAGCGCCCCGCGCCCGTCACCGTGCCGCCGGTTCCCGCGGCCAGCACGAAATGCGTGATCCGCCCCTCGGTCTGCTCCCATATCTCCGGCCCGGTGGTCGCATAGTGCGCCTCCGGATTCGCGTCGTTATAAAACTGGTCCGCGAAGATCGCGTTCGGCGTCTCGGCGGCTATGCGCCGCGCCATGACGAGGTAATGCTCGGGATGATCGGGCGGGACGGCGGTCGGCGTGACGATCACTTCGGCGCCATATGCCTTGAGCAGCCGGACCTTCTCCTGCGACATCTTGTCCGGCATAGTAAAGATACACTTGTATCCTTTTAAGACAGCCGCGATTGCGAGCCCGACACCCGTATTTCCGCTGGTCGCTTCGACTATCGTCCCGCCACGCTTGAGCCTCCCTTCCCGCTCTGCCCGCTCGATAATCGGGAGGCCGATGCGGTCCTTGATCGATCCGCCGGGGTTGAATGATTCAGCCTTCACGTAAACAGGTGTTCTTAGTCCCCGCGTGACCCGATTCAGCCGGATCAGGGGCGTCCATCCGACGGCATCCAGAACCGAATCGTACCTCTTGAGCTTTTCAGAGCTCTCCAGCTTCCCCTTCCGGGCCGGTCCGGGCTCCTTCATTGGCTGCGCGTCGGTTGGCGAAGAATCGTGTCTCCCGGGAGCGCCGGAGCGTCCGGATGCCGAAAATAGACAGGGAAGAGGATCGATACAGGCATCGCCTCATTTCTCCGTCGGGCTGGCTCGAACCTGAGATCGCGTGATCCCTTTACTGCCGCCGAATCGAGCGCGGCATAGTTCGACGTTTCAACCACCCTGGTCGAGTCCGCGGCAACCCTGCCCCCGGCATCGATGAATATCCGCAGGGTTACGTTCCCCTGGATCTTCCGTGAGTAAAGCGCCGGCGGATACCTGAACGGAAGCTCGCTGTTGATCATCCTGGGAAGTACTTCCGGTGTGGGGCCGGTATGTCCGGTGACGACCGGGTTGGATTCCGCTTCCCTGCTACACGCCGAGAGGGCGGCGACGGCGACGAGCGCCAATCGGACGAATGGTCGCGAGCTCATATGCATCAAGTTACCCGTGCTTCGCCTGGTCTACGAGTCGCGCGACGAGGTCGAGCGCCTGTAGCGGCGTGAGGTTGTTGGGATCGGTCCCACGTAGCTCTTCCATTACCGGATTCGGCTCTTCTGCAAAAAGCGGGAGCTGCGGCGCGGGAACGGGGCCGCGCCGCGACCCCGAGCTTACTATGTGCCCGCTCTCCAACGACTTGAGAACTTCGCGAGCGCGCGCGAGCACTTGAGCTGGAAGTCCAGCAAGGCGTCCGACCTCGATCCCATAGGACCGATCCGCGCCCCCTGGCTCCAGGCGGTGCAGAAAGAGAACCCGGTCGGCGGTTTCCTTTACCGCCACGTTGTAATTGCGAACTGCGGGCTTCTGTTCGTCCAATTGCGTCAGCTCGTGGTAGTGCGTGGCGAAAATCGTCTTGCACTGCACCTTGTCGTGCAGATGCTCGGTTACTGCCCATGCGATCGAAACCCCGTCGTATGTCGACGTTCCGCGACCGATCTCGTCCAGAAGGACCAGGCTTCGCTCGGTAGCGGAATGCAGAATAGCGCTCGTCTCGGCCATCTCCACCATGAAGGTGGACTGACCGCGCACGAGATTGTCGCTCGCGCCGACTCGCGTGAATAGACGATCCACGATGCCTATGGATGCGGATCTTGCCGGCACGTAGCTCCCGATCTGCGCCATCAGGACGATCAGCCCTACCTGGCGCAGGATCGTGGATTTCCCGGCCATGTTCGGACCGGTCATGATGATGACGCGCGCGTGCTCGTCGAGCGCGATGTCATTGGGAATGAACCTCTCCCGCGGCATCATGCGCTCTACCACCGGGTGCCGGCCGCCCTCGATCGCCAGCGCGTATCCGTCGCTCATGGCCGGCCGCACATAGCTCTCGCGTTCGGCGACCTCGGCGAGGGAAGAGAACACGTCCAGCTCCGCTACCGCGCGCGCGATTCTCTGGAGGCGTCGCACGTCCGCAGCAGCTCGCGAGCGCAAGGCCTCGAAAATCTCGCGTTCGCGAACCTCGATCCGCTCGCTCGCCGAGAGCACGCGCTCTTCGAACTCTTTGAGCGCGGGTGTCACGAACCGTTCCGCGCCCGTCAGCGTTTGCCGCCGCTGGTAGTCCGCCGGGACGAGATGCGAATTGCTGTTGGTGACCTCTATGTAATACCCGAACACCCTGTTGAATCCAACTTTCAGAGAGGAGATGCCTGTGCGCGCCCGCTCCTCGGCTTGTATCAGGGCGATGCCGTCCTTGCCACCGTCGCGCAACGCGCGAAGCTCGTCCAGCTCCGTATCCACACCGCCCGCGATCGTCGGTTCGTCGCCGATCGAGACGGGGGGACGCTGCGCCAGGACCCGCCTGATCTCTCCTGAAAGGTCGTCGCATGAATCCCATTCGGCGATCAGCTTGGAGAGAATCCCCGAAGACGCCGCGTCATTTCGGCTGGCGAGAGCAGGGAAGACCGCCGCGATGTCCGGCAACGTCGCAAGCGAGTCGCCCAGCGAGCGCAGTTCGCGCGGAGTAGCGCGCGAGGCGGCTGTTTTCGCGGCAAGCCGCTCGACGTCTCTTATCGCGTCGAGATGCCCGCGCAACGTGGCGCGCTCGAGCGGGCGCCCGGCGAATGCTGCGACCGCGTCCAAGCGCTCTTCGATGGCCGCGCGCGCGACAAGAGGGGCCAGCAGCCATTCGCGCAGCAGCCGCGATCCCATCGGCGTCAGAGTGCGATCAAGAACGCTGCAAAGAGTACCGCTCTGGTCCGTTCCTCCGCGCAATGATTCGACGAGCTCGAGATTGCGCCGCGTCATCTCGTCCAGCGGCATCGTAACGCCCGGACGCTCGACGCGCGGCGGCTTGAGGTGGGGAAGCCCTCCCGGCTGCAGCTCCCGCATGTATCGAAGCAGCGCGCCGGCGGCTCCGACGGCGAGAGCGTCGGACGGCGATATCCCGAATCCGTCGAGCGAAACTACGCCGAACTGGCGCTCGAGCTCATCCCGCGCCATCGCTGAATCGAACTCCCACGGCTCGCGCTCCGTCACCAGCGCGTCGTGCGCGCGGGGGTGCGGCTCCGTCGAAGCGGTGCCGGGCTTTCGCACGATCAGCTCACGCGGCGCGAACCGCGAGATGAATGCATCGGCGTCGTCCGCGCCCGCGGTCGCCATGTGCATTTCACCGGTCGAGATATCCGCGGCCGCGAGGCCCGCGCCTCCGTCCAGGATCTGCACGGCGCAGAGGAAATTGCTTCGCGCTCCATCCAGAAGGTCGTCGGCGAACGCGGCGCCAGGCGTAATCGTTTCCACCACCGCGCGCTTGACGACTCCCTTCGCGAGCTTGGGGTCCTCGATCTGCTCGCAAATCGCGACGCGAAATCCGCTCTGCACGAGGCGGCGCAGGTACTCGCTCGCCGCCTTGACCGGCACGCCAGCCAGCGGCACGGCGGCGGCTCCCCCGCTGTTGCGCGAGGTGAGCGTCAGCCCGAGAGTCCGGGACGCCACTTCAGCGTCCTCGTAGAACATCTCGTAAAAATCTCCCATTCTGAAGAACAGGATGGCGTCCTGGTGATCCGCCTTGATCTCCCGGTACTGCTGCATCAGCGGCGTGGCCGCGGGCGCCGGAGCGGAAATCGTGCGTGTCACCAGGTAAGGAGGCGGCTGATCAGGGTGCTTCTATCGTCGCAACGAAACCGTCTATCCCCTTGCTCTTCATCTCGGCGAGCGAGCGCGTCGCGGCGGCGCGCGTCGCGTGGCGCCCCACCCGCACACGGAACGGCGCCGACGTTCCGTCTATGCGAGCCTCGTATCCGCGGGTCTTCATGCGGTTGACGATAGTCTGCGCGCCCGCGCGCGTGTTCGTTGCCGCCACCTGGACCGCGAACGACTGCACGCGCGAACCGGCGGGCGAAGCGGAGATCTCCGCGTCCAGGGGAATCGACGGCGTGATGTCGCGCGCGGTCGAAGGGGCTACACGAGCCGGGGGTTGACTCGCGACAGGGGTATTCGTCGCGGCCGCAATCGTAACGCCACGACACCGCTGCTGCTGGTACTCGATCTGATTCCTGAGCTCTATGTCGGCGGTAGCGACGCGCACGAGCGCGTCGGCGTTCGCCGCGCAGGCAGCCGGCAGATCGTTCCTGTCAAACTGTACTCGCGCGGTCCAGTAGCTGGCGCGCGCGCGTTGGTTGCTATTGGGATACTCGGCAGAGAGACGCTGCATGTGGCGGAGCGCGCTGTCGCGATCCCCGCGCGCGAGCCCGAGCTGCGCGAGGCGGAGCAACGCGTCCTCGACTCGCGGCGACGTCGCGTAATCCACGACGATGGCGCGATAGTCGCGCTCTGCATCGAGGGCCGTTGCGGCAAGACTCGCCCGCCAGAACAACGCTTCGGCGCGATCTCCCGAAGCCGGCCCCGAGATCCGGTACATCGAATCGACAACCGCGCGACCCTGCGCGCCCTGTCCTTCACTTACCAGGGCTTGCGCTCTCAGATATGCGGGGTCCGGGGTGCCTTGCGCGTGTGTGTCGGCGGCGACGCCTGCCAACAGTAATGCCGTCAGTAAATAGGGTTTCATTCAATCACTCTGAGCAAGAGAATGCTGTTGGTTCGTCTTAGCGGCTGGGCTAATAGCTTGCGGCTGGAAGCTGCGAGCTCGGTTCATGCCGCTAACCTGCTCGTACCAGACGCGCACATACTCAGTACCAATCCGGCCAGTATCTGTTCATTCGAAGCGACGCCCGTCTCCTTCAACGCCATGTCTGCGGCGAGCAGCGCCTCGAGCGACCGGCGAAGGGCGTCCGCCGACCAGTCGTCCGTCGCGCGCGCCCAGACTCTTGCGGCTCTGTCAAAAGATTTCGGAAGCATCAGCCAGCCCGCACTCTTCAAGAGACCTACGTACTCGCGCTCGAGGCTCGTGACCGACATCCCCTTGTCGAGCTTGGCGCGTCCCCACGCCATAGCCAGCGTCTGGTTGGCCAGCGCCATCACGATGGACACGCCGGTGGTTTTCGGTTGCGCCAGTATGCGCGGCAGCATGGCAAGCGCGCGTCCCGGGTCACGATCCGCGATCGCATCCATGAGATCGCCGAGCGTCTCGCCGTGTCGCACGCCTATGACGTCGGCGACGATCATCTCGTCGATCTCTCCGCCGGACGCGTAGCTCGCCAGCTTGTCCAGCTCCGTGGTCAGCTCGTGCAGATCCGAGCCGACCACGCTATGCAACAACTCGGCGGCAGCCGGCGTGATGGAGGCGTTGAGCTTTTCGCGCGCGTGGTGGGCGATGAACTTGAGCACGCGAGCCGGAGTGAGCGGATCGAACTTGAGCTCCGTCGACCGCTCCATAAGGGCTCGGTCGGACTTGCCGCTTGCCGCGACCATGATCAGGCTGGTGCCGGGCGCCGGCGCCTCCAGATACCTGTCCAGCACGAATCGCGTCTGCTTCTTGAGAGCGGCGGGATCCTGCAGGACGACTACGCGCCTCTCGGAGAACATCGGCATCGTGCTCAGCAGTACATCGAGCGACTCAGAGTCGAGCTCCGATGCGCGCCTGACCTCGAAGTTGAACTGCCTGCCTGCAACATCGATTGCGGCATCGGCCAACTGCCGGACGGCGGCTTCCTTCTGATATTCGTCCTCGCCGTGGATGTAATAGGCGGGGTCGAACTGGCGGTTCCTGACGATTGCTTGGAGCGATCTGGACGCGGCTTGCGACATCGCTCCCAATATACCGCTAGCTGCTAACGCGTGAGATTCGTCAAGCCGAACGCTGAGTTGGCGAACTGGATCTGGGCCTGCTCAACCATCAGCGCGGCTGGCCAGATCGGGATCCCCGTAGAGACGGACGCGAGCATTGCGTGCGTATCCATGAGGGATTCTTCCAGCGGCATTCTGTCCTGGGCGGGTATCATGGCCACGACCGGGGCGTGCGAGAGGGGGACATCGCTCTCCGACATAATATTCACTCCGGCGAAAACGACGATACCCGCCGCTACCACGGCCGCGAACGTGTTTCCCGGCGTGAAAAACGACGCCGGCCTCAGCTGGGGGGCGTCGTTCAGCGCGCGAATGCTGTCGTTGACCCGCTCCGTAAAGCCCGGCGAACACTCGAGCGTGGGCATGTTGCGGAAAAGCATCAGCGACCGGCGAATCAGCGCGTCGTGACGGGCGCACGGCGCGCATTCGGCGATATGCCGCTGCATCTGTACAATGTGAATTCCGGGGAGAACATCGTCGACGAAGCCGACGTGCTGTGCTCGAAAGGTGCGGCAGTCCATGTGTACTCGCTACAGGGGGGCCAACAGGTTCGGGTTAGGGTACCCGACAAGGGTACCCCTGTTCCCGAAGTTGGCGCTATTCCAGCTCCGGCGCTACGATCTCCGCGAAACTGGTTCTGGCCCTGTTAAGTCGCGATTTCACGGTGCCAAGGTTGCAGCCCGTGATCTCGGCGATCTCCTCGTAGGACTTCCCCTCCAGCTCCCTCAGGACGAAAACGTGACGATGGTGCTCCGGCAGCTTCGCCACGGAATCTTCCACGACCTGTCGGAGGTGCCGCTTCCGGTACATGTCGTCCGGCCGGGTCGTCGAGTCCTCGAACTCGAGAGGACGATCCTCGTCCTGCCAGTTCTTCTTCACTGTCTGGAACAGAACCAACGGGTTTCGCGACCGGTTCCGAAGCTCGTTTTTCGCGAGGTTCGAGGCGATGGTATACGCCCAGGTCGAGAATTTCTTGGAACGGTCGAACCGGTGCAAATGGCGATACACCCGGATGAACACTTCCTGAACCAGGTCCTCGGCGCGCTCCCGATCGCCGACGGTCCGGTAGATGAAGTTGAGCAGGCGGGTCTGATACCTCACGACCAGCTCCTCGAACGCCCGCTCCTCTCCGCCCAGGAAAGCCGTGACCACGCCGGAGTCGTCCATGAGCTTGAGCTGTTCGCGAACGGAGACAGCCGGGGTGGTGATCAACTGCTTGCGGACAATGCTTGTGGCCATCTGGGCTCCTTTTCTGCTGGTTCCCGGGTCCGCTGGCGGACGGGGGTGCTTCGGCGGTAGTATGTAGCATCGGTCGTGCCGCGTTGTGCTACCGTCTTAACTTCTTTTATAACAACGAGATATGCGGCTTTGACTAATCCCTGGTGCTCCCCTGTGTCCTTGTTCGATGACACCAATGGAACAATTTGGACGCCCAGGAAATGGCTTTGTTAACAGCACCAGCCATAATGACCGAATTCTTGGGCCGCTACTATATAGTGTGCCCCTCGGGTCGTTTCACGCGGCGCAGTTATCGCCCGGCTCTGAATCCTGCTACGAAAAGGATTCCGATCATCGACTTGGCATCTACGATCTCGCCCTGATCTATCATGGCCAGCGCCCGCGACAGCTTTATGACTTGCACCTCCGCGAACTCATCCGCCTCGTAGGCTGTTTCACCGCGTGTCAGCCCTGTCGCCATGAAAATGTGGATCTTCTCGTCCGCGAAGCCCGGCGTCATCAGCGGCGCGCACATCTCTTCGACACTTGTCGCGGTGCATCCGGTTTCCTCTTTAAGCTCGCGGTGTGCGCAGTCGATCGGCATCTCGCCCGGATCCAGTCTCCCGGCGGGGATCTCGTACAGGTAGCCGGCGGCGGCGTAGCGGTACTGCCGGAGCAACAACAGGTCGGGGTCGGGTCCTCGCGGATCGCTCAGGAACGGCACGATCGCGCTCGCGCCGGGATGGCGGACCACGGCCATCTCCCCTTCGCTGCCATCGGGAAAGCGGATCCGATCCAGATTCAGGTTGAAGATCTTTCCTTCATACAGGCGCGTCGATGAGATTAGCACGTCATTTTTCATAGTGATCCCCGGGATTCCCTCCTAGCCAACATGCGAATGAAACGCTTCCCGCAAGTACTCGGACTCCTTGTCGGACTCGTGCTGACGTCCGCGACGTCCGCGACGTCCGTTCACGCGCAAGCACGATCTGCTTCAGCTGCCGTTACGATCCGCTCCGGACCGATGCTCGGCTACTCGGAGATGCGCGAAGTATTGCTCTGGGCACAGACCACCGGCGCCGCGAACGTGCATTTCGTCTATTGGGATTCCCTCGCGCCCGGCATTCGTCATCGCACGGCAGGTGCCATGACCACCTCCGCTGACGCGTACACGACCAAGCAGATCGCGGATCGCGTCGAGCCGGGCAAGGTGTACAGCTACGAAGTCATGGTGAACGGACAGCGCGTAAGCCGTCCGTATCCGCTTCGTTTTCAGACGCAGGCGCTCTGGCAGTGGCGCGGTGACCCGCCGAACTTCCGCATCGCTCTCGGAAGCTGCACTTATGTGAACGAGCCGGTATACGACCGGCCTGGCACGCCGTACGGTGGAGGGCTCGAGATATTCGGAACTATCGGCCGCATGCGACCTGACGCGATGCTCTGGCTCGGCGACAACGTGTATCTGCGTGAAGCCGACTGGTACACACGCACGGGCATTCTCGCGCGATACACGCACTCGCGCGGTATCCCCGAGCTGCAGCCGCTACTTGCGAGCACGCATCACTACGCGACGTGGGACGACCACGACTTCGGCCCCAACAACAGCGACCGCTCGTGGGTGCACAAAGACAAATCACTCGAGGCATTCAAGCTGTTCTGGGGGAATCCCACGTACGGAGTTGGCGGAAAGCCTGGAATTACGACGATGTTCCAGTGGGGAGACGTCGAGTTTTTTCTGCTGGATGGTCGCTATTTCAGATCGCCGAATGATCGCAACGAATCCGGCAAGCGAACGCTGCTCGGCGCTCATCAGCTTGAATGGATTATTGACGCGCTGACAGCAAGCTCAGCTCCATTCAAGATCGTTGCCCTCGGCGGGCAGGCCATGAGCCCCGCCGCCGAGTTCGAGAACTTCGCGACTTATCCGGAGGAAAGGCAGGCGCTGATCGACGCGATCACGGCGGAGAAGATTCCCGGAGTGCTATTCGTCTCGGGCGACCGGCATCTCACAGAGCTGACGCGCCTGGAGCGCGAAGGAACGTATCCGCTGTACGACATCACCATTTCGCCGCTGTCCGCCGGCGGTTTCACGAACGGAAAGGCCAACGCGGCCAGCGTTCCGGGAACGTTGGTGACACAGCGCAATTTTGCGTTGCTCGACTTCAGCGGCCCGCGCACGGATAGATCGATGAAAATATCCGTGCACGACACCGCCGGCGCGCTGCTATGGACGCGGACGATCACCGCGCGAGAGCTGAGGTAAGGCATAGAGACCAAGCAATGCCTATTGAAATCGGACATGTCGAAGCGATCTTCCGGTATCCCATTAAGTCCATGCGCGGAGAGCGACTCGATGTCGCCGAGCTGGGCTGGCACGGCTTCGATGGTGACAGGCGTCTGGCATTCCGGCGGATCGATGACCGTAGCGGGTTCCCATGGCTAACGGCAAGCAAGCTTCCCGACCTACTCCTGTTTGCTCCGCACTGCCGTGAGGACGGCATCCCGGGAGACCTCCCTACGCATGTTCGTACGCCGGACGGCGAGGAGATGCCTGCCTTCGGGGAGGAGCTGGCTGCGGAGGTCGGACGTCGGTACGGGGCTCCCGTGCAGATGATGCAGATGAATCACGGCATCTTCGATGAAGCGAGCGTTTCCGTGATCGCCTCCGATACGGTGCGCGAGATCGGACGACTCGCTGGGCGGAGCGCGGACGTGCGGCGATTTCGCCCGAACATCGTAGTTCGCCCGCTGCGATCAGCTCCCTTCCATGAGGACGAGTGGTTG
>Ga0136633_1002444_pt1 | contig 12794 bp, 13 predicted proteins | sample AntDrymeUQ832206_2_FD_105494 | JGI IMG/M metagenome (GOLD analysis project Ga0136633, IMG submission 105494) | Polar desert sand microbial communities from Dry Valleys, Antarctica - metaG UQ83 (22.06) | ecosystem: Environmental > Terrestrial > Soil > Desert | place: Antarctica: Dry Valley... | reverse complement strand
GACGACGAGGCCCGAGGCAAACTCGTCACGCTGTTCCTGGACCGCTCCAAGGACGCGATCGCCAGCTTCGCCGCGGCGATCGACGCGGGGCGATCCGGTCACGGCCGCGCGCGTGACGCACGGGCTGAAGGGCAGTGCAGCCGTCATGGGAGCGGTCCGGCTCGAGCAGGCGGCGGGTCGCCTGCAGCACGCGCTGGACGCCGGCGAGCACGGCTCCGTCGCCGGGCTGCGCGGCGAACTCGAGCGCACCTTCGAGCTGACGCGCTCGGCCTACGTCCTCAGCGGCGGTGAGCAGCCGGTCATGCTCCAGGACCAGGGCAGGTTCGACGCCGCAGCGCAGTACGTGGATTGAGGTAGCCGAAGCGCCTTCGCCCCATTACCCTCACACCGCGATGGCGCGGCCAATCATCCTCGGGATCGTCGGCGATTCGGCGTCGGGCAAGACGACGCTCAGCAAGGGCCTCGTGCGCCTGCTCGGCGAGGAGGTCGTCACGCACATCTGCACCGACGACTACCACAAGTACGACCGCAAGCAGCGCGCCGAGCGCGGCATCACACCGCTCGATCCGGACTGCAACTATCTCGACGTCATGGCGTCGCACCTGAAGTGCCTGCACGACGGCCATCCGATCCTCAAGCCCGTCTACCAGCACCACGACGGGACGTTCGGCCCGCTCGTCTACGTCGAGCCCGATCCGTTCGCGGTCGTCGAGGGCCTGCTGGGCTACTACACCGACGAGATGCGCTCCAACTACGACGTGCGCGTCTACCTCGACCCGCCGGAGTCGCTGCGGCGCCAGTGGAAGGTCGACCGCGACTGCTCCAAGCGCGGCTACACCACCGATCAGGTGCTCGACGACCTCGACCGGCGCGAGCCCGACTCGATGGCCTACATCCGCCCGCAGCGCGTGCACGCCGACATGGTCGTCTGCCGCCAGCCCAGCGCCGAGGACCCGTTCGTGCTCGATGCCGTCCTGACGCTGCGCGACTCGCTCGGGCATCCGGACCTGTCGCCGTTCGTCGACGAGGACGGCGGCGCCTTCAAGATGACCGAGGGCGTGGGCGGCGAGCGGGTGCTGCACATCCCCGGCGATCTCGAGCGCGAGCGCGCGGCGGAGATCGAGGAGGCGATCTGGGATCGCATGCACTTCGCCAGCCACCTGCGCTCGGACATCCTCGGCGAGTTCACCGTCGGCAACGACGTCCACCGCTCGGAGTCGCTGGCGCTCGTGCAACTGCTGATCCTCTACCACCTCACGATGGCGCGCGCGACCGTCGCGCTCGGCGGCGAGCCGGGCAACGGGAAGTAGGCGTCAGCCGACGAGCTGCGGCGCGAGCTCGAAGGCGGCGGCGATGTGCTCGAGGCCGCGGATGCGCGCTTCGGGGTCAGCGATCTGCGAGGTGATCATGAGCTCGTCGGTGCCCGTGCGCTCGGCGAGATCCAGCAGGCGGGAGTGCACGGTTGCGGGCCCGCCGACGATCGCTCGCGCGATCGTCTCCTGCACGACGTCGCGCTCGGCGGGCGACAGGCGCTCGATCAGGGCCTCGGCGTCCTGCACCGACGGCAGCGGCGCGGGGCGGCCCTGGCGCAGCCACAGCATCGACACGCCGCCGGGCAGCGCGAGTCGCGCCGCGTGCTCGTCGTCCTCGCCCACGACGACGGCGGCGGCGACGATCGTCCGCGGCCGGTCGGCGAGGTCCGACGGCACGAACAGCTCGCGGTAGAGCTCGAGCGCGGGCTCGGTGAAGTGGGGGTGGAAGTGGTGCGCGAAGACGAACGGGATCCCGAGCGCGCCCGCGATGCGCGCGCCGCCGTCGGTCGATCCGAGCATCCACAGCTCGGGCACGGTGTGCTCGCCCGTCACCGCGCGGATGCCGGCGTGACCGTCGCCGAGGTAGCCGCGCAGCTCGGCGAACTGCTCTCCGAAGCGGTTGGGGTCGCCGCTGCGCAGGACCATCGCGGTGCGCTGGTCGGTGCCGGGCGCGCGCCCGAGGCCGAGGTCGATGCGCCCGGGGTGCAGTGCCTCGAGCATGCCAAAGCGCTCGGCGACGGCGAGTGGCGCGTGGTTTGGCAGCATCACGCCGCCCGAGCCGACGTGCATGCGCTGCGTGCTCGCGGCGAGGTGCGCGATCAGCGTCTCGGGCGACGTCGACGCGACCGACGGGATGTTGTGGTGCTCGGCGACCCAGAAGCGCCGGTAGCCGAGCTCGTCGGCTCGGCGCGCGAGCGCAGTCGTGCCGGCCAGCGCGTCGGCCGCGCTGTGGCCGGCGGCAATCGGTGCGAGGTCCAGGACGGAGAGGGGAGGGCTCACGTTCTTCAGGCTAGGACAGTGCGTGCGCCGGGTCGCGGGCGGCCGGGGGGTGTGTCGGGTTGGTCAGCCTGAGCCTGACGATGCCGACACACCCTGTGCCGCGCGCTCATCGCACCGACACGGCTCGCCCATCGGCCGCCGAGCGGTACAGCGCCTCGATCGTGCGTGCCTGCCCGAGTGCGTCGGCTCGCCCGAGCAGGGGCTCGCGCTCTCCGCGGATCGCCGCACACATGTCCTCGAGCTCGAGCGCGAAGCTGTCGGCCTGCTCCACCGCGACGACCTCGCGCGCATCGCCGCGCTCGAGCACGATCCGCGGGTCGTAGGCCAGCCACGGGTCTGAAAGCACGATGCGTCCCTTCGACCCGGTGATCTCGAGCTCGCCGCGCCCCGCCAGGTCCAAGCCGCAGTCGATGACCCCCAGCATGTCGCGGTCGAAACGCAGCAGCGCGGTCAAGCGGGTGTCTACCCCCCGGCGGGTGACCGCGTGGGCCGACACGCTCAGCGGCTCGCCGCCGGCGACCAGGCGCGCGCCGCTGACGCAGTAGCAGCCGACGTCCATCAGGGCCCCGCCATCCAGCGCGCGGTCCAGGCGCACATCGGTCTGCGCCGCCAGCGCAAAGGAAAAGCATGCGCGCACGAGCCGCACGTCGCCGATCGCGTCCGCGCCCAGAAGCTCGCGCAGCTGCGCCGCCTGCGGGTGATGGCGCCACATGAACCCCTCGCTGAGCACGAGCCCTGCCCGCTCGGCGGCGTCGAAGGCCGCCGCCACGCGCGCGGGCCGGCGGTCCATCGGCTTCTCGCACAGCACGTGCTTGCCCGCCTGCAGCGCCCGCACGGTCCATTCGATGTGCAGGCCGTTGGGTAGCGGAACGTAGATCGCGTCGACGCCGGGGTCGGCGAGCAGCGCCTCGTAGGAGCCGTGCGCGCGCGGGATGCCGTGCGCCGCGGCGAACGCCTGCGCGCCGCCCTGGCTGCGGCTGGCGACCGCGACGACGTCGGCGCCGGCGGTCCGCGACGCGCCCTCGACAAATCGCGCACCGATGCGCGCCGTCGACAGCACGCCCCAGGCTATCCCCACGTCGACCCGCCGACCGGCCGCGTCGTCATCGCATCGGCCACGTCGCGCACGAGCGCATCATCGCGGACGCCACCGGGTTCCGGCAGCGTCCCCGTTGCCGGCGGCCGGGCGGCGCGGTAGGTTCGCGGCGATGGCAGCCATCAGCGGCAGCGCGAGCAGCGAGATCAAGGCGCCGGTCGATGCGGTGTGGGCGATCGTGCAGGACGTCGCGCGGTGGGCGCAGTGGCAGTCGACGCTCGGCCAGGTGACCCCGACCGCCGACGACGCGGATGGGCGCGTGTCGGAGTGCGAGGTCGACATCGACGCCAAGATCACGAAGATCTCGATGACGCTCGAGTGCTCGTACGCCGCGCCCGCGCGGATGACGTTCGAGCGCGTGTCCGGCGACCTGCGCTCGCTCGCGGGTTCGTGGCTGCTGGAGGACCTCGGCGCGGGCCGTACGCGCGCGACCTATGCGCTCGAGGTCGACCCGGGCGGCGTGCTCAACCTGCTGCTCAACGACGAGCGCCGCCAGAAACTGCGCGCGCTGCTCGTCGACGCGCGGCCGGCGGAGCTCAAAGCGCGCGCCGAGGTCGGCTGAGAGGCCCGCTCGCGCCGCGCCGCCGGGCTCAGACGCCCGGCTTGGCGGTCATCAGAAAGATCGCGACGATCACGAGCAGCAGCGCGGCCGCGCCGACGATGTCGGCCTTGCGCGCCTCCTGCGTGTACTGCTCGCTCGGCCCGCCGCCCGCCTGCGCGTCGCGCTCGGCGAGCTCCACCAGGCGCCGGTCGGCCGGCGTGAGGATCGCCCCCGTGAGCCCGAACAGCACGATCAGGATCGTCAGCGTCGCGCTGATCCAGGGATCGCCGAGGCTGTAGCGGTCGAGCGCGAGATACAGCCCCGCGACGAGCACGACGACCATCGCGGGCGTGATCACGCCGCGCGCCAGCGACAGGTGCAGCCGGTGCAGCCCGGCGAGGTCGTGCGGGCTCGCGCGCCGGATCTGCGCGTCGATCACCGGATAGGCGAAGACGACGCCGAAGGCGATCACGACGGCAAGGATGTGGACCGTCAGGACGATGTCGTAGAAGGCGATCGCGAGTCGCATGTGCGAAGGCTCCCAGGCGCGGCGGCGGATGGCGCCCCCGCAGCGCCTATCGTGCGCCGGATGGCCGATGGCGAGCACGAGCCGGTGCAACCGCGCAGGCTGCGGATCGTGCGCGTGACCTGCGCGCTGCTGCCGGCGGCGGTCACCGTCTGGATGGGCTTCGAGGCGGGCGGGTTCTTTCCGACCGCCACGGGGCTCGGCGCCGCGGTCATGCTCGTCGCCCTCGCCTGCGGCGCGCTGACGCTCGACCGTCCGTGGGCGGCGCTGGCGGGGCCGTGGCTCGTGCTCGGCGTGGGGCTGGCCGCGTTCGGCGGCCTGCAGCTCGCCTCGGCGGGCTGGTCGGGCGCGCCGGGACGCGCGGCCCTGGAGTCCGATCGCACGCTGCTGTACCTGGCGGCGGCGCTCGCCGGCGCGTTCGCCGGACCCTCGGCGCAGAGCCGCCGGCTGATGGTTCGCAGCCTTGCCGTCGCGTTCTTGGCGCTCTGCGTCGCCGGCTTCGTGAGCCGCACGCTGCCCGAGATCCTCGCCCCGCCGCTGACCAACGAGCCCAACCGCCTGAGCTATCCGGCCACCTACTGGAACGCGATGGGCCTGATCGCCGCGTTCGCCGTCGTGCTGCTGTTCGCCCTGGCGGCAGACCTGCGCGAGCGCGCGGTCGTACGTGTCCTCGCCGCCGCGACCCTGCCGCTGTGCGCGACGACGCTGCTGCTGACGTTCTCGCGCGGGGGAATCGGGCTGTGCGCGATCGGGCTGCTCGTGTTCGCGGTCATCAGCCGCTCGCGCGGGCTTGCGGGCGCAGTGCTCGCGACGGCCGCACCGGTCGCCGCGGCCGTGCTGTTCGCGCTCGATGCCGACGCGCTGAGCTCGGGACAACCGCGGTCGGCGCTGGCGATCGGCGAGGGCCACGAGCTCGTGCTCGCGATCGCCGCCTGCTCGCTGGTCGCGGCGCTGCTGCGCGTGGCGGGGCTGCCGCTCGACGCACGCCTCGAGCGGCTGCCGGCGAGCACGCAACGCCAGCGGCGCTCCGCCGCGGGGGTACTGGCGGTGGGGTGCGCCGTCGCCGCCGCAGTGGCGATCTCCAGCGGCTTCGTCGGCGAGCAGATCGACCGCTTCATCGACACCCCCCCGGCCAGCTTCGAGGATCAGCGCGACCGGCTGCTCGACGTCGGCGCCGATGGCCGGATCGAGCTGTGGACCGTCGCGTGGAACACGTTCGAGGACGAACCGCTGCTGGGCTCGGGCGCCGGCACGTACGCGAAGGCCTGGAGCCGTGATCGCTCGTTGCCGGGCCTCGCGTCCGACGGCCACTCGGTGTACCTCGAGGCGCTCGCCGAGCTCGGGATCGTCGGCGGCGCGCTGCTGGCGATCATCCTGCTGGCGGTCGCAGGCGCGCTGGTCGGACGGACGCGCCATGCCGGGGCGCAGCGGCCGCCGGCCGCCGCGCTGCTTGCAGCGGCGGTGATGTGGTTCGTCGGCGCCGCCATCGACTGGCACTGGGAGATGCCGGTCGTGACGGTGTGGTTGCTTGCCGCGAGCGGCGCGGCGCTGTCGCGTGCCCAGGCGGCCCCTGCCACACGCGCCGGCGCGCGCCGCTCGGTGCTGCCGCTCGTTCCGGCGCTGGCGTGCCTGCTGCTGGCGGTGCAGCCCGTCCGCTCCGCGCTCTCACAGCACCGCCTCGACCAGGCGGTGGCGTCGTTCGTCGCCGGCGATTGCACGCGCGCGTCGCGGTCGGCGCTGGGCGCGCTGTCGGCGCTGCCCGGGCGCGCCGAGCCGTGGGAGGTGATCGCCTACTGCGACGCGAGGGCCGGGCGCCCGGATCTGGCGCAGCGCGCGCTCAGCGAGGCCGAGCGGCTGGACCCCGGCAACTGGGAGGTCGCCTACGCGCGTGCGGTCGTGCTGGCCGCCGCAGGCCGCGACCCGGCGCCGGCGCTGGCCGCGGCGCTGCGGGCCAATCCGCACAGCACCTGGGCCGCCGACCTGCGCCGAAGCACCGCGAAGGCCGACGCGCGCGGCCGGCGGCGGGCCGCCGCCGCCGCGCCGCTGCCGGTCGACCGCCCCGGACGATGAGGGCACGCGACGAGGAGGACCGCCGCGACGACCCGGCGTCGCGCCCGTGTCCGGTCAGCGACCGCCGGCCCGCACGCGGCGCAGGGCGTCGTAGGCCCGTGGGCTGAGGTTGTTCGCCAGGCGCTTGAGCCGCCACTGCGCCCACAGCCGCGCCCGCGCGGCACGCTCCTCGCGCGCATAGGCGGCAGCCGTCTGCGGCGGGGTGCTGTCCCAGATCGTGAACCGGCCGACGACCTGCAGGCCGTCGACGCGGCGGTGGCGCACGATCGGCTCGGACGTCATGAGCGTCGTGTAGCCCGCCGCGCGCACGGCGCCGAGCAGCGAGGGGCCGAGCTGGCCGCCCGGCACGGCCGCGGTGTCCGGCGCGTCGCCGAGGACGCCGGTGAGGATCTCGCGGCTCTCGGTCCACTCCCGTTCGGCGGCGGACGGCGGCAGCCGGCCGATGTACGGCGGATGGGTGTGGCTGTGGCTGCCGACGTCGTGGCCGCGCGCCGCGAGCTCTCGCACCCCGTCGGCGCCGAGAAAGCCTTGCTCGCCGATGCGCTGCGTGGTGATGAAGAAGTGCCCGCGCCAGCCGTGCGCCTCGAGGCCGTCGGCGATGGCGAGCGCGCTGGCGCCGCCGTCGTCGAACGTCAGCACGACGCGGTCCGCGGCACAGCCGTCGGCCGGCCACAGCCCGACGGGCCGCCCGGTCTGCGCGATCGCGCTCAGGTGCTCGCCGAACTGCTCGGGCGTGTGCTTGTAGCGGCCGGCCAGCCGGCCGGGAAACCCGACGCGGTCGCGCTCGGCGATCGCGACGACGTCGTGGTAGATCAGGCAGGCCGTCATGCACGCGCCCGGGGTCCGAGCGCGCCGACGCGCGGGGCGCGCATCACGCGGCCTCCTGCTCCCAGCGGCCGGCACGTCCGCGCGCGACGCGCCACAGCGCGCCACCGGGCACCCCGAACCGCGCACAACCCAGCAGCCAGCCGACGCCGTAGCCGAGGTGCATCGCGGCGAACGTCGCCGGCAGGCGCACCGCCGTCGCGGGGTCGTGGCTCGAGGCCGCCGTCGCGGTTGCGTGCACGATCGCCGCGGCGTAGGCGGCGCTCGCCGCGCGCGCCACGCCGCGCACGGGCGCCGGCGCGATGACGGACGCCGCGAGCGCGAGCACCACGCCGGGCGGCAGCACGTGCGAGCGTCGCATGCTCGGCGGGTGACGGCGTGCGGTCTTGACGCGGTAGAAGCCGTAGCGGCCGTACTGCCGAGCCAGGCCGCGCAACGACTCGCGCGGCATGTAGCGCGCGCCCATCCCTCCGACGCACAGCACCCGCTCGCCGGCTCGCAGAAAGCGCGACGCAAGCTCGGCGTCCTCGTTCGCAGGCCAGCCCGGATCCCAGGCGCCGACGCGTTCGAGCGCCGAGCGGGTCATGACGCCGGAGAACACGCCCGTGTCGAGGTCCCACTCGGCCTGCTCGCCGCGCGCCGAGGACGGCCACTTCGACGCGCCCCCGATGCCCAGCTTCGTGCCGAGCGCGGCCGCGACGGCCTTTGAGCCGGGGCCCACTGCGAACGGGATCGCCGGGCCGCTGACCCAATGCACGTCGCCGCGACCGAGCCGCTGCACCGCCAACCGCAGGTAGTCGGGCGCAAAGAACGTGTGAGCGTCCATCTTGGCGACCATCCGGCCGCGCGCGTGGGCCATCCCCACCTGCAGAGCGCCGGCCAGCGTCTGCAGCGGGTTGTCGAGCACGCGGACGCGCGGGTCCTCGAGCGCGGCGCGCCGCAAGAGCTCCGGCGTGCCGTCGCTGGAACGCCCGTCGACGAGCAGGAACTCGACGTCGTCGCCGACGTCCTGACCGAGGATCGTGGGCAGCGTGCGCGCCAGGACGCGCGCCTCGTCGCGCACCGGGACGATGACGCTCAGCGCTGGAGCCACGCGACGCCTCGGCTGCGCACGTCGATGGCCGTCGGTGCGCGCTGTCCCGCGAGCCCGTCAGGCTGCACATCGCCGTCACAGCACACGAGTGCCACGGGCAGCGTCACCCGCGCGATCCCGGTGGCGGGCCGAGGAGGTCCTCGTAGAGCGCGATGAGCTTGCGCGACTCGATCGCCCAGCTCAACTGCTCGCGGACGAGCTGCGGCCCCCGCGCGCGCATCTGCTCCAGGCGCTGCGGATCGTCGAGCAGTCGCGCGATCGCGGCGGCGTACGCCTCCGGGTCGCCGGCGGCCACGAGCTCGCCGACGCCCTCGCCGGCGACGTAGTCCGCGGTCGTCGGCAGGTCGCTGGCGACGAACGGCAGGCCCGCGGCGAGGTAGTCGAACACGCGCAGCGGGATCCGCGCGCCGTAGTTCTCGTGCGCCGGATAGATGACCAGCCCGAGCGCAGAGGCGGCCATCAGCTCGCCCATCCGCGAGAACGGCACGTTGTAGCGCAGCTCGAAGGCATCGCGGACGCCGCCACGGGTGAGCGCGTCCTCGAGCGCCGCGATCTCGCGCGGGCCGTAGCTGCGCGCGGCCACGAGCCAGCGCACCCGCCGGCCGTCGGCGGCCAGGCGAGCCGCCGTCGCGACGAGCAGCGGAACCTGGTCCTCCGGCAGGCTGCCGCCCACGAGGACGTCGATCGCCGGCTCGCCCGCCCCGCCTGCCGGGGCGTTCGACGGCAGCGGGAAGTTGCGAACCAGCACCGAGCGCACGCCGCGCGCCGTGAAGCGGGCATGCGTGGCGGGGAGCGCGGTCGTGGCCGCGTCCAGCCGTCCGGCGAGCCAGGGTTCGGCCCAGCCGACGGCCCGGCCGATGACCGGCCGCAGCGGCCGCGGCAGCCACGCCTTGACGAGCATCAGCGAGTCGTACTCCTCGTTGCTGTCGTAGAGGACCCGGCAGCGGCCGGTGAGGCGCAGCAGCGCCGCCCACGGCAGCAGGTCGAGGCTCACGACGTGAACCGCGCGCGGACGCAGCCGGGCGGCGGCCAGCACGCTCAGCGGTCCGGAGGCCATGCGCATCGGACGTGATCGCCGCGGGGGGAGGTGGCGCACCGGGACGGCATCGACGTGACCCGGCTCGATGTCCGCCGGCGACAGGGTCATGACGTCCCAGCCGGCGCCGGCGAGCGCCGCCGCGAGGCGATAGTGATGGCGCGGATGGTGCGCGTGGGGGACGCTGTGGACGAACACCACGTCGGGCCGAACACGCGCGGCCGCGCGCCGCCGGAGCACCTAGGTCTTCTTTGCCAGCGCCGCCGGCTTGCCGTCGGCCGCCGGCTTCGGCGCCGATGCTCCCGCCCCGTCGGTCGCCCTGACGCCATAGGCCATGTAGGCCGCACGGTCGCTTCGGCGCTGCAGGCTCGAAGCCCTGTTCATCACGATGCCGACGATGTCCGCGTCGACGCGCTCGAGCTGCGTGCGGGCGTGACGCAGCGACTTGGCCTCGGTGTTGGCCGCGTCGACGACGAGCACGACCGCGTCGGCGGCGGCCGCGATGTTCGAGGTCTCCGCGGCGATCGAGACGGGCGCGGTGTCGACGAGCACCACGTCGGCGGCGCCGCGCAGCGCGATCAGGACCCGGCGCATGCCGGCGGTGTCGACGTGCGCGAGCGCGTGACCCCCGGCGATCTCCCCGCGCGCCAGCAGCAGGATCCCTGGGACCGAGGTGGGCGCCAGGCGTCCCGCCCGTCCGTCCTCGAGGCACTGCGCCAGCCCGGGCTGGGCGGCCGGGACGCCGAAGCGGTCGCCGAGCACGCCGCGACGCAGGTCGGCGTCGACGATGACGACCGAGCGCCCGTATTCGGCCAGCGCTCGCGCGAGCTGCTCGACCATCGTGCTCTTGCCCTCGTCGGGGCGCGCGCTCGTGACCGCCACCGAGGTCGGTCCGCCGAACTGATCCAGGACGCGGGCGAGGTTCGTGCGCAGAAAGTGGATCGACTCCAGAAAGGCCTCCTGGCGCCAGCCCGAGCCGCGCTCGGGCACGCGGGCCAGCACCGGGCACCCGGCGATCTCGGTGACCTGCAGCTCGTCGAGCTCGCGGCCGCGCTCGCGCAGGGCGAGTGCCAGCAGCAGCCCCAACAGCAATCCGGCGCCCAAGCCGACGATGCCGTTGCGCAGCGGCCGCGGCTGGCTGCGCTGCGACGGGGCGAACGCCTCACCGGTCACGGACACGTCGCCCTGCTCGAGCGCCTGCTCCACGAGCAGCTGGCGCCGGCGCTCCTGCAGAGCGCCGCGCACCTCGGAGTCGGCGTCCGCGGCCGCAAGCTGGGCGTCGATCGCCTCGATCCCGCGACCTCGCACCGCCTTGGCGCGCTCGACGCGCACCGCGACGATCTCGCGGGCGAACGCGTCGGCCAGCCGCTCCGCCTGCTCGCGGGTGTCGCCGCTGGCTCTGACCTCGACGATGTCGGCCTGCCCCTTGGGCGCGATCGAGACGCGGTCGCGCAGCTCCTGCAGGCCGAGGTCCCCCCCGATCTGACGCTGCACGCGCACGACGACCGTGTCCAGCGTGGCGAGCGCGAGGTTCGTCGCGGCGGCGCGCTCGGGCGCGTTGCTCTCCTCGTCGGAGAACAGCAGGTTGGCCGTCGCCTCGTAGCGCACGGGTTGCAGCAGGCTCAGGCCATAGGCCAGGGCCGCGGCGCCCGCGGCGATCGCCAGGATGAGCCACATCCTGCGACGCAGGTCGCCGAGGATCGCGGCGATCGTGATGTCGCGGTCGCTCATCGCCGCCGAAGGATAGGGGTCCTCGGAATTCAGGCCGCCCGCCCCGCGTCCGGCGGACGTCCGGCGCCGGTCCACCCGACGTCACACCGCGCCGCCGGGGAACCGGCGGCGCGGGCTTCTACGGAGCTACAGGCGGTCTGGCGCCGAGCGGCGGCGCAGCACGAGGCCCGCGCCCAGCAATGCGAAGCCGATCAGGAGGATCGTGAAGCCTGCATAGCCGGTGAACGGCAGCTCCTGTCCGCTGCGGGCGAGCTGGTCGGACGCGGCGACGGGGGCGGCGGGAGCGGTCGGCTTGGAGGCCGAGCGCGTGGCGAGCGTGGTGGGCGCCGACAACCCGTTGGTCGCCTCGTTCTGGGTGGCGGACGCCGGGGCGGCGTCGTGATCTGGCGCGCCATACTGCGCGACGCTCGCGTCCTGCTGCGAGGCGATGCCGTCGATCGCCATCGTGGCGCCGGTGCCGCTCATCAGCATGCCGGCGGCCAGCAGGCTCACAAGTCCGGCGCGGCCGCGAGCGGCCTTGCGGCGCGGCGCGGGCTGCAGCGCGCGGCGATGCATGCGGGCCAGCTCGGTGTCGTCGGGCAGCGCGCGATGCTCGTAGAGCTCGGCGCCGATCGTGTTCAGGTCCGTGTCATCCGTGAGGTTGTGCATGCAGGTGTATACGCACCACCCCCCCGAAATCCGATTGCGACCTGTGACACTGGCGCGGATGCGCCGCTCGGACTTCGACCGTCTCTACGAGCAGCACGCTTCGTCGCTGTTCGCCTTCGTCGTGTACCGCGTCGGAAGCCGAGCCGTCGCCGAGGATCTCGTGGCCGACACGTTCGAGCGGGCGCTGCGAGCCCACCGGCGCTTCGACGAACGCCGGGGCTCGGAGGCGACCTGGCTGTACGCGATCGCCCTCAACGTCGTGCGCGACCACGGGCGTCGCGCCGGCGCGGAGAGCCGGGCGATGGACCGGCTGGGGGACGACGTCCTGCGGGGCCCGGGCGGCGATCAGGAGATCGCGACGCTGGTGGCGCAGCGTGACGAGCTGCAGCGAGCGCTCGCCCGGCTGTCCGAACACGAGCGCGAGGCGCTCGCGTTGCGCTACGGCGCGGGACTCAGCATCAAGGAGCTCGCGAAGGTCACCGGCGAGCGCGAGACGACGGCGGACGGCCGGGTGCACCGGGCGCTGCGCAAGCTGCGCGCCGAGCTCGTCCCGCCTGCCGGCTAGCGGCCGCCCACTGGCCAGCAGTCCGCGGCGCGTCCACGCTCGCCGCGCACCGCGCTGGACGTTGAGGCCGGGCCCGCGCGCCTGATCGCTGGACGGACGTAGGAGCCGACCGGGGTTGTCGTCGTGGACACGACCACCAGGTCCGAAACACAGGGCATGGTCCTCCGCTCCCTCTCGCTTCGCTCGCTGGTGCTGACACTCGCGCTCTCCCTCTCGCTGGCAGGCTTCGCGCTTCCGCTGGCGGCGGCCTCGGCGGACGACACGCCGGCCGCGGCGACCACCGCTGCGACGGCGAAGGCCAAGGCCGCGAAGAAGGCCAAGGCCGCGAAGAAGGCCAAGGCCGCGAAGAAG
>Ga0136633_1002443_pt1 | contig 12795 bp, 13 predicted proteins | sample AntDrymeUQ832206_2_FD_105494 | JGI IMG/M metagenome (GOLD analysis project Ga0136633, IMG submission 105494) | Polar desert sand microbial communities from Dry Valleys, Antarctica - metaG UQ83 (22.06) | ecosystem: Environmental > Terrestrial > Soil > Desert | place: Antarctica: Dry Valley... | reverse complement strand
TCCATCGGCAAGGATCCAGCCGGAAACGACTTTGGCCTCTGGCAGAACGATCCGTCGGCTTCGATCTCCGAATAGAACGCGGTGGACAGGCGGCGGTTTCGCCGCCGCCTGTCCACCGCGCATCTTCCGCGACGCAGGCCCGGTGCTGTAGAACTGGGCCTTAGAAACTGGGTGAACCCGAAGCGAAAGGGAAGCTCATGCCCTTCTACCAGCGTCGCGGCGACGTGCCGCGCAAGCGCCACATCGTCTTCCGCGAGAACGGACGGCTCCTCACCGAAGAGGTGATGGGCCTCGAGGGTTTCACCGGAAACGAATCGATCCTGTACCACCTCGAGTCTCCGTGCCGGGTGAAGGAGCTCGGCGAGTTCAGGCCGATTGAGCGCGAGGAATGGGTGCCGGAAGCGCATGCGCATCGGCGCATGGACACGTACGACATCTCACCCGGGGGCGACGAGATCTCCGGCCGCCGCACACTCATGTGGAACTCCGATGTCGAGATCTCGCTCTGTCGCCCGGACTCGACCATGGACTACTTCTTCCGGAACGGCGAAGGCGACGAGGTGATCTTCGTCCACGAAGGGACCGGAACGCTCGAGACCACGTTCGGCGACGTCCCCTACAAGGACGGGGACTACGTGGTGGTTCCGCGTGGCACGACCTACCGCTTCGTGCCAGAAGGGCCACAGCGCTACCTCATCTTCGAAACGCCGGGTCTCATCGAGATCCCGAAGCGCTACCGAAACCAATATGGGCAGATCCTCGAGGGTGCGCCGTACTACCACCGCGATCTCCATCCGCCCACAGAGCTCAACACGCAGCGCGACAAGGGCGACTTCCTCGTGAAGGTACGGGTGCGCGGCGGAATCCAGGACTACGTCCTCGACTACCACCCGTTCGACGTCGTCGGCTGGGACGGCTACCTGTATCCGTGGACGTTCTCCATCCACGACTTCGAGCCGATCACGGGCCGCATCCATCAGCCGCCGCCCTCGCACCAGACGTTTCAGGGGCCGAACTTCGTCATCTGCTCCTTCTGTCCGCGGAAGCTCGACTTCGATCCCGAGTCGGTGCCGATCCCGTACCACCACTCCAATCTGCAATCCGAGGAGATGATCTACTACGTCTCCGGCAACTTCGGGTCGCGCAAGGGAATCTCGGTCGGGTCGATCACGCTGCATCCGTCCGGTCTCCCGCACGGGCCGCAGCCCGGCCTCGCTGAGAAGTCACTCGGGGTGACGGAGACGACGGAGCTCGCGGTCATGTGCGACACGTTCCGGCCGCTGAGGCTCTCGACCCTCGCCCGCGATCTCGACGACGGGGTGTACGCCTACTCGTGGCACGAGCCGCCTGCAGACGATCCTAGCCTCGCGGGCGTAACGAGTCACCTGTGACGGGGTCGGACCTCACCGGTCTGACCCGGTGAACAGCGACCGCTTCCTGCACGAGCTCCCCGCGCTCTTCGACGACTTCCCGGCTTCCGAGCACCCGCGCGACCGCCGCTTCGCTCCGGTTCTCGAGGAGGTCGAGAACCTCGCTTCTGAGAACGTCCTCGCGCTTCTGAACCATGCTGCCTCGTGTCTCGCGCCGGGCGAGGCGTACGTGGAGGTCGGCATCTACCACGGCGCCAGCCTGATCGCGGCTCTGAGCGGAAACGAGGACCGGCGATTTGTCGGGATCGACAGCTTCGGCTTTCGCGAAGCGACCCTCGAGCAGGTCGAGGCGAACCTGGAGCGGTTCGGTGTTCCGCGGCCCGAGATCCTCGTCGGCGATGTCTTCGAGCTCGTTCGCGACGGTGCGCTTGCCGAGGCCCCGATCGGTGTCTGGTACTACGATGCGGCGCACGACTACGAGGCGCAGCTCGAGGGTCTACGGATTGCCGAGCCGCTCCTGGTCGCAGGTGCGCTCATGATCGTCGACGACACCGACTGGGAGCGCGTCGAGCGCGCGCTGGACGACTACCTCGCCGAGCAGCCGCGCGCGCGGCGCATCCTCACACTCGACGGGAAGGATCGTGGTTCCCCGCAGTGGTGGGAGGGAGTGCAGGTGCTCGAATGGAGCGGCTGAGCTCGCGGAGCTAGATGCCGCGGATCGTCAGCCGGCGGTTCAAGACGACGCCGTTGATGTCGTTCAGCATGAACGTCGCCGTGTACGTGACTCCCCGCTTGATCCCGCCCGGGAACCGAATGCGGGCGGTGATCGTGCAGTCGCGCTGGAGCCGTGACGTCTGCTGGTCGACGTCGAGCAATCTGGTTCCGCGGTACGTGCGCCACGTCATGCCGATCGCCGTTCCGGTCGTGTCCCCGACGCAGTACCGGCGGGTGTGAAGCTTGACGAGCGGCGTCACCGTTCCGCGGCGGAAGGCGAAGACGGCGTTACGCGCGTCGAGCGGCCTTGCGCTTGCCCCGAACCGGCCGGGCGACCCGTTCTTCGCGCTGCCGTTCGCCCGGTAAAGGCCCGACTCCCATGGCTGGCCCTGATCGTCCTGGTAGACGAACCAGATGAACATGCCGACGAACGGGTACCTGCGGGCTATGTCGATCGACTGCTTGATGTACGCGGATTGCGTCGAGTACGGCACGCCGAGAGAATCCTCGGGCCGCGTCTGGTGCCCGTACTCCGTGACCCAGATCTGCGTGTTCTTCTGGCGGAACCACTTCTTGAGGTTCTCCTGGAAACGCGGAAGCGACGTCAACGAGACGTTCGGCCACTTCACGACCTGACCCGGTCTCAAGTTCGGCGTGGACGGGTAGGGGTGATGCGCCCAGGCCGAGAACTTGAGGCGCGGATTGGCCCTGGCGACGAGCTCGGCGAACTTGCCGGGCGAATGCGTGTCCGAGACACCCGAGATGCGCCTGTCGCGTCCGCGGGCTGACGTCTCCCCGATCGCGACCTGGGCGGTCGAGTTGCCCGCCTTGATGCCTGCATACGCCGCGGCGTAGAGCTTCGCGTAGTTGGCCGGCGCCACCGACCGTCCGCTGGAGTTGAACTGCGGGGTCAGGAAGAGGTTGAGATTCGGCTCGTTCCAGACCGACCAGAAGCGGATGTACGGGAAACCGTTGTAGCGACCGGAGTACCGCGCGGCCATCGCGCGGGAGAAGTTCGTCAAGTCGCGGAGGTTCCGCGGCATCCGGTTCGCGTTCTGGCCGCCGTTCGCCCAGCGGGGCGTGCCCGAGATCGTGATCATGACCTCCTGGTCCATTTCTTGCGCTGCGCGAGCCGCCTCGTCCACGTCGTCGAGCCTGTAGCTCGGGTCGAATGGGTTTGTCGCGTTCGCCGGCCTCTCCGGAGCGACGAGATTCCACTGAACGAGGAGCCGGACGATCGTCGAGCCGTCGCGTGCGGAGCGCTCGATACGGACCAGCCGGTCGTCGACCCAGCGGTAGCTCGGGTCGTCGTGGAATCCGACCCACATGCGCTCGGCGGCCATGGCTGCGGGCGCAGCGATCGCGGCGACAAGGGACAGGATGAGGACCAGGCGGATGGTGCGTCTCATGGGGTGTCTAGGCGTGGGGGATTCGAGGGGGGAGAGCTAACGGCACGAAGACTTCGGCACCCTAGCGGTTGGAATATGAGGGTCGTGTTAGGACCTGTCTCGAGAGCTAGCTGGCGGGGCGATGGCGTACACTCGCCGGGTGGATTCGGCCTGGGAAGGCATTTTCATGCTTCTCGTCCTCAAGATTCCCTTGCTCTATCTGGCGGGCGTCGTGTGGTGGGCGATCCGGGCGGAGCCGACGGTCGACAATGGTGCGGGTGGGGAGACCGTTCTGGTGCCGCTGACACCATGCGACTGGACGCGGGGTCACCACAGGAACCGGCTCGGAGGCCGGCGCGGCCCGCTTCGCCCAAGCGGGCGGGGCGCGCCTCGCGCGAGACAGCGCGCTCGGGCGACGACACAGTGAGCTGCCAAGGTGAGTAGCGTCCCTCAGGCGCGGCGCGCAGACACCATCGCCGGATTCCTCTGCGCGTTCGCGCTCGCCATCTCCCTCATCGCGATCGCGCGCACCCCAGGACTGCTCGCTCCGGTCGCGATCCTGATCGCGCTGGTCGCAGCCCGGATGACCGAGTCTCACCAGAAGCTCGCGGGCTGGACGGTTGCCACCGCGACCTCGGCATTCGTGCTCGGGATGGTCGTCGCGATCGCGACGGACAACCCGCTCTTCTAGACCGCGGGCTTCTAGGACCGGCGGGCGCAGGGCAGGATCAGCCGGCCGTCCCTGGTACAAAGGGAGGGTGGCGATCTCTGCCAAGCAATCCGACCTGAACGCGGGTTACGTCGGCTCGCTCCTCGAGCAGTACCTCGAGAATCCGGAGGCCGTCGACCCCGCCTGGCGAGAGCTCTTCGAGCGCGGTGAGGATGCGGTTCTCGCGTCGCTTCCGGGCCTGTCGCGCCTCGTCGAGGCCCGAGATAGCGATGACGGGCACGGCCACGACGGGAACGGCGGAGCGGCCGCGTTGGCGCCGCAGCCTGCTCCGGCGGCCGCCGCCCCTGCTCCGGGCGCGGTTCCCGTTCCTGAGATGGGGCCGCCGGCGCCCCAGCCAGTCGCATCCCCCGAGCCGGCATCCCCCGAGCCGGAGGGCCCTCCCTCCAGCGCGGCAGCCGGGGAGGAGCTGGCCGAGGTGGCGCTCACCGACGCGACGCTCACCCCGGCCGCGGTAGACGAGGAGCTGCTCGCCGGGGTTGCGTCGGCGATGGCGCTCGTGAAGGCCTACCGGACACACGGCCATCTGAATGCCCGCCTCGACCCGCTCGGCTCCGAGCCGATGGGCGACCCGGCACTCGACGAGACTCGGCTCCGACCCGCCCTCACGCCCGAGCTCCAGGCGCGGATTCCGGCGAAGCTGCTCCGTCTCTACGTCCCCGGCGAGACGCTGCTCGAAGCGCTCCCTCGGCTCCGCGAGGTCTACACCGGAACGATCGCGTACGAGATCGAGCACATCTCTGACCATGCGGAGCGGGTTTGGCTGCGACAGGCAATCGAGTCTGGCCGCTTCCGCAAGCAGCTCGAAGTCGAAGAGCGCAAGCGCCTCCTCGAGCGCCTGTCGCAGGTGGAGGCGTTCGAGACGTATCTCCGGCGCGCGTTCCTCGGACAGAAGCAGTTCTCGATCGAGGGTCTCGATTCGCTCGTTCCCATGCTCGACGTGGTCGTCGAGCTGGGTGCCGCGGGCGGTGCGCACGAGATCGTCATCGGCATCGCTCACCGTGGACGGCTCAACGTCTTGACGCACACGGTCGGCCGCGATTACGCGTCGATCCTGCGCGAGTTCGAGGGGGAGCGGACGATCGACGCGCTCGTGTCCGATCCCGAGGGGGGCACCGGAGACGTGAAGTATCACCTCGCCGCCTCCGAATCGCGCCAGACGGCTGCGGGAGAGATCCAGGTCACGCTCTCGCCGAACCCGAGCCACCTCGAGGCCGTGGACCCGGTCGTGGTAGGGCGGGCGCGCGCGGAGCAGACCGATCGCTCCGGCGGTGCAGGCCTCCACGATCCGACGGTCGCGCTGCCTCTCCTCATCCACGGCGACGCCTCGTTCCCGGGCCAAGGCGTCGTTGCCGAGACGTTCAACCTTCACTCGCTCGACGGTTACTCGACCGGCGGGACGCTGCACGTCATCGCCAACAACCAGGTCGGGTTCACGACCGACCCGGCGGAGGGCCGCTCGACGCGGTACTCGAGTGACCTCGCGAAAGGCTTCGACGTCCCGATCATCCACGTCAACGCCGACGACCCCGAGGCGGCGCTGACCGCCGCGCGCCTGGCGATCGCGTTTCGCGAAGAGTTCGGTCACGACGTCGTAATCGACCTCGTCGGCTACCGCAGGTTCGGACACAACGAGCAGGACGAGGCGTCGTACACGCAGCCGCTGATGGCCGAGCGCATCGAGCGTCAGCCTCCGGTACGTGAGAGCTACGCGGCGCGGCTTGTGCAGGACGGTGTCGTGACGGCCGACGAGGCGACAGCGCTCTTCGAAGCGACGCTCGCGCAAGTGCGGGACGCGCATGACGCCCTGAAGACCTCCTTCGCGACCCCCGAGCAGCGGTTCGAGCGGCGTCCGCTCACGGACACGGGAGCCGCCGTGGTCACCGCGGTTCCCCCCGCGCGGCTCACCGAGCTCAACGAGCAGTTGCTTCGGGTCCCTGATGGCTTCACCGTGAACGCGAAGCTCGCGAAGCAGCTCGAGCGCCGTCGTGAGGCGCTCCAGGCAGCGCCGGGCGAAGCCGGGATCGACTGGGGTCAGGCCGAATCGCTTGCGTTCGCATCCCTGCTCGGCGAGGGCATCCCGATCCGGCTCTCGGGACAGGACACGGAGCGGGGAACGTTCTCGCACCGACACGCGGTGCTGCACGATCCGGTGAGCGGCGAGACCTACACGCCCTTGCAGAATCTCCCGAGCACAGCCGCCTCGTTCGAGATCTACAACTCTCCACTCTCCGAGTACGCGCCCGTTGCGTTCGAGTACGGCTACTCGATCGCGGCGCCTGATGCGCTCGTCGTCTGGGAGGCGCAGTTCGGCGACTTCATCAACGGCGCGCAGATCGTCGTCGACCAGTTCATCGTCTCCGGGCGCTCGAAGTGGGGGCAGACCTCGCGCTTGACGCTTCTCCTCCCCCACGGCTACGAGGGGAACGGTCCCGAGCACTCGAGCGCGCGCCTCGAGCGGTTTCTGCAGCTCGGTGCCCAGGACAACATCCGAATCGCGAACGCAACGACGGCGGCCCAGTTCTTCCACCTTCTCCGTCGGCAGGCCCTCGATGCGACCGCACGGCCACTCGTCGTCATGACGCCGAAGGGATTGCTCCGGCTGCGCCAGGCGACGTCCACGCTCGGTGAGCTCGCGGACGGCGCCTTCAGGCCGGTGCTCGGAGATTCATCCGTAGAGCCCGAGTCGGTGCGCCGCCTCGTCTTGACGAGCGGCAAGGTCTACTACGACATTGCCGGGCACGAGGCGCGGGAGTCGGCTTCGAGCGTCGCCATCGCGCGGGTCGAGCTCCTGTACCCGTTCCCAGTCGACGAGGTTCGTGACCTCGTGGCCGCGTACCCGAGCCTCCAGGAGATCGTCTGGGCACAAGAGGAGCCGCAAAACATGGGCGCATGGCGCTCGATTCGCCATCGCCTCGAGGAAGCGGCTTCCGTTGCGGCACAAGCCGAGCGCGTGACGTTCGTCGGCCGCCCCTGGCGCGCGAGCCCGAGCGAGGGCTATCCGACGCTCCACCAGCGCGAGCAGGACCGGATCGTCCGCGAAGCGCTGGGCGTCGGCTAAGAACTCGAATCACAATGAAGCCGGGTGTCGCCGGAACACGCTGCGCGGCACGCTGCGTCGTCCTCGGTCGCGCCCATATGTTTCATATGGGCGCTCCCTGGGTCCTCGCATCGCACTCGCGCAGCGCGCCCCGGCCGACGAGCGTCATGGTGATTCGAGTTCTAAGGCGTACTGCGTCCGCGGGCGCGTTGCTTCAACGACGACGCGACGCGCGGCCCATGCCGACGCATGGTCTCGACGACGCGGCGCCGTTCCTCGGGCGGAAGTCGCCGCCACATCCGGAACGCTGCGAGCAGAAGACCGATGACGATTCGTCGTGCGAAGAACACGTTGAGCATCCTCGCACATCGGGCCGGTCTCGAAACGTGCCGAATGTCTCGAAACCTGCCTGCACGTGGCCGTTTCTCGGATTTGTTCAGCTAGACTCCCCCGTCGCTGAGCCAATGCCTGACGACGTCGATCTCACGACTTCCGATACGGCTTCTCTCTTTTCGAGCGCGATTCGCGAGCACCTCGAGCTCAAGGCGCGGAACTCGAACCTGGACGGGGAGATGCCGCTAGATCCCTACCTCGACGGCGACCCGCTGGAGAACCACCCGCTCTTCAAGAGCGAGGAGCAGGCGCGGATCGAGGAGACGCTCGATGGCGAGCCGGCCGCCGAGCTGAGCTCCGAGCGGCTGCCCTGGCCGGGCGAGGAGACGGTGGAGGACGCGACCGAAGGTCCCGCTCTCGACGAGGCGCTCTGGACGGGCCGCCCGCGCGACTTCGACTGGGGCGAGTAAAGCCCGGTGACTGCGGCTCCAGACTCGTCGCTCGGTCTGACCGGCGACGAGCGCCTTCGCCGCTACGCCGAGCTCGCGGTGCGCGTCGGTGCGAACGTCCAGCCTGGGCAAGAGGTCGTCATCACGTGCCTCGTCGAGCACGCCGAGATCGCGCGTGCGATCACGCGCGAGGCGTACCGAGCTGGTGCGAAGCACGTGGTCGTCCAGTACGGCGACCTGCACACACGCCGAGCCGCGATCGAGCTTGGCCCCGAGGAAGAGCTCGGCTGGTCGCCGCCGTACATGCTCGACTGGGTGCGCCGCTGGGATGAAGAGAACCCCGCGCTCATCTCCCTCACCGGGAACCCGAACCCCGACTTGCTGGCTGACCTCGACCCGGCCCTCGTCGGCCGCTCGGAGGCGAAGGATCTCCGCCTTGCGTTCCTCGAGAACATCCGGGGCCGCCACATCAACTGGGTCATAGTCGCCGCACCCAACGAGGGCTGGGCCAAGCAGGTGTTCGGCGAGCCGGACGTGGAGCGTCTGTGGGATGCAGTCGCGACGGCGACGCGTCTCACGGAGCCTGACCCGGTGGCAGCGTGGCACGCTCACGCGAAGAAGCTGGAGCGGCGCGCCGACGCGCTCAACGATCGGGGTTTCGACGCGATTCGCTTTCGCGGTCCGGGTACGGATCTCACAGTTGGCCTCATGCCAGCGTCCCGGTGGCTCTTCGCCACCTTCTCGACGGCCGCGGGGATCGAGCACATCCCGAACATCCCAACCGAAGAGGTCTTCACGAGCCCCGACTGGCGACGCACCGAGGGCACGGTCCGCTCGACCTATCCGCTCGTCACCGCTGGAACCCGTGTGTCGGGGCTCGAGGCTCGCTTTGAGCAGGGGAAGATCGTCGACGTCTCGGCCGAGTCGGGCGCCGAGATCATCAAGGCGCAGCTCGCGACCGACGCGCAGGCTCCGTACCTGGGCGAGATCGCCCTCGTCGACGGATCGTCACCCGTCAAGCAGGCAGGCCTTGTCTTTTGCGACACGCTCTTCGACGAGAACGCGACGTGTCACATCGCCTTCGGCGACGGCCTGCGCGAGACCGTCGGCGAGGACGTTCCGCCCGACAAGCTTTTGGAGCATGGAGTGAACGTGTCCGGCGTCCACGTCGACTTCATGATCGGCGGGCACGGCGTGGACGTCGATGGACTCGATGCCGATGGGAACGCGACGCCGATCATCCGCCAAGACGCCTGGCAGCTCGACTGAGCTCCGCTCGTCCCGGGCACGCCAGCTACAACTCGTGGATGAAGTGGGTCTTCGCCTCGCTCGGAGCCGCAGTCGTCGTGGCGGGCGCCGTCTTTGCAGTCGCGCCGCGGGAGGGCTCCGACGAGCTCGTCGTGCTGCCGCAGACCGCGATGCCCGGGCGCCTTCTTGTCGGCTTCCAGGACGACGCGGCGTTGCGCTGGGCAGCCGACCGGGCGGCGGCTCTCGATCTCTCGAGGAACGCGAACGCCACCGTCATCCGGACGATCGTCGCGTGGCAGGACACGGCCCGAAATAGGCCCGGCGACGCCCGAGACTCGTTCGACCCGGCGTACAACTTCGACGACCTCGACGATCTAGCCCGGAGCGCGCAACAGCGCGGAATCGAGCTCCTCGTGACCATCTGGGGCACACCCGGGTGGGCGAACGGCGGGCAGTCGCCGAGCCGCTCGCCGAGCGATCTCCAGGAGCTCGAGGACTTCTCCTATGCCCTGGCGGACCGATACTCCGGCCTGCATGCCGGTTATCCGGCAATCCGTCTCTTCAGCGCGTGGAATGAGCCGAACCTCGAGCAGTTCCTCGCACCGCAGTTCGACGAAGCGGGCGAGTCCGTCTCACCCGGTCTCTACGCCGAGATCGCACGCGCAATCCACGCAGGCGTGAAGGAAGCAAACGGCGAGGCACTCGTCGCGATCGGCGAGACGTCGCCGCGCGGTCAGGATCGACCGAGCCGAGGAACCGTCCAGGACAGCCACTCGCCGGGTCGGTTCGCCCGGCTGCTCTCGGAGGAGGAGCCTGCGCTCGTCTTCGATGCGTGGGCTCAGCACCCGTACCCACCCCGTGCGGGGATCGCGCCCGCCCGGCCGGTCCGGTGGCCGCGCGTCGCGCTCGGGAACCTCGAGCTCTTCGGGGAGTCCCTCGACGTCTGGTTCGGTCGGTCCGAGACTCCGATCTGGATCACCGAGTACGCGCACGAGACGGTTCCCGATCCGGTGGGTGTCTCGCTCGAGACGCAGGCGCGATTTGCCGAGGAAGCGCTCGTCCTCGCCGCCGGCAACCCGCGTGTTCGTGTGCTGGTCTGGTTCACGCTCCTCGACCGAGCCGGCGATCGCTGGCAGAGCGGCCTCATCGCAAGCGACGGGACGCCCAAGCCGAGCTATGAGCGATTCGCAGCCGTCGCGGAGAATCTCGATCCGCGCAATCCAGTTCTCCCGGGCGACTCGGAGGTCGCACGGGTGCCGGCGCTCGAGCTCGCCCACTACATCCCGGCGGGCGCCGCCGTCGAGGTGAGTACCGAGGCGGGGGAGACGTTCAGTGTCTCGCTCCGAGGCGACGGTTGGCTCGACGTCCCGGTCGACGGTGGAGGCCCGGTTGTGTCCTTACGCATCACCGACGAGTACGGCCACACGGTCTCGCGACTCGTACGCCTGAGCCCCTCGAGCGTCGAGTTCGACTAGCCGCGCCGACTCGAACGTCTCGGGAAGCGGACGCTCGAGCCGCTGTTTTTCGGCGCATGTGTGACTTCACGTCCGATGCTTGACAGACGTCGTTTATGATGTCATAGTGATGTCACGATGCAGTTGGAAGTGCACATCCAGGCGATCCAGCAGGATCTCGCCAATCAGGCCGGTCTCGGGGACGAGGCAGCCGCCGAAACCGCTCGCCGGATGAGCGAGGCGCTTGTCTCGACGCTGCATCTCCGCCTTCTCGACCTTCTGGGCGAGGCGGCGGCCGAGATCGGCTCCCAGCTTCCATCGGGACGCATCGAGGTTCGGCTCGCCGGCCGCGATCCCGAGTTCGTCGTCGTTATTGACGAGGTGCCGGACGCCGCTCAGCTCGTCGCCGGGGAGGAGCTCAAGGGGCGCATCACGCTCCGCCTCCCCGAAAAGCTCAAGGCGGTCATCGAGTCGGCTGCCGAGAGCGAGAACATCTCCACGAACGCTTGGCTCGTTCGCACGATCGCGCAGGCAGTCGAGTCGCGGCCGTCGAAGCGGGGCCGGCACAACCGCCTCCAGGGCTACGCACAGGGCTAGTCCCTGGGGCTAGAAGGGAGAGACATGCTCCTCGCACCGCTTCCATTCGAATACATCTCCTATCTCGACCATCACGTCGAGCCCGGACAGCGCAAGCGTCGGGCACAGTCCCGGCCTACCGGGACGCGGGTCCGCCGTTCGCCCGGAAAGGCTCAGGACTAGCCCGTGAACGTCTTCGAGACTCCGGGCCAGGTGAGCCTCCAGATCCAGATCCCCAGCGGCCGCGTCGTCGTCGGGACGACTGACGAGCCTCGCACCCAGGTCGAGCTCATCTCGCTCGGACGGCGCGGCCAAGACGCCCTCGAGCAGATCCAGGTCACGCACGACGAGCGCGGCGGCCGCCACGTGGTCTCGATCGAGCAGCGGAATCGCATCCAGTGGGGCCCGCTTCAGATCAGCTGGGGTGGCGACGTGGAAGTGCGGGTCAGCTGTCCGCTCGGCACCCACCTCGAGCTCAGCGGCGCGTCGACGGACTTCAGGGCCGAGGGCCGTTACGGGGACGTCTTGGCGCGCACGGCGTCCGGAGACATCCTGATCGGGGAAGTCGCGGGCAAGCTCGAGGTGAAGACTGCGAGCGGCGACGTGAGCCTCGAAAGCGTCGAAGGGGAGAACGGCACGCTGGCGACAGTCTCGGGCGACGTGGCGATCGGTCACGCTGCGAGCGAGCTCACGTTGCGAACTGTGTCCGGCGACATGGAGCTCCGCGTCGTCGATCGCCCCCTGACCATCTCGACGACCTCGGGTGACGTGGATCTCCGCTCGCTCGAGGGCGGAGAGCTCCGGGTCCAGTCCGTCTCGGGTGACTGCCGCATCGGTATCGGTCGCGGAACACGCATCTGGGTAGATGCGTCGTCGGTTGCCGGCGACATGAAGTCGGAGCTGGCGATGGGCGACGAAATGCCCGAAGAAACCGAAGAGCCGTCCGGCGAGGTCGTGCCGGTGCAGGTGAAGACCGTGAGTGGCGACGTCGCGCTCGTGCGCGCATTGCCCGTCGCGTAGCGGGCTAACGCGCGCGAGCGCTACGTACGGCCGCGACGACCTCGTCGTCCCGGCCCTCGAGGATCAGATCCACGAGGCGACGGTTGCCGCGAAGCCCGAGGCGGCCCGTCAAGAGCCGGTAGAGCTCCGCTTCGTCGATACCCACCTCGCGCGCAGCGGCGACAACGCGTGCGACGACCCGCCGCGGCTCTCTGCCCTCTAGCTGCCATGCAGGAAACATCCACTCGGTCGATCCTTGGTCGCGCACGGCGATGAGCTCGCCCGAGCGCCGCAACGCATCAATCCGTCCGGGGTCGACCGCGAACCGCTCGGCGAGCCACGAAGCGGAGAGACATTCGGTGTAGAGCTCGGTCGTCGGCATGCGCGGAGCAGCCTAGCTCAGGTCGATCAGCGACTTGATCAGGAGAGTTGCTTGGCGAGAGACTCCCAGTCCGCGCCCTCGCCGCCGCCCTCGAACGACCCCACCACCCGACCGT
>Ga0136633_1002442_pt1 | contig 12798 bp, 12 predicted proteins | sample AntDrymeUQ832206_2_FD_105494 | JGI IMG/M metagenome (GOLD analysis project Ga0136633, IMG submission 105494) | Polar desert sand microbial communities from Dry Valleys, Antarctica - metaG UQ83 (22.06) | ecosystem: Environmental > Terrestrial > Soil > Desert | place: Antarctica: Dry Valley... | reverse complement strand
GCGCTCCTTGTGGGCGTACGGCCCGAGATCGAGCAGCAGGGGCAGCGGCAGGATCGCGAGCGAACCGGCGCCGAGCGCCAGCGTGCCCATCAGCAGCTTGCGGCGGGGCAGTCCGCTGTCAGCAATACCGACCCGTATGGCCTCGGCGGCCGCCGCGCGCTCCTCGGGGTCGGAAGCCATGTCGTGGCGGTCCTGCACGGACTCCTCGTCGACCATCAGGGTCTTGGCCCACTTGACTGCGCCGGCGCCGATGCCGCCCAGGGCGATCGCCATCAAGGTGGCGAGCACGGGCGTGAAGTACTGGTTGTTGGCGTCGTCGTACTTGAACGGCGCGACGAAGAACACGATGCAGAACGCGATGACGGCCAGGAACGACAGCATGAACATTGCTGCGACCTTGCGCTCCGCGGAACGGGCAGCGGCCTCGTCGAGCTCAGCGTGGCGGGCATGGGGGGCATACGCCTGTGGCGGTGTCATAGTGGCGTGCTGGTTCTCGTCGCGGCCGCGCGCCGCCAGGGTGGCGGCGCTGTCGGTGTTCTGGAAGTTCGCCTCGGTCACGTCCGAGCCGCGGCTGTCGCCGCCAGTGTTGGCTTCGTCGCTGTCGGCCGGTGAGCGCAGCCGGTCGCGGATCGAACCAGCCGCCTCGGACGAGGTCTGTCCGCCCCTGGGCTCGTTGGTCGGCGTCTGGCCACCGGTGGAGGACTGGCCGGGCTGGTCTGTCATGCGCGCGCACCGATCCAGAGCGAGATGCCGACGAGGGCGGTGATGCCGACGAGCCAGATGACCAGGCCCTCCGGGACCGGGCCGTAGCGGCCGAGGTCGTTGCCACCGGGCTGGGAGCCCTTGGTGATGAACTGCACGTAGCGGACGACGGCCTTCTTGTCTTCGGGCGTCAGCTGGTTGTCGGAGAACCGCGGCATGTTGTTGGGGCCGGTCTGCATGGCGCTGTAGATCACTCGGGCACTCGACGAGCTCAGCTCAGGCGCGTACTTGCCGTAGCTCAGCGCCCCGCCGGAGCCGGCGAAGTTGTGGCAGCTGGCGCAGTTGGTCCGGAACAGCTCGCCGCCGAGCTGCAGCTGGCCGTCGTTGAGCAGCCCGGTCGGGATGGTCGGCCCACCGCCCTTGGAGCCGATGTAGGCGGCCATCTGGTCGATCTGCGCGATCGTGTACTTCGGCTTCTTGCGGGGCGCCTGCTGCACGCCGGCGGACAGCGGCATGCGGCCGCTTTCGACCTGGAAGACCACCGACGACTCGCCCACACCGATAAGGCTGGGGCCGCCGGAGCCGCCCTGCAAGTTCAAGCCGTGGCAGGTGGAACAGCCCTGCAGGTACAGCTCGCGACCGGCCTTGACCGCGATCGACTGCTCCGTGCCTGGCTCCTCGGCCGCGCGGCTCTTTGGGGCGGCGAAGGCCGTGTAGAGCATGCCGACGAAGGCCAGCAGCAGTAGGAAGACCGTGTAGCCGGACAGCCGCTGAAGGCGGGACGAGCGCACGGTCACTCCCTGACTCACTGGATGATGTAGATCGTGGCGTAGAGCCCGATCCAGACGACGTCGACGAAGTGCCAGTAGTACGACACAACGATGGCGCTGGTGGCCTTCTCCGGCGTGAACCGGCCGATCATGGTCCGTCCGAGCACGATGAGGAAGGCGAACAAGCCGGCGGTCACGTGGAGCCCGTGGAACCCGGTGGTCAGGTAGAAGACCGAGCCGTAGCCATCGGTGTTGAGCTTGTTGCCCTCGCTGTACTGCACGCGGTACTCGTTGACCTGGCCGAGCACGAAGACCGTGCCCATGATGAGCGTGAGGGTGAACCAGCGGCGCAGCGCGTAGACGTCGCCGCGCTCGGCCGCGAACACGCCGATCTGGCAGGTGACCGAGCTCAGCACCAGGATCGTCGTGAAGATCGCGGAGTAGCCGACGGCGAGCTCCACGCCCTCCGGCGGCCAGTTCTCGGCGCCCTGCACCGAGCGGATCGTGAAGTACATCGCGAACAGAGCTGAGAAGAACATCAGCTCGGACGACAGCCAGACGATCGTCCCGACCGAGACCATGTTCGGTCGCGTCAGGGAACCGTGGGCCGGCACCTTCTCGAGGGCGGAAGCAGAAGCCACACGGGCATCCTGCCAGTCCCCGGGCGTTCGTTCCACGCGGGGTGGTCCGGCGCGCCGTGGGGTGCGTCACGCCCTACCGTGGGGACGTGCTCGCGCTAGCCGCTGGAGAGGCAGACCTGCCCGATTTCGGCTGGGGCAGCGTCTTCACCCAGGCCCGCCCGGCGCTCGTCCCGCTGGTCGCGATCGTTGTCATCGGCGGCCTCTACGTGGTCGGCGTCCGCCGGCTGTCCGGTCGCGGCGACGCATGGTCGACGGGTCGCTCCCTCGCGTTCCTCGGCGGCGGTCTCGGCACGATCGCGGTCGCGACGCTGTCCGGCCTTGCGGCGTACGACGAGGTGCTCTTCGGCGCGCACATGGTCCAGCACATGCTGCTGTCGATGGTGGCGCCCGTCTTCCTGGCGCTCGGGGCGCCGGTCACGCTCGCGCTCCGCACGCTGTCGCCGCGGGGCCGCGGCGCGCTCCTCGCCGTACTGCACAGCGCCCCGCTGCGCGTGCTCACATTCCCGCTGGTGCCCTGGCTGCTGTTCGTGGGCAGCCCGTTCGCCCTGTACTTCTCCGGCTGGTACCCGGCCACGCTCGACTCGGCGGTGCTGCACGAGTTGCTGCACGTGCACTTCCTGGTGGTCGGGTCGCTGTTCTTCTGGCCGCTGGTCGGGCTCGACCCCGTGCCGGGGCGGGTGGGACACCCGTTCCGGATGCTCATGCTGTTCGCGACGCTGCCGTTCCATGCCTTCCTGGGCGTCGCGATCATGAGCGTGAAAGACAACGGGGACGGCCTGATCGCGGCGTCGCACTACCTGCCTCTGCGCGGGCTCGAGGGCGCCGTGTTCCAGCAGCAGGTGGGCGGGGGAGCGCTGTGGTCCTCCGGTGACCTGATCGGGCTGCTGTTCATGGTCGTCACGCTCACGCAGTGGATGCGGGCGAGCGAGCGCGAGGCGCGCCGGGAGGACCGGCGGCTCGACCGGGCCGACGCTGCGGCGCTGACCGACACGTCCTGACCGCCGGGCCCAATTCCCGCTCGGTAGGCTCGTTTCATGACCGCCCAGGCAGGTACGTCGGCCCGCACGCACACCGTTCTGGTCTACAGCGACGACCCGGCGATCCGCGACAGCGTGCGCACCGCCCTGGGTCGCCGGCCGGCAAAGGACCTCGGTCGGGTGGAGTACGTCGAGGTCGCCAAGGGCGACGAGCTGATCCGACTGGTCGATGCGGGCGGGGTCGACCTGGTCGTCCTCGACGGTGAAGCCTGGCCGACCGGCGGCATGGGCCTGGCCAAGCAGATGAAGGACGAGCTGTCCGACTGCCCGCCCACGCTGGTGCTGATCGCGCGGCAGGACGACACGTGGCTGGCCAAGTGGTCACTGGCGGACGGGGTGATGCGCCACCCGATCGACGCGCCCGAGCTGGTCGCCACGGCCACCGAGCTGCTCCGCCAGCGTGAGGCGCGTCTGCCGGTGCGCCGCCACGGCGCCGGCTGACGCCGGTCCGTTGACCGGGCACAGCTGGCCGCGGTTGCTCGCCGCGCTCCTGCGCCGCGAGCACCTGTCCTCCGCCGACACGGCGTGGGCGATGCGCGAGATCATGGCCGGCGAGGCATCCCCGGCTCAGGTGGCCGGCTTCGTGGTCGCGCTGCGGGCCAAGGGCGAGACGCCGGACGAGGTCGCCGGGCTGGTCGAGGTCATGCTGGACGAGGCCGCGGCCGTGTCGGTGCCTGGCCGGGTCGTGGACACCTGTGGCACGGGTGGCGACGGCGCGCACACGGTCAACATCTCGACGATGGCGGCCCTGGTGGTGGCCGGCGCCGGCGTACCGGTCGTCAAGCACGGCAACCGGGCCGCTTCGTCCGAGTGTGGGTCGGCCGACCTGCTCGAGGCGCTCGGCGTCGCGGTCGACCTGCCGCCGGCGGCAGTGGCGCCGTGCCTGGCCGACGCCGGTATCGCCTTCTGCTTCGCGCCGGTGTTCCACCCCGGCATGAGGCACGCGGCCCTGCCTCGACGAGAGCTCGGGGTCCCGACGATCTTCAACGTGCTGGGGCCGCTCACCAACCCGGCGCGTCCGGCCGCGCAGGCGGTCGGTGTATCCGACCTGCGGTTGGCGCCGGTCATGGCCGGGGTGCTGGCCGCGCGTGGGGCGGACGCGCTGGTGTTCCGCGGCGCCGACGGGCTGGACGAGCTGACGACAACCGGTCCGTCGACGGTGTGGGTGGTCGGTGGGGGATCGGTGCAGGAGACCGACTTCGACCCGGCCGCCCTCGGGCTGGAGCGGTCGACGATCGAGGATCTGCGCGGGGCCGATGCGACGTACAACGCCTCGGTATGCCGGGACCTCCTCGGCGGCGCGACCGGGCCGGTGCGCGATGCGGTGTTGCTCAACGCCGCTGCGGCGCTGGCGGCGTACGACGCCGGGCCGGGTGACCTGGTCTCGCGGCTGGCCGGCGGACTGGCCCGGGCGGGCGACGCGCTGTCGTCCGGGGCGGCTGCCGAGCTGCTGGCCCGGTGGGTCGAGGTCAGCCGCGAGCTCCGCCCCGCCTGACCCGTGGCTGGGCCCGTCCCGTGACTGCCCACCCCGTGGCTGGCCTTACGTCCCGTGGCCGGCCATCCCGTGGCTGGGCGATCACCTGACCGCGCGACGCCCCTGACTGGCCCATCCGTGACTGGGCGATCACCTGACTGCGCGATCGGTGCGCGACCCGCCGGGCGTGTCGAACAGCGATCACGCGCTCAGAAGATCGCCGGGGGGGGGGCGTTCTACCGGCCGCGCCCGGCCCGCCCGAGCCTGCCCGGGCAGAGTCCGACCCGGGTGACTACTCCTCGAGGCCGATCGAGAACGTCGCCTCGAGGTCGTGCCGGCTGTACGCCTGGAACGCGATCAGCGTCTGGGTGGCCTGCACGCCCTCGATCTTGTTCAGCCGGCCGGCGATGACCTCGTGCAGGTCCTCGTGCCGGCGTACGCGCACCATCGCCACCAGGTCGACATCGCCGGCGACGGAGTAGACCTCGCTCACCCCGTCGAGGTCGGCGATGGCCTGGGCGACCTCGGGGATCCGGTCGACGGCGGCGTTGACGTTGACGATCGCGGTGATCACGCCGCGAGACTAAGCCGTGGCGCGGGCCGGCCGGGCGATCGGTCGCAGCCCGCGGCGGTCCTCGAACGGCCGGGCCGCAGCCCGTCCTTCGTCGGCGAGGTCCAGCCAGCCCCGGTGCGCGCCGGCTCCGAAGGCCGGAGACGCCCAGGTCCCGTCGATCCGCACCAGCCGGGTGTCGCTGGCCTCGAGCCAGCGCAGGACGCAGTGCGTCTCCTCGGCGGTGGCGGCCGGGAGCGGCCCGACGCCGGGAAGCACGGTCTCCGCGGAGGCGACCAACGCGTCGACGTACGGCAAGGGGTGCGCGCCGCGGGGGACGAGGCCGGCCGCGACGAGCCGGCCGTGGCGCACGACGCTGATGTCCCAGCCAAGGTCGGCGGTGGGTCGAGCGGCCACCAGCTCAGGGACGCGGGTCAGCGCGCTGAGCCGTTGCAGCCGGGCTGCGGTGCGGACAAAGGCCGCGAGCCGGTCGCGCTGGGCCGCCGCGTCCTCGAACCGCTGGTCGCGCGAGAGCCCGGTGATCCGCGCGGTCAGCGCCGCGACGATGGCGCTGGGGTCGCCCTCGACCGCGGCGCGGAAGGCCTGCGCGTGGACGGCGTACTGCTCGGCGGACTCCTCGTGCTGGCAGGGCGCCCCGCACCGACGCATCTCGGCCAGCACGCAGGCCGGGCTGAGCAGCCGCAGGCTCAGCCGTTGGGTGCACTGGCGCAGCGGGAGCGCCTCGTGCACGGCGGCGGTGGCCAGCTCGGCGGTGCGCAGGCTGGCGAACGGCCCGAGGTACGTCGCTCCGTCGTCGAGGACCTTGCGCACGGTGCTCAGCCGCGGGAAGGCCTCGGCCGTCAGCTTGACCCAGACGGTCCGCTCCGGGAACTTGCTCCGCCGGTTGTAGCGCGGCCGGTGCTCCGCGATCAGGCGCAGCTCGCGCACCTCGGCCTCGAGCGGGGTCGCGCACACGACCGGGTCGACCCGGTCGGCCAGACCGACCATCTCCGCCATCCGGGTGCGCATCTCGCTGGCGGTGAAGTAGGTGCGGACCCGGGTGCGCAGGTTGCGGCTCTTGCCGACGTACAGCACGCGGCCTTGGCCGTCCTTGAACAGGTAGACGCCGGGGTCGGTGGGCAGCGCGTCGGCGAGGTGTCGCTTGCGGCGCTGCGCCGGAGTCACCTGGGCCGAGAACGTGGACAGCTCCTCGAGGCTGTGCACGCCGAGGTTGCCGAGTCGGGCGATCAGCCCGTGCAGCACGTCGGTCGTCGCCTGCGCGTCGGCCAGCGCCCGGTGGCAAGGGGTCGTCCCTGCCTTGAACAACCTGGCCAGGGTGGACAGCTTGCAGTTGGGCGCCTCGTCGCGGGTCAGGATGCGACGGGCGAGCCGGGCTGTGTCGAGGTGCTCGTACGACGGCCAGACCAGGCCGAGGCGGTCGCAGCCGGCGCGTAGGAAGCCGAGGTCGAACGGCGCGTTGTGGGCGACCAGCACCGCGCCCCGGCTGAACTCCAAGAACGCGGGGAGCGCCTGGTCGAGCCGCGGGGCACCGGCGACCATCGCGTCGGTGATGCCGGTCAGGACGGCGATGAACGGCGGGATCGAACCGGCTGGGTTGACCAGGGTCTGGAACTCGCCGAGCACCTCGCCCCCGCGGACCTTCACCGCCCCGATCTCGGTGATGTCGCACGCCGCAGCCGACCCGCCGGTCGTCTCGAGGTCGACGACGACGAAGGTCACGTCGCGCAGCGGACGCCCGAGCTCGTCGAAGGTCGCCTGGTGCGGGATCGCGAGCGACATGCGGCGGACGGTAGGTGCGTCGTCCGACAGAACGCGTCAGAACCTGTCCGCCACGCCGCCCACGGGACGCCGGCCCCGTCACGCCGCCCCGGAGCGCCGGCCCCACGCCGCCGCCCAAGATCAGCTGTGTACGGCGGAAGCGTGCGGCTGCCGACTCACTGCCCTCACAGCCGATCTTGCCGGATGCCGTTCAAGATCAGCTGTGTAGAGCAGAAGCGGGCGGCTGCCGACGTGCGCCTTTCACAGCCGATCTTCGGGAGTCAGACCGAGACGGTGAAGAAGCCGGTCGGGCGCTTGGCTGGGCGGGCGGCCGGCTTCTTCTTGGCGGGGGCCTGGTAGAGGCTGGCGAAGACGATGGTGTTGCTGAGGTAGCGCTTGGACCGTCGGTCGAACTCGCCGCCGCAGGTGATCAGCCGCAGGCTGGGTCGGCGATCCCCTTCGTACACGAGCTTGGTCGGAAACTTGCGCTTGGCGTAGGTGCGCACCAGCGTCACCGAGAAGGTGACCAGGCTGCCGTCGGCGCGTCGTACCCGGATCAGGTCGTTCTTCTTCAGCGTCTTGACCTGGTTGAAGATGCCGGGCCCGCGGTAGCTGTCGACGTGCCCGACGATCACCGCCGGACCGGGGTCGCCGGGAGCGGGGCCCTGGCTGTACCAGCCGGCCCGCTGCGGATCGGCCGGCACCTCGAGCGTGCCGTCGCGCTGCTTTCGCAGGCCGAGCAGGCGATCCGTGACCTTGAGCGAGGGGATGCCGAGCGTGACGGGCGGGGCAACGCGACGTACGACGGGACGTACGGCGACGGCGGGACCTGCGCCCTTGTCGGCGGCGATGTCGGCCTGGGCGGCATCGATCTGCACCGCGCCGGCCAGGACGACCACGACGAGCGTGACGGCCTGTGCTGTCGGGGCCCACCACCGACGCACCGCACCGGGCCCTGACGCGGAGGCGCCAGGACCCGGTGCGGTGGAGGGGTTCAACTACTTAGCGGTGCGGGACCGCAGGACGAGGCCGGAGCCGACGATCGCCAGGCCAAGCAGGCCGACCGTGATCGGCAGGACCGGCAGGCTGTCGCTGCTGCCACCGAAGCCGCTGGAGACCGAGCCGGACGGAGCCGAACCGGTCGCGCCGGAAGCGGAGCCCCCGGTGGCCGCGCCACCGCTGCTGCCCGAGCTGGTGCCACGAGCCTGCGTGCTGGAGCCGGAGTGCGGCAGGGCGACGTACGGGAAGCTGCTGCCGAACTCGAGGTCGTTGGCGTTGACGCCGTCACCGGCCGCGAGCGGCTTGATGATGCCCTTGGTGATCGCGCCCTCGAGCGCCTGCAGCTCGATGTCCACGACGTCGTCGGTCAGTCGACGGCCGTTGGGGAAGCCGGCCGTGTCCTTGGCGAGAACACCGAGGCGGTTGGGATTGGCGGCCGGAGCGATCTTGGTGTTGAGCCGCAGCTGCTCAGAGGGCGTGACCTTGGGCGGCTGGTTGAGGCCCTTGATGCCGGTCAGGAACGCGGCGACCAGGTCGTCACGCGGCGCGGCGGGTGCCTCGATGCCGTAGATCTTCGCGATCAGCTTCGGCACCTCGGGGTCCTTGACCCGTGCGACAGCCTCCATGACGGTGGCGTCCTGATCAGGGCTGAGGGAGTTGAACGCGTCCTTGAGCGCGACCGGGATGACGACCTCGTTGACCAGCGGCGAGCCGAGGCGCGACACCTGGACGAAGTCGCCGGTGGGCTCGGCCTTGCCGGCAGACAGCTGCAGGGTCTGCTGGTCGGTCGTGCTCCAGACGCCGATGATGCCGGATCCGTCGCCACCCTCGGTGAGGGTCGCGGTGGGGATCTGGAAGGCGATCGTGTTGACGTTGTAGCCGGTCAACGTGTCGTTGCCGGCCTCCTTGAGGTTCGTCCCGTAGAGCAGGTCGAACACCCTGAGGTCCAGGAAGAACGAGTCGTCGGCCTGGCCGGCGAAGCTCTTGCCACCGTCGTTGGTGTCCACGATCGCCTCGTCACGCAGGGCGGCGTAGTTGGGCATCGAGGCCTCGCCCACGTTGGACGGGGCGGTCTTGCCGCTCTCGACGATCGTGGTGGCCTTACCGGCCGCGTCGATCTTGTCGAGCTTGTAGTTCTGCTTGAACAGCAGTGTTGGGTCGTCGAAGGAGTTCACCGGGCCGTTGTTGTAGAGGAACGTCGTACCGGCGCGCTTGTCGTCGTTGGTGAAGGTCCACTGGTAGGTGATGTCGGGCTTGGCGTCACCGTTGTTGTCGACCTTGATGTTGTAGCGGTAGCCCGAGGCGCCGAACGGGTAGAAGTTCGGGCCGCCGGCCGGGTCCTGGAACGGGATCCAGTTGGCGATGAGCGTCGTCATCTCGGGGTTGTCCGGGCTCACGAACGCGTAGGTGTCGGTGTTGTCCGACAGCGGGTTGCCGGCGATCAGTGGCGCCTCGCGGTGGCTGGACGCCCCGCTGGTGCCGGGCGTCAGCGCCAGGGCGCTGCCGGTGACCGCGAGACCGGCGGCGGTCAGGGCCGCGCCTGCTCTGCGGGTGCTGGAACGGTTCATGGTCCTCCTCGGTCGGGCACTGCCGCGGGAGAAACCGTTATCGATGGCGTTGAGCGGCCAGGGTCAGCGGTTACTCGAGCACAGCGCGTACGGGAGTAGTTCGCACGGGCTATGGACTTTGGTTCATTCGGCGTATATGCGTCAGAGCAGGTCGCGGCCGGTGACGATGCCGCGGGTCACCAAGCCGATGCCCACGAGCACGACGACGACGGCGGTGAGGACGGGCAGCAGCCGCCCGAGGTTGCGGGTGCGGCCAAGTGCCCAGCCACGGCGATCGATGACGGCCTGAGCGCGTAGGAGCAGCAGGCCCGCGGCGGTCAGCGTGACGGCCATGCCAAGTCCGTAGATCAGCACGAGCAGTACGCCGAACCAGGCGCGGCCGAGTGCGGTCGCGCCGAGCAGTACGACGAGAGCGGACGGGCTGGGGACCAGGCCTCCGGCGACGCCCATGCCGGCCAGGGTCCGCCAGCCGAGCGGTCCGTCCGGCAGCGGTGCGTGCGAATGGGCCTTGCCGCCGTGGCTGTGCGTCAGTGGCTCCGGGGCCGGCGACGGCGCGTGGTCGTGGGGGTGGTCGTGGTCGTGGTCGTGCGGGTGGTCGTGGTCGTGCGGCTCGTGGTCGTGCGGGTCATGGTCGTGCGTGTGCGCCGGTGTACCGCGGACGCGTCGTACAGCCAGGACCAGCAGGTAGACGCCCAGCCCGGCGAGCAGCAGGCCGGACAGCACCTCGGTGAGCGGTACGACCCGCTCGGGTGCGGCCAGCGTGCCGAGGGTGAGCAGAGCCCCAAGCAGCAGCACCGACGCCGTGTGGGTGAAGGTGACGATCGCGCCCAGCTGCAACGCCTGCCGCCGCGTGCCGCGCTGGCCGATGAGGTACGCCGCCATGACGGTCTTGCCGTGCCCGGGTGCCAGCGCGTGGATGATGCCGAACGCCAACGACGCAAGGATCGACAGGACGGCAAACCCGACGGTCAGATCATCGCGGCCGAGGAAGTCGGTGAAGAACGCGGTTACCCCGCCCACTCCGCGTGGCAGGGCCTCGGCGATGGCGTCGTCCCCCGGACCGCCGCGCGAAGAGCAGGAGCCGGGGGAGTACGACGCGCGGCCGGATCGGACGTCCAGAGGCGAGGCGAGCAGGTCTTCCGGGTAGGTCGTGAGGAGCCCGGACGTGGAGACCGCCGGGACATCGGCGTCACTCAGGCGTCCGCAACGGCTGTCGAGCACCACCTCTTTCCAGCCCACCCGGCCGTCGCCCGCCCCGGCGTCAAAGGCGAGCGACGAGCGCGGCGAGGTGCCCGTCGTCAGCTCGCACTCGAGCCGCGTCGTCGTCAGCCCTCCAGCGCCGGGCCGTGACTCGCCGCGGGCGGCCCGCAGCGCCAGATCGGCCGCCGATCCGTCGACGGTCAAGGTCAGTCCGGGCGCGATGCGCGCGCACTCTTTCGCAGCGAAACCGTCGAGCCCCCCGGCCGCGGCGATGGACCCGCGCGCCTGCACGGTCGGGATCTCGGCGAGGTCGACGATGTGCAGCACCTCGACGCCCTCGGCCACAACGGTGACCCGGTCCGCCGTGTTGACGGTGAAGTTGCCCAAGGGGTGGGCGAGGGCCGGTGCGGCCGGCAGCAGCGCGAGTGTCACGCCGGCAAGGAGCGCAGCGAGCAGCCTCCTCACCCGAGGGACTTCAACAGCTTCCGCGCGGCCGGCGCCTGCAACGGGTTGAACGTCGGGTTGAGGTCGAGGGCGATGCTCAGGGATCGTCTCGCGGCCGCGCGCTCACCGACGGCCGCCTCGATCACGCCCAGGTGGTAGCGCAGGTAGGGCAGGCGCGTGCCGAGTCGTTGCGCCTTGCGCGCGATCGGCAGGGCCTCGGCCGAGCGCCCGGACTTGTGCAGGGCCCACGCGTACGCGTCCTGGACCAAGATGGCGTCCGGACGGTCACGGAAGGCGGCCGAGGCGTACTTCAGCGCCGTCGCCGGGCTGCCGTGGTCGGCCTCGAACAGCGCGAGCTCGAGGTCGACGTTGGCCCCGGACGAGGCGAACAACTGCTGCGTCGCGCGGACGACGTCGTACTGCTCCTGTGCTGCTGCGGTCTGACCGGTCGACTCGAGCAGCTCACCGAGCTCGATCAGGTAGCTCGGCTGCGGCTGGGCCTGCACGACCTCGCGGTAGAGGGCCAGCGCAGCGGTCGGGTCGGTGGGGGCGAGCGCCTTCGCCTGGCCGGTCAGGGCCAGCAGGTACTTGGGGTCCTGTGCCAGCGCAGCTTCGTAGGCCGGCGCGGCAGCCGGCTGGTCCCCGCTGTTCCAGGCCAGCTCGCCGAGGTAGTACTGCGCGAACGCCTTGTCAGCGGGGTTGGTGGTCGCGGCCGCCGCCCGCTCCAGCGCCTCACGCGCACCGGGCACGTCGCCGCGCAGCTCGCGCTGATAGCTCGCCCGCGAGAACGACGGCGTACCGGGCTGAAGGTCGAGCATCCGCTGTACGGCGAGTACGGCCTGGTCGTAGCGCCCGAGCTCGGTGAGCGCGTCCGCTTTGACGCCGTACGCCGTGGAGCTGAAGTCGTTGATCCGCAGGGCCTTGTTGGCCAGCGACAGGGCCTCGGCGAAGTCGTGCCGGGCCGCCGCGAGCGTGGCCTGACCGGTGATCGCGTCGGCGTTGTCCTTGGGCAGCAGCTCCAAGGACTTGGCGAACGCCCCCTCAGCCTTCGGGTAGAACGTCGGGTCAGCGGTGAGACGTGACTGCGTGACGTACGCCAGCCCCAGTTCGGACCAGGCCCGGTAGTTACCAGGGGTCTGCTTCAGGCTGAGCTGCAGACGGGTGATCGAGCGGGTGAGCGGGTCGACGGCGGCGCTGCCCGCGGGCGTGTCGGGCTGACCGCTGTCTTCCGGTGCGCCCACAGCCGCGCCGACGACGAAGAGCGCAGCGGCCATGCCGGCGACGCCGGTGCCGAGCGCTGTGCGGCGGGCCCAGCGCCTCATGCCCGACCTCCCGGTGGAAGGGGTCAGGTTCCCATGTGTCATGAACAGCGTTCGCAGCCGGGGCGCCAACGGACGTGCCCGATCCGACGCTCGCCACGACGTTGTCACCACGCCGACACATCCGAACGCTGCGCAGTTGCGAACTACAGGAGACCGAAAGCTCGTCCCCCGTACGCCAGGCCACCACCAGTAGGAGACACATGGCTCTGCCCTCCCGGCCGTCAGCGCGCAAGCGCGCGACGGTCCTTCTCACCGCTGCGGCGACACTCGCCGGCGGTTTCGCGCTGCTCGGCCCGGGCGCCAGCTCGGCGT
>Ga0136633_1002441_pt1 | contig 12799 bp, 13 predicted proteins | sample AntDrymeUQ832206_2_FD_105494 | JGI IMG/M metagenome (GOLD analysis project Ga0136633, IMG submission 105494) | Polar desert sand microbial communities from Dry Valleys, Antarctica - metaG UQ83 (22.06) | ecosystem: Environmental > Terrestrial > Soil > Desert | place: Antarctica: Dry Valley... | reverse complement strand
TCCCGCGCGGGATCAGGGTCGGTGGGCCGGCCAAGGTCACGTCGGCTCCCATCAGCTGGAAGGCGCGCAGGCAGGAGCGGGCTACTCGGCTGTGCAGGACGTCTCCGACGATCCAGATCGAGCGGCCGTCGAGCGGCCCGAGTCGCTCTCCCAGCGCGTGAACGTCGAGCAGCGCCTGGCTTGGGTGCTCGTGCTTGCCGTCACCAGCGTTGATTACCGCGGCATCGGTCCAGCTCGAGACGAGGCCGGCCGCTCCGGCGTGGGGAGAGCGAATGATGATCGCCTCGGGGTCGTAGGCGGAGAGGGTCGCGATCGTGTCCTTCAGCGACTCGCCCTTATCGATGGAGGAGCCACTCGACTTGATCGAGACGACGTCGGCCGACAGGCGCTTGGCCGCCAGCTCGAAGGAGCTCGAGGTGCGGGTGCTCGATTCGAAGAAGAGCGAGACGATCGTGCGACCGCGTAGTGCCGGGACCTTCTTGATCTCGCGTTGGCCGACCAGCGCGAACGAGCTGGCCCGCTCGCAGATCCGCTCGACGTCGCCGCGGTCCAAGTCCTCGATCGAGAGCAGATGCCGCATTCAGTCGGCGCCTCCCCCGTTGCTCGGGACGACGCCGACGCGGGCAGGTCCGATCGCGACCTCGTCGACTCCGTCGATCTCCTCGAGCCGCACGCTTACCCGCTCCTCGGGCGACGTGGGCAGGTTCTTGCCGACGTAATCGGGGCGGATCGGCAGTTCGCGATGACCGCGGTCGGCGAGAACGGCAAGCTGGACGCGCTTCGGACGCCCGTAGTCGAAGAGGGCGCCGACCGCCGCGCGAACGGTGCGTCCGGTGTAGAGGACGTCGTCGGCGAGGATGATCGTGCGGCCGTCGAGCTCGAAGTCGAGGTGGGAGTCGTGGACGATCGGCTGATCGACCGCCTCGCGCCCTTCGAGGTCGTCGCGGTAGAAGGCGATGTCGATGTCGCCGAGCGGGATTGCTGCGTCCGTGTCGGCGAACTCCGAGATGAGAGCGTGCAGGCGCCGGCCGATCACTGCGCCGCGGGTGTGGATGCCGACGATCGCGATCTCGTCCCCATCAGGGTTCTTCTCGATGATCTGGTGCGCCATTCGCACGAGAGTGCGCTGCAGATCATCGCGGTCGAGGACGACCGTTTCGCTCACGTTTGGCTCCTTGCTGGCCTCGCTGGACCGGGTTAAAGGAACGGATTTGGTTTCCTGCGGCGGAACTGTGTCTCCGCAGTGACTGTGTGGGAAAAGGTAGCAGGGTGCGAGGCGTTGATTCGGGCTCTCGAGGCGGTCGTGGGCCAAAAACGGCGCATAGAGGGAGGAATGATGGGCGGCGTCGACGTTCGGCAAAAGACGCGTTCAAGGTTAGGGCTCAGATAGCGCCCTTAGTTTGATTCGGCTGCGAGTTGCTCCCGCGCCGGTGGGCCCTTCCCCGCTCTGCTGCCGTTTTCGACCAACTCCGGCGCCCCGCGCTCGGGGAACGGGATCTCGACGAGGTCGAAGTCTCGCGGCGCCTGGGCATTAGGAAAAATCGAGCGAGCCTCCTCGAGCACCTCGGGGACGAAGTGGCGGCCGCTGATATGGACGAGAGCGAGCAGTTCGACCTCCGCATCACGAGCCACTTCGGCGGCCTGGGCTGCGGTCGAGTGGCCGGTCTCGCCCGCGCGCTCGGATTCCGAGGCCATGAAGCTGGAGTCGTGAACGAGCAACTGAGCTTGGTGAGCCGCGATCCGAGTCGCCTCGCAGGGGCGGGTGTCGCCGGTGATCACGATCTTGCGACCCGGCCGCTCGGCGCCCATGACCTGATCGGGCGAAACGGTGCTCCCGTCGGGAACTTGCACGGCGCTGCCGCGTTGCAGCTCTCCGAAGGCAGGGCCTGGCGGTACGCCCAGGCGCTCGGCGAGGCCGGCGTCGAGATGTCCGGGCCGGGCGGGCTCGAAGAGGGCGTAGCCGTTCGCGGCGACGCGATGATCGACGCCGAAGCAGGCGACCGCATAGCCGTCTCGCTCGAGCGCCTCGCCAGCTTCCATCTCGACCAGCTCGACCGGATAGCCGGCCGTGCCCGTGATTCGGCGGATCGACTCCCAGAGTGAGATCAAGCCCCGAGGTCCGTAAATTCTCAGCGGCTCGGATCGATCGCCGAGGTCGAAGGTCTTGATCAGTCCCGGCAGGCCGAGGTAATGATCGGCGTGCAGATGCGTGATGAAGATGTCGTCGAGCGCGACCAGGCCGGTCGACTGCTGCATCTGGCGTTGCGTGCCCTCGCCGCAGTCGAACAGCAGACGGTCGCCGCCGATCCGAATCAGCGTCGCCGCGGTGTTGCGGCGGGCGCTGGGAACCGACGGCCCGGTGCCGAGGAAGATCACATCGAGGTCCACGCGGCCAGCCTATGAGGGTTGGCTGCTGGTCGCCTCTAGACTGGCTCGACTAGCGCCCGTAGCTCAGCTGGATAGAGCGCCGCCCTCCGGAGGCGGAGGTCACAGGTTCGAATCCTGTCGGGCGTGCTGACCATGCAGCATCTTCTCCGCCCCCTTTTCGATCAGGTCGTAATCAAGGAGCTTGAGCCCGATCGGGTCCGCCGCTCCGGGCTGGTCGTCCCGGCCGGGACACGCGAGGATCCGCCTCAGCACGGCATCATCGTCGCGGTCGGACCGGGGCTCGACTGGTGGGAGTCGGCCAACGTGAGGATGCCGGTCAGCCCCGGCGACCATGTCGTCTTCCCCGCCTCGGCCGGCGTCTGGGTGGACGTGGACGAGGAGCGCCTGCTCGTCTGCGAGGTGACTGAGCTGCTCGGCGTCCTCGAGGAGCTCGGGGTCTGCCCCCACTGCGCCGACCGCTCCCTGCCTGAGGGTGACACCTGTCCGGTCTGCGGTCGCACCGCCGACGCAACCGAGAAGCGCTGAGGGCCCTGAGGGCACCCGCTCTCAGACGCCCACGGCCGCCTGCCGCGGCCTTGACGCGAGTCCTCTCGGTTGGCCCGATTCCACCCGAGTGGGGCGGCCGACTCCGCGGCGGAGTGACCAGGTTTCACGCATCGCTGCTGGACGAGTGGCGGACTCAGCCGTGGCGGCATCGGATCGAGCCGGTCGGCGTCTTGATCCCGCCACCCCAGAGGCTGAAGCGGCACCGCGCCGCTCGCCGCTCGCCGCTGCCTGTCTTCATGCAGCCCAGGGACGCCCGGCCTCGCCGTTTCACCCGCGCCCTGCTCGAAGAGAAGGCGCGTCCCGACGCCGTCCTCGTCAACAACGTCGCGGCGTTCGCGCCGAGTCGCTACACGCGACTTCACGCGGAGGTGGCACCGGCAATCCCCCAGCTCGGCGTCGTCCACGCCTGGCACCAGGTGACGATGAAGCGCGACGATGAGACGGCGGAGAGCAACCGCGCCTCGGCCCAGGCGGCGCTGGACACGATCGCTGCGGTCGCCTTCGGCTCCGAGCACTGTCGCGCCGAGGGCCTCGGGCTTGGCTTTGCCTATCCCAGGCGCCAGGCGGTCATCCCCTATCCGCTCCAGGCTGCGTACCTGGAGGATTTCGAGATCTCCGCGCAGCGCCAAGGAGTCCTCTTTCTCGGCAGCCTCAACGAACGCAAGAATCCGATCGCCCTGCTCGAAGCGATCGCCGAGATCGACGGCGTCCCGGTCAGCTTCGCCGGGGAAGGCGACGAGGAGCCGCGGCTGCGAGAGCGCGCCAGCGAGCTCGGGATCGAAGGTCGGGTCAGCTTCGTCGGCCACTACGACGAGAAGGTCCACATCGCTGAGATGCGCGAGCTCGTCCGCAACGCTCGCATCCTCTGCCTGCCCAGCCTCAGCGAGTCCTTCGGGATCGTGATGATCGAGGCCCTGGCCGCGGGTACCCCCGTGGTCGGCTTCGGCCCAACCTTCACCGAGATTCGCGACCGAACCGGCGAAGACATCGGCGAGCCGGTCTTCGAGGGGACGCCGGCCGAGGTAGGCGCCGGCCTGGAAGCGGTCCTCAGCCGCCGCTTCAACCACAGCGCCCTACGAAAAGCCGCCCTCCGCCACTACTCCCCGCGGCAGGTAGCCAAGGCCTACGCCAAGTTGATCCGCAGCATCACCTGAGACGAGAACGGCGCACCTGGTCCCGACGCGAACCGCTAGGGCCGCGCCTCCGGATGCTCCCGATACCACTCCAGCGTCCGCCTCATGCCCTCCTCGAGGGAAACCCGCGGCGACCACCCGCAAAGCTCGCGAATCTTCGTCGCATCGACGTACTGCTTGTCGATCTCGCCCTCGGGATTTCCGCTGCCCTCGACGATCGGCTCGACCCCGGTCCCCGAAACTTGCGCGATCGTCTCGACTATCTCGAGCACGCTGTAAGGCCGCTCGCCGCCGGCGTTGAAGACCTCGCCGCGGACCTCGTCGCGGTCGAGGCCGGCGGCGATCGCCAGGTAGGCGTCGGCCGCGTCCTCGACATAGAGCAGGTCGCGGACCGGCGAGCCGTCGGAGCGCAGCACGGGCGCCCGCCCGTCGACCGCTGCGCAGACCGCCTCCGGCACCAGGCGTGAGAAGTTGAGATCGCCACCGCCGTAGATGTTCGCGAAGCGGGTGATCGCGACGGGGAGCCCGTAGGAAGGCCAATAACAGCGGGTGATCAGGTCGGCAGCCGCCTTCGAGGCCTCGTAGGGAGCCGTTGGTCGGAGCGCGAAGTCCTCGCGGTAGGGAAGCTCCTCATGACCGCCGTAGGCCTTGTCGGAGGAGGCGACCACGACCCGCTCGACTTCGTTCTGGCGAGCCGCCTCGAGCACCGTCCAGGTGCCGCGGACGTTCGTCTCGAAGGCGCTGACAGGATCCGCCTGGACCGTGCCGACGATCGTTTCGGCCGCGAGGTGGAAGATCGCGTCGATCTCGTGCTCGGCGATCAGCCGCGTCAGGTGCTCGGCGTCGATCAGGTCGCCGCGCTCCTCGCTCAGTTGTCCCTCGATCCCGATCAGCGCCAGCGTCGATGGCTTCTCGCGCGGCGAGCGGCGATCGAAGGAGACGACGCGGACGTCGTCGTCGAGCAGCGCCTTACAGAGCCAAGCCCCGACGAAGCCGCGACCGCCGGTGACGAGCGCGGACTTCACGTCGAGGCCTCGACCTGATCCCAGATCCGCCACGGCGCCGAGCCGCTCTCCCAAAGGTCGTTGAGGACGACCGCGTCCTTATAGGTGTCCATGCAGTCCCAAAAGCCCGTGTGCCGGAAGCCGCGTAGCTGATCGTCGCCGGCGAGCCGCTCCAACGGCTCGCGTTCGAGGATGCTGTCCTCCTGCAGGTAATCGAGGCTGCGCGACTCCATGCAGAAGAAGCCGCCGTTGATCCACTGCTGCAGCTGTGGCTTCTCGATGAAGCCGGTGACCCGGTCGTCGTCGAGCTGGGCGACACCCCACTGGTTGTGCGGCTGGACCAGCGTGATCGTCGCCGCGGCGCCGTGGGCGCGGTGGAAGTCGAGCGAGGCGCCGAGGTCGACGTCGGCGACCCCGTCCGCGTAGGTGAGTAAGAAGGTCCCCTCCCCGAGCTGATCGCGTGCCTTGACGACGCGGCCGCCGGTCGGGGTTTCGAGGCCGGTGTCCAGGCAAGACACTTCAACGCCGTTTGGCCAACTCTCCTCGGCTGCGAAGCCCTCGATCAGCTCGCTCTTGTAGCCGGTCAGGAGCAGGAAGTGCTTGAAGCCGTGCGCCGCATAGATCCGGATCACGTGCCAGACGATCGGCTTGGCGCCGATCTCGACCAGCGGCTTGGGGATCGCGTGCGTCTTCTCCTGAAGGCGCGTGCCCCGTCCGCCGCAGAGGATCGCCACGGTCTCGAGGCGATCGACGGTTGCTCTTGCCGGATTACTCAACGCCGCACTCAAAACGCCGCTGCGTCTGACGCCGGGATCAGTGCCCGCCCGCCACGGCGGGCAGGATCGTCACCTCGACGCCGTCTGCGAGCGCAGTCTCGAGGCCCTCGGAGAAGCGGATGTCCTCGCCGGCTACGTAGACGTTGACGAAGCGCCGCAGGGTGCCGTCCTCGGTGATCCGCTCCTTGAGCCCCTCGTGCTTCGCAAAGACGGCGTCCAGCGCCTCGCCGACGGTCTCGCCTTCGACTTCGATTTCGCCTTCGCCTTCGGTGGCGAGGCGCAGCTGGGCAGGGATCTTGACGGTGACGGTCATCGGGGCGCTGACGCTAGCAGGGCATCGAATCCGAGCGCCGGACGGGCCGACGCGGCTACGCGGGCACCGCTTTGCCGGCCTCGACGGTCTCGTTGAACGATGCGAGAGTGGGGTCGATCCGGTGCATGTGGAAGCCTTCGCGGACCGCGTCGAGCGTCTTCAGGCCTTCGCCGGTGATGTAGACGACCACCCGGTCGTCCTCGCCGATCTCGCCGTCGGCGGCCAACTTCGCGAGGACCGCGGTCGTGACGCCCCCGGCCGTCTCGGTGAAGATCCCGGTCGTCTCGGCCAGGAGGCGGATCCCGCCGCGGATCTCGTCGTCTGTGACCGACTCGATCGAGCCGCCAGTCTCGCGGGCAAGATCGAGCGCGTAGGGGCCGTCCGCCGGATTGCCGATCGCCAAGCTCTTGGCGATCGTGTCCGGCTTGACCGGCCGGCAGACGTCGTGGCCGTCGGCAAAGGCAGTCGCGACGGGACCGCAACCCTCGGCCTGAGCGCCGTGGAAGGCGGGCAGCTCGCCTTCGACGAGGCCGATCTCGCGCCACTCGTTAAAGCCACGGCCGATCTTGGTGAAAAGCGAGCCGGACGCGATCGGGCAGACGATCCGGTCCGGCAGCCGCCAGCCGAGCTGCTCGACGGTCTCGTAGGCGAGGGTCTTGGACCCCTCCGCGTAGTAGGGCCGGAGGTTGACGTTGACGAACGCCCAGCCCCGTTCCTCGGCGAGCTCCGTGCAGAGGCGGTTGACATCGTCGTAGTTGCCCTCGACGCCGACCAGGTTCGTTCCGTAGACGGCGGTCGCGAGCAGCTTCTGCTCTTCGAGGTCTGAGGGCACGAACACATAGGAGTCGAGGCCGGCTGCCGCAGCGTGCGCGGCGACCGCGTTGGCGAGGTTGCCGGTCGAGGCGCAGGCGATCGTGTCGAAGCCGAGCTCGACGGCCTTCGCCAGGGCAACGGCGACGACCCGATCCTTGAAGCTGTGGGTCGGGTTGGCGGCGTCGTTCTTGACCCAGACCTCACCGATCCCCAACTGCGCTGCGAGCCGGTCGGCTTTGATCAGCGGCGTCAGCCCGGGCTGCAGGGAATCGCTCGGACGGCCCGCAAAGGGCAGGAAGTCGCTGTAACGCCAGAGTCCGTTAGGCCCCGCCTGAATCTTGCGGCGAAGCTCGCCCGGCTTTAGACCGCTGAAGTCGTATTGCACCTCAAGCGGGCCGAAGCATTGCTCGCAGACGTAGCGGGCGTCGAGGTCATAGGTGCTGCCGCACTCCTTGCAGCGCAGCGCCACTGGTCCATTTCTAGCCATCTGTCCGATACTCCTTTTCCCGTCGTTTCCAAACGAAATAGACCTCTGTCGGAGTGAGCAGAGGCCTTTCGGGACTTCCACTCACATCTGCCAGGAATTGGCACCATCCCCGCGGATGTGAATGAACACGATCCTTGGGAGGTTGCCGGGGTTTCAACGGGCCAGTCCCTCCACCCCTCTAGATGTGGCGGTCTATGTGCCGGTCAGAATAGCAAGGCCTGTTGCAGGCAGGGTGTCGTAACCTTGCCGCGAGGGATCTGATGCTTTCCACCAAGCCAGAAACGAGCCCGGCTGATGCCGAACCTTCCGAAGCCGAGGCTGCGGCGCTCGCCCCGCGGCGAGCTCTCTCCCACTCCGGCGCCTGAGACGCCCAGTACACCCCGGGTCGAGATCGTCCAGGGCGCCGGTTTGCGCTGGGTCAACATCGAGCGCCCGACTGCGCTCGAGTGGGAGTGGCTTGGCAAGAACTTCGACTTCCACGCGCTCGACCTCGAGGACGTTCTCTCCCGTAACCAGCGACCGAAGATCGACAGCTACGACGACTACCTGTTCATCGTCCTGCACTTTCCGGTCTTCGACCCGAGCGTTGGTCGCCTCAACGAGGGCGAGCTCGACATCTTCGTCGGCGAGGGCTTCCTGATCACGATTCCGAACACGCCGCTTCAGCCCGTCGATTATCTGTTCGAGCGCTGTAGGGCCAAGGAGGAGCTGCGTGAAAGCCTCTTCGCGCGTGGCTCCGGCCATCTGCTCTACCGAATCGTCGACGACGCCTTCGACTACTGCTTCCCGATGCTCCGCAAGATCGGCAACAAGCTCGACGTGGTCGAGGACGACATCTTCGTCGAGGGCCGCTCGCGCGAGGTCGTTCGCGACATCTCCAACGTCAAGCAGGAGATCATCAACTTCCGCAAGGTGATTCGACCCCAGCGCCCCGTCCTCCGCGACCTCGAGAACACCAAGGGCCGCTTTCTCGCCCCCGAGGAGGGAGACCTCGAGATCTACTTCGACGACATCGTCGATGCGCACGAGCGGATCTGGGACATGCTCGAGAACTACAAGGAGGTGGTCGAGGCCCTGGAGGACACGAACGAGTCCGTCCTCAACCACCGTGTCAACGACATCCTCCGTGCGCTGACCTCGATCAGCGTCGTCGTCCTGCCGTTGACCCTCGTCGCCAGCATCTGGGGAATGAACGTCGGCGTTCCCGGCGAGGGTGACCCCGCGGATTTCTACGCCGTGCTCGGGCTGATGCTCGCGATCCTGGTTGCGATGCTGAGCTGGTTCCGCCACCGCGGCTGGCTGTAGCGTTTGCTCTTCAAGACCAAGCATAATTACGCCAATGCCGAACCAACGGATCTGGGCGCCTTGGCGCCTTCGTTATGTCAAGGACGCGAACAGCGTCGAGGGCTGCATCTTCTGCTCGAAGCCCGAGCAGGGCGATGATCGGCAGGCGCTGATCGTCCATCGCGGCGAGCGGGCCTACGTGATCCTCAACCTCTACCCGTATACGAACGGGCACCTGATGGTGGCCCCGTTCGAGCACATCGGCAACTTCCAGGAGATCGACCCTGAGACGACGACGGAGCTGATGGCGCTTGCGAAGACGGCGATGGATCGCCTCCAAGAGGTCTACGGCCCCGAGGGCTTCAACGTCGGCTTCAACCAGGGACGCTCGGCGGGGGCGGGCGTCGAAGGCCACATCCATCTCCATGTCGTGCCGCGCTGGGCCGGCGACACGAACTACATGCCGGTGATAGCCGACACGAAGGTGATGCCACAGTCGCTGGAGGAGAGCTACGACGCGCTTTCGGGGGCGTTTCAGTGAGCGCAGCAGGCAACGGCGGTGAGGGAAACGGCGGTGAGGGGTCTGTCCCCGCCGAGATCTTCAAGGCCTACGACGTCCGCGGCCTCTACGGCGATCAGATGGACGGCGAGACCGCTTGGCTGCTCGGCCGGGCCTTCGCCCGTGTCCTCGCCGAGCTACGAGACAAGCCCGTCTCGGCGCTGCGCGTCGGCGTCGGTCGCGACATGCGCCTCGAGGCGCCGGAGATGGCAGGACGGCTTTGCGACGGACTGATCGCAGAAGGCGCGAGCGTCCTCGAGATCGGGATGGTCGGCACGGAGATGCTCTACTTCGCCGTCGGCGACCGCGAGCTCGACGGCGGCGCGATGGTCACTGCCTCCCACAACCCCAAGGCATACACCGGGGTCAAGCTGGTTCGCGAAGGGGCCCTGGCGCTCAGCGGCGAGACCGGGATCACCCGGATCCGCGACGTGATCGAGGCCGGGCTAGGCGATCCTCCAGGGGGCGGCTCCGCGGAGCAGGCTGATGTCTACGCCGACTTCTCCGAGCGGGCACTCTCCTTCATCGACGCCGCCGCGATTGGTCCTCTCAAGGTCGTCGTCGATGGCGGCAACGGCATGGCGGGGACGATGGTCGGCCCTCTGCTCGAGCGGCTGCCACTCGATCTGATCACCACCTACTGGGAGCCCGACGGCAACTTTCCCGACCACGAGCCGAACCCCTTGCTCCCCGAGAATCGGCAGTTCATCGTCGACCGCGTCAAGACCGAGGGGGCCGACCTCGGGATCGCCTGGGACGGCGACGCGGACCGCTGCTTCTTCATCGACGACGCCGGTGTGTTCGTCGACGGCGATTTCCTGACCGCGCTGCTTGCAAAGCTGGTCCTGGTCAAGGAGCCCGGCGCGAACATCCTCTACGACGTCCGTGCCAGCCGAGCCGTCCCCGACACCGTCGAGGCCGCCGGGGGAACCGCGCACATCAACCGAGTTGGCCATGCCTTCATGAAGCTCGCGATGCGGGAGCAGGACGGCGCCTTCGCCGGTGAGGTCTCCGGGCACTACTACTTCCGCGACTTCTACTGCGCCGACTCCGGGACGATCCCGGCTCTGCTCGTCCTCGAGCTGCTCTCGAGAAGCGGCGAGAAGCTCTCGGCGCTGGTCGGCGAGCTGCGCTCGCGCTACTTCATCAGCGGCGAGATCAACTCCGAGGTCGTCGACCCCACCGCGAAGATGGAGGAGCTGGTCGCCGCCCATCCCGACGCCGCGATCACCAGGCTCGATGGCGTCTCGATCGACTACGAGGATTGGCATTTCAATGTCCGCCCATCCAACACCGAGCCGCTGCTCCGACTCAACCTCGAATCCCTCGTCTCGGCAGCGGACATGGAGCGTAGGCGCGACGAGGTGCTCGCTCTGCTTCGCGCGTGAGCGCAGGCCTCGACCACGGCTCGGCGCAGGCGGCAGGGATCCACGTCCTGCAGATCCCGACGCCGTTCGCCGTCGGCAGAGTCAACTGCTATCTGATCGAGGACGATCCGTTGACCCTCGTCGACACCGGCCCGAACTCCGGCAAGGCGCTCGACGACCTCCAGCGACAGCTCGCCGCCCACGGGCATGCGATCGAGGACCTCGAGCTGATCATCCTCACCCACCAGCACATCGACCACACCGGGCTGGCCTCGATCCTGGCGGAGCGCTCGGGGGCTGACGTCGCCGCGATCGAGCTTCTCGCCGGCTTCCTCCAGAGCTATGCAAGAGACGCCGAGCTCGACGACGTCCATGCAGCCGGGCTGATGCTTCGGCACGGGATCGGCGAGGACATGGTCACGGCGCTGCGGTCTGTCTCGCAGAGCTTTCGCGCCTGGGGAGCGAGCTGCGAGGTGACCCGCCCGCTGGTCGATGGCGGCCGGCTCGAGCTGCGCGACCGGCGGCTGACCGTCCAGCACCGCCCCGGTCATAGCCCGACCGATACCTGCTTCTGGGACGAAGAGCGCTCAATTCTGCTCTCGGCCGACCACCTGATCGGCCATATCTCCTCCAACCCGCTGCTGAGCCGGCCACTCGACGGCTCCAGCGATCGGCCGAAGGCACTCTTGACCTACCTCGCGAGCCTGCGGATGACCCGCGAGCTTCCGGCGAAGCTGCTCTTGCCCGGCCACGGCGAGCCGGTCAGCGACCATGTCGAGCTGATCGACAAGCGCTTCGAGATGCATCGCCGCCGCGCCGACAAGCTGCACCGGCTGATCGCCGAGGAGCCGCGGACCGCCCACGCGCTGGCCCAGGCGCTATGGGGCAACGTGGCCGTGACACAGGCGTTTCTGACCCTCTCGGAAGTGCTTGGCCACACGGACATGCTCGTCGCCGAGGGCCGCGTCGTTGAGATAGTCGAAGGCGAGGTGGCTCACTTTGAGACGGTTTGAGAAAGGTCGAGTGGGCGCTGAGGCCCCCTCCGGGGTACCTGAGTGGTCGCTCGGCTCCCGCAGCCCGAGTAACCGCCGATCGGAACGGGGTTAGGGATCGAAGTGAGCAGCCCAACCGCCATCGCTCCTTCGCGCCCTGATTCGGTCACGGCGATGACGCGGGTGCATCAACGCCCGACCAAGAAGCGGATGCTGATCATCGTCAACCCCTACGCGACGACGGTCTCCGATCGGCTCAAGAACCTCGTCGTCTATGCGTTGCAAGGGCGATACGAGGTCGAAGCTGTAGCGACTGAGGCCCGAAACCACGCGACCGAGATCGGCCGCGAGGCGATCGACGGCGGCTATGACATGGTCGTTGCCTTCGGCGGCGACGGCACCTTGAACGAAGTTGCCAACGGGCTGGTCGGCACCGACATCCCTGTCTCGGTCCTGCCGGGCGGCTCTACCAATGTGGTCTGCCGCTCGCTGGGGATCCCCAGCGACGTCGTCGAGGCGACCGAGCATTTGCTGGCGCTCGCCGACAAGTTCGAGCCACGCAAGATCGACCTCGGCCTGGCGAACGAGCGCCACTTCGTCTTCGCCTGCGGCTCGGGCCTCGACGCGACGGCGGCGCAGCGGGTCGATTCCCGGCCGAGGCTGAAAGCCCGCTTGGGCCCCTACTTCTATACCTACGCCGCCGTCAGCGGCTTCTACTCACGCTACCTCCGGGATCCCGTCCAGATGGCCGTGAGCAGCGATCAGGGAAGCAGCGAGGGGATCACCGCGATCTGCCAGAACTCGGACCCCTACACCTACTTCAAGGGGACGGAGGTGCGCGTTTGCGAGGGCGTCTCCCTCGACTGCGGGACCCTCTCGTTGGCGGTCCTTCGGCGTGCCGCTCAACGCGACATGCCTTTCATCGTCGCTCGCGTGCTCGCGAACGGGATGCGGGCCTCCGATCACCGCCACATCGATCACTTCTCCGGCCTACGCGAGGCGCGGATCGAGTCTCGCTCGAAGGCCGAAGACGGAAGCTGGCGTAAGTTTCCCGTCGAGGTGGACGGCGACTACATCGGCGAGTTCGGCGAGGTCGATCTCGGCATTCGGCCCGCCGCGTTGACGATCGTCGCCTGA
>Ga0136633_1002440_pt1 | contig 12822 bp, 12 predicted proteins | sample AntDrymeUQ832206_2_FD_105494 | JGI IMG/M metagenome (GOLD analysis project Ga0136633, IMG submission 105494) | Polar desert sand microbial communities from Dry Valleys, Antarctica - metaG UQ83 (22.06) | ecosystem: Environmental > Terrestrial > Soil > Desert | place: Antarctica: Dry Valley... | reverse complement strand
TGGGCGTAGACCTCGCCGAGGATGTACTGCTCGGTGAAGTTCTTCGAGCCGATCGTGACCGCAACATCTGCGTTCTCCGGATTCTCCTCGATCAGCTCACCGGAGCTGCCGGAGTCCGTGCTCGCGGCGTCGTCGCCCGAGTCCTCGTCGTCTCCACAGGCGGCGAGGCCGAATCCGAGCATCGCCGTCACCAGCGCAGTCAAGATCAATCGTGTCGTCGTGTTCATGTGGTTCGTTCCCTCCTCAGGGTGCCAAGTGTCAATCGAGTTTTGCCTTCAGGGCTGTTGTCGTCGCTGAGCCTAAGGCCCGGAGGCGTCATTGCGCGTTGCACGAGCCGCAGCAGGCCGTCGGCGCCAAGCGTTACGAAGGCGACGAGGATTGCCGCACCGAGCTGACCGGCGGTCCCGTACGTCTGCGGCTCGGTGATCGGGACTCCCAGCGTGTGGACATTGGCGAGCGGCGCGATCGTCGCCGTTGCGACCACCGCGACCGTGGCGACGCGGATGCCGGCGAAGATCGTCGGCAGCGCCAACGGCAGCTCGACCTTGCGGATGATCTCGAGGTCGCTCATCCCCATCCCGCGGGCGGCGTCGACGACGCTGCTGTCGACCTGGCGGACCCCGACGAAGGTGTTGGTCAGGATCGGTGGGATCGCGAGCAGGAAGAGCACCGTGGCGACGTTGGTGAAGCCGATCCCGAGGTAGGCGAGGAAGAACGCGAGCAACGCCAACGAGGGAACGGCGCGGCCGACGTTCGAGACGCTGATCGCGAGGAACTCGCCGCGGTTCTTGTGACCGAGGGTCAGCCCGAGCGGGAGAAAGAGCAGCACGGCGGCGGCCATCGGCACGGCGCTGACGAGGATGTGGGTGAGGCTGAGGTCGACCATCTCGCCGAGACCGCCGATCTGGACGCCGCCGGAGACGGACTCGCGCTCGTTGAAGATGAACTCGATCGCGTCGCCGAACGCGCCGAGGAAGCCGAGCGTGATCATGTCGCCAGCTGCACGCGTCGCCACGGCATCGAGAGGCGCTGGATCCCAAGGATGAGCAGATCGAAGACTGCGGCCAGCGCGACGGCGAGCCCCCCGGCTACAACGACGTTGGACTTGAAGAAGAGCTGCTGCTCGATCACGGCGCCGAGGCCGCCGCCGCCGGCGAAGAAGGCGAGCGTGGCAAGCCCGATCGTCGTCGTCGTCGCGATCCGCAGCCCGGCAAAAATCTCCGGCAGCGCCAGCGGCAGCTCGACCCTCCAGAGCAGCTGGCGGTCGGTCAGCCCCATCCCCCGGGCCGAGTCCTTGACGTCGTCGGAGACGTTCTGTAGGCCGGTCGTGATGTTGGCGAAGAGGATGAACAGCGTGTAGGCGACGAGCGCGACGATCGCGGTCAGGTTGCCCCGGCCGGTGATCGGCTGGAGCAGAAAGAACGCGGCCAGGGAGGGAACCGTGTAGAGCACCTGGGTGACGGCGCTGATCGGCCCGAAGGTCCAGCGCAGCCGATGCGCCAGCAGCGCGAGGGAGAAGGCGATCGCGAAGCCGATCCCGACCGAGACCACGGTCAGGAAGACGTGCTCGAAGAAGGGATCGACGTAGCGATCGAAGTTGTCGGCGATCCAATCGGGGCAGAAGCCGTTGGTCGCAATGCAGCTGTCGCCGGCTCGCTCCTGAATCTGGACCTGCGCGATGGGCAGGCCCAAGAGCGCGCTCATCGCTCGGCGTCCGGCTCGCGATCGAGCTCATCGGCGACGAGATCCACGCCGGTCGGCGAGTTCTCGGGATCGGCCGTGGTCAGGAAGCGGCCGATCACCTCGAGCGAGAGCACCCCGGCGACCGCTCCGGCTTGATCGACGACCGGCGCGTACTGGGTCGCGTGGGAGAGGAGATCGGAAAGGGCGTCACGGAGGATGTCGTCGAGCTCGACGACCGGCTCGGCGGGGGAGCGCAAATCCGACTCGACGCGCTCGCCCGACAGCGAGCGCTCGCTGAGCCAGCCGAGCGGCCGGCCCCTCTCGTCGACGAGCATCGGCAGGGGAAGATCGGCATCGTCGAGCTTCTTGCGCGCCTCGGCGGTCGACTCCCCAACCCGGACCTGCGCCGTCTTCCAAAGGTCGATGTCGCGGACCCGCTGAAGCGAAAGCCGCTTCAGCGCCCGATCGGCACCGACGAAATCCTCGACGAACTTATCGGCGGGGTAGGTGAGCAGCTCGGCCGGGCTGGCGTACTGGGCGAGCTCGCCGCCCTTCTTCAAGACCGCGATCCGGTCGCCGATCTTGATCGCCTCGTCGATGTCGTGGGTGACGAAGACGATCGTCTTCTTGAGCTGCTGTTGGAGGCGCAGGAACTCGTTCTGAAGGCGCTCGCGATTGATCGGGTCGATCGCGCCGAAGGGCTCGTCCATGAGCAGCAGCGGCGGGTCCGCCGCTAGTGCCCGGGCGACCCCGACGCGCTGGCGCTGGCCGCCTGAGAGTTGGCTCGGGTAGCGGTCACGCGTGTCCTTCGGATCGAGCGAGACGAGCTCCAAGAGCTCCTCGACGCGGTCCTCGATTCGCTCGCGTTCCCAGCCTAGGAGCCGTGGCACGGTGGCGATGTTCTCGGCGACGGTGATATGCGGGAAGAGGCCGACCTGCTGGATCGCGTAGCCGATGTGGCGGCGCAGATCCGAGCGGCTGCGCTCGCCGACGCTGGCCCCGTCGATCAGGATCTCGCCGTCGGTCGGCTCGATCATCCGGTTGACGAGACGCATCGCGGTCGTCTTGCCACATCCTGACGGCCCGACGAGGACACAGATCTCGCCCGCCTCGACCTTCAGCGAGAGATCGTCGATCGCAGCCTCCTGCTGGCCCGGGTAGCGCTTAGTGACGTTGCGAAACTCGAGGTCGACGGCTGTCTCGGCCTGGCCCATGCGGCAGCTTAGCCGGGATCCCTCCGGGCCGGGCGGGTAGGCGTTGCCGGCTAACCGATCCCGGCGCGCTCCCGTTTCAGCCCGGTGGCGGTCTCGTCGGTACAGCCCGCAAAGAAGTCCCCGACGGAGTCGACCAGGTGATCCATCGAGGCGGCGGCGAAGAGAACCGGCTGGTAATGCGTGATGTCGTAGTCGATCGTCGCCATCGCCTCGAAGTCGAGCGGGCGAATCTCCATGCCGCGGAACTCCTCGATCTCGCCGTAGGAGGAGAGGATTCCGGCGCCGTAGGCGCGCAGCTCGCCGTCTTCGTAGACGACCCCGAACTCGATCGTGAACCAGAAGACGTCGGCGACCATCTGCAGGCCCTCGGCGGTCTCCATGCGTCGAGCCGCTTCGCCGGCGAGGCGGTTGAGCTCGGCCAGGCGCGGGTCGGCAAGCAGGTGCCCGTGGCCGATCACCTCGTGGATCAGGTCGGGCTCGGGTGTATATAGCGGCGCCTCGTGGTGGCGCACGTACTGGGTCGAGTGGAAATGCTTGTCGGCGAGGGAGCCGTAGAAGTCCTCGAGCGCGACGATCCCTGCGGCGGGGACGTACTCGAAACCGCTGAGGGGCCGTAGCCCCGCGGTCACCTCATCGAGCTGGGGGATCCGGTCGGTGGGGAGATCGAGTGCCTCGACCGCATCGCGGAAGGCGCGGCAGGCGTAGCGCTCGTGCTTCGGCGCGAGCTCGCGGCAGACCGTGCGCCAGACCTCCTGCTCGGTCTCGCTGTAATCGATCCGCGGCGGCGGCGCGCCCGGCTCCCAGGCCAGCGCCGCAGCGGCGATCGCGTTGCGCCGCTCGCGGTAGCCGAGGTCGTTTACGCCGGGGTGCTCGTCGGAGAGATGGACGGTGACATCGCCCTCGGCCGAGGTCGTGACCGGCGAGTAGAGCTGTCCTTCCTCAAACACCGCGTTATCCCGTCGTCGTCGCGACGGCAGCGTCGTGCTCGTACCAAGACATCGCGTAATCGGGTTGATCGAGCTCGGCTGACAGAGCGGTCAGATGGAGCGGCTTGAAGGTGTCCCACATCACCGCCAGCTCCTCGGTCCTACGGGCGCCGAGCGAGGCCTCGACGAGCCCGGGCTGGGGGCCGTGCGGGAGGCCGCTGGGATGGAGGGTGATCATCCCGACGTCAACGCCCTTTCTAGAGCCGAACTGCCCGTCGACGTAGTAGATCGCCTCCTCCGATTGAACGTTCGAGTGGTGGTAGGGCAACGCGATCGCGTTGGCGTCGTAGTCGAGCTCGCGCGGACAGAACGAGCAGATCACGAAGTTCTGGCCCTGGAAGGTCTGATGGACCGGTGGCGGCATGTGGATCCGGCCCGTGATCGGCTCGAAGTCGTCGGTGTTGAACGTGTAGGGATAGACGTAGCCGTCCCAGCCGACGACATCGAATGGGTGGTAGTCGAGCGTGTAGGACTGGTGGCCGTCGCGCACGCGGAGGGTCAGCTCGTGCTCATCGCGGCCGCGATGGGTCCGCAGCTCTGCCGGCGAATGGAAGTCCCGCTGTGAGAAGGGAGCGTGCTCGAGCAGCTGCCCGTAGCGGTTGCGATAGCGGTTCGGGGTCTCGATCTCTCCCGGGGTGTGGAAGCACAGCCAAGTCTGAGCGCCGGGGTTCATCGCGACGCGATAGGTCGTGCCGCGGGGGATGACGACATAGTCGTGGGGCCGGTAGGGGACGTCGCCGAAGATCGTCTCGACGGTGCCGGTCCCCTCGTGGATGAAGAGGACCTCGTCCCCCTCCCCGTTGCGGTAGAAACCCGCCCGCTCCTCGGTCGGCTTGCAGATCGAGACTTCGATGTCGGAGTTGAATTGAAGAAGTCGGCGGCCATCGAGCCAATCGCCTCCGGGCTGGACCGGATTCGTGTCGGTCAGCCGGTGGACATGGGTGTCGGGCACCCACTCGTCGCGTGCGATCGGCTCGAAAGCCCCAACCTCTTTGATACGGCAGGGCGAGAACAGGTGGTAGAGGATCGACTCGTTACCGGAGAAGCCCTCGAAGCCGAGGACCTCTTCGACGAGCAGCGGTCCCGAGCCGTTGCTTGCGGCGCCCGGGTCGCGGAACTGGACGTGGCGCTTGGCCGGGATCTCGCCGAGGGTCTCGTAGCGCACTAGAGGTTCCCCCGCTTGTCCTGCTCGCGCTCAATCGCCTCAAAGAGCGCCTTGAAGTTGCCGGCGCCGAAGCCCTTGGCACCGTGGCGCTCGATGATCTCGAAGAAGACGGTCGGCCGGTCGCCGACCGGCTTGGTGAAGATCTGCAGCAGATAGCCCTCGTCGTCGTGGTCGACCAGGATCCCCTGGCTGCGCAGGTCGTCGAGCTGATCGGCGACCTCGGGGACGCGGGCCGGGACCTCGTCGTAATAGGCGTCGGGAATCGGCAGGAAGCCGACGCCGCGCCGGCGCAGCTCGGCGACGGTGCCGACGATGTCGCGGCTCGCCAGGGCGATGTGCTGCGCGCCCGCTCCCTCGTAGAAGTCGAGGTACTCGTCGATCTGCGACTTGCGCTTGCCCTCGGCGGGCTCGTTGATCGGGAACTTGATCCGGCCGTTGCCGGAGGCGACCACCTTCGACATCAGCGCCGAGTACTCGGTCGAGATCGCTTCGTCGGAGAAGTGGATCAGCTCGACCATCCCGAAGACGTCCTCGTAGAAGCTGACCCATTCCTGCATGTGGCCGAGCTCGACGTTGCCGACTACGTGGTCGATCGTCAAGAGCATCTCGTCGTCGCGGGGGATGGGGCGCCGGTCAGGGAGGCCCCCGGGGGCGACGGCATTTTGGGGAGGCCTCCGGGAACCTCCCTGACCGGCACCCCCTTCGAGCGCGGTCTCGACGAAGTGGGGGGCGAAGGGGCCGTGGTAGTTGGAGCGGTCGACGAAGGTGTGGAGCGTGTCGCCGTAGGCGGAGATCGTCGCCCGGCGGATCGTGCCGTGCTCGTCGGAGGCGTCGTGGGGGGCGGTGATCCCCCGGGCATGGCGGGAGGTCGCCTCGGTGTAGGCGTGGTCGACGTCGGGGACCGAGAGGGCGATCGTGCGGACGCCGTCGCCGTGGCGGGCGTGGTGGCGGGCGATCTCGGAGTCGGAGCGCAGTGCACCGGTCAGGACGAGCCGGACCCGGCCCTGCTCGAGGACGTGGGAGCAGCGGTCACGGAGACCGGTCTCGAGGCCGGCGTAGGCAACCGGGCGAAAGCCGAAGGCGTGCTCGTAGAAGTAGGCGCCCTGGGCGGCATTGCCGACGTAGAGCTCGACGTGGTCGATCCCGTTGAGCGGCATGTGATCCTCGACGAGGGTCGCGTCCGGGCTCGAAACGGCTGTTGCTTGGGCCATCCCTTTATGATTCTCTTGTCAACGGCCATTTTCAAGGTCAAAACGTTGCGTATGAGCGGAGAATCAGGTGGATTTAGACAGGATCGACCAGCAAATTGTTGCGCTGCTTCGTGAGAACGCCCGGCGCTCGTTCCAAGACATCGGCGGCCGTGTCTCGCTGAGCGCGCCGGCGGTCAAGCGCCGGGTCGACCGGCTCGAGGAGGCCGGGGTGCTGCGGGGCTATGCCGCCGTCGTCGATCACGCCGCGCTCGGCTGGAGCAGCCACGCCGTCGTCTCGCTCTTCTGCGAGGGCCGGATGAGCGCGGCAGAGATCCTCGCCGCCGCCGGGCGCCATCCCGAGGTCGCCGCCGCCCATACCGTCGCGGGCGAGGCCAGCGCGATCCTCCACATCTACGCACGCGACACCGCCCACCTCGAAGAGGCGCTCGAGCGGATCCGCGATGCGCCTGGGGTGACGCGCACCCAGACGCAGGTCGTGCTTTCCACCTTGTTCGAGCGGCCGGTCGAGTAGGAGCCGCCTCTCTGACTGACGCGGCCGCAATTCGGCCATTTTTTTGCCGAGGGAACTGGACCGGCGGAGCTTCTCAGACGATCTCGGTCTGCAAGACGCCAAGCCCCTCGGCGCTGATCTCGATCAGATCGCCCGGCTCGAGGAAGCGCTCCCCCTGCTCGTCGTCGAGCGGCCCGAGCTCGAGCAGGCAGCCGCGATTGAGCGTCCCGGAGCCGAGGATGTCACCGGGACGCAGGCGGGTGTCCCGAGCGGCGTGGGCGACGAGCTCGGGCCAAGAGAAATGCATCTCAGCGGCGTCGCTCCGGGTCAGCTCGACGCCGTTGACCGACGCGGTAGCGGTGAGCCGGAGCCGTCCCTGCTCGTAGGGGAGCTCCTCTGGCGTCACCAGCCAGGGACCGAGCGAGATCGCGAAGTCCTTGCCCTTCGCCGGACCGAGTCCGACCGTCATCTCGGACCGCTGGATGTCACGGGCCGACCAGTCATTGAGGAGCGTGAACCCGGCGATCTCGTTGTCGAGCCCGATCACCGCGGCGATCTCGAGCTCGAAGTCGAGCATTCGCGTCGCCTCCGGCCGCCGCACGGGATCCCCGGGGCCGTGGACCGAGGCGGGGTTGGCGAAGTAGAAGCTCGGAGCCGCGTACCACGCCTCGGGAATCTCGCCGCCGCGCAGCCGCCAACCGGTGGCGACGTGGTCTTCATAGGCGAAGAAGTCGCGAATGCTGGGCGGCTCGGGGACGGGCGCGAGCAGCTCGAGGTCGCCGGCGGCGTAGGTCTTGCCGGTCTCCTCGTGCCCCTTCCCCGCCAGCCAGTCGAGCATCGTCGGGGCGGCGAGGAGGAAGATCACCTTGTCGTCGATGCGGCCGACATGGGTCCCACCGTCCACCCCCGTGAAGCTGGCAAGTCGCATCGCGGCCGAATCCTCGCAGCTACGACGCGGTCCTGCGATAGATACCCCCCCGGGGTTATGCTATGCTGGGGTTCTGCCCATACCCCCTAACCGTATGAAGGATGATCTCCGGATGAAGCAGATGACCGTCCCAGCCCGCCTCTTCGGCTTTGCCGCCGTGCTCGTCGGTGTCTTCGCCGCTGCGAGCTTTGCCGGGGCTGCGCTGGATCCGAGCATCGAGGCGCCGGCAGAGGATCATCAGCAAGGAGAGACCGGGATGAACGCACACTCCACAGTGACTGCCGAGCACGGCGCAGCCAAGGTTCGGCCGGCCGGCCTCGCGATCGCAGAGGGCGGCTACCGACTCGAGCCCGAGCAATCCAAGCTCCCGGCAACCGCCACCAGCCGCTATCAGTTCCGGATCATCGACAGCGAGGGTGAGACGGTCCACGACTTCGACCTCGAGCACGAGCGCCGCATGCACCTGATCGTCGTCCGCCGCGACTTCGAGGCCTTCCAGCACCTCCACCCCGAGCAGCGCCCCGACGGCAGCTGGGTCGCCTCCCTGGACACCCGTCTGCCCGGCGCCTACCGCGCCTTCGCGGACTTCGCCGCGGGGGAGCAATCGCTGACCCTGGCCGCTGACCTGTTCGTCGGCGGCCGCTTCGATCCTCAGCCCCTTGCGCCCGTCACGACGACGGCAGACGCGGGCGACGGCTACGAGGTCGCGATCAGCAGCGGCGATCCAGAGGCCGGTGACACCGCCCTGACCCGCTTCGAGGTCAGCCTCGACGGCCGCCCGCTCGACTCGGTCGAGCCCTATCTCGGAGCAGACGGGCACCTTGTCGCGCTTCGCGAGCACGACCAGGCGTTCCTGCACACGCACCCCGAAGGCGAAGCCGGGGGATCGGGCCCAATCGTATTCCGGGTCGAATATCCGAGCGCCGGGCGCTATCGCCTCTTCCTGCAGTTCAAGCACGCGGGCGAGGTTCACACCGCGGCGTTCACGCAGGTGGCCGCGGAGGAAGGTGTCGAGCATGGCGACTGAGGAGAGCACCCGGCTGGACTTGCCGATCTCGGGGATGACCTGCGCGTCGTGCGCGAACCGGGTCGAGAGCAAGCTGAACGGACTCGACGGCGTCGAGGCGACCGTCAACTACGCAACCGAGCGCGCGTCGGTGGCCTACGACCCCGGCGCGGTCGACCCCGAGCAGCTGCTCGCGGCGGTCGAGGCGGCCGGCTACGAGGCGAAGCTGCCGGCGAGCAAAGGCTCCGAGGCCGAAGCGGGAGCAAGCACCGCCGCCGAGGACGAGGACGCCAAGGCCGAGCGCGACCTGGGCCTGCTCCGCGCCCGCACCCTCGTCGCCGGCGCCGTCGCGCTGCCGATGTTCCTGGTCGCGATGATCCCGCCGCTTCAATTCGACTACTGGCAGTGGCTCAGCCTGCAGCTCGCGACCCCGGTCGTCTTCTGGGCCGGCTGGCCCTTCCACCAGGTCGCCTGGCGCAACCTCCGCCACGGGCAGGCGTCGATGGACACGTTGATCTCGATCGGCATCCTCGCCGCTTGGGCATGGTCGGTCGTGGCGCTGTTCTTCCTCGGCGCCGGCGAGCCGGGAATGCGGATGGACTTCGAGCTGATCCCGGAGCAGGGCGGCGGAGGCCAGGAGATCTACTTCGAGGTCGCCGTCGTGGTCACCGCATTCATCCTCGCCGGTCGCCTCTTCGAGGCGCGGGCGAAGCGTCGCTCCGGCGCCGCGCTGAAGGCGCTGCTCGAGCTCGGCGCCAAGGAGGTCTCGGTCCTCGGCGACGACGGCCGCGAGAGCACCATGGCGGTGGAAGATCTTCTCGTCGGGCAGCTCTTCGTCGTCCGTCCAGGCGAGAAGGTCGCCACCGACGGCGAGATCGTCGAGGGCCGTTCGGCGATCGATCAATCGCTTCTGACCGGGGAATCGGTCCCCGTCGAGGTCGGGCCGGGAGACGCGGTCGCCGGGGCGACGATCAACGCCGGAGGGCGCCTTGTCCTCCGAGCGACGCGGGTCGGCTCCGAGACCGCGCTCGCGCAGATCGCCCGGCTGGTCACCGAAGCGCAGGCCGGCAAAGCGCAGGTGCAGCGGCTCGCCGATCGTGTCTCGGCGGTGTTCGTCCCGATCGTGCTCGTGCTCGCGAGCGCGACGCTCGGCTTCTGGCTCGCCGCGGATGTGTCGACCGCCTACGCCTTCACTGCGGCGGTCGCGGTCCTGATCATCGCCTGCCCCTGCGCGCTCGGGCTGGCAACGCCGACTGCACTGCTCGTCGGCACCGGCCGTGGCGCCCAGCTGGGAATTCTGATCAAGGGCCCCGAGGTCCTCGAATCGACTCGGCGGGTGGACACGATCGTCCTCGACAAGACCGGGACCGTGACGACGGGCAAGATGCGGCTGCAGAGTCTGTCGGTCGCCGACGGCATCGATGAGGATCAGGCGCTGAGGCTGGTCGGCGCGCTGGAGGATGCGAGCGAGCACCCGATCGCACGCGCAATCGCTGCTGCCGCGCGCGGGCGGGTCGGCTCACTCCCTCCCGTCGAGCAGTTCCAGAACCGCGAAGGCCTCGGCGTCGAGGGGATGGTCGAGGGCAGGCTTGCCGTCGCGGGGCGTCCGAGCCTGCTCGAGGACTGGCGTTTCGCGATGCCCGACCGACTGGCGCGAGCGCAACGTGACGCCGAGAGCAAAGGCCAGACCGCGATAGCCGCCGGCTGGGACGGCGAGGTCAAGGCGATCCTCGTCGTCGCCGACTCGATCAAGGACTCCTCACCCGAGGCGATCTCCCGGCTGCGTGAGCTCGGCCTCCGCCCCGTCCTCCTGACCGGGGACAACCGGGCAACCGCGGAGGCCGTCGGATCCGCGGTCGGGATCGACGAGGTGGTGGCCGAGGTGCTGCCGGCCGAGAAAGTCGACGTGATCTCGAGGCTGCAGGCCGAAGGTCGCGTCGTCGCGATGGTCGGCGACGGCGTCAACGACGCACCGGCGCTCGCCCAGGCCGACCTCGGCCTGGCGATCGGCACGGGCACCGACGTGGCGATCGAGGCCTCGGATCTGACCCTCGTCTCCGGCGATCTGCGAGCGGCGGGCGATGCGATCCGGCTCTCCCGGCGGACGCTCGCGACGATCAAGGGCAACCTCTTCTGGGCCTTCGCCTACAACGTCGCCGCGCTGCCGCTGGCGGCGAGCGGCTATCTAAACCCGTTGATCGCCGGCGCGGCGATGGCCGCCTCGAGCGTCTTCGTCGTCAGCAACTCGCTGCGCCTGCGGAGCTTCAAGGCAGGCGGTTGAGATCAGGTCGGGCGGCTAGGCTGAGCCGATGCCAACGTACTTCGTCACCGGCGGGTCGGGCTTCATCGGCGGCCGGTTGATCGAGCGCCTGATCCGCGAAGGCCAGGCGGTTCGCGCAATGGCGCGCTCGGAGCGCTCGGCAGCGCGGGTCGCCGCGCTGGGAGCGGAGCCGGTGGCGGCCGACCTGGCCGACCGGGATGCGATGCAGGCGGGCGCCGAAGGCTGCGAGGTAGCGATCCATGCCGCCGCCAAGGTCGACGACTGGGGACCTTGGGAGGAGTACGAGCGCGACACGATCCAAGGGACTCGCAACGCTCTCGACGCCTGCGCCGCCGCCGGGGTCAAGCGCTTCGTCCACGTCGGGACGGAGGCTGCCGTGATGGCGGGTCGACCGCTGGTCCAGATCGACGAGAGCGCCCCGCTTCAGCCCGGCTCGAAGGCTCCCTATCCGCGCAGCAAGGCGATCGCGGAGCGGGAGGTCCTCGATGCCGGCCGCGATGGATTCGAGACCGTCGCGCTTCGGCCGCGCTTCGTCTGGGGCAAAGGCGACACCTCCCTGCTGCCGCAGCTGGTCGAGATGGTCCACTCGGGAAAGTTCGCGTGGATCGGCGGCGGCAGACAACTGACCGACACGACCCACGTAGACAACGTTGTCGAAGGCTTGCTGCTTGCCGCCGCGAAGGGCCGGCCCGGCGAGGCGTACTTCGTCACCGACGGGGAGCCCGTCGTCTTCCGCGAGTTCCTCTCCGAGCTGATTCGAAGCCAGGGCGTCGAGGTGCCCGATCGGTCGCTGCCCGCTCCCCTGGCCGCGGGCGTGATGAGCGCGGGCGAGGCGCTCTGGCGGCTGCTGCCCCTCCCCGGTAGCCCGCCTTTGACCCGCTTCGCCTACTGGGCTTCCTCTCAGGAATGCACGATCGACACTGCGAAGGCGCAGCGAGACCTCGGCTACGCGCCGGTGATCGGCCGCCCCGAAGGACTGGCGGAGCTGGCGAGCGTGGCCGCCTAGCGGCCTGCACTCGGCGGAGCCGGGGCCACCACTCCGGCCCAGGCGCGGACCAGCGCGTCGAGCAGAACCTCACGCGAGACTGCTCCCTCCTCGATCCACCAGAGCACCAGCGATGCCATCCCCATGCTCAGTAGCTCGGCCAGGGGCTCGAGCTCGCGAGCCGGGATCGGGTTCGCGCTGAGCGAGCCGATGATCCCGATCAAGACCCCTCGCGCCTGCCCGTGAACCTCGCCGCGAAAGGCCCGCACCTCCGGTCCGCCTCCGGTGTCGCGAAAGAGCATCTGCCACGAGTAGGAATGCGTCTCCACGTACTCGAGCCAGACGTCGAGCACGGGCCGCAACCGATCCTCTGAACTGCCGGCGCCAGGGATCAGCTCGATGAAGCCGGCTAGGTCGTCGCGATGGCGCGCGAGTAGCGCCAGGTAAAGCCCTCGCTTCGAGTCGAAGTGCCGGTAGAGGATCGGCTTGGTCACCCCGGCGGCACTCGCGATCTGCTCCAGGGTGGTTCCCGCGTAGCCGTGCTCGCCGAACAACCGTCCCGCCGCCTCGACGATCAGCGTCCGGCGCTGACTCGGGGGCAGTCGCTTTCTCGGTGGATCGGTGATCATGGTTACCGGCTGGTAACTTAGCTGTTAGGCTGGCGGAAGCGAACGAGACGTCTCCCCGAGGAGGTCGGACGATGCAGACCCACACAGCGGACCCAGCCGATGTCATGCCGAGCGGCGAGCGGATTCACGACCCGCTCCACAAGATCGCCTACTCCTTCAGGCGCGAAGGCGAGGCGCTCTGGGTCTACAGCTGGCTCGAGGACGGAGGCCATCTGCCCGAGCATTTCCACCCGCCGCTGGATGA
>Ga0136633_1002439_pt1 | contig 12825 bp, 12 predicted proteins | sample AntDrymeUQ832206_2_FD_105494 | JGI IMG/M metagenome (GOLD analysis project Ga0136633, IMG submission 105494) | Polar desert sand microbial communities from Dry Valleys, Antarctica - metaG UQ83 (22.06) | ecosystem: Environmental > Terrestrial > Soil > Desert | place: Antarctica: Dry Valley... | reverse complement strand
TGCTCCTCGTAGGCCTCGAAGTTGCCCTCGAACCAGCGCACCTGCGAGTCGCCCTCGAAGGCGAGCACGTGCGTCGCGACACGGTCGAGAAACCAGCGATCGTGGGAGATGACGACCGCGCAGCCGCCGAACGCCAGCAGCGCCTCTTCGAGCGCGCGCAGCGTGTCGACGTCGAGGTCGTTCGTCGGCTCGTCGAGCAGCAGCACGTTGCCGCCGGAGCGCAGCAGCTTGGCGAGGTGCAGGCGGTTGCGCTCACCGCCCGACAGCCTGCCGACCTTCTTCTGCTGGTCAGAGCCCTTGAAGTTCCACGACGAGCAGTAGGCGCGCGAGTTCATCGTGCGGTCGCCGACCTTGATCGAGTCCATGCCGCCCGAGATCTCCTCCCAGACGTTCTTGTCGTCGTCCAGCGCGTCGCGCGACTGGTCGACGTAGGCGAGCTCGACTGTATCCCCGACGCGCAGGACGCCGGAGTCGGGCTGCTCCTGGCCGGTGATCATCCGAAACAGCGTCGTCTTGCCAGCGCCGTTGGGCCCGATCACGCCGACGATCCCGCCGCGCGGCAGCCCAAAGGACAGGTCGTCGATCAGCAGGCGGTCGCCGAAGCCCTTGCGCAGCCCCTCGGCCTCGACGACGAGGTCGCCCAGCCGCGGGCCGGCGGGGATGTGGATCTGGATCTGGTCGAGCTTGACGTTGCGATCCTCGGCGAGCAGCGCCTCGTAGTTGTTCAGCCGCGCCTTGGCCTTCACGCGCCGGCCCTTGGCGTTCTGGCGCACCCACTCGAGCTCGGAGGCGATCGTCTTCTGGCGCGCCTTGTCGGACTTCTCCTCCATCGACATGCGCTGCTGCTTCTGCTCGAGCCACGACGAGTAGTTGCCCTCGTACGGGATCCCGCGCGCCCGGTCGAGCTCGAGGATCCAGCCGGCGACGTTGTCGAGGAAGTAGCGATCGTGGGTGACGGCGACGATCGTGCCCTTGTACTCGGCGAGGTGGCGCTCGAGCCAGTCGACCGATTCGGCGTCGAGGTGGTTGGTCGGCTCGTCGAGCAGCAGCAGGTCGGGCTGGGCGAGCAGCAGCCGGCACAACGCGACCCGGCGGCGCTCGCCGCCCGACAGCTTCGTCACGTCGGCGTCGGCGGGCGGCAGGCGCAGCGCGTCCATCGCGTACTCGAGCTGCGTGTCGAGGTTCCACGCGTCGGCGGCGTCGATCTGCTCCTGCAGGCGCGCGAACTCGTCGGCGGTCTCCTCGGAGTAGTTCGCCGCCAGCTCGTTGAAGCGGTTCAGCAGGGCCTTCGTCTCGTGCACGCCGTCCTCGACGTTGCCCTTGACGTCCTTGGCCTCGTCGAGCTGGGGCTCCTGCTCGAGCATGCCGACCGTGGCATTGGGGGCGAGCATCGCGTCGCCGCGAAAATCCGTGTCCTGCCCTGCCATGATCCGCAGGACGGTCGACTTGCCGGCGCCGTTGTAACCAAGCACACCGATCTTCGCGCCAGGCAGGAACGCGAGCGTGAGGTCCTTGAGGACTGTCTTGTCGGGCGGATACGCCTTCGACAGCTTGTACATCGTGTAGACGTATTGCGCGGACATTCGCGCCCAGGGTAGTCGCTTCGCCCCGCTTGTTCGGGCGGCGATCTCCGCGCCTGCCACCGCCCCCGCGTCGCGCCGGGGCGGCACGCGCGGGAGGCGGGGTGAACGCCGGTCGCTACGCCTACCCGATCGGCACGCCGCACGTCTCGGCGGCGGCGAACAACGCGTTGAGGACCGGGCCCTCGATGTGGTCGACGCCACGGCCGTCGGACAGCACCTTGGCGTTCTTGTTGTGCCAGGCGAGCACCCCAAAGTTGCCGTGCTCGTTCTCCTTGTTGGCGCCGGCGACGCCGATCCCGAGCGCGAAGTACTTCGGCTCACCCGATTTCGCGTACTCGGTGGCGAAGCACACCGCCTGCCCGTCGATCAGCGGCACCTCGATGTTGTCGAACGTGGCCTGAACGCCGGCCGCGCTGCCGAAGTTGAAGAGCAGCCAGTTGCCGGACTTCGTGGATTGCTGGAGTCCCTTCAGCGTGCTCGAGACGCGGATGCAGTCGTAGGCGTAGGCGGTGCCGGCCGCCGCAAGCGCGAGCGTCAGCACCAATCCAACGAATGGAAGGCGGTATTTCACGGTGTTGATCCTTACGTTGAAGGGGGGTCGGCGCGACCCTACGCCGCCTGGTGCCCGCCAGCAAGCAGTAAAAAGGTGCGATGGTCCGCCGCTTTGATAGTCATGGCTTTACGCCGTGAACGGGCATGTTCGGTTGATGCGCGGAAGTTCAGCGCCTCCGCCGAGGCCTGTCACTAACCCATCGGATAGTTCTGCGCGCCACGAACAGCGGACCCGGCACCGATGAGTTCGAGTCCGCTCCCCGGTCCTGGGGTGCATGACTAGCCTTCCCTCGATGCCCGAGCTCGCCATCCGCCTGCGTTCGGTCGTCAAGCACTACGGCCGGATCCATGCCGTCGACGGCTTCGACCTCGACGTGGCGGAGGGCACGTGCGTCGGGCTGCTCGGCCCCAACGGCGCCGGCAAGTCGACCACCATGAAGATGCTCACGGCGCAGGTCATCGCCGACTCGGGCGAGATCGAGGTGCTCGGCCACCGGCTGCCGGGCGACTCGAAGGCCGCGCGCGCCGAGATGGGCGTCTGCCCGCAGCTCGACAACCTCGACACGTCGCTGACGGTGCAGCAGAACCTGCTCGTCTTCACCTACCTGTACCGCCTCGGCCGCGCGGAGCGCAAGCCGGCGATCGAGCGGGCGCTCCAGGTCGCGAACCTCGTCGACCGCCGCGATGCGAAGGTCGAGGAGATCTCGGGCGGCATGCGCCGTCGGCTGCTGATCGCCCGCGCGCTCGTGCACCGCCCGCGGCTGCTGCTGCTCGACGAGCCGACGGTCGGGCTGGACCCGCAGGTGCGCCAGGAGCTGTGGGCGCTGATCGACGCGCTGCGCAACGACGGCACGTCGATCCTGATGTCGACGCACTACATCGAGGAGGCCGAGCGGCTCGCCGACACCGTGACGATCATGGCGAGGGGGCGAGCGGTCGCGACAGGAAAGCCGGCTCACCTCGTGACCGAGCACGCCGGCCGCGAAGTGCTCGAGGTCTATGGCCCGCCGGCCCGGCTGGCGGAGGTCGAGGCGAGCGCGGCGGCTGAAGGCGTGCGCACGCGCCGCACCGGCACGAGTGTCGCGATGCTCGGGGTCGAGGGCCGCAACGGCGACCTGCCCCAGGGCGAGCGGCGCACCACGACGCTCGAGGACGTCTTCGTGCTGCTGACCGGGGAGGAGGTCCGATGAGTGACGTCGCCCGCAGGCCCGAGCTTGCGAGGTCCGGAGGGCGAATCGGCTCTTCCCGTCGCGGTGCGCGCGTCGGCCGCTTGGACTGGGCCGCGCTGCAGGGCGTGCTGATCCGCGAGGTCGTGAACTTCAGCTCGTACTGGCGGGGCACGAGCTTCTCGTCGACGATGGAGCCGACGGTCTACCTTCTGGCCTTCGGCTTCGGCTTCGGCTCGATCGTGTCGCAGATCGGCGGCTACGACTACGTCGACTTCGTCGGCACCGGCACCGTGGCGACGGCGGTCCTCTTCTCCGCCGCGTTTCCCGCGATGTTCGGGACGTTCGTCAAGGCGACCTTCCAGCACACCTACGACGCGATCCTGTCGGCGCCCGTCGACACGGAGGAGATCGTCACCGCCGAGGCGCTGTGGATCGCCACGCGTGCGGGCACATTCGGCTGCGTGCCGCTGCTCGTCGCGATCGTGTTCGGCCTCGACCCGGCCTTCGGCATGCTGCTCGTGCCGTTCATCGCGTTCGTCTCGGGCTTCGGCTGGGCCTGCTTCGGGATCATGATCTCCGGCCTGATGAAGGGCATCGAGAACTTCAGCTACGTCACCAGCGGCGTGCTGACGCCGCTGATGCTCACCGCCGGCACCTTCTTTCCGCTGACGAACCTGCCGCAGGGCGTGCAGATCCTCGGCAACCTCAACCCGCTGCACCACTGCGTCGAGCTGGTGCGCCACGCCGCGTTCGGCTGGGAGCTCTGGCCGGACCTCGCGCACGTCGGCGCGCTGCTGGCGTTCGGCGTCGTGACCTGGCGCATCGCCGTCTGGGCGCTGACGCGCAAGCTCATCACCTGACAGCGAATCTGCGACGCAACCCCGGCGGTGTCGCTAGCGTGGGGTCCATGTTCTCCCGTCGATCGTGGCTTGTGCTCCTCGTGCTGCTGCTCGTCGGGGCGGGCGGCGCGGCGGCGGCCGCCGTGGCATATGACTCGAGCCGCAGCGACCGCATCGCCGAGGGGATCCGGATCGCCGGCGTCGACGTCGGCGGACTCGGCGCGCAGGCCGCGCGTGAGCGCGTGCACCAGCGCGCCGTCGCCCCGCGCCGGCGCGACCTCACCGTGCGCGCCGGCGAGCGCCGCTTCGTGCTGGCCGCGTCGAAGCTGCGCGTGACCGCCGACGTCGGCGCCGCCGTCGACCGCGCGGTCGCCGACAGCCGCCGCGGCTGGCTCGGGTCGCGCGTCGCCCGCGACCTCACCGGCGGCAGGGTCGACGAGCGCATCCCGCTCGTCACGCGCTACGCCCCGGGCGTGATCGCGCCGCTCGTGGAGCAGGTCGCGAAGGCCACCAAGCGCGAGGCGGTCGATGCGACCGTCGTGCCGAGGGCCGACCGCCTGCAGACGAAGCCTTCCAAGCCCGGCCGCACGGTCGACCGCAGGGCACTGCGCGACATGCTCGCCCGCGCCGCCGCCAGCCCGTCGCGCCCGGCGCAGATCGCGGCGCCGCTGCGCAAGGTCGACGCCAAGGTCCAGACGGCGGACCTCGCGAGGACGTACGCCGCCTACATCGTGATCGACCGCAAGAACCACAAGCTGCGCTACTTCCGCAAGCTGGAGCTCGCCGAGACCTACCCGATCGCCGTCGGCAAGTCCGGCCTCGAGACGCCGGCCGGCATGTACGACATCCAGTGGAAGGAGACGAACCCGAAGTGGCGCGTCCCCAACTCCGATTGGGCGGGCGCGCTGGCCGGCAAGGTGATCCCGCCCGGCCCCGGCAACCCGATCCAGGCGCGCTGGATGGCGTTCAACGGCGGCGCGGGCATCCACGGCACGAGCGACGACGCGTCGATCGGCACGAATGCCTCGCACGGCTGCGTGCGGATGCACATCCCGGACGTCATCTCGCTGTACGCGAAGTCGCCGGTGGGCACGCCGGTCTACGTGATTTGACGCTCCGGACTCAGCTCTCCTGCTCGGTCGGACGGATCAGCATCTCGTTGATCGCCACGTGGCGCGGGCGCGTGACGACGTACAGGATCGCGTCGGCGATGTCGCCGGCCTGCATGCGCTCCATCTCGCCGATGCGGCGCTCCACCATGTCCCTGACCTCGTCGCGCAGGTGGTCGGTCAGCTCGGTCGCGACGGCGCCCGGCTCGACGAGGCTCACCCGGACGTGGCGGCCGGCGACCTCCTGGCGCAGCGACTCGCTGAACGCGCCGACGCCGTGCTTGGTGAGGTTGTAGACGCCCGACCCCGAGCGCGCGACCCGGCCGGCGACCGAGCTGATGTTCACGAGGTCGGCGACGTGACGTGGGTCGTCGTCCGCAGCTGACAGCAGGTGCCCGAGCGCGGCGTGCGCGACGTACAGCAGGCCCTGGAGGTTCAGCGCGATCATCCGCTCCCACTCCTCGACGGGCGCGTCGACGATCGGGCCGAGCAGCATCACGCCGGCGTTGTTGATCACCGTGTCGAGGCGGCCGAGCTCGTCGACCGTGCGGGCGACCAGCGCCTGTGCCTGCTCGCGGTCGGTCACATCGGCCTCGATCGCCAGTGCGCGGCCGCCCGCGTCCTCGATCTGCAGCGCCAGGCGATCGAGGCGATCCTTGCGCCGGGCGGCGATCGCGACCGTTGCGCCCTGCCCGGCAAGCGCGAGCGCCGTGGCCTCGCCGATGCCGCTGCTGGCGCCCGTCACGAGCGCCACCGTGCCCTGCAGTCCGTCGGCCATTCGGAGCTCCGTTTCGTGTCGTGGCGGGCGCCGCTCGCGATGCTCGCAGCGCGCGTCTTCGAGCGGCCTGCCCGCACCGCCGCTGGCCCAACCGTCGATAAGCTGGTGGGTTCATGCCCAACGTGCTCGACCTCGAACAGGCCCTCCTGCTGCTGGAGATCTCACCGCCCTTCGGCAAGCGCGACGTGCAGATGGCGCGGCGCCGGATGGCGAAGGTCTGGCACCCGGACATCGCCCCGCCGGGCAAGCAGTTCGAGCACGAGCGCCACCTCAAGGCGATCAACGAGGCGGCCGACCAGCTCGAGCGCCTCGCCGAGGGATCGCACGGCGGCAAGGTCTCGCGCAACGCGGTCAAGGTCAACGCCGCGGCGGCCCGCGCGGCGCGCGCCGAGGAGGGCCGCCGCGCCTACGAGGCGGCCGAGCGCGAGCGCGCCCACGCCGCCGACAGGCAGACCAACGACCCGTTCGCCAGCCGGATGCCCGACCACTCGGTCGTGCACCGCTACGCGCGCTGCGTCACGTATCCGGAGTGGGGCGTCGGCAGCGTCACGGGGATCTACTTCACCGGCGGCGGCGACGACGTGCAGCAATGGGCGCGCGTGAAGTTCTCGCCCGGCGTGCGGACCGTGCCCGCCGGCTCGCTGCAGTTCGTCGACTTCTCCAAGCCCGACCCGGGCGCCGACCGCGTGCAGCGGTTCCTGACGGCCGCGCAGCACGCGATCGCCGAGGGCAACCACGCGCTGGCCGCGCAGCGGCTGATCTACGCGCGCGACGCCGAGCCCGACAACTCGGCCGTGCTGCGGCTGATGACGCTCGCCTTCTGGCAGGCCGGCAACCTGCCGGCGGCCGGGCGTGCGGTGCGCGACTGGGCGCGCGTCGACGGCGACCGACCGACCGCGCATCGCTTCGCCGCGCGGATCTACGAGGACATGGGCGCGATCGACCTCGCCGAGGAGGCGGCGCTGCGCGCGGCAGGTCGCGGGGCCGAGGACGCCGACGCGTGGGCGCGCGTGGGCCGCCTGCGGCTGCGCCTGATGAACCGGCGCGGTGCGATCGAAGCGCTCGAGCACGCGCGCCGGCTCGGCCCGACCGCCGAGGCGCTGCTCGATCTCGCGCTCGCCTACCACCTCGCGGGCGACCTCGGCGCGGAGGTCACGGCCTGCGAGCAGGCGACGCTGCTCGACGATCGCGGCGCCGAGGTCTGGTCGCGGCTGGCGCACGCGCTCGCGCGCACCGATCGCGTCAGCGACGCGATCGACGCCTGCGACCGCGCGCTGCGCTACGGCGCCGACCGCGAGGTCGCCGACCTGCTCGGACGCCTGCGCGCGCAGCTTCCGCGCGTGCTGCCCGCCGCCTGACCGTGGTGTGCGGTCGCGTGCGGTGGTCGTCGCGCCTGGCCGCGGCCAGGGTCCGCGTCTGAGAGGTGCGAGGGTTGGATGGCCTCAGTCTGCGAACGCGTCGCGCGATGCCATCGCCTGGTGCTCGGTAAGGCCCGCTACCTGTGCCTCGGCCTTCTCGATCAGCGCCTGCAGCTCGGCCGCGTCCAGCCGCGGGTCGGTGTCGGAGACCTCGCGCAGCGCCTGCCACAGCCCCAGCTTGCCTACCACGCCGGAGCGCAGCATCTCGAGCTCCTGCAGGCGGCTCAGCGGCGAGTAGCTCGTCAGGTGCTCGTTGGGCTTGAGCCTGCCGAGCTTCTCAGCGATCGCGGCGCCGGCGTCCTTCAACATGCTCGGCTCGACGTCGAAGCGCGCCATGTACGACTCGAGCGTCGCGACGTCGTCCTCGATCTGCCGGGCGAGCAGCGTGAGGAAGGCCGCGTACGGCGAGTCCGCGTTCTCCTCGGCCAGGCGACGCGCGAGGTTCACCCCGACGGTCGCGCCCGCGCGGTGGTCGCGCAGGTAGGTGCTGAGGTAGTCGATCTTCGTCGGCATCGGAGCGTCCTCTCCTGGTTGGCGTCACGCCGGCGCGCGCGGTCAACCGGGGACTACCCGGTGACGGCGTTGCGATACGGGGCGACGTTTGGACGCCGCCGCCGAGACCATCGTGCTCGCCGCGAGACCGCGCGACAGGTCCGGCGCGCGCGGTACGGTGCGCGCCCATGCGCCTGATCGTCGCCCGCTGCGAGGTCCGCTACACCGGCCGTCTGACCGCCGTGCTGCCGCTGGCGCTGCGGCTGCTGATGGTCAAGGCCGATGGATCGTTCATGGTCCATGCCGACAGCGGCGGCTTTAAGCCCAGTAACTGGATGACCGCGCCGACAGTGATCGAGGAGGAGCCCGACCGGATCGTCGTGCGCAAGCGCGCCGGCGCGACCGAGGACAGGCTGGAGATCCTCATCGCCGAGATCGTCTCCGATGTCTCCCACGACATGGGCGAGGCCGCCGCGCTGGAGAAGGACGGCGTCGAGCGCGACCTGCAGGAGGCGCTCGCGGCGTCGCCCGGGTTCTGCGGCGAGGGCTTCCGCCTGGTGCGGCGCGAGTGGCCGACCGACATCGGCCCGGTCGACCTGATGTGCCGCGACGGCGAGGACGCGTGGATCGCCGTCGAGATCAAGCGCGTCGCGACGATCGACGCCGTCGAGCAGCTGACGCGCTACCTGCAGCGCATCCGCCTCGATCCCGCGATGGCCGCCTGCCGCGGCATCCTCGCCGCGCAATCGATCAAGCCGCAGGCCCGTGTGCTCGCGGAGTCGCGCGGACTGGACTGCGTGGAGATCGACCTAGCCGTCCTGCGCGGCGAGCGCGAACCCGACCTCACGCTGTTCGCGTTCTGAGCGTCACGCCCCGCAGGGGTGAGACACAGAACGTGACGTTTCGCCGGTTGCGGACCGAACCCCTCGGATCGACCGATCCTCCAGCCATGACCGGCCGAAGCGGCGCATCGCAGGACAGCCGGTCCAGGTCCCGCGACCCCCGTTTGGCCCCAGCGCGCAAATGTTGTGAAGCGCCTCGACAACGCCTCGCGCGGGCCTCATGCTCGACCGATGGCACGGCCTCCCCAGATCGTCGCGTTCGGTGGCGGCGGCTTCTCGATGGACGGCAATCCGCTGCTCGACGACTTCGTCCTCGCGCTGACCGGCTCGGAGCGACCGAAGGTCTGCTTTCTTCCGTCGGCCTCGGGCGACGCGGACCACTACATCGTGCGTTTCTACCGTGCCTTCTCCCCGTCGCGCTGCGAGCCGTCGCATGTCTCGCTCTTCCGGCGCGACAAGGGCGCGGGCCTGGGCTGCGACATCGCTACGCACCTGATGGAGCAGGACCTGATCTACGTCGGCGGCGGCAGCGTCGTCTCGCTGCTGGGCGTGTGGGCCGCCCACGGCCTCGGCGACGTGCTGCGCGAGGCGTGGCGCAACGGCACCGTCCTGTGCGGGCTGAGCGCCGGCTCGCTGTGCTGGTTCGCCGACGCGGTGACGGCGTTCCACGGCCCGCCGCAGCGCGTGGCGGGCCTCGGGCTGCTGCCGTACTCCAACTGCGTGCACTACGACGGCGAGCCGGCGCGGCGCGAGAGCTATCACCAGTTCCTCGGCGAGGGCATGGCGCCCGGCTACGCGGCGAGCGATGGGGCCGCGCTGCACTTCCGCGGCGAGTCGCTGGCGGGCGTCGTCTCCTCGCGCCCGCATGCGAGCGCCTGCTGGGTCGAGGACGTCGGCGGTGACATCTCCGAGGTCGCGTTGCCGGTTCGCCGGCTCGGGGCGTCCCGGACGCTGACCGCCGCGTAGGCTCACGAGGATGGCCCGCACGATCCTCGCGATGGGCGGCGCGGGCTTCACGATGGAGCCCGCGAACCCCGCTCTCGACGACTTCATCCTCACGCTGTCGAGCGCGCGCGAGCCGAAGGTGCTGTTTCTGCCGACCGCCAGCGGCGACCCGAACGTGCAGATCTCCGCCTTCCGCGCGACGTTCGGCGATCGCGCGTGCCGGCCGATCCATGTCTCGCTGTTTCGCCTCGAGCAGCACCCACACGACCTGCGCGCGCTGATCCTCGGCCAGGACATCGTGTACGTCGGCGGCGGGTCGATGCGCAACCTGCTGGCGATCTGGCGCGAGCACGAGCTCGACGTGCTGCTGCGCGACGCGTGGGAGTCGGGCGTGGTGCTGGCGGGCCTCAGCGCCGGCGCGATGTGCTGGTTTCAGAACGGCATCACGCGCTCCGCCGGCAGTCCCGCGCCGGCCGCCGGGCTCGGCTTCTTGCCCGGCAGCATGACCGTGCACCGCGACGGCGACCCGACGCGCCTGCCCGTCTTCCTCGACGCGATCGCGCGCGGCGTGATCCCGGGCGGCTACGCCGTCGACGACGGCGCTGGACTGCTGTTCGACGACGACCAGCTCGTGCGCGTCGTCAGCTCGCGGCCCGACGCACGCGCCTACCGCGTGCAGCGCTCGGGCGAGCGTGCGCTGCAGACGGCGATCGAGCCCGAGCTGCTGCGCGGCGCGACCCACGGCCCGCGGCGCGACGTCCCGGCCGACATCCGCGAGTTTCGCGCCGAGCGCTACGGGGCCGCGGGACGGCGCTGACGCGCGCGGGCGGCGGACCGCGGGCCGCCGCCGGCTACTCGCCGTTCAGCGTCACGAGCAGCGAGCGCGAGCCGCCGCGATCGCGGTGCTCGCAGAGGTAGATGCCCTGCCACGTGCCGAGCGCGAAGGCGCCGTCGGCGACCGGCAGCGTCAGCGACTGGCCCATCAGCGACGCCTTGATATGCGCCGGCATGTCGTCGGGTCCCTCGTCGGTGTGCGTCCAGGCGAAGTCCTCGGGGACCGCCGCGGTGAACCAAGTCTCGAAGTCGCGGCGCACGTCGGACGAGGCGTTCTCGTTGAGCGTCAGTGAGGCCGAGGTGTGGCGGATGAAGATGTGCGCGAGGCCGACGCGCAGGTCGCGCAGCTGCGGCAGCGCCGCGGCGATCTCACCGGTCACGAGGTGCACGCCACGTGGCCGCGGGTTGAGTGTGATGTGGTGCTGAGTCCAGCTCATGTTCACATCGTGGCAGGCAGCCGCCGCGGCCCACAAGACGTAGACGCGCTTCTCAGCGTGCGCAGATACGATCGCGCGATGTCAATTCAGACAGGAACACACAACATCGGACCCAACAACGGATCACTGACGATCATGACCGGTCGTGAGGGCGCGATGGCGAAGGCCGGCCACGACCTCGTGCTCGAGATCAAAGACTGGTCGGGCACGGTAGACGTCGGTGACAGCTCCTCCGTCGAGCTGACGGCGAGCCCGGGCTCGATCGAGGTCGTTTCGGGCGAGGGCGGCGTGAAGGCGCTGAGCGATGGCGACAAGGACAAGATCAAGAAGGGCGCCACCGGCAAGGTTCTGGGCGGCTCGCCGATCACGTTTCAGTCCAGCGATGTCGCGCTCAACGGCAGCATGCTCAACGTGGGAGGAAATCTCAGCATCAACGGCACGAGCAACGCCGTGAACATTCCCTGCACCGTCGGCGACGACGGCACCGTCAAGTGCTCGATCAGGTTCGACCAAAGCACTTTCGGGATCAAGCAGTACTCGACCATGATGGGCAATCTGAAGGTCAAGGACTCAGTCGAGGTGGTCATCGAGGCGACGCTGCCGACGGGCTGATCGCCGGCCGCGCGGCGAACGCCGCGCCGGCACCTGACAGCATCCGGTGATCGTCAGCACACCGCGACTGCTGTGGGAGCCCGGCGCGACGTTCGCGCAGCGCTCGCGCCTGCGCTCGTACATGGACTGGCTCGGCACGGAGCGCGGCGTCACGGCTGCGACCTACGACGAGCTGTGGCGCTGGTCGATCGGCGACATCGAGGTGTTCTGGTCGTCGATCGCCGCGTACTTCGACGTGCGCTTCGAGGCGCCGCCGCGATCCGTCCTCGGCCGCCGCGAGATGCCGGGAGCGCAGTGGTTCGAGGACTCGACGCTGTCCTATCCCGAGCACGTCTTCCGCGGCCACGACGACGACGCGGTCGCGATCCGGCACGCGTCCGAGCTGCGGCCGCTGGGCGAGATGACGTGGGGCGAGCTGCGGGCGCAGACGGCCGCGATCCAGTCGGGCCTGCGGGCCCTCGGCGTCGGGCGTGGCGACCGTGTCGTCGCGTACATGCCGAACATCCCCGAGACGATCGCCGCCTTCCTCGCGGTCGCCGGTCTCGGCGCGGTCTGGTCGAGCTGCTCGCCGGATTTCGGCGCGCGCGCGGTCGCCGACCGCTTCGCGCAGATCGAGCCGAAGATCCTGCTCGCGGTCGACGGCTATCGCTACGGCGGCCGCGACCACGATCGCCGCGAGGTGCTCCGGGGCCTGCAGTACGAGCTGCCGACGCTCGAGCGGACCGTCGTGCTCGGCTACCTGTCCCCCTCACCGGACCTGTCGGGCCTGCGCGACGCGATCACGTGGGACGAGCTGCCGGACACGGGCGGCGACGGCGAGCTGCGCTTCGAGACCGTGCCGTTCGACCACCCGCTGTGGGTCCTGTACTCCAGCGGCACGACCGGCCTGCCGAAGGCGATCGTCCACGGCCACGGCGGGATCCTGCTCGAGCAGCTCAAGAAGCTCAACCTGCACGTCGACGCGCACGAGGACGACCGCATCTTCTGGTTCACGACGACCGGCTGGATGATGTGGAACTTCCTCGTCGGCGCACTGCTGACTCCGGCATCGATCGTGCTCTACGACGGCAGGGCGAGCGGGTCCTCGTCCGCGTCGCTCGATCGCCTGTGGGAGCTCGCCGCGGAGGCCGGGATCACGTGCTTCGGCACGAGCGCCGCGTTTCTCGCGGTCTCAGGACTGGGCGCGATCTGGTCGAGCTGCTCGCCGGACTTCGG
>Ga0136633_1002437_pt1 | contig 12827 bp, 10 predicted proteins | sample AntDrymeUQ832206_2_FD_105494 | JGI IMG/M metagenome (GOLD analysis project Ga0136633, IMG submission 105494) | Polar desert sand microbial communities from Dry Valleys, Antarctica - metaG UQ83 (22.06) | ecosystem: Environmental > Terrestrial > Soil > Desert | place: Antarctica: Dry Valley... | reverse complement strand
TACTACGTCGACGCGAAGCGCGCGATCCTGCGACCGGCGGGCTTCGGCGCGCTCGCCGAGCTCGTCGCCGCGCAGGCCCGCGCGTGGGACGCGACGGCCGTCGGCGGGATGACGATGGGCGCCGATCCGGTCGCCTGCGCGGCACTCGCGGGCGGCGCGGACGTCAAGGCGTTCTTCGTGCGCAAGGAGCTCAAGGCGCACGGCCTGGCGCGACGCGTCGAGGGGCCGCTGCTGGACGCCGGCGACCGCTGCCTGATCGTCGAGGACGTCGTCAGCACAGGCGGATCGACGATCAAGGCGATCGAGGCGCTGCAGGACGAGGGGCGCGAGATCTGCGGCGTCGTCAGCGTGCTCGACCGGCTGATGGGCGGCGGCGAGCGGATCGAGGCGGCGGCCGGCGCCCCGTACCTCGCGCTGACCACGATCGACGACGTCTATCCCGACCGGCCCGACCGCTGAGCATCGCGCGATCGTGGGCGCCGCAGTGCCCCGAGCTGGATTCGAACCAGCGGCCTTCCCCTTAGGAGGGGGACGCTCTGTCCAGCTGAGCTATCGGGGCGCGAGCTGCAGCTGCAGGATACGGGCGCCGATCACTCGCGCGACATGTAGGTCATGTCCCACGACGCGGTGAAGCGGCTGACGGTCCCGCGCACGTCGTCGGACGCGAACGCGATCTGGCTGTCCCACAGCCATGGGACGACGTACGCGCGGCTCGTCACCGTGCGATCGATCTCGGCGTAGGCGAGCGCGCGCATGTCGGGGTCGGTCTCCGTGGCGGCGATGTCAAAGCCCGCGTTGAGCTCGGGGTCGTCGACGTTGGCCCAGTTGATGTTGCCGATCGTGCGGATGCGCTCGCCGTCGAAGACCGGCTGCAGCAGGCCCTGCGGATCGAACATGTCCTTCGCCCAGACGCCGTTCGCGCACACCGCCACGCGTGCGCTCGGCCGGCCGCAGAGGTTCGTGAACGACTCCGTGCGCGAAACGAGACGGACGTCGAACTCGAAGCCGAGGCGCTCGAGCTGACGTTGCACGAGCGTCGCGATGCCCGAGCCCGGCGGGCGGTCGTCGCCGACGAGCATCAGCGCCGGCCCGCTGTAGCGACCGCTGCGGTAGCCGGCCTTGCGCAGCAGGTCGCGCGCGAGGCCCAGGTCGCCCTTCGGCGCGCGCATGAAGTCGAGGCGCCCCCTGAGCCCGCCCGCCTGGGCGAAGCCCGGGATCGACGGTGGCAGGAAGTGCGTCGCGATCGCGCCGAGCGGGGCGCCCCCGCGCGTCGCCCGCAGCGCCTCGCGGTCGATCGCGGCGGCGGCCGCCCGGCGGACGTCGACGTTGTCGAACGGCTTGACGGTCGTGTTCAGCGCGATGAAGCGCGTGCTCTGGCTGACGACGCCGGAGACCTGGTCGCGACGCGTCGACAGCGCGGAGCGCAGGAGGTTCACGGGCGGGGCCGCGAGGTCGCCGCTCGCCAGGCCCTTGCCGCCGAAGATCCGCCGGCTGCCGGTGTCGTCGTCGTTGCCGGCCGAGAACGTGATCCTGTCGAGGTGGGCCGGGCGGGTGTCGGTCGCGCGCTTCCAGCTCGGGTTGCGCACGAGCTTCAGGCGGCGCCCCGGCTCATGGCCCGTGACCTTGCCCTTGCCGTCGTTCTCGATCATGTACGGCCCGGTGAAGACCTGGTGTGCGCCGTAGGTCGAGCGCGGCCGGCGGTCGAACGGGGCCGCGTAGTCCTCGGGCACGGGAACCGTGCCGGGCAGCGCCAGCGCCTGCGCGCTGGAGAGCACGCCGACGGGCGTCGTCAGCCGCAGCACGAGCGTCGTGTCGTCGGGCGTCCGGATGCCGGCGAGCTCCTGCGCCCGGCCGGCGCGCAGGTCGCCCGAGCCCTCGATCGCGCGGAAGTACGTGCCCGCGTACGCGTTGCGCACCGACGCGAGGAACGTGCGCTCGATCGCGTACTTGACGTCGGCGCTCGTCACCGTGCGGTCCTGCAGCGGCGGGCTGTAGCGGACGTCGGAGCGGATCTTGATCGTGATCGTCCTGCCGTCGCTCGACGTCTGCGGCATGCCCGCCGCGAGATCGGGGGTCGGTGTCGTGTCGCGCGGCTTGAACGCGTACAGCGCGCGCTGCGTCGTCTGCAGCAGCGCCTGGTGGTCGTAGGCGTAATACCAGTAGCCGGGGTCGAGGCTCGTGACGTCCCCGAGCGACAGCACCGTGACCTCGCCGCCGCGCTTGGGCGCGCCGTCACCCGACGCGTCGCCCTGCCCGTCCTTGCCGCCGCAGCCGGACGCGACGAACGACGCGAGCGCGAGCGTCGCCACGGCCCTGCGACTCGCGTTCATGCGCATTGTCAGTCCAGGTACTCGACGATGTCCCGCAACGACGCGCGCTCGGGCGTGCGCGGCTGCTGGCGCGGACGCCCGAGGTGCAGCAGGCCGAGCACGCACTCGTCCTCGGCGATGCCGAGCGCCGCGCGGCCGGCGTCGTCGCGCAGCAGGGCCGGCGTGCGCCAGTAGCCGGCCAGGCCGCGGCCATGCGCGGCGAGCAGCACGACGTAGGCGGCGACGGCCGTCGCGTAGCGATCCTCCTCGTCGAGCACCGGCTCGCCGGCCTGCTTGGCGGATACGACGACGAGCGTCGGCGCGCGCATGAGCTTGGCGGCGGCGACCGCATCCTCGGATGCGTCCTTCAGGCGCGCGAGCGCCTGCGGGCCGAGAACGCGAAAACGCCACGGGTTGGTGAGCTTGTGGTTCGGCGCCCAGCGCGCGAGCTCGAACAGCTCGTCGAGCGTCGCCCGGTCGACGGGCTCGGGGCCGTACGCCTTGTGCGTGCGGCGCGTGCGGATCGCCTGTTCGAGTTGCATCCCGGCGCTACTGGTCCTCGTCCTCGTCCTCGCCGTCGTCCTCGTACAGCGACTCGCGCGCCATCTCCGTCCCGTCGTCGCCGAACAGCTTGACGGCGAGCGTGTCGCCGAAGTAGCCGTCGGGCGCGAGCAGGGTGAAGCGCTCCTCGGTCAGGGGGCACTGGTCAACGGCCAGATCGCCGAGCTCCGCCGTCACGACGGCTCCGCCGGCGACGAGCGGGCGGCCCCAGACGAGCGTCATGTCCGCGCTCTCGCCGGGCTCGCCGCGCCAGGCGCCGACGACCTCCTCGCACAGGTCGAGCTCCCAGTCGGGGTTCTCCTCGGCGGTCGCGGCGGTGAAGTCGGCGACCGCGTCGAACTCGCTCGGCTCGCGGCCCTCGCCGCCTGGCCGGAACGAGACGTAGCCGAACATCTCGTAGCCCGTCGAGGTGTGCGTCGTGGCGGGAACATACGTGCGACCGTGCCACGTGCGGTCGGGATGAAAGGCGACCTCGCCGGGCTCGCCGAGGTCCTCGCCCTCGTCCTCGAGGGCGTCGCAGGCGCCGAGGAAGTGGCGCTTGAGGGTGGTGGCCCAGCGGCCCTCGGGCAATGGCTCCTGCGGCGGCTCGGCGACGTAGCGGCAGACGGGATGCGGTTCGACGGGCATGGCGCGTGAGTCTAGGCTTGCGCGCCGCGGCGGGCTCCTACCTCCAGCATCAGCGTCACCGGGCCGTCGTTGACGAGCTCAACCTGCATGTCCGCACCGAAGACGCCGCCCTGCGCCCCGAGGCGCTCGCGGAAGCGCTCGTAGAGCGGCTCCGCGACCTCGCCCGGCGCGGCCGCGACGTACGACGGGCGGTTGCCCCTGCACGTGTCGCCGTAGAGCGTGAACTGACTGACGACGAGCAGCTCGCGCTCGCCGAGCGGCTCGTTCATGCGGCCGTCGGCGTCCGGGAAGACGCGCAGCGCGCGCACCTTGTCGGCGAGGCGGTCGGCCTGCGGCGCGCCGTCGTCGTGCGTGACGCCCAGCAGCACGAGCAGCCCCGGCCCGATCGCGCCCGCGACCTCGCCGTCGACGCGCACCGAGGCGCTCGTGACGCGCTGGACGAGTGCGCGCATCGTCTACCCGAAGAACACCTGCGCGGTCGCGTACAGCTCCGGGTCGAGCAGCTTCGGCTCCTTCAGCGCCTCCTCGAGCGGCACCATCTCGATCGAGGTGCCCTTCAGCGCGGTCATCATGCCGAACTGCCCGTTGGACGCCGCGTCGATCGCGGCGACGCCGAAGCGGCTGCCCAGCACGCGGTCGAACGCGACCGGCGAGCCGCCGCGCTGGATGTGCCCGAGGACCGTCGCGCGGCTCTCGAAGCCCGTGCGCTCCTCGATCTCCTTCTCGAGCTCGAAGGCGACGCCGCCGAGGCGCGCGTGGCCGAACGAGTCGACGCTGTCGGCCGCGGTCGCCGCCGCGCCGCCGTCGGAGCGCGTCGCGCCCTCGGCGACGACGACGATCGAGAAGCTCTTGCCGGTCGTCTCGTGGCGATGGGTCAGGTGCCCGCAGACCTCGTCGATGTCGAACGGGCGCTCGGGCACGAGGATCACGTCGGCGCCGCCGGCGAGCCCGGCGTAGCACGCGATCCAGCCCGCGTCGCGGCCCATGACCTCGCAGACGATCACACGATCGTGCGAGGCGGCCGTCGAGTGCAGCCGGTCGATCGCCTCGGTCGCGATCTGCACGGCCGTCTGGAAGCCGAACGTGAAGTCCGTCGCGCCGAGGTCGTTGTCGATCGTCTTCGGCACCCCGACGGTGGGGAAGCCCGCCTCGTAGAGCTTGCGCGCGACGCCGAGCGTGTCGTCGCCGCCGATCGGGATCAGCACGTCGATCCCGCGCTCCTTCAGCGACGCGAGCACGCGCTGCTCGCCGTTCTCGGTCTTGTAGACGTTCGTGCGCGAGGTCCCGAGGATCGTCCCGCCGAGGTGCAGGATGCCGCTCGTGTTCTCGCGCGTCAGCTCGATCGCGTCGTTCTCCAGCACGCCCTTCCAGCCGCGCCTGAAGCCCCACAGCTCGTGGCCGTAGGTGTCGATCCCCTTGCGAACGATTCCGCGGATGACGGGGTTGAGTCCGGGGCAGTCTCCGCCGCCCGTGAGAAGTCCGATTCGTGCCATCGCGCGATCGTATGTATTCGCGCCGCCGATCGGCGTGCGGGCGGACCGGTCGTCAGCGGAGGAGCGCGCGCAGCTCGGCGGCGGCCTGCTCCGGAGCCACCGGATTGCAGGCGATCTCGGTGCCGAGCTCGATCGCGCCAGGACACGCCAGCCGCGGGACGACGTCGATGCGCCAGCAGAAGCGCTCCGCCCCGCGCGGAGCGGTGCGGATCCACAGGCTCACCGGCGGGCACGTGCCGAAGCGCTCGCGCAGCAACCCCAGCCCGCGGTGCAGGAGCCTGGCGCCGGTCGCACCGTCGTCCTGGAAGCGCTCGCGGCGCCGGCGCGGCGCCAACATCAGCGTGAACGGGTGACGCGAGGCGTACGGGCACAGCAGCACGGCCTCGTCGTCGATCGCCACGATCCGCGCGCGGCGGCGGACCTCCTCCTGCACGATGTCCTCGAGCAGGTTGCCGCCCATCGTGCGGACGGCGTGCGCGCTGAAGCGCTCGCGCTCGCGGGCGACGGCGGCGGGCACGAAGCCCAGTGCCAGCAGCCGCGCCTCGATGCGCTCCGACGGCGGGTCCTCGTCGACTCCGAGATGCACGTACGCGGCGTCGTCGTGCGCGCGCATCCGCTCGCGCCACGTGTCTGCCGCCGCGCACAGCTGCTCGACCGCGAGCCCTGCGAGCGAGCCTGCCGATCCGGATGCGATCGCGAGCAGCTCGTCGGCGCCGCGGGCTGCGAGCGCGCCGAACAGGTCGGGGCTGTCCTGCGGCGGGGCGTCGGGACTGTCGTCGCGCAGCATCGGGTGCGCGACCGCGACGACGCCGATCGCCACGCGATCGCCTTCGGGCACGTCGCCGGCGGTCGCGACGAGAGCGCGCAGGCCGGTGATCGGATCGATGCGGATCTCAGCCATCGCGGCTCACGTCCCGCCCAGCGCGTAGCGGTCGATGGCCTCCGCGAGCTGCGCCCGGGAGGCGAACTCGCCCTGCTTGAGGATCGTGCGCCTGCCCTGCGCGTCGAAGAACGCGGTCGTCGGGAACACGCGCGCCTTGAAGCGCCCGGTCGCGATGTTCGACCGCGGGTCGGCGAACGACGGATAGGGCATCGGGATGCGCTCGAGCAGCTCGAGCGCATCGCCGCGGTCGTCGGTCACGTCGACGCCGAGGAAGGCGACGGTCCTGCCGCGTGCCAGCGCCTCGCGCTGAAACAGCGGCAGCTCGCGGCGGCACGGCCCGCACCACGAGGCCCACATGTTCACGACGACCGGGTACCCACGCAGCGCGCGCAGCTGCACATCGAATGCCTGGGTCCCGCCGCCGCTCAGCTCGCTCACGCGCGAGCGCAGCGCGGCCAGCTCCGGCGGCGCTCCCGCGATCGGCTTCGACACCTCCGCGCGGGCCAGGGGCGCCGGGGCGTCACCGGACGCGCCGGTGCTCGTGCGCGCCTGGCGCAGCCCCGCCACCACGGCGGCCACGAGAGCAAGCGAGCAGATGACGATCAGGGCCTTGCGCACCGCGACAGCGTGGCAGAGCCCGTGCACACGGGGTCTCATGCCCGACCGGTTCGCTATGCTGGCGCTACGCGGCGAAGGCCCGTCTCGAGTGTGAGACGCCTCGCCGCTTCGACCGGGTTGCACCCGGCGCCCCAGGGTCGCGAGGGCCGAAGCGCGCGATCCGCCCACGTTCGAGCAGGAAGCCGATCTTGGCTCATCCCACGCCAGTGACCGCTGTGGTCACGTCCGCACCCAAACCCAGCGACGTCTCGCGGGCCGAGAAGTTCACCCGCGAGACGTTCGTGCATGCCGGCGAAGCGACCGAGGACGCTCTCGGTCCCGACAGTGCGCGCAGGCGCGCGCTGGACGCTGCGCTGCGGGAGATCGACGCCGGCGCGAAGGTCCCGTCGCCGGAGTGGCGCCGGCGCTATTCGCTGATGCTCGGCCTCGAGCGCGTGCTCTCGGACGACGAGCCGAAGCTCGCGGACGGCACGTCGCTGAACCCGCACCAGGTCGACGCCCTGTCCGGCACGCTGACTGCGCTGCTCGCCGAGGCGCAGCGCAATGGCGGGACACCGGTCGTCGCGTCGGCAGCGCCCGTGCTGGCCGTCGACGAGGAGCCCGAGGACTACGACGACGAACCGCCTGCGGTCGTCGCGGAGGAGCCCGACGAGGAGGAGCTCGGCGGCGACGAAGAGGACGACGACGACGAGCCCGAGGACCTCACCCCGCTCGACATCGAGATCGACATCGGCGACGAGGACGAGGACGAGGACGAGGAGCCCGACGAGGACGCAGCGGAGGCGCCGCTCGACGAGGACCAGCTCGAGGAGGCGCCCGATGACCCCAACGCCCACAAGCGCTTCTGGTTCGAGCATGCGACGGGCGCCGGCAAGACGGTCGCGGCGATGGGCTTCGTCGATGCCTCGCGTACCGGCGGCGTGCTGATCCTCACCCACCGCCGCAACCTCGTCGACCAGTTCCACGGCGAGCTGAAGGACCGCGGCTACGCCAAGCGCATCACGCCCGCGCTGCTGCAGGGCCAGGACAGCGCCACGGGTCCGGTCACCGTCGAGACCTACCAGTGGTTCGTGCGCAACGCCGGCAAGATCTCCGAGGCGTATTCGATCGTCATCTGCGACGAGGCGCACACCGCGCTGGGCGAGAAGACGAGCGCCTCGATCCGCGCCTGGACCGGCCCGATCTTCATCGGCATGACGGCGACCGGTGCGCTGATCGCCCGCCACGTCACCGACCTCTTCCCCACGCAGACCTCGCGCTTCGACCTCGCGCAGGCAGCCCGGCGCGGCGTCATCTCGCCGCTGCGCTGCGTGCGCATCCCGCCGGGCGTCGGGGTCAAGACGATCGCCAAGGTACCGCTGCGCCGCGGCGAGGTCGACGTCGAGTTCGACCAGGAGATGCTCGCCGAGCTGCTGGATCAGGGGCCGTTCAACTTCGCCGCCGCCGACCTCTACAAGACGCGCTTCAACGGCGTGCCGGGCGTCATCTACGCCGCCGGCGTCAAGCATGCCTACAACCTCGCCGAGGCCTTTCGCGAGCAGGGCGTCAAGGCGATGGCCGTCTCCGGCGAGACGCGCAAGCGCGACCTCGCCGAGATCCTCGCCAAGTACGAGCGCGGCGACATCGACGTGCTCGTCAACGCGCAGCTGCTCGCCGAGGGCTGGAACTCCCCGCGCGCGACGGTCTGCATGCACCTCGCGCCGACGGCCTCCAAGCGCATCTACCAGCAGCGCGTCGGCCGCGTCACGCGCCGCAACCCCGGCAAGGAGGCCGGCATCGTCGTCGACTTCGTCGCCCCGGAGACGAAGAACGACGACGCCGTGGTGACGCTGCACTCCCTGCTGGACCGCGACGTCTACCGCGGCGGCGCGATCGTCGTCGGACCGGTGCGCCGCGGCCGCGGGCGGCGGTTGCGCGTCGAGCGCCGCGTGCTGCCGGTGACCGCCGACGAGGACCGGCGGATCGAGGTCTTCGAGCGCGAGCTGTGGCGGATCGCGGTGGAGCACCTGCCCTACGGTGAGCAGATCCAGTGGGCCGCGCTGGCGGGCGCACGCGTCGCGCCGTCGGGCTGGCGCCGCGCGCGGGCGATGCTGCACTACGACCGTGAGGGCGCGATCAAGCGCGCCTTCCTGCTGACGGCCGTGCAGCGCAACACGAACGCGCAGCTGCGCGTGCGCGCGCTGCAGGAGATCGCTGCGTCACGCGACGGCGAGGCGTTCGACACCGCGATCGACGAGATCGCCGGCTGGACGCGCGAGGAGCGTCGCGAGGGCACGAAGGTCATGCTGCTGGCGCTCGCGGAGAAGCGCATCGGCCGGCGCGACCAGGCGAACGCGTGGATCTGGCGGCTCGCCTCCTACACGCGCGACGTGCACGAGGAGTACGCCGTGCAGCGCTGGCCGGAGACCAAGCGGCTGCTCGGACTGCTCGTGAACTCGTCGGGTGCGGCGCATGCGCGCAACGCGCGCCGGCTCGTGCACGCGGCGCGCAAGCAGGACAGGCGGCTCTCTGCCGCGTTGCTGGCGGCCGCGATCGCGCACACGCCCGAGGGCGAGGAGATCCTGCGCGGAGCCCGGACGCGACTGGCGCGCAAGCCGAGCGCGCTGTCGCGCGAGCTCCTGCGGAACTTTCCGAAGGCGCGCGGCCGGCGTGGTTCGCGCCGGCGGCGCAAGAAGGGCGGCGCCGAGGCCGGCGAGCTGGTCGGCGCAGCGGCGGGGGTCGCACAGGTCGGCGACGGCACGAACGTTCAGGACGGCGCGGCTGACGCACCGCAATCCCAGCGGTCCTCGCGACGCTCACGCTCGCGCAACGGGCGTGCCGCACGCGCCGCCGCCGGCGACGCGGGCGAGCAGACCGCGACCGCTGTCGAAGGCGCGGGCGCCGACGGCCGGCCCGAGGAAGGCGGCGCGCCCAAGCGCGACACAGATCGCGAGTCGCGGCGCTCCCGGCGTTCGCGTAGGAGCGCACAGACATCGCCCGCCGACGAGGCCCGCGCGGTCGAGGCGATCGCGGGCGCTGCCGCCGCGCTGGCCGCGGCTCGCGGTCCCAAGGAGCGCGACGAGTCGCAGCCCGATACGCCGCGGTCGCGCCGCTCCGGCTCCAGGCCCGCGGCGGTCGTGGCCGGGTCGGCGGCCGACCTCGTCGTGGCGGCGAACTCGCTGGCCGAGGGTGACGCCGAGACGGTCGAGGAGCCGAAGCCGAGGCGTTCGCCGCGGCGCGTGCGCGTGGGGGCCGATGCGCCGCAGTCCGAGGGTCCCGAGCGTGAGGCCGCGCCGGTCGAGGCGAGCGCGTCCGAGGCGGCGTCGGTCGAGGCGACACCCTCCGAGGCGACGCCGGTCGCTGCCGCAGACGAGCCTGCCCCGCGACCGAGGCGAGCTGCTTCGCGACGCGCGTCGGCCGCCGCCGACGCCGACGAACCAGCTGCCAGGCCCGCGCGCTCACGCGCTGCGCGCTCCGCCGACGCGGTGGATCTGCCGGCAGAGACGCCTGCAAGCCGCCTCAAGCCTGCCGCAGCCAGCGAGGCCGTCGGAGCGACGGCCACCAGTTCGTCCCGCCGCACAAGAGGCGCCGCCGACGGCGATCCATCCACTGCAAGCAGGCCCGCCCGAGGCATGCGCCCAACCGCGACCACCGAAGGCGACGAGCCGGCAGCCAAACCCGCCGGCGGCACACGGGCCACCGCGAGCAGCGAAGCCTCCGAGCCGACCGCCGCCAAGCCGAAGCGACGCACGAAGGCGGCCGCGACCAGCGAGTCTGATGAACCGGCCGCCAAGCCCGCCCGCCGCATACGGGCCACCGCGAGCGGCGAAGCCTCCGAGCCGACCGCCGCCAAGCCGAAGCGGCGCACGAAGGCGGCCGCGACCGGTGAGGGCGACGAACCGGCGGCCACCACGCCGCCACGCCGCACGAAAGCCGCAGCGACCAGCGCTGACGGCGAGCCCACGGCGACGAAGCCGGCACGTCGCACGAGCGCTGCCAAGGGCGGCGAGGCGTCTGCGGCCAAGCCCGCGCGCGGCGCGAAGGCGCCCGCGACCAGCGACGACCCCGAGAAGCCGGCACGGCGCAGCAGGACGGCCGCTGCCAAGGCCGAGCCCGCGCCCTCACGACGCGCGAACGCCGCGGCGGTGGATGGCGCTGACGAGTCCAGGCCGAAGCGCCGCTCCCCCGCTCGGCGCAGCGCGGCCAAGGCTGACGGCGAAGGCGAGGCATCGGAGAGCAAGCCGACTGACGACGTCGACTTCGCCGCCTGACGTCGTTTCGAAGGGCAGCGGGTCGGGCCTGGTCCCGCGCACGGCAGCGGCTCGCACCGTCGGGATCGGGGGTCAGCGGCGGAGCAGGAACGCCATGCCGGACGTCAGCGCCAGGCCGAGACCGGCGATGCCGAGGCCCGCGAGGATGGCGACAGGATGCCCGAGGAGATCGCGGGACGCGCCGGGAGACTGCCATAGGACCGCCACGGCGGCGACTGCCAGCAGCGCGACGGCGCTCGATGCGAGCGCCGGCGCCGAGAGCATGGCCGGCGGTCGAGATGGGCTCGGCGCGTGGGCGGGCCGGCGCGCTTCGAGGGCGCCAAGGGCGGCGGCGCCGAGCAGGGTGAAGGTCGCCGCGACGAGGAAACCACCCAGAACGTCGCTCGGAAGGTGGTAGCCGAGCACGACGAGCGAGTAGCCCATCGCGACCGCGAAGCCGGCGCCGACGAGCGCGGCCAGCGGACGCAGCCGCGGACCCGCCACGAGCACGAGGCACAGCGCGAGCGACATCGCGGCGGTCGAGTGGCCGCTCGGCCAGGAGCCCGGATAGACGGCCTGCACGCCCTGCAGCTCGAACGCGCGTGGGTCGGCCAGCGCGGGCTTGAGCAGGTGGGTCGCGACGTTCGCCGACAGCAGGATCGCGGCGACCGTCGCCGCCATCAGGTGGCGGCCCCGCACCAGGGCTATGCCGCCGATCACGATCGCCCACAGCGCGAACGGCCCCGGATCGGCGAGCACCGCGATACCACTGATCGACGGCTTCAGCGGCAGCTGCGCGACGCCCGCGAAGGAGTCCAGTGCGCGCCCGTCGAGCACGCGCGCCGCTCCGACGTGGAAGGCCGCGATCCACACGAGGACGGCAGCGAAGGCGCTCGCAGCGGCGAACACGAGCAGGACGAGCGGGCGGCGGGCCATTCGCGGAGAGTACCCCGCGCGCCGCACCGTCCGGCCGCGGCGGCGGCGGATGCGGCGGGCGTCAGCGGACGCGACGAGGCGAGATCCCCACCGCCGTGTAGCGCAGGCGTCAGCCGGACGCCACGAGGTGGACCTCGCCGGCGTCGAGCATCGCCGTGCCGCCGCCCGCAAGCTCGACGAGCAGGCGGCCGTCGCCATCGATGCCCGCCGCCACGCCTTCGCCGTGCTGCCAGCGCACCTCGCGGCCGTGCAGTGCGTCGCGTGCCCGATAGGCCTCGAGCGTCGAGGCGTGGTCCTCCACCAGACGCCACTCGAGCGCGATCAGCAGGGCCGCGAGGGTGGGCTCGATGTCGGCGGGCTCGAGGCCCAGGCCCGCCGCCCGGGTGGCAAGCTCCGGCGGCAGGTCGTGCGGGCGCACGGCGACGTTCAGGCCGACGCCGAGCACGACCCAGCCCTCCTGCGGCCGGCCCTCGGCGAGGATCCCGGCGACCTTGCGCCCGCCGAGAAGGACGTCGTTGGGCCACTTGATGCGGGCGGCCGCACCGACGACGTCGGCGACCGCGAGGGCGCCGGCCAGCGCGAGCAGCGGGGGCACCTCGCGCAGCACGACGGATGCCAGCAGCGCGCGGCCGGCCGGCGCGCTCCAGACCCGGCCATGGCGCCCGCGGCCGGCAAGCTGCTCGCCGGCCGTCACGAGCGTCCCGTGCGGCGCCCCCGCGATCGCGAGCACACGGGCGCGGTCGCTCGTCGAGCCGGTGCGGCGCAGGTGCAGCCGCGGCCGGCCGAGCCGCGCCGCGCCGGTCACGCCGCGACGATCTCGACGGGCGCGTCGATCTCGAGACCAAGCGCTTCGAGCGCGGAGCCGCGGTTGATCGCCAGCGACGGCGCGCCGTAGCTGTCGGCATACAGCAGCAGCCCGCCCGGCGGGACGTCGGCGAAGGTGATCGCGTGCGCCGCGCGGATGCCGTTGACGACGACCGGCCTGCCGCACAGCAGACCGGCGGCGGCGAGATCTTTCGGCTCGGCGTCGAGCATGACGTTGCCGAAGGCGTCGGCATGCAGCACGTGCGTGAGCAGGCGGCCGTCACGCGACTGCGCGCGGGGGAGCCCGAGCCCGACAAGCGAGGACGGATCGGACGGCGAGCCCGCCTGCGCGAGCGGCGCACCCGCC
>Ga0136633_1002435_pt1 | contig 12837 bp, 13 predicted proteins | sample AntDrymeUQ832206_2_FD_105494 | JGI IMG/M metagenome (GOLD analysis project Ga0136633, IMG submission 105494) | Polar desert sand microbial communities from Dry Valleys, Antarctica - metaG UQ83 (22.06) | ecosystem: Environmental > Terrestrial > Soil > Desert | place: Antarctica: Dry Valley... | reverse complement strand
TCTCGCTGCCGGTGGGCCGAGATCGCCTTGTCCGGACCCGCGAACGCGTCTGCGTCCGCCCCCCGGACCGCATCGACTACGAGCACCTGGATGGTCCGGTCCAGGGGCTGCAGGAGACGATCGTCGTCGGTGCCGGCGCGACTGGAGGATCAAACCTGACGTATACGGGCCGATACCACCCACGCGGGTTGGCGGACCACCTGCGGGCGACGCTGCTGGCGCGACCGGCCATCCATCGCGTGATGCGCGCCCACTTCGCCGAGGTTCGCGACCGGGCCGAGGCTCGGGCCCGGCGAAGTCGGGCCTTCGCAGCAGAACGGAGCGGGCGGTGACCGTCGCTGTCGAACGCGCCCAGCCGTACATCGTTCTGAACGGACGGCTCCGGGGGCAGTTGGCCACCCTCGGCGCTGAACGCGTGCTCGTGATCGGCTACTTCGCGTCGGGGCGCTGTGGCGTCGTTGTCGGTGACTTCTCCATCTCGTGGCGGAAGGCCGCACCCGGTCCCGGCTACGTCGAGCTGAATCCCATCGAGGGCGTGCCCGTCTACGCGGACCGACGGCTGCTCGACGTACTGCGCCGCTCGAATCCGGAGCTGTGGCCCGGAGGCCCGTTCAGCCGGAGGACGCCATCGATCCGGCTTGCGCTCCCGGAGCAGTGGATCGCGTTCCTGGACGGCCCGATCGTGATGCTGCGACGAGGGGGCCCCGTGACGGCGGCCTCCCTCAGCGCGGCTCATAGGCCATCGATCGAGCTCTTGTGGTTCGAGGACTGCCCGAACCATGCTGCTGCCCGCCAGATGCTCATTGAGCTTGTGCCCATCCACGCTCCAGGGGCTGTCGTGCGCATCATCGACGCGACCGACCCGACCGTGGCAGCCAGCCACCGGTTCCCGGGTTCGCCGACCATCCGCGTGGACGGTGTGGACATCGATCCGGCTTCGTCGACCCGGGCGACTACACACCACGTTGTCGCCTGTACCAGACGAGTGAGGGGTTGCGCGGATTGCCCGAGCCGGCCTGGATCGAAGCGGCGCTGCGAAGCGCGATCGACCGACGCGGGAGCGCGCCGTCTTGACCCTCGACGCTCCGGGTCGGCGCAGGTTTGCGGACGGCGCCGCATGCGCGCGTCGCGATGCCCAGGCCTGAGCTGACCCCGCTGGACTACCTTGCACTGGATCGAACTGCGCCAGGAGGATTGCGACCCGGCCATCCTCATGCAGACCGTCCACGTGTTGCTGCGGATCGATCGGCTGCCACGAGCGCCTGTGACGGTGCGCTTCGAGTTCACGGTGCAGCCAAAGATCTACTGGCTCAGTCGTGCCGACTTCGCCGACGCGGTCCGTCACGGCGACATCCGGCTCGATGGCCCGCCGAACCTGGTGCGCCCCTTCCCGACGTGGCTCAGGGTGAGCCGCTTTGCGAGGTGCGCGCCCAACGTCCAGCGGCTGACCGGGAAGCCGTTGCGGCGCCCTGAACCCGAGTTGCGGACCTCCAGTCCGTGGACGCGGGACCGAGAACGCGTGCGTGATTGCGATCGAGATGCGCGTGGGGACGAGTGATCGGGTTGCGTGACCCAGACGGCAACCGCTTCAGCTGGGCCAGCCTTATTCAGATCATCGCACCGAGCTCCAGACGATCTCACCGTCGTGCCAGTCCGGGTCCTCAGCGAGGAGTTCGCGCATCTCCCGGTAGCGGCGATCCTGGGCGGGATCATCGGCGTTCTTTCGATAGGTCTCGCGGTCCTCGAATAAGACCACCAGGTAGTATTCCGTCTCGTCGGCGTCCATCTGGTAGACGTGCGTTCCGACGAAGCCCGGGACCTCGAGGTCGTCGTATCGCTCGGTCAATCGCTGGAGCGCCTCGACTCGATCTGGCTTCACCTTCAAGCGAGCGATCGTGCCGTACATGCCGGTTTCCTCGTAGCCAAGGGTGTACGCGAACGCGTAGCCTTCAGCCTACTGTCGGCAGAGTCCGAGGCGATAGCGAGGTTCTGCGATCACGAGTCCGAGCCTCGAGATCGTTTAGAATTGGCTTGCCCAGATAGGGCATCTGACTCTTTCCGTTTTCGGAATGGGCATCTGACTCACCCCGATTCGGCGGCCGACGGAGGCCTGCCGCACGCTCAAAACGGCGTTGGCGAGGCCTGATTCGGGCATCTAACTCTGGATCAGGAGATCGAAGGTTCGACTCCTTCCGCCCCAGCCAACCACCAGGTGTCGGTTTCGCGGCCCGGCAGCCGCATAGCTGGGGGGTTTCGGTCTCCTTTCGGTGGATGCCAGGCTCATCAGCTTCGGATTGGTCGAGATCGACGGACGCCGCTTCGACCGCGACGTCGTCGTCGAGGCTGGCCACGTACGCCGCCGGAAGAAAAAGCCATCCAAGGCCTACCGTGACCGATACGGTCACACGCCCCTGTCCCCCGACGAGCAGATCCCCTGGTCGGCCTCCCGCCTGATCGTGGGCACCGGCGCCAGTGGCCAGCTGCCGATCATGCCAGAGCTGTACCAAGAGGCCCAGCGACGAGGCGTCGAGGTCGTGGCTCTGCCGACCGCAGAGGCCTGCCGCCTGCTGTCGGGGACTGGCCGGCGCAAGGCCGCGGCGGTCCTTCACGTGACCTGCTAGGCAGGGCGCGGGCGCCAGCCGGAACGAATGAACGGCCGCTCGCTGCGTCGCTTGTGCCGCACGCCGCTTGGGGACTGCATAATTGCGCCGATTTCGCTCGGCTCGCCACGCTCGTAACACGGCGCTCAGGCGGAAATGCTTGACATGCAAAAGGCCGCTGGTTCGAGTCCCCGGCCATAGCCGCGCCCGTCGGCAGGGCGCCGATCGGCACGTCAGGTTCCATGTTGGGCAGGCTGGCCATGAAGTTCTCGGACGAACCCCGACGCCAGCCCGACCAGCTTCTCCATCACCCCCGACTGAGCTTCACGGTGGGCGCGAGAAACGCCGGATCGATTCCTTCGAGCAGCCATCCCGGCATCGCAACGCTCTCCCTCATGGCATCGAAGACCACAGCGCCGAGCCCGGCGCCCGCTGATCACGCAACAGACGGCTCGCAGGCGCATCGACGACGCGCGCCATCGCACGAGCGCTCTCGAGCATCTTCAGGCGCGGGCCTGCATGCAGCCCCGCGAGGTCTGCTCCGAGCGTGTTGCGGAACGCGGCGTGCTGGCCAGCGCCCGCCGGCCCGGCTGACCCCGATGTCGCGTCAGACGGCCGGCGCGGGCAACCGGAAATCGTTGACAGACCGTCGCACCCTCCGGTAGGGTCCTCCAAAGCGCTTTGTACGCTCGGCTGGAGGGCAGCGGCTGTGATGGATTCACCGGCTCGAGGGGTCAGTCTATACACCCGCCAGGCCACGGGCCTAGTGCGCGAGATTGGCATGAGCAGCAATCTCGCGCTCAACATCTCGTTCATCTCGCTGCCGCTGGCGGTGCTGGTTGCCACGCAGGCGCCCTATGCGTTCCCGGGGTCGAACCTGATCGGGATCGTGATCATCACGGCGCTGCTGTGCATCATTCCCACGCTCCTGTATGGGTCGCTGTCGCAGGCGATGCCCCGTTCGGGCGGCGACTACGTCTTCGTGAGCCGGATCATTCACCCGGTCATCGGCTTTGTCGCCAACTTCAGCGTGACCATGTGGTTCCAGCTGGTCATTGCCTACTTCGGAGCGCTGCTGGCGCCGTTTGGCCTGTCGGCGGCGCTCTCGACCATGGGCGCCGCCACCGGCAACCAATCGCTCACGGACATGGCCACCACGGTCAGCGGCAAGGAGTGGCAGTTCGCCCTCGGCGCGATCGCCCTGATCCTGACCACGGCGCTGATGAGCCTGGATCTGCGCCGCTCGATGCGGGTCTTCCAGTGGATCTTCTGGCTTTCGCTGGTGGGCGTCGTGATCGCCGCCGTGCTGACCCTGGTGAACGGCCGCGATGCATTCATGGCCGCGGTTGCCAAGTTCGGTGGCGACTACAACCAGATGATCGCCGATGCCAAGGCGGCGGGCTTCACCGGCGCGGACACGGGTATCGATTGGAGCGCCACCATCGCGGCGACCCCGTTGGCGTTCGCGAGTTTCGGGTACGCCATCGTTACCACCTATGCCGGTGGCGAGGTCCGGTCGGCGCGCACCACGATGCTCAAGGGACTCCTCTGGGCGCTGGGCATCAGCGCGGTGATCGTGCTGATCATGCTGGCGCTGGCGGCGCGGACATTCGGGCAGGAATGGCTCGGTGCAGCGACGTTCCTGGCGAACGAGGTCCCGGACCAGTACCCGCTGCCGTCATTCCCCTTCTACTTCTTCTTCGCCGCCATGTTGACCGACAACGCGATCCTGATCGCGGTCATGTCGATCAGCTTCGTGCTTGCCTTCTTCGCGGCGTTGCCGCCCACGTTCCTGATCGCCACCCGAAGCCTGTTCGCCTGGTCATTCGACCGGATCCTGCCGGACAAGGTCAGCGAGGTGAACGACCGCAGCCATTCCCCGGTATGGGCCAACCTGATCGTGCTGGCCATCACCCTCTTCTTCCTGGTCCTGATCGTCTACGGGCCGGGAGAGTTCCTCACCTTGCTGTTCACCGCCGGCGCGGCGGAGATCATGACCTTCATCATCGTGGCCATCGCCGCGGCGGTCTTCCCGTACCGGAGGCGTGACCTGTGGGAGGCGTCACCGATCAACCAGCGACTGTTCGGCGTCCCGAGGATCACCCTGATCGGGGTAGCGGCCGTGATCGTCTATTTCATCTTCCTGATTCCGTTGCTGACCAACGACACACTGGGCGCCAACGCACCGGTGGGGCTATGGGCCACGGCCATCCTCTTCGCCCTGCCGTTCGTGATCTACGGCATCAGCTACTTCTGGAACAGGAGCCGGGGCGTGGACCTGGGGCTGGCCTTCGAGTCGCTGCCGCCCGAGTGAGCGAAACGTGGTGGAGACCGCCGAACGCCGGATCCTGTGGGTCAATCCTGTCGGCACGTCCGCCTTTGATGCCGACACGCAGGAGCTGATCGAGGAGGTGCGGCGTCCGGGCTTCACGCCCGACGTCCGCAGCCTGGAGCATGGGCCGCCGCACCTTGAATACCACGCCTACGAGCACGAGGCGGCCGGACCGATGCTCGCGCTGATGCGCGAGGCGGACGAGGCCGGCTACGACGCGGCCGTCATCGGCTGCTTCTACGATGGCGGACTGCGCGAGGCGCGCGAGCTGTGCCGCATGCCCATCGTCGGGATGGAAGAGGCATCGCTGGCCTACGCCGCGACCATGGGGCATCGGTTCAGCATCATCGTGGGGCGGCGAAAATGGATCCCCAAGATGACCGATAACGCGGTCCTGTACGGGCACGAACGTCGACTCGCGTCGTTGCGCTCGGTGGAGATGGGCATCCCTGAGGTGTTGGCCGATCCCGAGGCCTTCTTTGACGCCTGCATCAGGGAGGCGCGCCTGGCGGTGTCCGAGGACGGCGCCGAGGTGGTGATCCTCTCGGAGATGGCCACCCCGGCGTTCTGGAGGCGAGTGCGCGACGAGGTGCCGTTTCCGATCGTCGATCCCGCGGTGGCTTGCTGGAAGTTCGCGGAGATGGCCGCCGACCTGTACCGGACGGTCGGCTACAGCCACTCCAAGGTCGGGGGCCATGAGGCGCCGCCGCTGCCCATCAGCCTGAGCCGATGACCTCGGCAGGCGGCATCGCGGTCGGGGAAGCGGTCGCTGCACGCAACCGGCAGTTGCTGGACGAGGCGTTGGGGCTCATCGACCGCGCGCGGGCCGCGGGGGTCGAGGCGCGCCTGATTGGCGGGCTCGGGATCCTGCATCACGATCGCGAGCTGCGGGCGCGCGGTGGGTCGCGGCCGATCAACGACATCGACCTGATGGTCCCGAGCGGCGAGCATCGGCTCATCGCCCAGGTGCTGGTGGAGGCCGGCTACACGGCGGAGGAGCGATTCAACGCACTGAACGGGCATCGGCGCATGGTCTTCCACGGCCCGGACTGGGACCTCGACGTGCTGGTGGGCATCTTCGAGATGTGCCATCGCATCGACATGACGGCGCGCTTCGAGCTCGACTTCCCGACGCTGCCGGTGACCGACCTGCTGCTGACCAAGCTGCAGATCGTGAAGCTCAACGCGAAGGACGCGGCCGACGCGGTCGACCTGCTGAGTGCCCATCGGCTCGGTGAGGGGCATGGCGACCACATCGATCTGTCTCGTCTGCGGGCGCTGGTGCGCGACGACTGGGGATTGTGGCGAACGGTCACCGGTACCGTCGAAACCATCATCTCGACCGATCCACCCGCTCCCGTGGCCGAGCGGCTGGAGGAGCTGCTTGCCGCGTTGCACGAAGCGCCCAAGTCGGCTCGTTGGAAGCTTCGCGCGCGAGTCGGTGATCGCGTGCCGTGGTACGTGCTGCCTGACGAGGTGAACCAGTGACCTACTCGATCGTGGCCGCCGATCCTGATGCCGGCGACGTGGGCGTGGCCGTGCAATCCAAGTTCCTGGCGGTGGGCGCGATCGTGCCGTGGGCGGCGGCCGAGGCCGGCGCGGTGGCGACCCAGGCGCTCGCCGATGTGACGATTGGGCCGCGCGGGCTCGACCTGCTGCGTGTCGGAACGGCACCCGCCGACTGCGTGGACCTGCTTCTGGCGGGTGACGGGCTGAGGGAGCAGCGCCAGTTCGGGCTGGTGGCCGCCGACGGGCGCGCCGCGTCCTTCACCGGCAGCGAGTGCTTCGATCATGCTTCCTCGATTGTCGGCGAGGGCTTCGCGGCGCAGGGCAATATCCTGGCCGGCCGCGCCGTGGTAGAGAGCCTGGCCAGGGGGTTTCGCGAGACGGATGGCCAGCCGCTGGCCGATCGATTGCTGCATGCCCTTGAGCGTGCCCAGGAAGCCGGCGGGGACCGCCGTGGGCAGGAGTCCGCCGCGCTGCTCGTGGTTCGCCAGGGTGGCGGCTACGGCGGCAATCACGACCGGATGCTCGACCTGCGCGCCGACGATCACGCCACACCGATCGCCGAGCTGCGGCGCCTGCTGGAACTCCATCGGCTCTATTTCGACCGACCGGACCCGGCCGATGCCCTGCCGGTGGAAGGGCCCCTTCGCGACGAGCTTCACGCTGTGCTGGTACGGCGGGGGTTCGACCCGGACACGAATTTTCGCGACGCGCTGTTGGGCTACTTCGGGTGGGAGAACCTCGAGGAGCGCTGGCTCGACGAGCACCGGCTCGATCCTGCCGTCATGGCCTACATCCGTGAGCACGAAGGGGACCGATCATGACCGCGATCCAGAACGAGACCGAGCTCGAGGACTTCCTGCGCGGCACGAACTTCCTCTCTGCCAGTGGCGGCGGTGAGCCCGATGTCCAGCGCGAGCTGCTGCTGGACGATATGGCGCGCGGCGTGAAGCTGTCCTGGGCTCCGCTCGACGAGATGGATCCTGGTGCTCTGATCTGCACCGCCTGCTTCTCCGGCTCGATCGCGCCGGAGGTCTTCGAGGCAAGCCCGGAGGCGGACCGCATCGCCGGTGCGGAACGGGTGCGGCGGCCGATGGTGGAATCGGTCCGGGCCCTGGAAGCCGAGCTCGGGCGGAAGATCGATGGCATCTGCTCCATCGAGATCGGCGGGATCAACACCTCGGCGGTGCTCGATGCGGCCGCCAACCTGGGCATTGCGATGGTCGACGGGGACTACGCCGGCCGCGCAATCCCGGAGCTGCACGCCACCACCCCGCACCTGTTCGGGGTCCCCGTGCTGCCGTGGGCATTGGTTGACGAGTACGGGAACTCGATCGTCATCCGCAAGGCTGCCTCGAACGCGTTCGCCGAGCGCATCGGCAAGTACCTGGCCCAGGCCTCGTTCGGACTGATCGGCTGTGCACTGGTGGCGCTGCCGGTCAGCGAGGTGCGGCGCATCTACGTCCCGGGCACCATCACCGAGAGCCTCGCCGCCGGGCGGGCGATCCGAGAGGCACGCGATGCCGGCGACGACCCGGTGGTGGCGGCGGCCCGCGCATTGAATGGCTGGGTCCTCTTCCGGGGCACGATCGTGGAGCGCGAGTGGCGCAACACCGGATACCTGGAGGGGACACACGTGATCCAGGGAGAAGGTGAGTTCGATGCACACCGGCTCAAGGTCTGGTTCAAGAACGAGAACCACGTCACCTGGCTCGATGGCGACGACTACGTCGCCAGCCCCGACCTGATCGAGGTGTGCGACGCGACAACTGCTGAACCTTTGGTCAATACCTACCTCAATGAGGGGGACACCGTCGCCGTGGTCGCCGCCCGGCGACGAGAGGTGTGGAACAGCGAGGCCGGGCTGGCGACCCTTGGTCCGGCGCACTTCGGCTGGAACGACTTCACGTTCCGACCGATCGAGTCACTGGCGGGGGAGCGGGCATGAGCGTCACGCGATTCGACCCGGAGCACGCCATCGCGCCCGTGGAGTTTCGCGAGCGCCAAGATCGTGCGCGCGCCGCGGCCAACGAGCGCGGCCTCGACGGGATCGTCGTCTGGTCGCGTGGCGGTGGACCGGTCGACATGTCGGCCGACGTCGTCTACCTGGCGAACCATTACTCGCAGCAGCCGTACATGGCCGATCACGCGGGAATCGGGCGTGCCCGCTCGCACGGCGTCCTGGTGCTCCCGGTTGACGGGCCGAGCATCCTGGTCATCGACATCCCGTGGTGGCGCTCGGACCTGGCGGTGGCCGACGATGTGCGGACCGGCAACGACGTGATCGTCAAGGCGGCCGATGCGATGCGCGCGGCGGGGCTGGACGGCCGCCGCGTCGGCCTCGTTGGAGCGAGCCACATGACCGCCGCCGCGTATCTCGGCTTCGTGGCTGCGCTCCCTTCGGTTGACCTCATCCGCGTCGATGACCTGGTCGAACGTCTGCGCATCTATAAGAGTCCGGCGGAGGCGGTGGCCATGCGAGCGGCTATCGCCCTCGGCGATGACGCGGTCAAGGCTGCCATGGACGCCGCGGTGGTGGGTGCCAGCGAAGCGGACTGCGCAGCCGAGGCGGCGTCGGTGGTGGCGCGAGGCGGCGGCGTGCTGTATGACGCGGCTTGCGCCTCGGGCGCGCAGGCGCATAACTTCACGTGGGCGCGCATGCCGTCCTCTTCCCTTCGGCAGCTCGAGCGCGGCGACATGTTCCACATGGACTGCTACGGGGCGCTGGCCGGCTACTTCTGGGACTTCGGTCGCACCCGCGTGGCGGGTGACGAGCCGACCGATCAGCAGCGCGACCTGGTGGACGCCTCCATCGAGGTGGTGGATGCCGTCTGCGCGGCGATCCGACCTGGGGTGACCGCGGCGCAGGTCTATGCAGTGGGCGAGCGCGCCATGGCCGATTCGGTGGTGATCGCCGCCATCCCGGTCGAGGCCGCCGACACGGAGGGCTTCCCCGCAGTCGGTCATGGCATCGGCCTGGGCTGGGAGGCGCCGTGGCTGACACCCGCCGACCAGACCATCCTGGTGCCGGGGATGACGATCGCGGTCGAGACGCTGATTGGCCATCGGTCATTGGGAGGCGGCTTCTTCGAGGAGAACGGGGTGGTCACCGAGACCGGCTTCGAGGTGCTCACCACGGCTCGCCGGCGATGGTGGTGAGCGAGGAGAGTGCCGTCCTGGCGGTGCTGGAGCGCTTCCGCCTGGGCTGGGAGGCACTCGACGCCGATGCGGTGCTCGCCTGCTTCGCCGACGATCCACAGATCGTCGTCATCGGCACCGATGCGGACGAGTACTGGCGCGGCTTCGATGCGCTCATCGAGCCCTTTCGAACGATGGTGGGCGCGTTCACAGATCCGGTATATCGGTGGGTTGAGCCTCCGCAGATCCATGTGCAGGGAGATGTCGCCTGGGCCGATGCGCGACTCGATACCAGCCTCACGGCCGATGAGCAGCGCCTGGCAGTCCTGATGCGAACAAGTTGGGTCTTGCGCCGCGGCACGCGGTGGGAGATCGTCCAGGCCCATTTCTCGGTTGCCCCGACCGCCCCGGTTGCGGCCTACTGAGAGCCGATGTTCTCGCGCACCCCGGCGGGCGAGACCCGCATCTTCTTCTGCGCCGATATCCACGGTTCGGAGCGCTGCTTCCGGAAGTGGCTGAACGCGGCGCGCAGCTACCGATGCCAGGCGCTCATCTTCGGCGGCGACCTGGCCGGAAAGATCCTGCAGCCGATCGTGAAGGTTGGCGCGGGCCGCCACGAAACGGAGATGTACGGGCAGCGGCTGGTGGCCGAATCACCGTCCGAGCTAGCGGCGATCACCGACCGAATCCGTAACGCCGGTCGCTACGAGGTGATCGTCACGCCTGACGAAAAGCAAGCTCTGGACGATTCGCCCGCACTCGTCCACGAGACGTTCGTGCGCGTGGCGCGCGCGAGCGCCACGCGCTGGCTTGAGCTTGCGGACGAGCGCTTGCGGGAGGTAGGCGTCCCGGCCTTCATGATGCTCGGCAACGACGATTTCATCGAGATGCAGGACGTCTTCGCCGGATCAGAGCGCGTCACCAATCCCGAGGATCGGGTAGTGGAGCTGCCCGGCGGCTACGAGATGATCTCCCTGGGCTATTCGAACCCCACCCCGTGGAGCTCGCCGCGCGAGTTGAGCGAGGGGGAACTGGCGACGCGGTTGGAAGCCATGGCCACGCGGGTGCAGGATCCGGGGAAGAGCATCTTCAATTTCCACGTCCCTCCGCAGGGCACGCACCTCGACCAGGCGGCCTTGCTGGATGAGACCTTCACGCCGATCGTGAGCAGCGGTCGCGTGCAGATGGGCAACGTTGGCAGCTCATCGGTCCGCAGCCTGATCGAGCACTACCAACCGATGCTGAGCCTGCACGGGCATATCCACGAGTCGCCGGGCATGTCGAAGATCGGCCGCACGATCGCCATCAATCCAGGAAGCGAGTACATGGATGGCATCCTGAAGGGCGCGATCGTGACCCTCGACCCGCGGAAAGGGGTCAAGGGCTGGCAGCTGGTGCAGGGCTGACCGATACCGGCATTGCGCCGTTTCGCGCGGTCGACTCACGCATGACGAGACCGGTGCGTACGATCAGGTTGACCGGCTTATCTGGACCGGTCGGGCCATCCAGGATGCGTCGCACGACTGCGATGGCCTGCGCGCCGAGTTCGGCGGCCCGCGGATCGATCGTCGTCAGCGGCGGGTGCGCGTTGCGCGCCAGCACGGTGTGGCCCTCGCCCACGATCCCCAACTCGTCGGGTACGGAGAGGCCCAGCTCCTCGGCCGCGCCCAGCACGCCGATCGCCTGGCGGTCGACGGCGGCGATGATCGCGTCGGGCCGCTCGTCGCGAGTGAGCAGGGTCACCGCGGCGTCGTAGCCGGCACGCTCGCTGAGGTCCTCGGCTCGGACCACGACCGGCTCGCTGCCGGCCTCCGCCATGCGCGTGCGGTAGCTGGCTTCGATATCGGCGATGTAGGAGTAGCGCTCATGCCCGAGCGAGATCAGAGCTGGGCGGCGGTATCCCTGCTCCGCGAGGTGGTCGAGCACCTGCAGCATGGCCGTGGCGTGGTCGTTGTCGACCCAATGGGTCTTCAGCCGTCCGAGGTAGCGGCCGACCGTCACGACTGGAACGCCGTACTTGCGCAGCAGAGGCAGCACATCGTTGGTGCTGCTGGGATCGACCAGGATCGCGGCGTCCAGGCGCTGCGTGTCGAGGAGCGATTCGAGCGGGAACTCGCTCGATCGGTGCGCCGGCAGCAACACGAACGAATAGCCGTCGTGGGTGGCAGCCGCGGAGAGCGAGCCGAGCAGCGACGGGAAGTACGGATTCAGGAGAAGGTGCTCGCCCTCCATCGGGAATTGAAGGCCGAGCGCCATGGTGCGGCCGGTCGCTAGACCGCGTGCAGCAACCGTGGGCCGGTAGGCGAGCCGCCGTGCTGCCTCGAGCACCGCCTGGCGCGTGCGGGCTGCGACCGGCCGCTTGCCGGAGAGGACGTGGGAGACGGTGGTGATGCTGACGCGCGCTTCACGGGCGACATCTGCGATGCGCGCGGGTCGCGGATTGGCTGTGCTGCGCATCGAAGCCTCCGACTGCGGGGGTCGCCGTCGAGACAATAGCCGCTGCGATCGATCTCGTCGCGCGTCGTGTCAGGCGGTGGTGTCCCAGGTGATGATCCGCTCCGGCATGAAGCGAAGCAGCACATGCCCGCCGGCCAGCATCTGGCGGCCCGCCTCTGATTTACGCTCGGCGGGGGAGAGGTACTTCTCGTAGATGCGGTGGACGGTGGCCATGACCTGTCCTGGTGGCGCGTCGATAAGCTCCACCCGGCCGCGCATCACCACCGCCCGCAGGTGGAATCCGCCGAGCGCCTCGTCGACTGTCACGGCGGCATGCGGGTTGCGACGAAGTACGCGCGCGTTCGGGAAGGTGGGGCTCGTCTCCATCCAGATGTCGCTGCCATCCCACCAGAACCACATCGGCAGCACGCGAGGTCGGTCGCCGTCGCTCGTTGCCAGGCGCGCTAGGAGCGGGCGCGCGAGGAAGCGGTCCATGGCCTCCCGGCTCATGGGCGGCCCGTCCGCCGTGCTTGGGTCCTTCGCGGGTCGTGTGGTCACGAACTCGTCACAAGTGCCAGGTGTCCTCTAAGGCGAGCAGCTGTGCGACGGATCGGTTGCCAGGCTGAAGTCGCCATGAGCAGCCCGCCACTCGCCAGGTCAGAGGGCCGCCCTTGCGAGCGCGGTCTGCGCCGCCTGTGGGAAGCGCAGGTTGGGCAGGATCCGCGCGGTCCACTCGTAGAGTTGAGCCGGATCGGGGGTCATGGTGTGCAGCATGAAGTACTGAACGCCGGCGTCAATCCGTGCCTGGAGAGAGGCGACGATTTC
>Ga0136633_1002434_pt1 | contig 12839 bp, 15 predicted proteins | sample AntDrymeUQ832206_2_FD_105494 | JGI IMG/M metagenome (GOLD analysis project Ga0136633, IMG submission 105494) | Polar desert sand microbial communities from Dry Valleys, Antarctica - metaG UQ83 (22.06) | ecosystem: Environmental > Terrestrial > Soil > Desert | place: Antarctica: Dry Valley... | reverse complement strand
TGGAGGGGGACAACCTCGACGTGCTGCGGACGCTCGACCCGGCCAGCGTCGACCTGATCTACATCGACCCGCCGTACAACACCGGCAACGACTTCGCCTACCACGATCGTTTCGGCCACCACGGTGACAGGGCCCGCGGCGGTCGCTGCCCAGGTGAAGGTGATCGACGGCTGCCTGAAGAGCCGGCCCGAGCCGGGCACGGAGGAGAAGGTGAAGATCTGCTACACGATCTTCAAGCCGGCCGGAGCCAGCAAGCGTCATCGGGTGCCCTTCTTGATGCACAGTCACGGGTGGGGCGGGTCCCGCACCACCGACCCGAACTCCGCTGAGATCCGGCCCTTCGTCGACGCCGGGTACGGCGTGCTGTCGTTCGACCAGCGCGGCTTCGGTGAGTCCGGCGGTTACGCCCACGTCGAGAATCCTCGCTTCGAGGGCCGCGACAACCTCAAGCTGATCCGGAAGGTCTCGCGGCTGCGGTGGGTGAAGCAGGACGGCCCCGGGGACCCGCGGCTGGGCGCCCTGGGCGGGTCGTACGGCGGCGGGTACCAGTTCCTCGGTGCGTTCCTGGAGCTGAAGCGCACGGGCAAGCCGGTCTACGACGCCCTCGCTCCGCAGATCACCTGGAACGACCTGCGCGAGAGCCTGGGCCCCCAGGACGTGCCGCGGTCGCAGTGGTCCAGCGCACTCGGCGCCGCGGCGCAGGAGAGCGACGCGCTGGAGCCGCGGGTCGAGCAGGCGCTCGCCGAGGGTGTCGCCACCGGCAACTGGCCCGACGGCAGCGGCCCCAGCGGGGTCGACATGAACGCCTACTTCCGCCGCAACGGCCCCCGCTTCCACATCGCCCAGGGCCGCCGGCTGAACATCCCCGTCCTGCTCGGCCAGGGCACGACCGACAGCCTGTTCAACCTGCAGCAGGGCTTCGACAACTGGCACGGCGCCCTGACCAAGAAGGCACGCCGTCACAGTCTCTTCGTCGGCTACAACGGCGGTCACGTGATCCAGTCCGCGATACCCCTGGGCCAGGCGCCGACGTCCGACCCGTGCAGCCGCAAGCTCGCCGGCGATGACTTCACCCAGCTGACGCTGCGCTTCTTCAACGAGCAGTTGCGTGGCCGCAGCACCGGGCTGACGGGCTACGGCAAGCTCCATCTGGCCACCCCCGACGACACCTGCACCACCGTCAAGGGGGTGCGCCCCAGCGCCGAGTTCCTGGTCGCAGGCACCGTGGCCACGCCGGCTGCTGGTTCGGCAGGTCCGATGCTCGTCTATCCGGTGGCCGAGGGCCCGATCCGGGTGGCCGGCTCGGCGTACCTCACCGGCGACCTCACCACCCTTGGTCCGACCAATCGCGCGTTCTACGGCCTGGCGATCGGCACCAGTGAGGCCGACGCCCAGCTGGTGCAGAACAACGTCTACCCGCTGCGCGTCGACAAGGTGGTCTCCGGTGAGACCCGGCGGATCGAGCTGCCCGCGGTGGCCGTCGACGTGCCGGAGGGCCAGACCCTGTTCCTGATCGCCAGCGCGGTCAGCCAGGACTTCGGAGGCGTGGGCAGCCGCACGCCGAGCGCGGTGTTGTTCGAGAACACGGTGGTCCACCTCCGCGTCGTGGGCCAGTAGCCGACCTACTCTGGAGCCCATGCGTCTCCGGGTCGGACTGCTGGTCGGTGCGCTGCTTGCCGCAGCGTTGGTGCTCACGTTCCTGCCGAGCGACCCGTCACCAGGCCGCCCCGACGACCGGGGCACGCTCGCGGGCCGCGACGGCCAGCCACGACAGACCTCCGACGGCGAGGCCGGCGAGATCGCCGAGGAGGTGCCGCCGTACCTCCGCGCGCGGCCGCGCATCAGCAACGAGCGCTCCTGGCGGATCGCGCCCGGGGTCCGGTTCCGGCGTTGGGACCAGACCGACTCGCGCGGCCAGATCCGCGCCTACCTGACCACGATCAACCCGACCAAGCCTGGGGTGTCGATCGACTACGCCTCCGGGCAGCTCGTCCCGGACCGCGGCCCGCTCACCGAACTCCTCTCCCGCGATCGCGCCGTGGTGGGCGTCAACGGCGGCTTCTTCGACATCTACGACACCGGCGCCCCGCTGGGCGTCGGGCAGGACCGGCAGCGCGGCTTCCTCCACGCCTCGCGCTACACCTGGAACAACGCGTTCTGGATGGACGCCTCCGGGCGCCCGTCGATCGGGGTGATGCCGCTGGACGCGCAGATCCTGGAGTATCCGCAGATGGAGCTACCAACGTGAACTCGCCCCGCGCCCGCGCGGGAGCGATCGGCGTCTGGGACTCGCAGTGGGGTACGACGTCGGGCTACTCGATCACCGACGGTCAGAAGCGCGGCGTCCGGATGGTCGTGGTCGAGAACGGCCGGGTCGTCGCCAACACCACCGACCTCAGCTCCGGCAAGCAGATCGACGGCACGGTGCTGGTCGGTCGCGGCTTCGGCGCCGATCAGCTCTCCCAGCTCCGCGTCGGCGCGACGGCGACTCTTCAGTGGGGGCTCGCCAAGGACCCGGTGTTCGCCATCAGCGGTGAAAGCATGCTGCTGCGCAAGGGCGCGATCAAGGTCAGCGACGACCGGTTCCTCCACCCACGCACGGCCGTCGGCATCGACCGCGACACCGGCAACGTGTTGCTGCTGGCCATCGACGGCCGCCAGCCCCACAGCCGCGGCTACACCCTGGTCGAGCTGGCCCGGTTGATGAAGAAGCTGGGCGCGGAGTCGGCGCTCAACATGGACGGCGGCGGCTCGACCACCGTGGCCGGACTGAACCGGAAGAAGAACTTCAAGGTCCTGAACCGGCCCTCCGACGGCTCCCAGCGCCAGATCGCCGACGGCATCGCCGTCACCTACAACGCCCCCTGAGGCTCCCGCCGGCGGTGATTGCTTTGGGTAACGGGCCTTAAGGGACGCTTCTGCGCCGTTACAACGACCCGGTAGCGCACCCAACGGTCCGTTACCCAGTTTCTTGCGGGCAGGCTCCCGCCGGGCCGGGGTCAGACGATCGCGGTCACGATCACCACGGTGGTGACGGGGACCAGGCACTGCTTGTCCGACTTCTGGGGCGGCACCACGATCACCGGTCCGCCGTCGCGGACCTTGACCTGGACGCTCATCACCGCCTCGCAACTGATCCCGACCACCGCGGCCAGCAGCGTCTGCCCGTCGGGAACGGTTGCGTTCCGCGCCTGCTGGGCGACGTCACGTGCGAAGCGACCGTCGAGGCCGCGGGTGAAGGCCGCCAATGACTCCGGATCGCCGATCGGGACCGGCTCCAGGGAGACCCGGCCGCCGGCGTTGCTGGCGCTGACCAGAGCCACGACCGTCGGCTCCTGCTCCGGGTCGCCGGTCGACATCGACGGCTCGCTCGGGCTGGGACTCGACGTCTCCCGGTCGACGGCGTCGGTCGTCGACTCCTCCCCGCACCCGGCCAGCAGCAGTGCGCCGAGCAGGAGAGCGATCGGGGCACGTCCGAGAGTCGTCATGACAATGGGACGCTAGCGGTCGGGGTCCGGTTCCGACATGGCAGCCTTGCCGCGTGCCCCGCTTCACCCGCGCCGAGCTCGAGTCCTTCCGGGACGCCGAGGTGCCCGACCTGATCGGCCCCAGCGGCGGCACAGGTGTCCGGCTGCTGTTCGTGGGGATCAACCCCGGACTCTGGACGGCCGCGACCCAGACCCACTTCGCCCATCCGGGCAACCGCTTCTACCCGGCATTGCACCGGGCGGGCATCCTGCTCGACCCGATCGACCCCGCGGCCGGCATGACCGACGCCGACCGGGTCGCGGTCCTCGCCCGCGGCATCGGCATCACCAACCTCGTACGCCGCGCCACCGCGCGCGCCGACGAGCTGAGCGCGGCCGAGCTCCGCGCAGGCGGCGAGGCGCTGACCGAGCTGGTCGGCCGGGTCCGGCCGCGCGTCGTCGCGGTCGCGGGCATCACGGCGTACCGCTCCGCATTCGGCGTACGACGAGCAACGGCGGGCCGGCAGCCCCAGGGCTGGGCCGGTGCTGAGCTGTGGGTAGTGCCGAACCCGAGCGGGCTCAACGCCCACGAGACGGTCGACTCGCTGGCCCTCGCGTACGCCGAACCGGCCCGCGCGGCCGGGATCCTCTAGACGTCCCCGAACGGCTGGCCCTTGCCCAGCACGGTCAGCCCGTCCTCGACCATGAACCCGCGCGCAGCGTCGGCCGCCGGGTCGACCCCGATCTCGGCCCCCGGCGGGATCACGACGTTCTTGTCCAGGATCGCGTTGCGCACGATGGCTCCGGCGCCGACTGTGACGCCGTTGAGGAGCACGCTGTCGCTGACCTCGGCGCCGGCCTCGACCCGCACCTCGGGCGACAGCACGGACTGCGTCACCGCCCCGCCGGTCACCACGACCCCGGGCGAGAGCAGCGCATCGCCGATCTCGGCCGGCTGGCCTCCCTCGCCCTGGACGACCTTGACCGGCGGTTGCGGCCCGTAGGAGGTGTAGATCGGCCAGGCGAAGTTGTAGAGGTTGAAGATCGGCAGGGGACTGACGACGTCCATCTGGGCGGCGTAGTAGGAGCCCATCGTCCCGACGTCGCGCCAGTAACCGCGGTCGCGGTCGGTGGCACCGGGCACCAGGTTGTTCTTGAAGTCGTAGACCGCGCCCTGGTTGCGCCGGACGAAGGCCGGCACGATGTCGCCGCCCATGTCGTGGGCGCTGTCGTCGAGGTCGGCGTCTCGGGTCACGGCCTCGACCAGCGCGTCGGCGTCGAAGACGTAGTTGCCCATCGACGCCAGCACCTCCCCCGGGCTGTCCGGCAGCCCGACCGGGTCCGTGGGCTTCTCGAGGAACTCGCGGATCTGGTTCGGGTCCTCGGGCCGCACGTCGATCACGCCGAACTGGTCGGCCAGACTGATCGGCTGCCGGATCGCGGCCACGGTGCAGGGCGCGCCGGACTCGACGTGCTGCTCGACCATCTGGCTGAAGTCCATCCGGTAGACGTGGTCGGCACCGACCACGACGATGATGTCGGGCTGCTCGTCCTTGATCAGGTTGAGGCTCTGGAAGATCGCGTCGGCGCTGCCCAGGTACCACCGCTTCCCGACCCGTTGCTGAGCCGGCACCGGCGTCACGTAGTTGCCAAGCATCGTCGACATCCGCCAGGTCTGGGTGACGTGGCGGTCGAGGCTGTGCGACTTGTACTGGGTCAGCACGACGATCTTGAGATAGCCCGAGTTCACGACGTTCGACAACGCGAAGTCGATGAGCCGGTAGATGCCCGCGAACGGGACGGCGGGCTTGGCACGGTCGGCGGTCAACGGCATCAGCCGCTTCCCCTCGCCGCCTGCCAGGACGATGGCCAGCACGTTGCGTCTCGGTTCGCGGCTCATGCCTCCCAAACTAACGACTGGCGGCGGTAGCGTCGACGCATGCGCGTCGACGTCCTCAGCAAGGAGTACCCACCCGAGGTCTACGGCGGTGCCGGGGTCCACGTGGCCGAGCTGGTCCGGGCGCTGCGCCGGTTGCCGGACCTGGACACCCGCGTCCATGCCTTCGGGGCGCTGCGTGACGAGCAGCTCACGGCGTCGTACGCCGATCTCAGCGAGCTGTCCGGCGCCAACCCGGCGCTGCGCACCCTGGGCGTCGACCTCGCGATCGCCGACGGCTGCGCCGGGACCGACCTGGTCCACTCCCACACCTGGTACGCCAACCTGGCCGGCCACCTGGCCGGTCTGCTCCATGACGTACCCCACGTCGTGACCGCCCACTCGCTCGAGCCGCTGCGGCCCTGGAAGGCCGAGCAGCTCGGCGGCGGCTACGCCGTGTCGAGCTGGGTCGAGAAGACCGCCTACGAGGGGGCTGCCACGGTGATCGCGGTGTCGGCCGCGATGCGCGACGACGTGCTGCGCTGCTACCTGACTCTCGACCCCGACCGGGTCCAGGTCGTCCACAACGGCATCGACACCGAGGATTGGGCGCCGGTGCACGCGCCCGACCGGGTGCGCGAGCTCGGCGTTGACCCCGACCGACCGAGCGTCGTCTTCGTCGGTCGGATCACGCGACAGAAGGGGCTGCCGCTGTTCCTCCGGGCCTGCGCCGCGCTGCCGTCGGACGTGCAGATCGTGCTGTGCGCGGGTGCGCCCGACACCCCCGAGATCGAGGCGGAGGTCGAGGGCCTGGCGGCCGAGCTCGCCTCGTCCCGCACCGGCGTGGTGTGGATCCGGGAGATGCTGCCCCGCCCGGACGTGGTCGCGCTGCTGACGGCCGCGACGGTGTTCGCCTGCCCCTCGATCTACGAGCCGCTCGGCATCGTCAACCTCGAGGCCATGGCCTGCGAGACGGCGGTCGTGGCGACCGCGGTCGGCGGCATCCCGGAGGTCGTCGTCGACGGCGAGACCGGGCTGCTGGTCCCCTTCGACCAACCCGATGACGGCTACGTCGCCGCGTTCGCCCAGATCCTGACGTCGTTGGTCACCGATCCCGACCGCGCCGCCGCCATGGGGCGCGCCGGGCGCGCCCGGGCGATCGAGGCCTTCTCGTGGGGAGCGATCGCCGAGCGCACCCACGAGATCTACGCCGCCGCGAGCCGGCCATGAGTCAGCGCAACGTCCTCGGGGGTGAGCTGGAGCCGTGCAGCACCGACCCGGTGACCGGGTTCTACCGCGACGGGAGCTGCACCTGCGGTCCGCTCGATCCCGGGCTGCACGCAGTGTGCGCGGTGATGACCCCGGAATTCCTGGACCACCAGCGGTCGGTCGGCAACGACCTGTCCACACCGCGCCCCGAGTGGCGGTTCCGGGGGCTGGAGCCGGGTGATCGCTGGTGCGTGGTCGCGGAGCGGTGGCGACAGTCGTTCGAAGCCGGAGTCGCGGCGCCGATCGTGCTCGCCTCGACGAACTACCGCGCGCTCGAGATCATCCCGATCGAGGTGCTGCAGGAGAACGCCGTCGACGTGCCCGACGACGCCAGCGAGCTCGAGTGAGCAGGCCGGGGCCGCTGCCGGGCGCCCGGAATCGGCAGCGCCCCGGATCCTAGTCACCAGGTGACCTCGATCCGGGGCGCAATATCCGCGTCAGAGCTTGGCGAGCGCCTCGCGCATCCCGGCCTCGGCCTCGTCGCCGAGCTTCTTGAACGCCTTGCCCAAGAACGGCTCGGCCATCTTCAGGGCGCCCTTGAAGCGGATGTCGGCGGTGTAGGTGACGCGGGTGCCTTCACCCAGTGGCTCGAACTCCATGGTGTCGTCGGCGTGGACCACCTTGCCCTCACCGGTGAGGGCGAACCGGCGCTCGGGGACGAGCTCGATGACCTCGTAGCGCAGCTCGCTCTCCTTGCCGTTGAACTCCGAGACGTTGCGGTAGACGGTGCCGACCCCACCGTCACCCTCCACCAGCTCGGTGGTGATCGTGCCCGGGTCCCACTCGGTGGTGGTCGTGAAGTCACTCAGGTAGGCGAACGCCGCGGCGGGAGCCGCGGTCGTGTCGACCGTGCGCTGGATTTTCAATGGGTCTCCCTCGTTCGACTTTCACCCTAGCCAGCACACTGGAACGGTGCTGATCTCCGTCGACGGTCCCGCCGCCCCCGCCGAGGTGTGGCGCCGCTACACCTCGCCCGCCGCGTGGCCCGACTGGGCACCACAGATCAGGTACGTCGACACCCCCGACGACCCGATCCGGGCCGGCACGCACGGTGTGGTCCACGGCCCGCTGCTGCTCCGCGTCCCGTTCGAGATCCTCGACGTCGACCAGGCCGCCGGACGCTGGTCGTGGCGGGTCGGCATCGGCCCGCTGGGGCTTCGGATGGAGCACGGCGTCGACGAGTCACCCACCGGCAGCCGCGCCTGGGTGCGCATCCACGCGCCGACGGTGCTGGTCCTGCCCTACCTGCCGGTCGCGCGGTTCGCCCTCCGGCGAGCCGTGGCCACGTAGGGGCTGCCCCGGACAATCCCACCCCCGGACCTTCTGGGTCCTCGTGGCTGGCGCCGCCGTGCTGACGTGTGCGGCAGGGTGTACCCATGGACGCCCACTCCGACGCCCCCGTCCGGGAGGCGGTGCGCGCCTACGCCCTGCTCCAACCGAGCCTGCGTGAGCCCACCCGCCGCTACACCGAGATGGTGACCACGCTGCTCGACGAGGCCGGGATCAACTACCTGACCGTCGACGGCCGCGCGAAGAGCGTCGCGTCGTTCGCCGCCAAGGCCGCGCGGGCCGCGGACGGCCGGCCCCTCTACCCGGATCCGATGACCGAGATCACCGACCAGATCGGCGTACGCGTCATCACCTACGTCCACAGCGACGTCGACGCGGTGGTGCACCTCTTCGACGACCAGCTGGAGCTGCTCGACGACCGCGACATGGGTGAGGAGACCGCGAGCGAAGGCCGGTTCGGCTACGCCAGCCGGCACCTGCTGGTGAGGGTCGCCGACACACCACCCGCAACCTACGACGACCTGGTCGGCCATCGCGCCAGCATCCAGGTCCGCACCGTGCTGCAGCACGCGTGGGCGGAGTTCGAGCACGACATCCGCTACAAGGGGACCGTCCCCGAGGAGCACGCCTCCGACCTGGACCGCCGCTTCACCCTCGCCGCCGGGCTGCTCGAGCTCGCCGACCAGGAGTTCTCCGCGATCCGGGCCCGGCTGCAGGGTGCGGCTCCGGCCGAGACCCCCGCTGCCGACCCCGCCGACCCCCGCATCTCCGGGCAGGAGCTCGCGGCGTTCCTCGCCGGCCAGTACTCCGACGCGGGCTGGTCCCACAGCGACCACTACGGCTGGATCGCCGGGCTCCTCCTCGAGCTCGGCATCACCTCCCTCGACGAGCTCGCCGGCCTGCTCACCTCCGTCGACCCCGACGCCGTCATCCGGCAGATGGGCTACCAGCACCCCGCCGGCGCCGTCCGCCGCCTCGACGACGGGCTGCTCGCGATCTTCGGCCAGCAGTACGTCGACCTCACCGGTAACTCCCACCGCATCCCCGCCCTCCAGGCCCGCCTCGAGAAGTTGAGCGGCACCGACGGCTGACCCCCGCACCGCCGGGGCACGACCTGTACCTGTGGATGACCGGTCGCGCGACGACGGCATCGGGGGCAGGCTCAGACGATGACCTTCCTACCGACGATTCGTTCCCAGTCCGACCTGCAGGACGCGTGGTCCCACCTCATGGGGCCGCTCGGATTCGCGGGGCACAGCGTGTGGCTGATGATGATCGACCACGACGACCGACCCGTTCCGCACCTGACGCAGATCGAGGAGGCAGCGGCGCCACCTGACGGCGAGTGGACGGCCGGGCTCGCCGAGACGTTGCGGATGCTGCGCGACGAGTTCGTGCCCGAGGGCCGGATCGCCTTCCTGCGCTCCCGCCCCGGTGCCGCCGGGATCACCGGCAACGACCGTGCCTGGGCGCAGGCCCTCTACGACACGGGCCGACTCGCCGGCGTCCCGGTCGAGGTCGTGCACCGGGCGTGCGATGTCGATCTGGTGCCGATCCCGATGGACGAGGTGTGCTGGCCGCATCGGCCTGAGCAGTCAGCAGGCAGGATGTGGGGGTGACCCCTGACGATGCACCACCACTCCCGACCGTCCCCGCCCCCCAGCCACCGCGGCTCGGGGCTGAGGAGTCGACGCAGGTCTGCCGGGCGTTCGCGGACCGGATGGCCCAGCGGCGTACGGTCCGTGACTTCTCCACCGACCCGATCCCGCTGGAGGCGGTGCGCGAGGCGATCCGGGCCGCCGCCACCGCGCCCAGCGGGGCGCACCTGCAGCCGTGGCGGTTCGTCGTGGTGACCGATCCCGAACGCAAGCGGCTGCTGCGGCAGGGAGCCGAGGACGAGGAGCGGAACTTCTATGAGACCCGCGCGTCCGAGGAGTGGCTCCGCGCGCTGGCTCCGCTCGGGACGGACTGGCGCAAGCCGTTCCTGGAGGACGCGCCGGTGGTGATCGCGGTGTTCGAGGTCCACGGCAGCGCGAAGACCCCCAAGCCGTACTACCCCAAGGAGTCGGTCGGGATCGCGGTCGGCATCTTGCTGACCGCCCTCCACGAAGCCGGGTTCACCACCCTGACCCACACCCCGTCGCCGATGCGGTGGGTGACCGAGGTGCTCGGACGGCCCGCCCACGAGCGGCCGTTCGTGCTGATTCCGGTCGGCTATCCCGCGGCGGACGCGCGGGTCCCCGACCTCGGCCGCAAGCCGCTCGAGGAGGTCATCGTCGAGCTGTGAGGCACGTGTGAGAAACGCGGGTCAGCGGCCCATCCAGGCCAGCGTCCGGCGCGCGATCTCGACACCGGCGTCCTCCTGCACGAAGTGGCCGCCGCGCAACCGGTCGTGCGGCTGCCCGGCCGCGCCCGGCACGTGGGCCTGCAGCGGTCGGTCGGCCTTGCCGAGGATGGGGTCGCCGGACCCGAACAGGGTCAGGAACGGCTGCTCCCACTCGCCCAGCCGGCGCCACGCCTCGCGGTTGGCGGGCACGGCTGGGTCGTCGGGCGAGGTGGGCACCAGGGCCGGGAACGCTCGAGCCCCTGCCTGGTAGGAGCGGCCGGGGAAGGGGGCGTCGTACGCCGCCCGCTCGCCCTTGGTGAGGCTTCGCCCGGTGCCGGCGGCAACGATCCGGCCGGTCGGGAAGACTGGCGTCCTGGTCGCGAACAGCTGCCACAGCCGGAACGCGCGCCCCGCGGGCCGGTCGGCGATCGGGAGGAACCCGTTGGCCACCACGATCCGGTCGAAGCGATCGGGGTGCTCGGCGGCCAGCCGCAGCCCGAGCAACGATCCCCAGTCCTGGCAGACCAGGGTGATCCGCCGCAGGTCCAGCGCGAGCAGCCACTCGGTCAGCCAGTCCATGTGGGACTGGTAGCTGTAGTCGCCGCGCGCCCCCGGCTTGTCGGACTTGCCGAACCCGACCAGATCCGGGGCGATCGCGCGCAGCCCGGCGTCGGCGAAGACCGGCACCATGTGGCGGTAGAGGTAGCTCCAGGTCGGCTCACCGTGCAGCATCAGCACCGGATCGGCGTCGCTCGCCCCCTCGTCGACGTGGTGCATCCGCAACCCGTCGGCCAGCTCGGTCCAGTGCGGCTCGAACGGGTAGTCCGGGAGGTCGCGAAAACAGTCGTCGGTGGTGCGCAGGACTCGCATCCGTTCACTGTGGCATGCGGTGACGCTGCTATTTGTCCTGGTCCTTGCCCTTGCCCTGGTCGGCCCGCTTGCGCGTCGAGGTGCGCGGTTCGTCCTGGGCCGGCTTCCGCGTCGGCTGGTCGTCGACGGTCGCGACCTCGGTGACGAAGTTGCCGACGACGGTGGAGATCTGGTTGACCACGCCGGTCTGGAGCACACCGATCACCAGCAGGGCCGCGACGGCCATCGCGGCCGCCTGGAACAGGATCCGGACCGGCCAGGGGGCGGCGCTGCGTGTCGACGTCACCGCGTCCGACTCCGTGGCCGCGGGCGGCACCGGAAGCAGCCGGGACGCCAGCATCTCGGCGACCTGCTGCACCTGCTCGGGGCCGAGGACCGCCGGACGTGAGGTCAGGATCTCCTCCACGTTGCTGGTGGCGCACAGCATCACGTTGCGCACCCACCCGGTGAGTGGTTGGTGCCGCTCGATGCAGAACACCGGGTGCACCGGCACGTCCGGCACCAGCGCGAGCACGGCAGCGGCGGCCTCGGCCAGGTCCGTGACGTCTCGCTGGTGCGGCCGCCCGCCCAGATTCAGGACACCGTCGACGACGGCCACCGGGCCGGGCCACTTCGTGCGAGACATCACGAAGACGCCGCCCGGTCCCACCAACACGTGGTCGAGCGTCCCGCGACGCCTGCCGGGCAGGGCCCGGTCGCGGAGCACGACCCACCCACGCCAGGACAGGGCCCCCAGGGCCCCGACAGCGCTCGTGTCGCGGGTCATGGTCGCAGCCTAGGACACGAGCAGAGCGACACGGTTCAGGCTCGCTGGACTTGTTCGGCAGCCCGGGGCGCGCGGTGCGCTGCACAGTTCCACCCACACGCGCGCTCCGGCAGATGCGTCGTCCTCCCGATGCGGTGGACGGGGCCGCGTTCCTAGCGTCGTGCGCATGGACACCACACACATCGAGACCGTGATCATCGGCGCCGGCCAGGCCGGCCTGGCCACCGGCTATCAGCTGCAGCAGCGCGGGCAACCGTTCGTGATCCTCGACGCGGGCACCCGCGTCGGCGACCAGTGGCGGCGGCAGTGGGACAGCCTCGCGCTCTACTCCCCCGCGAAGAACGACGGCCTGCCCGGGCTGCCGTTTCCCGCGCCCCGGTGGTCGTTCCCCGGGAAGGACCAGGTCGCCGACTACCTCGAGACGTACGCGCGCACCTTCGAGCTGCCGATCCGGTTCGGGGTCCGCGTCGAGAGCCTCGACGCGGACGGCGACGGCTACCTCGTGACCACCGACCAGGGTCAGTACGCCTGTCACAACGTCGTGGTGTGCACCGGCACCTTCGGCCGTACGCCGCACGTCCCGAACCTCGCGGACGAGCTGGACCCGTCGATCCTGCAGCTGCACTCCAGCCAGTACCGACGCCCGGGGCAGCTGCGCGAGGGGCCGGTGCTGGTGGTCGGCGCCAGCCACTCCGGCACTGACATCGCCTACGAAGCGGCGACGTCCCACCCGACGATCCTGGCCGGGCGCGACTGCGGCCAGATCCCACCCCGACTCGAGTCACCGGTAATGCACCTGCTGTTCCCGGTGCTGATGTTCGCCTGGCGCCACGTCCTGAACCGCAACACGCCGATCGCCGGCGAGACGTCACCGATCATCGCCGGGCACGTCTATTGCACCGCGATCGAGGGGTGTCAGGAGATCAGCGACTTCGGCCGGATGGCGCAGTGGACCTCCGCGCTGGAGCGGTGGTG
>Ga0136633_1002433_pt1 | contig 12842 bp, 12 predicted proteins | sample AntDrymeUQ832206_2_FD_105494 | JGI IMG/M metagenome (GOLD analysis project Ga0136633, IMG submission 105494) | Polar desert sand microbial communities from Dry Valleys, Antarctica - metaG UQ83 (22.06) | ecosystem: Environmental > Terrestrial > Soil > Desert | place: Antarctica: Dry Valley... | reverse complement strand
TGCAGGATCTGGTGCTGTAGGTCGTTGAGCTGGGGCTCGAAGACTTGGACGGTGTGGCCGTCGCGGTCGGTGAGGTGGTGGCGGGCGGTGTCGGTGAACTGGTCGAACACGCGGGCGGCGGTCTAGCCGCGGACGCTGCAAGGCGTGCGGCCGGCGCGCGCAGGGCCGCCACCCCGACCAGACCAGCGACGCGATCGGCGCCGCAGGCTCGCAGGTCGGGCCGCGGGCGGTCGCGATCGCCGCGCAGCTCAACAAGGAGCTGGGGATCCCGATGGGCAAGGTCTCTCAGGTCCTCAAGCTGCTGGGGGTGTCGGTCACCGCGGGCGGCCTTCACCACGCGATCGGGCGTCTGGCCGGCGCCGCAGCGCCGACCTGCCAGGCGCTGGTGCTCGCCGTCCAAGCCAGCGCGGCGGTCGCCGCCGATGAGACCGGCTGGCGCGTGGCCGGCTGCCGGCAGTGGCTGTGGGTGTTCGTCGGCGACCAGGCCACCGTCTACCTGATCGCCCCGGGCCGCGGCTACGAGCAGGCCGCAAGCGTCCTCGGCGACGATTTCAGCGGCGTCTTGGAGCGCGACGGGTGGGCGCCCTACCGCCGCTTCGAGCACGCCCGACACCAAACATGTATCGCGCATCTGCTGCGGCGCGCGGGCGAGATGATCGCCGACTCCGTCGCCGGACAGGCCAAGATCCCGCACGCTGTGCGACGACTGCTGCTCGACGCACTCGCCGTGCGCGATCAGCACCAAGACCTCCTCGCACGCCGCCGCGAGAACGCGATCGACGCCACCTGCGTCGAGATCACCGACGAGCAGCCGCTCCTAAAAGCCGGCGACCGTGCTGAGCGCACCGACCGCGACGAGGTCATCGCCGCCGACCCCGACCGCCAGGCGCATCTGGACGCAGAAGTCGCTCGCCTGCAACACGAGATCGACGCGCTGCTGGCGCGAAACCCCGCCCACGCCCCCAACAAGAAGCTGCTCAAGCACCTCGCCAGCGAACGCGAGCACCTGCTGACCTTCCTCAAGATCCCCGACATCGCGGCGACCAACTGGCGCGCCGAGCAGGCAATCCGGCCCGCCGTCGTCAACCGCAAGAACTGGGGCGGCAACCGCACCGACCACGGCGCCGACGTCCAGCAGAGCCTGATGAGCGTCATTCGCACCAGCCGCCAGCAGGACGTCGACCCGATCGCGCTGCTCACCGGTCTCCTGCGCCACAGCACGCCGGCCCCGACCCCGATGCTGCGCCTGCCCCACATCGCGGCCGACCCCCGCGGCCCATGACAGCGGTCCGCGCGCCGCGCTACCGCGTGACCGTCTACGAGCTGCGCGACGACCACCCAGGTCATCGACGTCTACGGAACCGGCTTCATCACCGCCGTCGCAACTCACTTCGACGGCGAGGACCTCGACGTCCACTTCGCAGCCGGCGGTCCCCGCCACCTCCAAGGGCACATCGCCGCCGCGATCGCCGACGAGCACTCACCGCGACGACCCCGCTAACGCATTACCCCTCGTGAACTCCCTGTTGGACGGGCACCCCGAGCTGCATGTGCATGCCTATGACCTGCACATCGGCCATCCCACGAAGCACGACTGGCCCACGCTCGACTCCACAGCGTCCGCCGAAACGTGGGCGGCCCAGCTGCGACAGCCCCGGCTGCAACGGCTCTTCGAGACGGGCTATGTCGCGCCGGGCCCAGGCGAACCCGAGCGAAGCCAGGCGCTGCCGTTCCTTCTGGTGCCCTCGTTCCTCGAGCGACTGTTCCTGTTGCTCGTTGCCGAGCGTCGCCCCCAGACACCGCGCGACATCTTTGATCGATACTTCAGCGCGTACTTCAACGCGTGGCTTGACTATCAGGGGCTCGAGGCGGAGCCTAAACGCTGGGTCGCGGGCTTCGGCCCTCGACTCGCCTGGGATCCAAGCCGGACGGCGTTTCTGTCCGACTACCCCGACGGCCGGATCATCTCTGTGCTCCGAGATCCGAGATCGTGGTATGCCTCCGCGTCCGCGTTCTCCAGCAAGTACGACGACTTGCACGAAGGCACCGAGCTGTGGCTGCGTGGGGCACGGGAACTGGAGGAAGCGAAGGCAGCTCATCCCGAGCAAACGCTGCTGCTGACCTACGAAGCACTCGTCAGTGATCCGGAGCGCGTGATGCGCCGAGTCGCGACGTGGCTAGGAATCGCCTGGGACCGCGTCCTGCTACGGCCGACCTTCAACCGCCGCCCGGTCGCTCCCAACTCCAGCCATGGCCTACTCCCGACGGAGGTGCGCCAGGACTCACTCGAGCGCTGGCGCGATCTGCTGTCCGACGAGCAGGCGTGGCTGATCGCCGACCGGGCGCTTGACGTCTACGAACGGGTCCGGGCCATCGCCGACGAGACCTGAGGCGGATCGGTCCGGTAGGAGCGAACATCCTTGCGGGGTCTCTCACCCGTGGGCCCGTGCGCCCCCAAACCACGGCAGACAGGCTTTGGCCGGACGGGGCAGTCGCCGACGGATCTGGCGATCAGTCCGGTAGGAGCAGCCAGCCCTGCAGGTCGTCACCCACGACAGGCTGCGCATCCAACGGTCGTACTGCGAGGTTCTTGCGGGACAGGTCGACCCGAACGCCGCGCACGTGCCCGCGCGCCTGCAGCGCGCGAACCGACACCCCCACCGCGGCGGCGAGCACAAGCAGGGGAGCTCCGCCGGCGGAGACCGTGGCGCCGTCGGAGAGCGCCGCAGACGTCCCCCCCGCACCGACGACGCACACCAGCGACACGTCCTCGGGACGACAACCGGATGTCGCCAGAGCGTCGGCCAGCGCTACGCCAGGATCGGCGACGTACACGAGGTCGTCGACATCGTTGAGTATCAGGTCCACCCGGGCACGCATCGCGGCCTCATCGCTCAACGGCAGGATCACGGCCCGATCGAAGCCGACGCGGCGAACGGCCAGGCACGCGAGGCTCGCACCCCCTTCCCCACACAGCACCAGCACGCCGCCGATCGCTTCGTCACGACCACTCCGCAGGACGCGCACCGCCCGCCGCAGTGACCCGAGCACGCGCTCGGGCCCGTTGACGAATAGCTCCCGTCCCAGGAGGTCGTTCCTCGCGCCGACGAGGAACGTCCCGGCCTTGGTGCGCGCGCCAACGGCCGCCGTGTGGTCAGCCGCCGCCATCAGAAACGCCGCTCGCTCGTCGGGGATCGACACGCGCTGACTGTAGGCGATGATCGCTTCCGGGCGCGCTTCCGGCGCCGGAGCGTCATCCTTTCCCCGTGCCCTCGCAACAGCGCTATCTCTTCGTGACCCTCGGCCACATCGAGTCGGACTTCTACGGCCGCGTCGGCGCGCGCATCCGCAGTGCAGGTCACCAGGTCACGCACCTCACGTTCTCGCGACGCGCAGCGCAGCAGCTCAGGCGCCATGGCTTCGAGGCCGTCTGCATGCCCGACCTGATCGCCGAGCTCGGCGACATCGGGGACGCGGAGGCGCACGCGGCGCGCATGGCCAACGCCTACAACACGCCAACGTTCCGTGACATCTATCGGACGGATTACGTCTGCGACGGGCGCCCCGAGCCATGGTGCGTCGACCGCACTGTGCGGCACATGCTCGCGATGGAGATGCTGTTTGAGCGGCTCCGCCCCGATGTCATCGTGCCTGAGGTCGGCAACGAAACCATCCGGACGGCCGCACATCTAGTGGCGCTCCGACGCTACGTTCCCGTGCTCTTCCTCTTCTACACGATCTTCCCGGACCCACTACGTCTATACGTCGACACGATGCAGGCGCCGATCGTGCCACTCGAGGAGCTGCGGCCACTGCTCCCCGAGGAGGAGCGTCGGCTTGACGCATTCATGACCGAGTTCAAGCAGCGCAACATGCCGATTCGCGCCTACCGCGAGGCGCCTGTGACATTCCGGCGAGTGCGCGTCCTGATGCGCCACCTCGCGGTGAAGGTTGTATGGGATCGCGACAACGATTATCTGCACCCGCTGCGGTGGACCCTTGGGGCGTTCCGGGAGTTGCTGCGTCGGCGACTCGCCACCCGCTTCTACCAAGAGCACGACCAGAGTCGTCCGTACGTGTACTTCCCGCTGCACATGGTCGACGACTACAAGCTCAAGCGCGTCGTACCACATTGCGCCGACCAGCTGGCGATCGTCGAGCACGTCGCACGGGCGCTGCCGCATGGCACGGACCTGGTGGTCAAGGAGCACCCAATGTCGATCGGGCGCAACACACTCACGATGCTGCGCCGCCTGCGGCGGATGCGCAACGTGCAGCTCGTCTCACCGGGAACGAGCTCCCACGCCCTCGTGGCAGCGAGCCAGGGTGTCGTGGTCGTGAGCTCCACCGTCGGGTTGGAGGCAATGCTCCACGGCAAGCCGGTGCTCACGCTCGGCCGACCGTTCTACAGCGGCTTCGGTGTGACGATCGATCTCGACGGCCTGGCTGGCATCCGCGAGGCCGTGCCGGTCATGCTCGCGGACCAGCCTGACCCGGAGCGGACGCGGCAGTTCCTGATGGCCGCGTGGCGTAGCTGCATGCCAGGCGCACCCGTGCTCGTCGACCGCTCGGACGTCAACGCCGCCACGCTGGCGCGCTCGCTCGTCAAGGCGGGCTGGCTCGTCATCGCATCGCGCGCCGTGAGCCGCGAGAGTCGGGACCGGTCTCCGGGGCAACCCGAAACCCTGGTTTGACATGAGCCGGCCAAGAGGCCTTCCCGGCAAGCTCTGGCGCCATGCCCGGCTTCAGGCGGATGCCACCCTCGCCGGCCGGCAGGCGCGTCTCACCCTCGACCGCGCGGTGAGCAAGCGCCATCGCGTCCTGGTCGGGCCGTGGCTCGCCGAGGTGGGCTTCGAGCTCCTGTACTGGATCCCGTTTCTTCATGGCCTACGCACGGGAGCGGGAGTCGCGCTGCCGCCGATGGTGGTCGTCTCCCGCGGCGGCACAGCGAGCTGGTACGGCGACGCCTGCGACACGTACGTCGAGCTCCACGAGCTGTTCGAACCGGACGACCTCATCGCGCGCCAGGAGGCGCGTGTCCGCTCGCACGGCGGTCGAAAGCACACGGCGCTCGACGCACTGGATCGGGAGGCGATCCAACGCGCTGTCGACCACCTGGGCGGCGAGAAGCTGGAGGTCCTGGACCCCTCGCTGATGTTCCGCCGCTTCCGGCCAGTGTGGATGGGCCGGCGACCGGTTCGCGTCGTGGTTGACGAGGCGCGGCCCCGGATGATCGTGCCCCCCGACGACCGGCCACCGTCGCTCCCGGAGCGGTACATCGCAGTCAAGGTTTACACCAGCGAGACGACGCCGCCGGAGGCGCAGCGGCGGCTTGCCGAGATCATCGGCATGCTGGCGCGCGACGTGGCGGTGGTAGCGCTGACGACCGGAGAGCGCTATGACGACCACCTCGACACGCCGCTGGCGGGCGTTCCGGGCGTTCACCTGCTCCCCGCCGTGCCTGCGGCCCGGAACCTCGCGGTGCAGACCGCCGTGATCGCAGGTGCCGAGGCGTTCGTGGCGACGTACGGCGGGCCTTCCTACCTCGGCCCGCTGCTCGGGGTCCCCACGATCGCCCTGTACTCGAGGCCACAGTTCGCGGGGGTCCATCTCGACGTCCTACGCGCTTGGCTTTCGCAGCTTCCCTCGAGTGGCTTCAGCCTGATGGATCTGCGACACGCCGATCATGTGCTCGGCGGAGCTTCGCGGCTAGACTTGCGGCTCCTGTGACTGACCAGCCGACCAACACCGTCGACGGCCTGCGCATGATGGCCTCCTCGTTCGAGGAGCTCGTCCTCAATCAGCGTCCCGTCGCCCCAGACCACTACGACACGGAATACTTCGACTCAGACTGGCGAGACGGAGATAACCGCTACGACCTAGAGACACGTCGCCGGATCGAGGGTCGCAACCCGGACCTCATCAAGGATGTCTTTGGGCCCGCCCGCGTCCTGGACGTGGGGTGCGGCCCCGGCTTCCTGATGGCGCTGCTCGCGGAGCGCGGCCTCGACGTGGACGGGATCGACTTCAGCCCCGAGAGCCTGGCGCTCGCGCCGGAGACGGTGCGGGACCGCATCACCGTCGGAGAGGTCACGGATCCTCACGTGCCCGAGCGCTCCTACGACCTGGTCATTTGCCGTGAGGTGCTCGAGCACCTCACGATCCTGCAGGTACGCAGAACGGTGGAGCAGGTCTGCCGCGCCAGCTCACGCTTCGTGTACGCAACGACTCGGTTCCATCCGGATCCATCCCACCTGCTCGATGTCACGACGCAGTTCGACGTGGATCCAAGCCACATCACGCTGATGACGAAGGAGCTGTTGCGATGCCTCTTCGTTCTCGAGGGGTTCGCTCGCCGACCGGACTTGGAGGAGCAGATGGACTGGGCCGATAAGGACCGCGTCCTGGTCTACGAGCGGCAGAACGCTCCGTAGACTGATCACATGCGCACCCGCAAGCTGAGCGAGAAGCTCGACGACCTCAGGGAGGATCTGGCCCACCTGCGTTCGGCCGTCGAGGATCTTCGCGCGCAGACCGGTGGGGAGTACGTGGAGCTGCGGGCACGATTGCGGGGAGTTGAGGACCGGCTGCCGGCGGCGCGCGTCAAGCAACGCCGCGAGCCCGGCTCGGGCGGTTCCGCCGCGGCATCCCCCGCCGAGGCGCAGGAGCGCCGCGCGATGAAGACCCGCGCGCGACGCGCCGGCCGGCTCATGGCAGCGCAGGAACTCTCAGCGGCCGGTCCGGCCGATGCGGCGTCGGATCCGGACGTGCCGCCCGGCAACCTCAGTTCGGGCGATCCTGGTCGCAGTCCGAGCGAGTGACGTAGGCGTCGTCGCCAACGAACGGCTCGACGCCCCACCGCGCCGGAGCCCAGAACGCACCGGTCAGCGCCGTCCGCCCCTGGTCGAGCGGCTGGAACAGCCCCGGGATCGGCACGCCGAGATGCTCGGCGTCGTGGAAGCCCGCGGCTCGCAGCGGCGCGGCGAGGCTGGTCGACGTGCAGTAGAAGTCTGCGAGCGCGGTCGAGGGCTCCATGGCGCCATCTACGACTGCCTCCAACAGCGCGTGCGCGGCGTCATCGACCGCCAGCAGCTCGACGATCCGTACGACTTCCTCGGAGCGATCCTGCACGCGTTGGCGGCGGTACACGAGCAGCCCGCTGACCTCACCGTCGCGAGTCGCGAGCCGCACCTCGTAGCGGAACCGCGGATGTTCGAGGTAGCGCCAGCGCAGGTACGCGGCGTCGCGCCACGTGCCCACCAGGCGCGGAGCGAAGCGCTCGCTCCACGCTCGGTCCCAGGCGGCCGCGTGCCGCTCGTGCCAGTCAACGACGGCGTAGCCGGGCGCGCCGGCGTTCGCCCTGGCGCGCGGCGACACTCGGACGACGTCGGCTGTCATGGCGCCGAGCAGGCCTCGCAGGGCATCGCGCGAACCGGGGAGCACCCAGCGCGGAACAGCGGGAATCAGCGAGAAGCCCATCACCCCGAGGATCCGCATCGTGGTCGCGTTGCCGCCGATCGTAGCCACCAAGCCGTCGGTCTCGTCGATCACCGAGCGCAGGAGCGCCAGCCCAACGTGACGGTCGCGCGCGTCCGCCCGCGCCACCCACGTGGTCAGCCACGCACCCGGGCGACGCTCACCGTAGAACCCGCAATCCGCCGGCACGATGCCGAGGATGCCCAGCATCTCGCCCTTTTCCTGCGCGACGAGGATCGAGAGCTCGCCGGCCGAGCGTGGGTGCTGCCAGCGCAGCAGGTCGGCGTCGCGAGCAAGGATGTGGCGGCGCTTCCAGTGCTCGTCGATGAACGCTTGGAGCTCGGCCACCCGCTCGACGCCGCACCAGCGGAACTCGATCACATCACTTCGCCGCCGGCCACCGGGAGGTTGGCGCCCGTGAGGTACGCGCCCTCCGAGCCGAGGAGGAACATCACGGTCGACGCCACCTCCTCCGGCGTCGCGAGACGCTGAACGGGCAGGCTAAGCGCGATCGCGCGCCGGCGGCTGTCCGAGGTGCCCTCCCATTGGTCGGTCATCACAGCCGAGGGCGACACCCCGTTCACGGTGATCCCATCGGGGCCGAGTTCCACCGCGAGTGCCTTCGTCAGACCCCACAGACCGCTCTTGGCCGCGACGTACCCGGCGGTGTTCGGAGGCGGCGTGCCCCACATCGCGGTGGTCAGAATCTGCACGATGCGGCCGAAACCCCGCTCGCGCATACCGGGCGTAGCGACCTGCGCGAGCGTGAACGTGCTCTGCACATACGTGCGCCAGTAGCGGTCGATGTCCTCCCATGCAAGCTCCTGGAAGGGCTTGCGTTCAATGGCCGGGGTCGCCGAGTTGACGATTGCGTCCACGCGCCCCCAGCGCTCTTGAGCCGCCTCCACGAGCGACGCGGCGCCCTCGGACGTAGCCACGTCCGCGGCGACCGCGACAGCGTCACCGCCGGCGCCCCGTATGTCGGCGGCCACGGTCTCGGCGGCGTCGGCGTCCCTGAGGTAGTTGACGACCACGCGTGCGCCGCGCGCCCCGAGCACACGTGCGACGGCCGCACCGATGCCGCGCCCGCCGCCGGTGACCACCGCGACGTACTCCTCCCAGGCTGGTGTTCGATCCGTCGGAAGCATCATGACGCGGGCCTCTCCGCTGAGCACTGTCGTCCCGTCAGCCGAGACGACGCTGGTATCGAGCACGAGGCTGCGAAGCGCAGCCGCCTTGTGCTTGACCCGTACGACGACCTCGAGTTGGTCGCCAACGTATACCGCCTGCGCGAAGCGAATGCTCTGCGATATCCACAGGACGCCGGGCCCGGGAAGGACGGTACCCAGGACGCGAGAGAGCCATGCCGCGAGGAGCATGCCGTGGACGACCCGCCCACGGAAGCCGTGCGAGCGGGCGAAGACGTCATCGAGATGCAGGGGGTTGTCGTCGCCGGAGAGCTCGGCGAACGCGTCCACATCGGCCGCCTCGACCTTCGTCGACCAGCGCGCCTCGTCGCCCTCGGCGATCCCGCCGAACGCCCGTCCGCGCATCCCTTAGACCACACCGTGCGCCCCGAGCGCATCCTCTATGGCGTCGATGGACCGCAGCTCGGCAACCTCGTCCACCGCGATGCGCACTCCGAACGTCAGCTCCAGCTCGAGCATGAGCTCGAGATGTCGGAGCGACTCCCAGCCCTCCAGCGTCTCGGTGGTCGCGTCGGGCGGGATGAGTTCGAGCGGCACGCCCCAGAGTCCCGCCATCAGCTCGCGGATGCGGTCACGCATGCGTTGCCTCCTCGATCAGAATATGGTCGGGTGCGGGCGGCATGGAGCCTGCCTTGAGATCAAGCCGCCAGACGCCTTCGGACACCTCGGCGAAGCCCCGATCCGGAAAGAACTTCGCGACCTGGCCGTTGCGGTCCGTCGAAGCGTACCGGCCGATGAGCCGGCGCGCGCCACCGTCCCAAGCCCGCCGCGCGACGACGGACAGGAGTGCATCCTCAACGTGCCGGCCCAGGACCCGGCAACTGAGCAGCAGCGTGTCGATCTCCGCCTGGTCGCCGTCCCGCGCGACGATCGCGAGCCCGGTCATGCCGCTGTCGCCGAATCGGTCCGCGACCATCACGCCGATCACGTCATGGGCCGGGTCGGCGAGCATCCGCTCGAGGTCAGCGGCCGTATGGCGCCGGGTGAGCAGGTTGAACTGGTTGGTGCGCTGGCAGAGCTGCACTGCCCGCTGTAGCGTGCGCTCCACCACCGGCTCGACGCACACGCGCTGCTCGAGCGAGACCAAGTAGTCATCGAACGAACGAGCCGTACCCCGCGTCCTCCGGCGCTCGGCTTGCGCGCGGTAGCTCTCGGCACGGTGGCGGTCGTCCTGGGTGACCGTCAGCGCCTGGAAGCACGGCGCACGAGCGACGATGTCGGGCCGCCGGGCCGGGTCATCAGGGAGCTCGAGGACCATCACCTCCGGCAGCGCCTGTCGGATCCACTCGCGCTCGCGTGCGTTGTCGTCAAGAAAGGCGAAGGCGTCGAGCCCGAGGTTGAGCTCGTCGGCCAGCGCTCGCATATTGGACGCCTTGTCCTCCCAGTTGACGCGCTCCGCGACGAAGTCCTCGCGGCGCAGCAGCATGTCGGGGTGGTCGAACGCCGCGAGCGCGTACTCCGGGTCGTTCTTGGAGCACATGGCCAGAAGGACGCCGCCCTGGTGTAGGACGAGCAGCTCGCGCTGCAGTTCGCGGAACGCGAGGCCGACGCCCTCTCTGCCGATCTCTATCCCCGACGCGCCCACCTCGCCCACGACGCCGCCCCATAGCGTGTCGTCGAGGTCCACGGCGACGACCTTGGCCCGCCGCACGCCGCGCGCCGCCGCGAGATGGCCCGCGACGAGGTCGGCCAGCAGCGCGTGGCCGGCCGCATTCAGGCGCATGCGGCCGAGGAACCACATGCGAGAATCCCACAGCGCGGTCCAGCCGTGCTCGCGGACTGCCCACGCAAGGTCGATGACGACAACGCGGGGTCCGAGCCGCCCCAGCTCCCGTGCACCCTGCTCCAGGCGCGCCACGGCGTCCTGCCCGCGTCCCGAGGCGACCGCGCTGAGCACACGCTCACGGGGCGCCCGGCGCGCCGGCAGGAGCGCGACGACGACCGTGGCACCGGGAAGCCCTCCGAGCAGCGTCTCGATCTGGCCGACGAGCTCGTCGACGCGCTCGTCGGCGAGCGTGACGCCGTCGACCCCAGCGCCTTGCTCATAGAGGGGCAGCAGCAGATCCTCGACGGCGGGGGCGAGGAGCACCGTCTGCGGCTCGGCCTCGTAGAGCTCCGAGGCGGGATCGGCGACCAGCCGCGCGAGCTGCCCGAAGCCGGTGAGGCGCGCCAGCGCCGGGACCGCGTGGCGGTCCAGCGCCTCCGCGAGAAACGGCGGCAGCAGATCCAGGTTGTAGGTCGACAGGACGGCGACGCGCGCTCCGGCAGAGCCGTCGTCGTCGCGGACCAGGGCCGCGCCGCGCCGTCGTCGCTCGAGTAGTTCCGGCGCCGTCGGTAGCTCAGGCACGGACCGCCTCCGAGGCCTCATCGAAGTAGCGGGAGCGCGGCGCGAGGTCGAGGGGACGCCGGCCTCCCGGCGCGTCGTTCGTGTCGATGCGAGACAGCAACAGAGGATCACGCAGCGAGTGGTTGACGGCGCGCTCCATCGTCAGGCCGACGGTGAAGCCGATCGCCGCGGCCGCCGCACCCACCGCGGGCGTCACGGCCGCCGCGGATCCGTAGGGGTAGCTGATCATGCGCGGCGCCCGCCCCGTGACCCGGGCAAGCGCCCGGAGGCCGCCCTCCATGTCCGCTACCTTCACGGCCGGGTCCAGGGTGGCGAACGGACGGTGAGCGTAGCCGTGCGCCCCGATCGCCCCGTGGCGGTGTTCGAGCTCGACCACCTGCTCCGCTTCGAGGTAGAGCTCGTCGACGAACGCGGCCTCACCGGGCCCCGCCTCGCCGAACATTCGTACGACCACCTGCTCGCTGACCATCGGGCCGAGAGCGACGTTGAGCAGGAACTTGGTGCGCGCCGCCTCGAGTTCGTCGTAGCGATACATGCTGCGCGCCTGGACGTCGGTCACGTTGGGTGTGGTGGCGCCCAGCTCGCGGAGACACCGGTTGAGCAGGGTGCCGAACTCCGTCTCGGACAGCGTCTCGCGCAGATGGTGCACGCGGTGCACGTGGAGCGCGCGCCGCTCCAGCAGCGGCCGACCCGACACGAAGAACACGGCGGGCACGCCGAGTCGCTCAAGGACCGGGAGCGCGAGCTCGTAGTGGCTGCGAAGGCCGTCATCGAAGGTGACGAGGCAACCGCGCTCCGGGAGCGGCGCGCCGTCCTCCACCGCGGCCAGGAGGGCGTCGCGGGAGACGAACTCGAACTCGCGGGCGAGGAGCTCGAGCTGCACCCTGAGGGCATCGGGGGTGACCGGGAAGATAGCCCGCGGCTCTGCCGGAGGCTCCGCGGAAACGTAGTGGTAGTTGACGGCTAGCAGCACCATGACGTGATCGGCCGGTCGTCAGACCGCCCGCCGGCGGCCGAGCCTCAGCGCTGAGGCGAGTCGTCGCGCCAACGCAGAGCGGGCACCGGGACGGGCCCCTCACCGCGGACGCGATCGATTTTGTGGTTACCGGTGACGATGATCTCCTCCGGCTCTCCGTCCGTGCGCGGGCCACGCTTGGCGAGTGAGCTGGCAAGCGACAGCGCACGCGGGCGCGCGGCGACGGCGCCACCTCGCGGCTTCGCGTCGTACCGCGCCTGCTTCTCGGCCTCGTTGCGCAGCTTGGCCGCCTTCAGCGCCGCCTTGTTCGCCTTGACGGGGTCCGCGTCCGCGGCGCCCGCCTCGCCCCCCTTCCGCGCAGCGAACAGGGCCGCCTTGGCCTCGCGCCGCGCGAGCTTCTCGGCCTTGGCCGCAAGGCGGGCCACCCGCTCGGCTTCAGTCGGGTCCGCGCCCGCCTTGGCGGCGGCCGCGACCTTCGGTGGCATGACCGGCTCGTCGGTCGCCGCGGCAATTTTCGGCTCCTTCACCGGCTTGGCGGGCTGATCCGCTGTCGCGGCTGCGAGCTTGGGCCGCCTGACCGATTTGACCGCCTTCGCGAGCTGGTCCGCCGCCGCCGCCGCCTTTGGCTGCTGGACCGTGTTCGCAAGCTCACCAGCCGTAACAGCCGCGACCTTCGGCTGCTTGCCCGGCTTCACCGCCTTCACAGGCTCATCAGCCGCGACCTTCGGCTGCTTACCCGGCTTCACCGCCTTCACAGGCTCATCCGCCCCGACAGCCGCGACCTTCGGCTGCTTACCCGGCTTCACCGCCTTCACAGGCTCATCCGCCCCGACAG
>Ga0136633_1002432_pt1 | contig 12846 bp, 11 predicted proteins | sample AntDrymeUQ832206_2_FD_105494 | JGI IMG/M metagenome (GOLD analysis project Ga0136633, IMG submission 105494) | Polar desert sand microbial communities from Dry Valleys, Antarctica - metaG UQ83 (22.06) | ecosystem: Environmental > Terrestrial > Soil > Desert | place: Antarctica: Dry Valley... | reverse complement strand
CTTCTTGACCTTGACCTTCTTGGTGGCCTTCGCGGTCGCGCCGCCGGCGCCCGTGGCGACGACGGTGACCGTGTAGGTCCCCTTCTTCTTGAGCTTGAGCACGGCCTTGTAGGCGGTCTTCGCGCCCTTGAGGGTCACGACCTTGCGGGCGGCGCGCTTCTTGCCCTTCGCGATGGTGATCGTCAGCTTCGACCCGGCGGGCGCGATGCCGGAGACGGTGACCCGCCGCTTCTTGCCGGCCTTGGCCTTCGCCGTCAGCTTGAACGAACCGGGAGCGGCGATCGGCGTGACGGGCAGGGTCGTCCCGTTCTGGGCGACGGCCGGGAGGAGCTTCGGAGGCAGGTCGAACGCCGCAGTGTTTGCGTCGATCACCGACGAGACGTCGAACGGCGCGGTCTCGACAAATGCCGAAAGCTTCGGCGTGACCTGACCTTCGCCGAAGGTCTCGCGCGATCGCGTCAGGAACGGCAGCCGGATCGCGGCCTTCTCGACGGTCACGGTGGCGTCGGTGTGGATGTGCCGCCAGAAGTTCGCGTCGCTGCTGGCCAGGCGGACGCCGATCCGGTTGCCGGCCTGGATCGGCCAGTCCTGCCCGTACATCTGGACGGCGACCTCGTTGGAGAGGTCGCGCAGCAGGTACAGGCCGCGGGAGATCATCGTCGCCTTGCCGTCGGGCGCGACATCGTAGAGGTGCACGGCGAGGTTCGAGCGCAGAGCCGTGGTATTGACCACGGCGTCGAGCACAGGCTCGCCCGAGACCCAGACGTCGTGGGCCAGCGGCGCGGAGAAGGTCCAGAGGCCGTCGTCGGCCGGCTGGTCTCCCGTCCCGGAGGTGCCGCCGTCATCGGGGTAGGAGCCCACCTTGAGATCGGTCGTCTTGACCGCCATGTCCTTGGGCGGGAAGGCTGTCTCGGCGCGGTAGCGACCGGTGATGTCCTGGGTCCAGACCTGCGGGTCGTTCTCGATGCCGGTCTGCTCGTCTTTCAGGAAGCGGTCGAAGAAGCGCATCATCTGCGCCGCGAAGTCGCTGCGGCCCATCTTGAACTCGCCGCTGCCGGCGTACTTGGGCTCCGGGCTGGTGCGCTCCCAGCCGCGCACGTGGTCGAACTGACCGAACCAGGCCCATTTGGGGCCGGCCATGTTGTTGAACAGATCGATCGCGCCGTCGGGCTTGGTGTTGTCTTCGAGGTAGCCCTGGGTGAGGAAGAGCGGGACCGTGGAGCCCTTGACCGCGGGAATCAGGTTGCGGGCGACGTAAAAGGCCGATTCCTCGGTGTCGTTGGTGTTCTGCTGGCCGACGTTCGGGCCGTAGCAGTAGGCCTGCGGGGAGCCGTTGATCAGGTACTCCGGCGAGTCGTTGACCGACCCCGGCGTGGCGTCGATGGCCTGGAACAGGCCACCGGTGGCCAGCGTCTGCGAGATGCGGATGCCGTTGGTCCAGAAGTAGCGGTAGCCCGAGTAGACGGGTTCCTGGGCGACGACCGCGGCGAGGCCCTTCGGCTTCTCGGCGATCGCCATCAGGCCCGTCCAGGCGTCGTAGGACTTGCCGATCATGCCGACCTTGCCGGTCGAGAACGGCTGCGAGGCGGCCCACTCGACGGCGGTCTTCGAGGCACCGCGCTCGACGGGTCCCCCCCAGTCGTTGCACCCGCTCGAGCCGCCGAACCCGGGCAGATCCACGATCACGTACGTGTAACCCTTCTCGATCACGCGGCCGACCTCGAGGAAGTCGTAGAAGCGGTCGCTCGGGCCCTTGGCCATCGGGTCGTAGGCCCCGGCCGGACCCGTGGAGCCGGTGTGGTTCGTGTAGGGGCTCACGGTGAGGATGACGGGCGTCTTCGCGTCGGGCGCAAGGCCCTTCGGGCGCAGGATGTCGGCGTGCAGCTTGGTCACTTCGCCACCGGCGGCCGCCGACGGGTTGCACACGTTGCACGGGATATAGGCCTCGGTGTGCTCGGTGCCCGGATAGGGCTCGGCGGCGAGGGCGCTCGGGGCGAGCGCGAGCGTGAACAGGCAGATCAAGAGGGGAAGCAGTCGGGGCATCTTGAACACGAACGCACGAGCGCCGGGAAACTCGCGGCGTCAAGGCGCCCATGTCAGCTGCCGATGGATTCCCGTGGTGCTCATGATCAGAATCGGACTCGGCTTGGCCCTGCTGGCCACGATCGCCCTCGCTCTGAAGGTCGGTCCGTCGTCGAGCGGCGGATCGGCCACCACCGACGGAGACGGCTTCAGCATCGTCGGGTCCGACGTCGGCGACGACGGGAAGCTCGAGAGCGTGGACGCGACGCTCGCCGCTCGCTGCGGGGACGGGACCTCGCTGGAGCTGCCCTGGCGCGTGAAGGCCTCCGAAGTCGGGGCGTCGGGATCCTTGAGGCAGCGGGGCACCGAGGACCTCGACGGCGGGACCGAGGCCCGGGTGGAGTACCGCATCGAGCTCGACGAGCAGCGGACGGGCGGCCGGATCGGCTTCTCGGCCTCCCTGGTCCGCTCGGACGGCTCGAAGGCCGTCTGCCGCACCGGGCCGGTGCCGTTCAACTCGATCAGGAAGTAAACGGAGTTCCGACCAGAGCCCATCCGGGCATCCGGGCGGGCTCTCGAGACCTAGGCCACGAGTTCGACGCCAACGATGTCATCCGCCGACGCGTTGCGCGGATCCTCGACCGCCAGCACGGCGTTCAGCGCGGCGATCGCGACTTCGAGCTCCTCTTCGTCGGGCTCGCGGGTCGTGAGCTTCTGCAGCATCAGGCCGGGGTACATGAGCTTGCGCACCCAGGGCTTCGAGCGGTTGCGGCCGGCCCACTTGATGACCTCGAAGGACAGGCCCGCGATCAGCGGCACGCCGATGATGCGGCTGGCAACGAGCCAGTACCAGGCCGGCAGCCCGAGCGGGGCGAAGACGAAGATGGCCACGATCATCACGATCAGCAGGAAGCTCGTGCCGCAGCGCGGGTGCAGGCGCGAGTAGAGCTGCGCGCGCGCCGGCGTGAGCTCGTCGTCGGCCTCGTAGCAGGAGATCACCTTGTGCTCGGCCCCGTGGTACTCGAAGACGCGCCGCAGGTCGCGGATGCGACTCAGCAAGAGGATGTAGCCGAGGAAGATGGCGGTGCGCAGCACGCCCTCGACGGCCCAGAACAGGAACGCGGAGTTCAGCTCGTCCTTGATCAGGCTCGTGAGGCCGACCGGGATCACGAAAAACAAGCCGATCGCGAGCAGCATCGACACGAAGACCGTGCCGACCCACATGCCGCCGGAGATGTCTTCTTCCTCCTCGGGCAACTGGGCGTTGGCCGAGATCGAGAGCGCCTTGAAGCCGATGTTCAGCGACTCGGCGAGCGCCACGACGCCGCGGATGATCGGCCAGCGGAAGGCCTTGCGGCGCTTGGTCCAGGAGACCAGGGGGAAGGTCTGGATCTCGATCTCGCCGTGGGCGCCCTTCTCGGCGTCCACTTCTCCGTCGATGATCTCCTCCGGCAGCGGCTTGCGCACGGCGACCGCCCAGGTCGACACGCCGCGCATCATCACGCCTTCCATGACCGCCTGCCCCCCCACGGGAGCATCGCGTTGCGCCATCAGCGCGCCGTCGGGCAAGCGGGTCTCTTCGGCCATTCGGACTGTGTTCGGCCGCGGGCGCGGTCGGCGTTAGCCGCGGGTGCGGCTCTTGGCCGCTCGGCGCTGGAAGCGCTCCACGCGGCCACCCGTGTCCATGAGCTTCTGCTTGCCCGTGTAGAACGGGTGGCAGTTCGAGCAGATCTCGACGTGGATCTCCTTCTGCGTCGAGCGCGTGTCGAACTCATTGCCGCAGGTGCAACGGACGTGCGCCTCGAGGTATTCGGGATGGATCTCGGTCTTCATAGGACGCGGCATTCTAGCCTGCCCACGCGGCTGTCAGGTGGCCGGGCAGGGCGCCCGCAGGACGTTGTCCTCGTCGCGCTCGTCGACTTCGTTGCGCGGATCGGCCGTGAACTCGATCTCGGACCCCGCACGACAGGCGGGCGCCTCGATCGAGACGGTGTCGGTCGCGCCGGGCGCCAGGCCGTCGAGATTGGCCGTCGGCTGAAGCACGCCGTTGATCGAGAGTCCCAGTCCGAAGGCTCCGGCCGCGTCGAGGCCGGCGTTGCGCACGGTGACCTCGTAGATCCGCGTGAGGCCGACGCTCGGCTGCATCACGACCGACAGGGCCACGAGGTCGGGCCGGTAGTCGGGCACGGTGCAGCCCGGCGTATAGCGATGCGAGCGCCCGATGACGGCCGAACGCGCGCCGCGTCGGCGAAAGTCCATCTTGACGCGGTAGGAACCCGGGCCGACGAGGTCCTCGAGGCGCTTGGTGTAGACGTAGCGCTTGACGCCGGCCGATGAGACGTTCCAATTACCGAAGCCCGGGGCCTTGACCTTGCGCCATTTCTTCTCGCCGGGCGAGCGGGTCTGGAGCGTGAACCGGACCTCCATGCGGACCGTGCCACGCGTGCGTCGGATGTCACCCTCGAAAACGACGTAGCGCTCGGCGGGCGAGCAGTCGACGAGACGGGCGGCCTCGGTCACCGGCGCGGCCGCCGAGGCGGGTGCCGCGCAGAGCGAGAGGGCGGAGACGGCGAGGATGAGCAGACTGCGGGACACGCGTCTCACCTAACGCCGAATCCCGGTCGGAGTTGCTGCGAAAGACCCTAGGTAACGGTGTACAGGGGCCCGTCGCCGCCTTCGGGCGGGGTGAGGCGGCCGCCCTTGGCCGTGATGGCGCCGCACTGCACGCAGTTCGTGTAGTTGACGATCACGTCGACGTGCCCCTCCTTCGGGGCGTCGTCGGGGATCTCGTAGACGCCGGCCGGGCACATCCACTTCCACGTCTCGGCGATCTCGCGGGGCACGCGCTTCTGGATCCGGATGTGGTTCGGCGCGTCGTCGCGCGTCGAGTTGCCGGTGATGAAGACGCTCGAGAGCTTGTCGAACGTGTACTTGCCGTCGGGCTTGGGATAGCTCTCGGAGGTCTTGCCGATGAACATCTCGCGCGCGTCGTTGCGGTGCCAGGAGAGCTTGCCGAACGGGATCTTGCCCTTGGAGGCGATCGCCAGATTGACGATCGGGCCGCCCTGGATGAAGCCCTTCTGGAACGGCTGGCGGGCGTTGCGGACCTGGTAGAGCTCCTTGCCGACCGAGGAGGCCTCGATCGCGTCTTCGTAGGGCGTGAAGTCGGTCGTGCGCGCCTTCAGCCCGGCGTAGATCGCGTCGGCGGCGAGGATGCCGGAACGGATGCAGTGGTGGACGCCCTTGAGCGCGACCGTGTCGACCATGCCGGCCGAGTCGCCCACGAGCACGGCACCGGGCATCGAGACCTTCGGCATCGACCAGTAGCCGCCGCCGGGCAGCGCCTTCGCGCCCCAGGCGACGCGCTCGCCGCCTTCGAGGATCTTCTTGACGAGCGGGTGCAGCTTGAACAGCTGCAGCAGGTCGTGGGGCGAGGTCGTCGCGTCGGCGTACTCGAGGTCGAGCACGAAGCCGATCGAGACGAGGTCGTCACCGGACTTCTCGTCCTTCATCGGATAGATCCAGGTGCCGCCGATCTGCCCGTACTTCGAGGAGAGCTTCAGCGGCCACGGGCCGATCGTGTGGATCAGCCGGTCCAGCGGCTTCGGGACCTTCCAGACCTCCTTGACGCCGAGCTCCCAGACCTGGGGCTCGCGGCCGTCGGCGAGGCCGAACTCCTTGATCGCGGCACCGGTCAGGTGACCCCAGCAGCCCTCCGCGAGGACCGTGGCCTGCGCGGTGACGTCCGAGCCGGGCTCGAAGTTGCCGAGCTCCTGGCCTTCCTTACCGCGCCCCTTGTCACCCGTGCGGACGCCGCGGACGACGCCGTCCTCCACGAGCAGGCGCGTCGCGGAGGTCTCGGTCAGCACGTAGGCGCCGAGCTCCTCGGCCCGGGCCTGCTGGTAGCGCGCCAGCGCCGCCACGGAGACGACCTCGTTGCCGTGGTTCTTGAACGGCGGCGGCGTCGGGATGCGCAGCGACCGCTTCGACGACGGCAGCAGGTACACGGCTTCCTTGCCGACCTCGCCGTAGGCGAAGCCCTGCTTGCGCCAGTCCTCGCGCGTCAACTCGGGGAAGAGGTCCTCCAGCGGGCCTGGCCGCATCACGGCGCCCGAGAGCGCGTGGCCACCGCAGGACTTCGCCTTCTCGATGATCGCGACCGGCACCTCGCCCAAGCGCTCCATCGTCTCCGGGTCGGACTCGAGCAGCGCCATCAGGCGGTTGGCGGTGGCGAGGCCGGCGGTGCCACCGCCGACGATCGCCACGCCCACCTCGATCTGCTCCTCGGCGTCGTCGAGCTCACGCTTGATGAACTCGTCCCGCGGGTCCACCGGGGGCGGGAAGTCCAGCGGTGCGTGCTTGGCGTGTCCGTTGCTCGACGACATCCGATCAACCTGCCTTCTTGGCCTTCACGGCCTCGGTCAGCTTGGGGACGATCTTGTTCAGGTCGCCCACGATGCCCAGGTCCGAGAACTCGAAGATCGGGGCGTTCGCGTCCTTGTTGATCGCCACGATGTTCTCGGAGGCCTGCATGCCGACCTTGTGCTGGATCGCGCCGGAGATGCCGGCGGCCAGGTAGAGCTTCGGCGCGACGGTCTTGCCCGTCTGGCCGATCTGCGCGGCGTACGGGTACCAGCCCGCGTCCACGACCGCGCGGGTCGCGGCGACGGCGCCGTTGCCGAACGCCCCGGCGAGCTCTTCGAGCATGTCGAAGCCCTCGGCCTTGGCCAATCCGCGGCCGCCGGCGATCAGGACCGCGGCGTCCTCGATGTTGACGTCGGCGCCACGCTGCTCGCCGCGCGTGACCATCTTGGCCTGCGTCGAGAAGTCCTCGTAGGCGACGTCGAGGTCTTCCACGGTCGCCGTGCCGCCCTTGCCGGGCGCGAGCTCGAACGCGTTCAGGCGCCCGATGACGATGCCGAGGTCCCCCTCGTAGCGGACCTGAGAGATCTGCGAGTCGCCGAGGATCGCGCGCTCGGAGATCAGCTCGCCGCCCTCGGTCTTGACGTTGACGACTTCCATGACCACACCCGCGTTGCGGCGCGCGGCCAGACCGGCGCCGACCTCGAAGCCGAGCAGGCCGCCGCCGAGCAGGACCCACTTGTGGCCGCCGGCGTCGATCGCGGCGCTCATCGCGTCCACGACCGGCTGCGCGAGGCCCTCCGGGCCCTTGGCGCGGTAGACGGTGCGGGCGCCGTAGTCGCCCAACTGGCCGCAGAAGTCGTCGGAGAGGTCGTCCCCGCCGATCACGATCGCGTCGCAGGCGCCGCCGATATCGGCCGCCAGCTTGGCGCCCTCGGAGACCGCGCCCAGGGAATTCTTGTTGAAGGCGCCCTCGTAGTGGAGGACGTAGACCAGGATGTCCGACATCTAAATGAGCTTCCTCTCGTCGAGCCAGGCGATGATCTTCTCGACCGTCTCGTTGGTGTCCTCGTCTTCGATGATCTGGCCCGCCTGCTTGGAGGGCGGCGCGACCGACGCGAACCAGCGGGCGCGCGAGCCGGCCTCGCCGACGCGGTCGGCCTCGATGCCGAGGTCGGCGATCGTGACCTTGTCGACGGGCTTCTTCTTGGCGCCCATGATCGCCTTCAGCGACGGGTAGCGCGGCTCGTTGATGGCGTCGCCAACCGAGATGACGGCCGGGAGGCCGACTTCGACGGTGTCGTAGCCGTACTCGGCCTGGCGCTCGCAGGTCAGCGACGACTCCTTGACGTCCATCTTGATGACCTGCGTGAGCGACGGCATGCGCAGGTGGTCGGCCACGACGGCGCCGATCGTGTAGCACTCGCCGTCGTCGGACTGCTGGCCCAGCAGGACCAGGTCGGGCGCCTCGCGCTCGAGCGCCTTGGCCAGGGCGTAGCCCGTGGCGACCACGTCGGAGCCGGCGACCGCCGGGTCGCTCAAGTGGATCGCGCGGTCGACGCCGAGCGAGATGGCCTTGCGGATGGCGCGATCAGCGGAGTCGGGACCCATCGAGACGGCCACGACCTCCTGCACGTCGTGCGTGCCGGCTTCCTTGATGCGCACCGCTTCCTCGATGGCGCGCGTGTCGTAGTCGTTCAGGCGCTTCTCACCGCCGCGCTCCATGCGTCCCTGTGAGTCGAGACGCTTCTGGACGGCGGCGTCCGGTACCTCTTTGACCAGGACGCAGATCTTCACGGGGTTTCAGGCCTCCTGTGGCGGAACGGGTGTTCGCAGTTTATCCGGTTGACTGACGGGTCAATCGAAGCTAGGCCACGGGCCGCTCGGCCACGGCCCCGCGCAGGAAGTCGATGATCGCCTGCGTCGGCGCGCCGGGCGTGAAGACCTCCGCGACGCCGAGCTCCTTGAGCTCCGGGATGTCCTGCGCCGGGATCGTCCCCCCGACGACGACGAGGATCTCCCCGGCGTCCTGCGCGCGCAGCAACTCCACGATCTTCGGGACGAGCGTCATGTGGGCGCCGGAGAGGATCGAGAGCCCGACCGCGTCCGCGTCCTCCTGGAGCGCGGTCTCGACGATCTGCTCGGGCGTCTGGTGGAGGCCGGTGTAGATGACCTCCATGCCCGCGTCGCGCAGCGCGCGCGCGATGATCTTCGCGCCACGATCGTGGCCGTCGAGGCCTGGCTTGGCCACGACGACGCGCAATTTCCGATTGGCCGTGGTCATCAGCGCCTGATCCTGCCACACTCGTCGGGCCTTGGGTCTGCTCGGATGCTCACTCGTGGCCGTGCTGCTGGCGGGATCGGGGGCCGCGGCGCAGAACCTGGAGACCACCATCCAGGACGACGCGCTGATGCTCCACCGGTCCGAGCCGTCGGTCCGGGCCACCGCTCGCCAGATGGCGCAGCTCGGTTTCGACCGGGTCCGGATCACGGCGTCCTGGAACACGCTCGCGCCCTCCCCGCGCGCCAGGAAACGCCCGCGCGGCGGCTTCGACCCGACCGATTCGAAGACCTATCCCGAGCTGTCGCTGGACAAACTCGACCGCGCCGTGCGCGCGACAACCGACGCCGGTATGGCTCCCATGATCGACCTCGCCTTCTGGGCGCCGCGCTGGGCCGTCGCCAAGCGCGGCAAGCAGCGCGACCGCCAGCGCTACATCCCGAAGGCGGTCGAGTTCGCGCGCTTCTCCGGTGCGCTGGCCAAGCGCTACAACGGCTCCTTCCCGGACCCGCGGCGCAAGGGCCGCAAGCTCCCGGCGGTGCAGATCTGGACGACCTGGAACGAGCCCAACCACTCGTCGTTCCTGTCCCCGCAATGGAAGCGAGATGGCAAGGGCGGCTGGCGCGCCTACTCGCCGCACGTCTACCGAGCGATGCACGAGGCCGCCTACGACGCGATCAAGGCGGCGTCGCCGCATAACACCGTGCTGGTCGGAGGCACCACGTCGATCGGGTCCGACACGCCCGGGAAGGGCCACGTCCCCCCGCTGGAGTTCCTGCGCACGATGGCCTGCGCGGACGCACTGATGCAGCCCCTCGCCGTACCGGAGTGCCAGGGCGCCGGCAAGATCCGGGCCGACGGATACGCCCATCACCCCTACTCGCTCGACGTCACCCCCGGCACGAGCGACCCCATCCTCGACAACGCGCCGATCGCCGACATCGGGCGTCTCGCGGACACGATCGACCGGCTGCTGGCCGCCGGGCGCATCAACGGCGACTGGCCGCTGTACCTGACCGAATACGGCTACGAGACCGCGCCGCCCGACCCGGGCGCGCGCTACTCCCCCGAGCAGCAGGTCCGCCACCTGGCCTGGGCCAACTGGCTGGCCTACAAGCGCGGAGACGTGCGCATGCACGCGCAGTTCCTGCTGCGCGACATCGACGGGGCGGAGTCCGGCTTCCCGGTGTCCTCCCCGCGGCACTGGCGCGACTGGCAGACCGGACTGCTCTACCACGACGGCCGGCCCAAGCCCGCCGCCCAGGGCTTCAAGATCCCCCTGCACCTGCAGTTCGCCAAGGGGCCGAACTCCGAGCCCGCGCTGCTGATCTGGGGCGGAGTGCGCCCGGGCGACGGCCGCAGGACCGTGCGCCTCGAGCGCCGCGACGGGACCGCCGGCTGGCGCACGATCCTGACCAGCGACCGCTCCTGCAACCAGCAGAACGGCGAGTTCCTGACCGCCGAGGACGGCTTCTTCTCCGCCCTGGCCGCATGGGAGGGCCCGGGCGTCTACCGCCTCGGGTACCTCAAGGGCGACAGCAGATGGGAGTACGGCCCGGACGTCTCCGTGGACGCCGAGCAGCCGGCGGTCAGCGGCGGATGACGACGGGTGTTCCCAGCGGGAGCACCTTCGCCAGCGCCGTGATCGTGTCGTTGCCCACGCGGATGCAGCCCTTCGAGACGTTCGTGCCGAGCGTGGCCGGATCGTTGGTCCCGTGGATGCCGATCTGCCCGTTGCCCCCGCGGAAGCTCGTGATCACCGGCGAGTGGGCCGACAGGCCGAAGGCGTAGGGCCCGTAGAGGTCCTTCGGGGTGCGGTTCTTGACCAGGTCGGTGACGAAGTAACGGCCCAGCGGGGTGGGTGAGAGCGACTCGCCGACACCGATCTTCTTGCGCGCGAGCAGCTTCGGCCCGCGCCAGACCGACAGGCGGTGGCGCTTGAGCTCGATGCGGATCCGGTACGGGTTCGCGCGCACCTTCACGTCGTCGAGCTTGACCCAGGCGAGGGACAGGTTCGGGCGCTCGGGCAGATACACGCGCGCCCAGTCGCCCTTGCGCCGCTGGACCAGCGTGACGATCTGCAGGCGCTTGCCTTCGAAGCGGCGCTCGCGCAGCGTCCCGAGGCGCTTGCCTCCCGGCTTGCGGTAGATGGCGAGCTTGCGGCCGCGGGCGAGCGCGACGAAGTTGGTTCCCTTCTCGCGCGGGGCGCGGACGGCGTCGGGGTCGAACTCGACGTTCCCGGGCGGGGCGGTGCCGCGGGCGGTCGAGGAGATCAGCGTCGCGCGGGCGTCGCCGTCGCCGGTGCGATCGAAGATCAGCGCGCTGAGGATCCAGCCGACCGGGATGAACGCGACGGTCAGCGCGAGGCCGCCGACCTGGCGGCGCGACCAGCGGTAGGCGCGCACGCGGGCCGGGACGCGGCGCAGGCGCGCGCCAATGACCTTCTTGGCGGGCGGCCGTTGGCGGACCGCGCGATCGGGCCGGTGGATGACGACCGGCGCCGGGAGTGCCGCCGGCAGCGCGGGACGCAGAGTGTCGACGCGTTCAGGCGTGGCCGGTGCAACTCGACGCTCGGCGGTCGGCGGGTGCGGGACCGCGGACCGCGCCGCGGCGCGCCAGCGGCGCGCGGTGGACTCCGAACAGCCGAGGAGGGCGGCCGCCTCTCGCAGCGACCGCCCGTCCTCCTCGATCAGGCGGACCAGCTCGCGCCGGTCCGCCTGACTGAACTGCCTGGCCATCGACCTGCTAGCCGGCGACGTTCGGCGAGCCGCTGACGCCCGACGCGGCGTCGGCGCCCTGCTCACGCACGATGAAGCCGGTCCCGGCGACCGCGCCGAGGATCTGCTGCATCGTCTGCGAGGGCTGGAACGTGTCCGGCGCCGGCGACGGAGAGCCGGAGCCCTTCGAGATGACGCTGGCGATCCAGGCGGCGTGCCGGGCCTCCACGGGGAGGATCGACGCGGCGGCCTTGAGGACCGCGTTCGCCTTGATGTTGGTCGCCTGGCCCTGGTAGGCGGCCACGCCCGCGTCCTCGAGCACCATTGCGGTGGCCGCGAACGTGTCCTCGGCGCCGGTCGTGCCCTTGAAGTCGAACGACGGCTTCTTGACCGCCTTCGACCCGAGCGTCTGCTTGAGCGCGTCCACGTGGGCGTTCTCGTGCTCGGAGATGACCTCGGCGAGCCGCTGCAGCTGGCCCGAGAGCGCGCCGTCGTCGAGCGCCTTCTTGTAGAAGGCCGCCTCGAGGTACTCGAGCGTCAGCGCGTAGTTGAGGATGTCGATGTCGCCCTTCGAAAGCCCGTCCTGGGCGATCGAGAATGCGGCGGGCAGGCCACCGACGATCAGGCCGCCGCCGACGAAGGCGCTGCGGCGGATGAGCTGCTGGCGGGTGATGCCGGCCTTGGCGGCGGTCTCTTGAAGAGCGCCGTCGCGGTCGAGTTCACCGAGCGTGGGAAATGTGTTCATGTCGGAGCGCTCCATGTCAGGACTTGATGAAGCCGGTGCCTTCGACGGCCGCGAGGATGTCTTCCATCGAGGAAGCCTTTTCGAACGCGTCCGGCGCGGGGATGATGCCCTTGCCACCGCCGCGGATGTCGCGCACCCAGCCGGCGTGGCGAGCTTCGACGGACAGGATCGAGGCAGCAGCCATCAGCACCGCGGGAGTCTTGATCTTGTCGGCCTGGCCCTGGTAGGCCGTGACGCCCGTGTCTTCGAGGACCTGGGCCGTGGCGAGGAACTTCTCCTTGCCGGTCGTGTCCTTGAAGTCGAACGACGGGGACTTGACGGCCTTGGAGCCCAGCGTCTGCTGGAGCGCCTGGACGTGCGCGGCCTCGTGCGCGGCCACCACCTGGGCGAAGATCAGCGACTCGCCCTCGAGCTCGCCCTTGGACAGCGCCTCCTGGTAGAAGGCCGCCTCCAGGAACTCGAGCGTGAGCGCAAAGTTGAGGATCTTCACGTCGCCCTTGGGCAGTCCGCCCTGGGCCATCGCGCGGCTGATCGGGATGCCGCCGAGCAGCAGCCCGGCGCCGGCGAGCAGGCCGCCGCGTTTGAGGAAGGTCGCGCGGGTCGCGTCGGGATCACGCTCGCGCGTGGCCTCCTCGGCTTCCGCGGACATCTCCCGCAGGGCCCCGTCGCGATCGAGTTCCTCGATCGTCAGCGGGCTGTCGTCAATCGGCATGTCGCCT
>Ga0136633_1002431_pt1 | contig 12848 bp, 9 predicted proteins | sample AntDrymeUQ832206_2_FD_105494 | JGI IMG/M metagenome (GOLD analysis project Ga0136633, IMG submission 105494) | Polar desert sand microbial communities from Dry Valleys, Antarctica - metaG UQ83 (22.06) | ecosystem: Environmental > Terrestrial > Soil > Desert | place: Antarctica: Dry Valley... | reverse complement strand
TGTTCCAGAACCCACCGGACCTGATGTACAGCCTGATCAAGGGCATGACGATGGCCACGGCGATCGTGCTGGTGGGTTGTTATTACGGCTACAACGCGAGCGGCGGCCCGGTCGGCGTCGGTACCGCGACGGCCAAGTCCATGGTCCTCAACATCGTGCTCGTGCATCTGCTCGGCATGCTCGGCACACAGCTGTTCTGGGGCGCGAACCCCCGAGCACCAATCGGAGGTTGACGATGCCCCTGTTCGGCAAGGGAAAGAAGGACAGCAGCGACGGCGGCGAGCGGTTCGAGACCGTGCTCGGACGCAAGGTGGAGCCCGAGCAGCAGCAGCCGCAGGCGCCCGCCGAGCAGTCGCAGGAGCAGTCCTCGTGGCTCGAGGAGTCCCAGTCCGAGCAGCAGCCGGCCGAGCACCAGCCGCAGGCCGATCAGCCGCAGGCCGAGCAGTCCTACGAGCAGATGCTCCAGGACGCCCAGCCCGATCCGCAGGCCCAGGCCCAGGCCCAGGCCAATCCGGAGGCCGGCGAGGTTCGCGTGTTACAGGAGAACGATCTTCCCGGCGGCCCGCCGGACATGGCCAACTACGACGCCAGCGCGGATCCGTTCAACTCGAACAAGATCCCGGGCGCCCAGGCCCGCGAGGAGTACGCCCGCTCGCTCGTCCCGCCCGGCGGCAACCCGACCGACGAGTACCGCTGGCACACGGGGAACATCCGACCGACCGGTGTGCCTGACGCCGTCGAGTTCGTCGAGGTCCACAAGGCCTTCGGCAAGAACAAGATCCTCCGCGGCCTGAACATGGGCATCCCGGAGGGCAAGATCTCGATGATTCTCGGCCCGTCGGGCACCGGCAAGTCGGTGTGCATCAAGCACATGGTCGGCCTGCTCTACCCCGACGACGGCGACATCCTGGTCCACGGCGAGTCGGTCCCGAACATGGTCGACGACGAGCTCTTCGAGATGCGCAAGAAGTTCGGCGTGCTCTTCCAGGACGGTGCGCTCTTCGGCTCCATGAACCTGCTCGACAACGTCGCCTTCCCGCTGCGCCAGCACACGGACAAGTCCGAGGAAGAGATCATGGACATCGTGATGCGGCGCCTGCGCGAGGTCGGTCTCGAGTCGGCCATCGACAAGTACCCGAACGAGCTCTCGGGCGGCATGCGCAAGCGCGCCGGCTTCGCCCGCGCGCTCGTGCTGGACCCGGACATCGTGCTGTTCGACGAGCCCGACTCCGGCCTGGACCCGGTCCGCACCGCGCTGCTGTGCGAGCTCATCCAGGAGGTCCACGAGGAAAACGGCGGCGCCTACGTCGTCATCACCCACGACATCATGTCCGCCAAGCGCGTGGCCGAGCACATCTCGGTGCTGTGGAAGGGCCGGATCGTCGAATCCGGGCCGGCCGAGGAGCTCTTCAACTCGGACAACATGTTCGTGCGCCAGTTCCTGTCGGGGGCCTCGCGCGGCCCGCTCGGCATGGAGTAGGGCCGCCGCCGGTCAGACGCGGACCACGTCGACCGGCAGATCGTCGAAGTCGCCGTCCTGCGTGTAGACGGCGACGCCCAGCGCTCGCGCCGTCGCCGCAATCCAGGCATCCTGAACCTTGGGCCGCACCCCGGCGCGACGGGCGATCGCGACCAGCTCCGCGAATGCGGATGCGACGTCGTCATCGACCGGCAGCGCGACGTACGTGGACCGCGCCGCCTGCAGTGTCCTCAGCCGACGGCCTCGCACCTCTTCCGAGGCGGCCAGATGAACGCCGAGCTCGAGCTCTGCGAGGGTGATGACGGAGATCGCCGCCTCATCCGGCAGCCTCTCGCTCGCCAGCGGGCGCCCCTGCTCGCCGGCGATGAACACCGACGTGTCGAGCAGGCCTCTCACAGGTCGTCGACGGTGTCCGGCAGCGCGGCATCGAGCTCGTCGCGCAGCGCGGGATCGGCTTGTACCAGCGCGTCGACCACGCGCTCGCGCGGCACCCAGACATCGCGCGTCGGCAGCGGAGCCAGCTCGGCCACCGGCCGGCGGTCGACGGTCACGCGCAGACGCTCGCCAGCTTCGACGCGGCGAAGCACCGCAGCGGTGTGGTTGCGCAACTCGCGGACCGAGACGTCTCCGGACATCGAGGCCCGACTGTAGCATATCGGCTACGCCCCCTCAGCGCACCAATGCGCGGCAGATATCTGGCGCGCGTGAGGCGTCGAACGTCAAGCCCGACCGGGGATCGGGGCCGTGTCGCACGACGCGCCACCGGTGATGCGTCACTCGACACAGACGGTGGGGCTCGATGTGGTTGACGCACCACGCCTCACCGTGCCCCCTGAACGCCGCGTCGAAGACAACCGGCGCAGCCCCGCCGCCGGTCTGCTAGCGCCACAATGCCTCGTACATCATGAAGGCGTAAGTTGCGGGCGAATGGTCTCGCGCATCGCTGCGGTGGGGGCGCTGGTTCTGGCGGTCGTCCTGATCGCCGCCCTGCTGCTGCAGGGGGATCCGACGCACCGCTACTACATGGAGTTCGAGACCGCCGGACAGCTCGTCAAGGACGACGACGTGCAGGTCGGCGGTCGTCGCGTCGGGTCGATCAAGGCCATCGATCTGACATCGGCGAATCTCGCGCGCATCGAGGTCGAGGTCACCGAGCCGTTCGCGCCGCTGCACGAGGGCACCACCGGGGTCATCCGCGCGACGTCACTGTCCGGGGTGGCCAACCGCTACATCGCGTTGACGCCCGGCCCCAACTCCTCCGCGAAGCTCGCCGAGGACGCGGTCCTGCGGACCGACAAGACGACGACGATCGTCGACCTCGACCAGCTCTTCAACACGCTCGACACCGACGCGCGCAAGGACCTGCAGAACGTCGTCCAGGGCTTCGCCACTCAGATCGAGGGGCGCTCGGACGAGGCCGGTGAGGCCGCGGAGTACTTCAACCCCGCGCTGTCGCAGACCGCCCGCCTGTTTCGTGAACTGACCGAGGACGAGGGGGCGCTGTCGCGCTTCATCGTCAACTCCGCGCGCACGGTCACCGCGCTGGCCGAGCGCCGCGACGACCTCGCCGATCTGGTCGGCAACACGAACACGACCGCCGCCGCGATCGCGAGCGAGGAGCAGGCGCTGGGCCGCACCCTCGAGCTGCTGCCGACGACCCTGCGGCGAGCCAACTCCACCTTCGTGAACCTGCGCGCGACCCTCGACGACCTCGACGTGCTGGTTTCCGCATCCAAGCCCGCGACGAAGGACCTGGCGCCGTTCCTGCGCAAGCTGCGCCCGCTCGTCGCCGCGGCCAAGCCGACCGTCCGCGACCTGCGCCGGCTCGTCAGCCGCGTCGGTCCCGACAACGACCTCGTCGACGCCACGAGGGACTTCCCGCGGCTGCAGCCGGTGGCCTCGCGCGCCAGCGACGCCGGTGTCGCGGCGCTGAAGCGCTCCCAGCCCGTGCTGGAGTTCATCCGGCCCTACACGCCGGAGCTCGCCGGCTGGCTGCGCGACTTCGGCCAGGGCGCGGCCTACTACGACGCCAACGGCCACTACGCGCGCATCCAGCCGTTGTTCAACGCGTTCCAGTTCTCCGACAATCCCGCCGGCGGCGCGCTCACGCCGATCCCGCCCGAGCAACGCCTCGACTACCTCGAGACGGGCAAGTTCAAGCGCTGCCCGGGCGGCGCCACCGCACCGCTCGACGACAACTCGAACCCGTTCCTCGACAACGGCTCGCTCGGCGCCGAGGACTGCGATCCCAGCACAGGACCCCCCGGCCCGTGAAGCGCGTCCTGGCCATCTCCTTCGTTCTCGTCGTGAGCGCCGCGGCCTTCCTCTCGGCGGGCGCGGGCGACTCGGGCGAGCGCTACCTCGTGCGGGCCATCTTCGACAACGCGAGTTTCGTCGTCTCTGGCGAGGACGTGAAGGTCGCGGGCGTGCGCGTCGGCAAGATCGACTCGCTCGACATCACTTCTGACAACAAGGGCGTCGTCGTCCTGAACATCACCGATCCGGCGTTCCACGACTTCCGCCGGGACGCCGAATGCCGGATCCGCCCGCAGTCGCTGATCGGCGAGGAGTTCGTCGAGTGCACGCCCACGCGGCCGCGCTCGCCCGGCGAGCAGCCGCCGGCCGAGCTCGGCGTCATCGAGGAAGGCGAGGATGGCGCCGGCCAGCGGCTCCTTCCCGTCGAGAACACGGGCGCGAGCGTGGATTTGGACCTGATCAACGAGGTTTTCCGCCGCCCCTACGCCGAGCGGCTGACGATCATCGTCAATGAGCTCGGCACGGGACTGGCCGGCCGCGGCGAGGACCTCAACGAGGTCATCCGCCGCGCCAACCCGGCTCTGCGCGAGACCGGCAAGGTCCTGCGCCTGCTGGCTCGCCAGAACAAGACGCTGCGCCGGCTCGCCGTCGACTCGGACACCGTGATGGCTCCGCTGGCCCGTGAGCGCCGGCGGGTCTCCTCCTTCGTGGAGAACGCGAGCGAGGTCGCCGGAGCCACCGCGGAGCGCCGTGAGGACCTGCAGGCGAACTTCCGCAAGCTCCCGGGCTTCCTGCGCGAGCTGCGCCCGACGATGGTGCAACTCGGATCCTTCGCCGACCAGACGACGCCGGTGGCGCGCGACCTGCGCGTGGCGGCTCCGTCGCTGAACACGTTCCTGCGCGAGCTCGGCCCGTTCAGTCAGGCCGCGGTGCCGGCGCTGGACGCCCTCGGTGACGTCGCGGAACCGGGCATCCCGGCGATCGAGGCCAGCCGGCCGATCGTCCGCGATCTCGGCAACCTGGCCCGGCAACTGCGCCCGGTCGGGCAGACGGCCGCCGCGATCCTGACCTCCTTCCGCAAGCAGAACGGCCCGCTGCGGCTGATGGACTACATCTACTTCCAGGCGCAGGCGATCAACGGGTTCGACTCGCTCGGCCACTTCCTGCGCATCAACCTGCTGGTCAACACCTGCTCGGCCTACGCGACCACCGTGGTGCCGGGCTGCGAATCGACGTTCCGGCCGGCCGCCGGGAGTGCGTCGGCGGCCAGCGCGCGCGCCGCCTCCACCGGCCCGCAGGACGAGGTGCTGCGGCGCACGCGCGAAGTGCTCGCCGGCGCCGATCCGCGTGAGGTCCTGAAGCGCGACGGCGTTCCGGCAGCCGACGTCGAACGCGAGTCGCGCCGGATCATCGAGCGCCTGCGCAAGGACGGCGAGCGCGGCGCGGCCGCCACGAAGCCGCGTGTCCCGGCCACTCCCGGCCCGGGCTCCGCCCCGGCCACGGAGCCCTCGGCCACGCCGGCCGCTCCCAGCCTGTTGCTGGACTTCCTGCTCGGGGGTGAGGACCGGTGAGACGGCACGGCGTCGCCGGCAACCCCGTCCTGATCGGCGCCGCCACGGTGCTGGTCGTGATCGTCGCGGTCTTCTTGGCCTACAACGCCAACCGGGGCCTGCCGTTCGTCCCCACCTACTCGATCGCCCTCGAAGCCGACAGCGCGGCCAATCTCGTGCGCGGCAACGACGTGCGGATCGGTGGCGCGCGCGTCGGCGCGATCGACGGGATCACCGTCCGCCGCGGCAAGGACGGCCGCAACGTGGCGATCCTCGCGCTCAAGCTCGCCCGCTCGGTGGCCCCGCTGCCGAAGGACTCGACCTACATCGTGCGGCCGAAGTCGGTGCTGGGCCTCAAATACGTCCAGATCGTCAAGGGCAGCTCGAGCGAGGGCTTCACCGACGGGGACACCGTCCCGCTCGCCGCCGGGACTCCGGACCAGGTGGAATTCGACGAGGTCGCCGACGTCTTCGACGAGCCGACGCGCCGGGCCCAGCAGGTCAACCTCGAGGAGTTCGGCACGGCGCTGGCCGGCCGCGGCTCGTCGATCAACCAGGCGATCGGCGCGTTCCGCCCGCTGCTGCGCGACATCCTGCCCGTCGTCCGCAACCTGGCCGCCCCGGACACGCGCCTGGAGCGCCTGATCCGCGAGCTGGGCGACGCCGCCGCGATCGTCGCACCGGTGGCCGAGACCCAGGCCGACCTGTTCGTCAACCTCGACAAGACCTTCGCCGCGCTGCGCGAGGTCGCGCGCCCGCACATCCAGGACACGATCTCCGAAGGCCCTGAGACGCTCGACGTGGCCGTGCGTGAGTTCCCCGTCCAGCGGCGCTTCCTGGCCAACCTCGAAGGCCTGATGGGCGAGCTGCGTCCCGGCGTCAAGTCGTTGCGCGCCGCTGCGCCGGACCTCTCCGCTGCACTGCGCACCGGCACCCCGACGCTGAGGCGCTCGATCGGGCTCTCGAAGCGCACGACGTCGCTGCTGGTCTCGCTGCAGGAGTTCGCCGAGGACCCGCTGGTCCCCCGCGGCGTCAAGAAGATCACCGAAGCCGTCACGGTCCTGCGCCCGACGCTGGAGTTCCTCGAGCCGACCCAGACCCAGTGCAACTACCTCGGCCTGTGGTTCCGCAACGTCGCCTCGCATCTGTCCGAAGGCGACGCGTTCGGCACCTGGCAGCGGTTCATCATCATCTCCGCGCCGTCGGGTCCCAACAACGAGGGCGGCCCGTCGTCGGCGCCGGCCAACGGGCCCAACCCCGACAACCACCTGCACAACAACCCGTATCCGAACACGGGCGCCCCCGGTCAGCCGAAGGAATGCGAAGCCGGCAACGAGCCCTACGCGGTCGGCCAGACGGTCATCGGCAACACGCCCGGAACGCAGTCCAACACGACCGAGGGCACGCAGTGAGGCGCTCGCGCAAGACGGGTATGAGCCCGGCCCTCGCCGGCGCGCTCGCGCTGATCGTGATCTGCACCGGCGTGTTCCTGGGGTTCTCGAAGGACGTGCCGATCATCGGCAAGCGCTTCGAGCTGCGGGCGGTCTTCGAGTCGGCGAACTCGATCCGCAAGGGCTCTCCCGTGCGCATCGCCGGCGTCAACATCGGCAAGGTCAAGGCCGTCGCCTCGAAGGAGGGCACGTCGATGGCCGTCGTCACGCTCGAGATCACCGACCAGGGGCTGCCGATCCACCGCGATGCGACGGCGAAGATCCGGCCGCGCATCTTCCTCGAAGGCAACTTCTTCGTCGACCTCAAGCCGGGGTCCCCGCAGGCGCCGGTGCTCGATTCGGGCGACTCGATCGAAGTCAGCCAGACCGCGACCCCGGTCCAGCTCGACCAGGTCCTGACGGCGCTGCAGGACGACACGCGCTCGGACCTCAAGGCCGTGCTCGACGTGCTCGGCAACGCCCTGACCGACGAGCCGACCACCGAGCAGGACGCCCAGGCCGACCGTGACACGCGCGGCGAGACGGCGGCGGAGTCCTTCAACGACACGCTCGTCGACGCCGGCCCGGCGCAGAAGGCGACGGCGATCGTCTCCGAGGCGTTCCTCGGCGAGCAGCCCGAGCAGGACATCCAGCGGCTGATCAAGGGGCTCGGCAACGCGACCGAGGGCCTGTCGCGCAACGACGTCGCGCTCAAGGACCTCGTCTCGAACCTGAACACGACGATGGCCGCGTTCGCGAGCGAGGAAGGCAACCTGCGCTCGACGATCCGCGAGCTCCCGGGCACGCTCGAGACCGCCAACGGCGCGCTGACCGAGCTCAACGAGACCTTCCCGCCGCTGCGCGCGTTCGCCCGCGAGATCCTGCCCGGCGTGCGCGAGACTCCGGCGACGATCGCCGCGTCGTTCCCGTGGATCGAGCAGACGCGCCGGCTGCTCGGTGAGAACGAGCTGCGCGGTCTCGCGCGCCGGCTGTCGTCCTCGACGACCGATCTCGCGCGCCTGGTCGATCGCTCGCTGGAGCTGCTGCCGCAAACCGAGCTGGTCTCGCGCTGCCTCAGCGACGTGATCCTGCCGACCGGCGACGGGGTCATCACCGACGAGTTCACGACGGGGACGCCCAACTACAAGGAGTTCTGGCACACGATGGTCGCCCTGGCCGGCGAGGGTCAGAATTTCGACGGCAACGGGCAGTACGTGCGCCTGCAGCCGGGCGGCGGCGCCTCGTCGGTCTCCTTCGGCGACCAGGGGACCGCCGGCAGCAAGCTGTTCGGCAACGCCTTCGAGGAGAACCTGGGCGCGCGGCCCAAGAAGCCCCCGCGCAAGCCGCCCTACGACACCGGCACGCCCTGCTTCAAGCAGACGCTGCCGAACCTCAACGGCCCGTGGGCCGCGAAAGCCGACTTCGGCGTCGACAGCAGCCGTGCGCTGACTTCGACGATCAGGCGGGCGGCGAAGTGAAGCGCGCGATCCGCAAGTACGCGAAGGACTTCGCCGCGATCATCGGCCTGTTCATCCTGGCCGGAGCCGTGTCGGGCGTGATTCTCGACAACCAGCGCCTGACGCTGCCGGGCTGGGTGCCGGTGCTGGGCAAGGACTTCTTCGAGATCGAGGCCGAGGTCTCCAACGCGCAGGCGGTCACGCCGGGACAGGGCCAGACGGTCAACGTCGCCGGGGTGCGCGTAGGAGACATCGCCGCGGTGCGCCTCGAGAACGGCAAGGCGATCCTGAAGCTCAACCTCGAGTCGCGCTACGAGGGCCGCGTGCGCTCGGACGCGACCGGCCTGCTGCGGCCGAAGACCGGCCTGCGCGACATGGTCCTCCAGCTCGATCCTGGCACGAAGGGCGCGCCGTTGAAGGAGGGCGGGCGGATCCCGATCGACCAGACCGCTCCTGACGTCAACCTCGACGAGATCCTGGCGACGCTCGACGGTGACACGCGCGCGTACCTGCAGATCCTGCTCGGCGAGGCCGAGACGGGGCTGCGCGACAACGACAAGAACCTCGCCGACACGATCCGGCGCTTCGAGCCGACGGCCCGCGACCTGCGGGCGATCAACGAGGGTCTCGCCAAGCGCAAGAAGAACATCAAGCGCGTCATCCACAACTTCTCGCTGCTCGCCGGGGAGCTCGGCGCCAAGGACGACGAGCTCGCGGACTTCGTCGAGAACTCCAACGCGGTCTTCGACACGCTCGCCGAATCCGACGGCGACCTGCGCGAGACGCTGCGCGAGTTGCCGCCGACGCTGCTTGCCACGCGCGACGGGCTGGGCAAGACGCAGGCGCTGGCACGCGAACTCGGCCCGTCGCTCGAGGCGCTGCGGCCCTCGGCCCGCGCGCTCGGCCCGGCGCTGGCACAGGTGCGGCCGTTCCTGCGCTCCTCGACGCCGATCATCCGCGACGAGATCCGCCCGCTGGTCCGCGCCGCGAACCCGCTCGTCAAGGAGCTCCAGCCGACGATGCGCGACCTCGCGATCGCCGCGCCGGACGTCACGGAGACCTTCAAGCAGGTCAACTACATCTTCGACCTCGCCGCCTACAACCCGCCCGGGGAGGAAGAGGGCTTCCTGTTCTGGGTCTCGTGGGTCAACCACCTCGGTGTGAGCGTCTTCAACATCCAGGACGCGCACGGTCCGATCCGCCGCGGCCTGTTCACCGCGTCGTGCAGCGCGCTGGAGATCGTCGACAACGTCGCGCAGGTCAATCCGGCACTCGGCACGATCATCGCGCTGCTGAATCCGGTGCGCGACTCGGCGCTGTGCCCGAAGCCGCAGGCGACGGCGGCTCGTGCCGCCACGAAGGCGACGGGCTCGGGCTTTGACCCGGGTTCCGAGGGAGGCGCGAAGTAGATGCAGAAGTCCGCTCCCAGCGTCGGCCGCGTCGCCATCATGGCCGGCTTCGCGCTGTCGTGTTTCGGCCTGCTGCTGTTCCTCTGGCTGGCCTTCGGCGGGGCGATCCCGTTCAAGCCGAAGGGCTACCGGATCAACGCGTCCTTCAGCGAGGCGACCCAGCTGGCCGTCGAAGCCGACGTGCGCATCTCGGGCGTCCCCGTCGGCAAGGTCAAGTCGATCACCCCGGTGTCGGAAACCGGTCGCTCGGAGGTCGTGATCCAGCTCGAGTCGAAGTTCGCTCCGCTGCCCTCCGACGTCCAGGCACAGCTGCGCCAGAAGACGCTGCTCGGGGAGACCTACGTGGAGCTCACGCCGGGCACCGAGACGGCGCCGAAGATCCCCGAGGAGGGGCGGATCGCGGACACGGCGATCACGGAATCGGTCGAGCTCGACGAGATCTTCCGGGCCTTCGACCCACGCACGCGCAAGGCGTTCCAGTCCTGGATGCAGAACCAGGCGCTCGCGGCCAAGGGCCACGGGCGCGACTTGAGCGACGCGCTGGGCAACCTCGGCCCGTTCGCCGAGGACGCCGCGGAGCTCGTGTCCGTGCTCGACCGCCAGGAGGGCGCCGTCAAGCGCGTCGTGCGTGACACCGGCGAGGTCTTCGAGGCGCTGACCGAACGCGGCGACCAGCTCGCCGACATGATCACCAACCTCAACACGGTGTTCAAGACGACGGCCGAGCGCGATCAGCAGCTCCAGGAGGCGTTCATCGCGCTGCCGACCTTCCAGCGCGAGTCGCGCACCACGCTCACCCGGCTCTCGAAGTTCGCCCGCGACACGGACCCGCTGATCACCCAGCTGCGGCCCGCGGCACGCGAGCTCTCGCCGACGCTCGCCGACCTCGAGGATCTCGCCCCCGATGCGCGCGCGTTCTTCCGCGAGCTCGGTCCGCTGATCGAAGCGTCCAAGAAGGGCTTCCCGGCGGCCGAGAAGATCCTCGACGACCTGCGCCCGCTGCTGCGTCAGATCGATCCGGCGCTGCGCCAGCTGATCCCGATCCTCGAGCACCTCGGGCTCTACAAGCGTGAGCTGACCTCGTTCTTCGCGAACGTCGTGGCGTCCACCCAGTCGCGCGACGTCAGCGGCTCTGCGAAGGCGCCCATCCACTACCTGCGCACGATGAACCCGGTCAACGCCGAGAACCTCGCGGCCTATCCGCGCCGGATCGGCACCAACCGGCCGCTGCCGTACGCCCTCCCCGGGGCCTTCGACAAGCTCGCGACCGGCCTCGAGGTCAACGAGAACCGCCACTGCGGCCGCGGCGTCCCGGTCATCTCGCAGTTCGCCGATCCTGTCCTGGACCAGCTCGTCCCCGACGAGCTGCAGAAGAACATCGAGGACCTCTTCCTGCCGGTGACCTCGCAGCAGAACAACTCGGCGCCGCCGTGCAAGCTGCAGGAGAAGTTCACGGTGAGCGGCGAGACCACGCGCTACCCGCGCCTCAAGGCCCAGCCCTAACCGGCGCAGAACGATCGGCCGCTACCGTCGGCGGCCATGCGGCTGACGGGGGTGCTCGAGCGGATCGTGGGTGCCGCGACGAGGCGCCCGACTCGCGTCCTGGCGATTGCGGTACTGATCGCCGTCGCCGGCTCGGTGCTCGCGCTGGCGCTGCTGCGCCCGAGCGCCGGGACCGAGACGCTGGTCTCGAAGAGTTCGGACACGTTTGCCGCGACCGAGCGCCATCGCGAGACCTTCGGCGATCACTCGGTGATCGTGCTCGTCCGCGGCGACCTCGCGGAGATCATGCTGACCAAGAACCTCGGGCGGCTGATCGGCCTGGAGGGCTGCCTGTCGGGCAACAAACCGGCCGAGGTGAAGGAGATCCCCGGCGGGCCCACAGGTCCGTGCGCCCGGCTGCAGCGCAGCAAGCCGGTGCAGGTCGTCTACGGGCCGGGCACGTTCGTGAACTCGTCGGTGGGAGAGATCACCAAGCAGTTCCAGGGGCAACTCGCGGTCAAGGCCAAGGAAGCCAAGGACGCCTCGGAAGCCGCGCGCAAGCTCGCGCTCGGGCAGGGGCGCTCGAAGTCCGAGGCCGAGCAGTTCGCGAAGTCCGCGGCCGACGCGGTGCAGGCCCAACTGCTGCGCGACCTGCTCGAAGTCGCCGTCAAGTACGGGCTGCGCGTCGACAAGGGGCTGCCGCGCGTCAACGACCCCGACTTCGTGTCCACCCTGGTCTTCGACGCCCGCCGCTGCGCGACGTGCCCGAAGGCCCGCTTCGCCTACCTGTTCCCGAACAAGGATTCGGCGGCGATCCAGGTCCGCTTCAAGCCGTCGCTGTCCGAGGACGAGCGCGAGCAGGCGATCGACGACGTCCGCGCCGCCGTGGCGATGGACCTGTGGAAGCTCGAGAAGGCCTCGTACCTGGTGACGGGCGCGCCCGTCGTCGTCGCCGATCTCGCCGACGCGCTCTCTGGCTCGCTGCTGCGGCTGTTCGTGCTCGCGCTGCTGGTGATGGCGCTCGTGCTGGCGCTCGCGTTCCGGGCTCGGTTGCGGCTGCTGCCGCTGTTCGTCGCCCTCGCGGCGGTGGGGGCGACGTTCGGGCTGCTCGCACTCGTCGGCGGGTCGCTCACCATGGCTTCGATCGCCGTCCTGCCGGTCCTGCTCGGCCTTGGCGTCGACTACGCGATCCAGTTCCAGGCGCGCGTGCAGGCCGACGGGCTCGAGCGCGCGGCGCGCGTGGCGCTGCCGACGATCGCGACGGCGGCCGCGGCGACGGTCACCGGTTTCGCCGTGCTGCTGCTCTCGCCGGTGCCGATGGTCCAGGGCTTCGGGGCGCTGCTGATGGTCGGCATCGTGCTCGCGCTGGTCTTCGCGCTGTCGGCGGGGACGGCGGCGCTCGTGCTGGCGAGCCGGCGCTTAGAGACCGGCGGGCACGAACCGGGCCGAGAGGCGTCTCATAGTGAGACGCCTCTCGGCCCGGTTGGGCGTGACGGGGCGTTCGTGGCCGCCGTGCGTGGGGCGGGGGAGATGCTGTCGGCGGCCGTCTCGCCGCTGGCCGGTCCGGCGCACCGGGTCGGTCGCTTCGCGCGCCGGATCGGGACCGGCGCGTTGCGCCTGGCGCTCGCGCGACCCGGCCGCGTGCTCGCGGTGGGCTTCGCGCTCGCCCTCGCCGGCTGGGTGGTGGACTCGCAGACCGAAGTCGTGTCGGACATCCGTGAGCTCGTGCCGGCCGCGCTGGTCGGCGACCTCGTGGCGCTGCAGGAGGTCACGGACGTGTCCGG
>Ga0136633_1002430_pt1 | contig 12851 bp, 12 predicted proteins | sample AntDrymeUQ832206_2_FD_105494 | JGI IMG/M metagenome (GOLD analysis project Ga0136633, IMG submission 105494) | Polar desert sand microbial communities from Dry Valleys, Antarctica - metaG UQ83 (22.06) | ecosystem: Environmental > Terrestrial > Soil > Desert | place: Antarctica: Dry Valley... | reverse complement strand
CCGTCGAGGCTGTGCGATGATCGCATCAAGAAGGTGCCCTCCGATTAGGGGTTCTGGCTGGTCTCGCAACCGCCATTCTCCCTGGTCAGGGGGCACTTCTACGTGATGGGTCAGGCCGTCAGGTCGATGCCAATCGGTGGATCAGGGCTTAGGAAGCGACTCGGTGACCTGGGTCTGGATGCGGTTGGCCAGCGTGACCAGCCGGTCGCCGAAGCGGAACGTGGTCTGGAGCTGGCGCAGGGTGATGGGCGGGAAGTGGTGGCGGAAGTTGAGGATGTTGGCCAGGTGGGCGCCCCGAAACCCGTAGATCGACTGCATGTCGTCGCCGACGGCCGTCACCTGAGAACCGCCCGGGTACATGAGCTGCAGAAGCCGGCGCTGGGCGAAGTTGGTGTCCTGGTATTCGTCGAGGAGGACGACGGGGTGCTGCTCGCGCTGTGCGGTGGCGACGTCGGGGTGGTCGGTGAGCAGCCGCACGGCCAGGGCGATCTGGTCGCCGAAGTCGAGGAGGTGGCGCTCGCGCTTGCGCCGCCCGTAGGCGGCCACGACCTGGCACAGCTCGAGGCGCATGGCAGCGGTCTCCCGGATCTTCGGCGTGGCCGAGCTGTCGATGATCCGCTCGCAGTCCTCGATGATCACCTCGATGGGAACGAGGTGATCGGCGCAGCGGGAGGCCAGGGTCAGCGCCTGATCGAGCAGGATCTGCGGGTACAGCGTGCGCCGGTGCTCGAAGCGGAACTCGTCGAAGACGCCGTAGAGGAGCTGCCAGGCCTGGGCCCGGTTCAGGATGCGAACATCCGCGTGGAGGTCGAGCTCGAGGGCGTGGTCGGCCACGAGCGACGCGCCGAAGGAGTGGTAGGTGCCGACGGTGACGTCGGCGTCGGGCCCCAGGTGCTCACGGACTTTGGCCTTCAGGTGGGCCGCCGCCTTGTTGGTGAAGGTGAGCCCAAGGATCTGGTCGGCCCGGACCTGGCCCGACTCGACCAGGTGCAGGATCCGGCGGGCCATCACGGTGGTCTTGCCGGTGCCGGCGCCGGCCACCAGGAGCTGGGCGGACCGGTCGGCCTCGACCGCCTCGACCTGTTCGTCGGTCAGCTTCATCCCACTCCCACCTCCCGGCCCTCCCGTTGCAACGGGCACAGGCGGTGGAAGGAGCAGTTGCGACAGGCGGCGTCGACCGACGGCTCGAACCGCTCCTGCCTGATCAGCTCGGCGGCGGCCAGCACCCGGGCCACGGTGGTCTCGGCGTGCCCTGCGGTGATCGGCTGCTCGAACGCATGCATGGTCCGCACGTAGCGGAGCTGCAGCTGCCGGGGCGGGCCGAAGGCCACGAGCGTCGGGTCCGTCGTGGCGGCCAGGTGGTAGACGGCGAGTTGCAGATCGTCAGGGAGGGAGTCGGGGCGGGGCTCGGTCTTGCCCGTCTTGTAGTCGACGATGCGGATGCCCTCACCGTCTGGCGAACGGTCGACCCGGTCGATGGCGCCGACGAGGCGGATGTCACCGACCTCGATGTCGAAGCGGTGCTCGACGGCCAGCACCTCGGGCGCCGTGGGCCCGTCGCCCTCGCCGTCCCACCACGCGTCGAGCATGGCGTAGTAGTCGCGCCGGCACTCCTCGACCTGAGGACGGTAGCGGGCGATGTCGTCGTGCCACAGCTCCACGGCGATGGCGAGGAGCGCCTCTCTCGTGCGCTCCCCGTCACGATCGGGTCGGAGGAACTCGGCCAGCACCTCGTGCACCAGCGAGCCGAGGGCGGCGGGCACGCCGGCGTCATCCCGGACTCGCAGGCCGTACTGGTACGCGTACCGCAGGGGACAGTCGTCGTAGGTGGCCAGCTGGCTGGCGGAGAGGACGAGGTGGCCGGCGGGGAACACGGCCATCGGGTTGTGGGTGGCGGGGCGTGACATCGGCAGCGGGCCCCGGAAGCCCAGCGGTCGGGGGTCCCGCCGGTCCCACGACTCGACGAAGCGGCTGAGGAGCACGCCCGGTCCGGGCGCAGCGGTGGCGACCAGTCGGGCTGTCGCCCGGGACGAGGCCGTCTGGAAGAGGCGGCGTTCCGCCGCCAGCGATGCCTGCCGCCGCTCGGCAGGGGGCGTCGCCGCCCGGTCGAACAACGGGGCCCGGCCGCGGATGCGGGGGAGCTCGCCCTCGACGCAGCCGGCGACGACCACCGTGTGCCACTCCCGCCCCGCAGCGGCGGCGATCGACGTCACGGTCACCGCCTCCCGGGACGCAGCGCTGGTCGCCCGCCACGGGTCGGGCGCCACCTCGCCGGCGGCGATGTCGGCCAGCAGGTCCGGCAGCCGCTCGGAGGGATCGTGCTCGGCCCGGCGCTCCAGCCGGTCGAGGAACTCGACCACGGCATCGAGCGAGGCGTCGTCGGTGGTGGCGCCGCCCACAAGGTGGCGGAGGCCCCGCTCCCACACCGTGAAGGCCAGTTCGGCGGGTGTAGCCATGGGCGCCCGCAGGGCGAGGTCGTCACGCAGCGCGACGAGTTCTTCGTCGTCGAGCACCGCCAGCGGCGACACGAGTAGCCGGCCTCGGGCCCCATCGTCACCGGTGGCCCACCGGAGCACGTCGACGATTGCGCACACCGCCGGGTCGCCGGCGCCCGTGCTCAGCCCCGGTCCGGGCGCGACCGGGATGCCGTGACGGTTCAGGGCGCGGGCGATGGACCGGCCGCTGCGGTGGGGCCGGCGGACGAGCACGGCCATGCTCGACCACGCCACCCCCTCGGCCCGGGCGCCGAGCAGCTCGCCCGCCACCGCCTCCGGTTCGGTGGACGGGTGCGCGCAGACCACCAGCTCGGGGGTGGCCGGCGTCCGGAACGTACCGGCCAGCGCGTGCTCGGAGGCGGGCCACGGGAGCGCCGACTCCGACACGACGGCAACGCCGGCCCCGTCGCCGCCCACGGCGGCGAGCAGCCCAGATGGACCGTCGTGGTCGTCGACCAGGATCGACGGGTACCTGCGAGGCTCATTGCGGGCAAGCTCGGCAGCCGCCTGCAGAAGGCCGGTGCGGTCGATCTGGGCGCGTCCCGCCAGCGCGGCCCGGTACCGCGTGGCGAACCGGTCGAGCTCGGCACATGCGCCAGGCTCCTCGTCGAGCAGCGCGGCGGCCACCTCGCCGGCGAACACCGGCCGGCGGAGCAGGTGGCCGAGCTCCGGCCAGTCGACGGCCGACTCTGCTGCGAGCAGCTGCCGGACGAGGGCCCGTTGCTCCGACGTCGTCAGAAGCCGTACCGGCCCCTGGGCCCGGGTGACGAGGTCGAACGCCACCCCGAACCAGGTGGTGAAGGGGAGCGCGTCGAACCCGCCCGAGAGGTGAGGAAGGACCTCGTCACGGAAGCGGGTGGCTGCGGCCCGATCGTGGCAGACGACCAGGATCGACGAGGGTCGCCGGCCTTCGCCCACCAGGCGCAGGTACCGGGAGACCAGCGCGGTGGTCCTGCCGCTGCCCGGCCCGCCGGTGATCCGCTGCGGGCCACCATCGTGATCAACGATCTGGTGTTGGGCCGCCGTCAGTTCCACCCGACCGACAGTACCGACGCCATGCGACACCGGTCCGTGATCAGACCCACTGGCCCCGCCGGACCAGCACCTCCTTCAGCACGCTCGGGCGGTCGGTCATGATGCCGTCGACGCCCAGGTCGAGGAGGCGGTCCATCTCCAGCGGGTCGTCGATGGTCCAGACGTGGACCGGGAGGCCGTTGCGGTGGGCAACGGCGACGAACCGCTCGTCGAGGATCAGCAACCGGCCCTGGCGGACGGGAACCTGGGCGCAGGCGCCGGCGAAGCGGCCGGCCGGTGCGCCGAAGCAGGCGGCCCGCAGGCGGGCGATGTCGCCGGGGGCGATCGCGGTGCACACCCGGCCGCCGCTGAGCCGGCGGAACCGGGCCAGCCGCCTGCTCGAGAACGAGGCCACGCAGACGCGGTCGTGGGTGGCGGTCCGGTCGATCACCTCGACAAGTGGCGCCACCGAGGCCTCGTGCTTGAGGTCGATGTTGACCCGGACGTCGGGCCAGGCGGCGAGGAGCTCCTCCATCAGGGGGATGCCGGCGTCGCCCAGACGGGCCTGGCGCACCGCCTCCCACGGCAGTTGGCCGATGATCCCGTTGCGGTCGGTCACCCGGTCGAGCACGTTGTCGTGGAATGCGACCAGCACCCCGTCGGCGGTGGCGTGGGCGTCGGTTTCCAGGTACCGGTACCCGAGCCGGACGGCGTGCTCGAAGGCCGGCATGGTGTTCTCCGGGTGCTCTGACGCACCACCCCGGTGGGCGAAGGCGATCGGACCGGGATGGTCGAGGTAGGCCCAGGTCACTCGGCTGTGTCGCCCGGCGGCGGGAGGAAGATGGCGGACCGGTAGTAGGCCAGTTCGGTCACGCTCTCGCGGATGTCGTCGAGCGCCCGGTGGCCTCCAACTTTGGTCGGCGCCGCCTTGTACGCCTGGGGGTACCAGCGGCGGCACAGCTCCTTGACCGTCGACACGTCGATCGACCGGTAATGGAACCAGGCGTCCACCTCGGGCAGGTAGCGGGCGAGGAACCGGCGGTCGGTGGCGATCGAGTTGCCGCAGAGCGGGACGGTTCCTGCGTCCGGGATGTGCTGTCGCAGGAACTCGAGCACGGCCACGCCGGCCTGCTCCACCGACATGGTCGACGACTCCACCTCGTTGCGCAGGCCGCTGTCGGCGTGCATCTTCACCACGACGGGTTCCATGGCGTCGAGCGCCTCGGCGGGGGCGTGCACGACCAGGTCGGGGCCCTCGGCCACGATGGCCAGGTCGTCGTCGGTCACCAGGACCGCGATCTCCAGGATGACGTGACGGTCCGCGTCGAGGCCGGTCATCTCGAGGTCGATCCAGGCCAGCATGCGGGCGATCGTAGGCTGGCCCGCTGATGATCGAGCTATCCGTTGTTCACCTCGACCCCGAACTGCCGCTTCCGGCCTATGCCCGGGCGGGCGACGCCGGCGCCGATCTCGTGGCTCGGGAGGACGTGGTGTTGGCTGCGCGGAGCGGTCGGGCCATGATCCCGACCGGGATTGCGGTCGCGATCCCCGAGGGCCACGCCGGGCTCGTCCTGCCCCGCAGCGGCCTGGCCCTGCGCCACGGCGTGACCGTCCTGAACGCACCCGGACTCGTGGACGCCGGCTACCGGGGCGAGCTCAACGTGGTGCTGGTGAACACCGACCCGGTCGACGACTACGTCGTGCACCGGGGTGACCGCATCGCCCAACTGGTCATCGTCGCTGTCGGGCAGGTGGCAGTCGCGGTGGTCGACGAGCTACCTGCGTCGGAGCGGGGCGGCGGCGGCTTCGGCCACTCAGGCCGGTGAACGCCGGGGATGCGACTCCGGCTTGATCGCTTGCTAACGTAGGAGCGCAACGCGGACGTGGCTCAGTGGTAGAGCACAACCTTGCCAAGGTTGGGGTCGCGGGTTCGAATCCCGTCGTCCGCTCCACAAAAGTGCAGAGAAGAGGCCCTCTCCGGAGGGCCTCTTCTGTTTTCCGAGGCGATTGTTACATCCGAAGTCGAGGCCTCGATCGGTTACGCCGCGCTGCGCGGGCGCGGCGGACGGGCTCGACAGTGGCCCGAACGCACACCATCGTCCGGCTCGCACTGAAGCAGGCTGTGGAGTGGGGGTGGCGGGCCGTTGGGGACAGCTCCCTGCATGCCCAGGAGCCCCATGTCCGAGCCGTCCCGGTCGTCGCCGCGACATTCCGACTAGGGAGAACCATCCAGAGGCGCCCGACGGTCAAATGCACCCGCCGCCGGTCGTCTTGGCGGCGATGCTGCCGACCTCGTTCTGTCTTGCGGCAGTATGGGCACATGGCTGCCAAGGACCAGGCGGCGTGGTGGCCTACCGAGGGGGAGGAGCCCGATCCAAGGTGGTCCCTCGCCAACGAGCGGACCCTCCTCGCCTACAGCCGAACAGCGTTGGCGTTCATCGTTGCTGGACTGGCCCTGGCCGGCAGCCGGCCCATCGCGGACACGTCGTTCTGGTTTGCCGCGCTAGGGCTCCCGCTCATCCTGCTGGGCGGAGCCGTGGCCTTGGGCGGACGCCGACGGTTCTTGGCGACGCAGCGAGCGATGAGGACCGGGGTACCGCTCGGAGCGCCGGTCGTCGCGGCTCTCCTGCCCTTCGCCCTCGCGCTGATCGCCGTCGTGGGCTCGATCATTGCGACCATCGCAGCGCTCGCTGGCTAAACGTCCTACAGGATCCGAACGTTCAGCTGAGGTGTGCGAAGTCCTCCGCCTTCATGGTTGGACCGGCGACGACCAGAACCGCTCCCTGATCGAGAACCGTTTCCGGCGTCGCGTGGGTGAATCGCTGTCCGGGTGGCTTGATGCAGACCACCGTCACCCCGTAGCGCGACCTGAGGCCCAGCTCCCCGAGAGACTGGCCCTCCATTTCCTTGGGCACCATCGTCTCCACCAGCGCGAAGTCCTCGTCCACCTCGAACCAATCAAGGATGCCGCCACCGACGAGATGAGCGACCCGGTGGCCCATGTCGTGTTCCGGGAAGACCACATGATGGGCACCGACTCGCTCCAGGATCCGCCCGTGGGCTTTGGTCACCGCCTTCGCCCAGATTGTGGCTACGCCGCAGTCGGCCAACGCCGCCGTCGTCAGGACGCTCGCCTCGATGTCGGATCCGATACCGACGACTGCGTAGCGGTAGTCCTCCACACCGAGCTGCCGTAGTACCTCGTCGCTGGTGGCGTCGGCCTGCACGACGTGGGTCAGCACATCGGAGTACTGCTGGACCCGGGCCTCGTCCGGGTCGATACCCAGCACTTCGAAGTCCAGCTCGACAAGCTCCGCGGCGACCGCTCCCCCGAACCTTCCGAGGCCGACGACCAGGATCTGCTCCCCGGCGGGGGCGGCCCCAGTGCGCCGTCTCCGTAGTCCATCGTTCCGTCCGGTTCGTTTGTCAGCCAATTATGGGCCTTTCCTCGGCGTGGCGATACTGTCGGTCCCTGTCTTGAAGGACGAGCGCCGCGAACAACGTTGGCGGCCCGACCCGCCCGAGGATCATGAGGGCGATCACGATCAGCTGGGACGAGCTGGACAGTTGCGAGGTCACCCCCGTCGACAGGCCCACCGTCCCGAGGGCGGAGATCGCTTCGAACTGGAGATCCTCTCGAGCCAGTCTGCTGGTTGCCAACAACATCATGGTGGCTACCACGACAGTCCCCACTGCCGTCAGGGCCACGGTCACAGCTTGACGTTGGGCCGCCGCAGGAATGCGGCGTTCGAAGGCGACGACATCCGGATTCCCACGGAGCTCGGCCCACAACACCCAGCCGAGAAGGGCGAAGGTCGTCACCTTGATGCCGCCCGCCGTCGAGGCGCTGCCACCGCCGATGAACATGAGAATCTCCGTCAGCATGCGCGAAGGCTCCCGCATGGCCGCCACATCCACGGAGTTGAAGCCCGCCGTCCGGGGCATGACGCTTTGGAACAGCGCATTAAGGACGGAGTCGGGAGCGGACATCGCTCCGAGCGTCCGAGGGTTGGTCCACTCGAACCATGTGAGCAACGCCCATCCCGCGACGATGAGAAAGCCGGTGGTTGCCACGGTGATCTTGGCATGCAGGTTCCAGCGACGCGGCGTACGAGGGTGACGAGCGACCTGGACCAGGACCAGGAAACCGAGGCCTCCAAGGATGACGGTCGCACTCAGCAGCAGCAGCACGACGGGGTCCCTGTTGAGGCCCACCATGCTGTCGCTGAAGACAGAGAAGCCCGCGTTGTTGAAAGCTGAGACGGCGTGGAACGCGCCAAGGTACGCAGCCCGACCCAATGTCTCATCGTGACTGATCCAGAACCGAAGCCACAGAGCGGCTGCCACGGCCGCCTCGACCACGACGCTCAGCAGAGCGACCCCAAGGACGACACGGCGGATGTCTCCAAGGTTCATCGAGCCCGTCTCGGCGGCGGCGATCAGCCGCTGGCGCAGTCCGAGGCGCCGGGACAGGACCAGTACCACCAACGACGACAGGGTCATGATGCCGAAACCGCCGAGCTGGATCAGGGCGAGGATGATCCACTCCCCGAAGGCACTCCAGTGTCCGCCGGTGTCGACGACGACAAGTCCGGTCACGCAGACCGCAGAGCTGGCCGTGAAGAGCGCCGTCAGAGCGGAGGTGCTGCCGGGCGTCGCCGCGGCTGCAGGGATCATCAGCAGCCCGGCACCGACCAGGCTGGCCGCCACGAAGGCAACGACGATGTACTGGGCCGGGTGCCGCAGCGCCAGGAACGACCGGCGGCGGTTCTGGGTTCCCATTCGCCGACACGCTAGGGCCGGACGTGGCTGCGGCTCGCCCAGCGCGCAAACCTCAGTCAGCAAGCACGTCTGATGGCTTCCGGTCTCGGTATTGCGCCCCGCCGCTGACGCCGGTGTCGCCTAAGGGCAGCTAGCGTTGGCCCGTGGTTCTCGACGCTCGATGACGGGGCTGAAACCTTCCGCCTCGGCCGTGGAGTCGCCCCCTGCCCGGTTCTCCGTGTCGTTCCCCTCTGCATTCTTCGTCCATTGGGTGGCCGCTTCCACACCACTCCGGACGCAGATCCTGTGGGAGCGATGGCCTTGACCGGCATGGCCACGACTGACCACAACGCCACCGGACGGTGGATAGCCTTGGCCACCACGCTCTTGGCGGCCACCGTGGACCTCCTCTATGGCGTCGAGGCGTCGTTGATCGTGCCCCTGTCTTCGGCCCCTTCGTCGCATCGGCCCTGTCGTCCGTTCGAGACACCGCGGTCGTGGCGGTTCTCGCCACGCTTCTCGGAGTCCTTCTGGGCTGGACGGACGAAACCATCGGCACCTCTCCGCACGTCGTCCGCGTCGCCTCCGTGGCAGTGGGCGGGCTTCTCGCAGTGTCACTTGCCCGCAGCCGCACCGCCCGGGAACGGAAATTGCGGGCCGTTACCCATGTGGCCCAGGTGGCCCAACAGGCGATCCTTCACCCATTGCCGAAGGAGATCCGGGGCGTCCGGCTCGCTGCCCGGTACCTTTCGGCGTCTGCGGAATCACAGATTGGCGGAGACTTCTACGATGCGCTGGAGACCCCATGGGGCGTTCGAGTCGTCGTCGGTGATGTCAGGGGCAAGGGTCTCGACGCGGTGCGGCTGGCGTCGGCACTCCTGGGGGAGTTTCGCAGCCGAGCCAACTCGGAGCCCGAGCTCGCGGCGGTCGTCAAGACGGTGGATGCGGCCGGTGCTCGTGCGGTCGACCAGGCTGGTGAGGATTTCGCCACAGCCGTCTTCGCCCAGTTCGACGAAGACATCCTGACGATCGTGCGATGCGGGCATCCGCTCCCGCTCCTGGCCCAGACCCATCACCTCGACTTCATCGACACGAGTCCTTCGCTACCTCTGTGTCTCGGCTCGGAGGCCAGCGTCCAGGAGTTGCGCCTTATTCCCGGGTCTCGCATCCTCTTCTTCAGCGACGGTGCTTTCGAGGGACGCAACGCGGAGGGTGAGTTCTTCGACCTGCAGTCGAGCGTGGCCCGACATGTGGGCAATCCGGATCTCCGCACGGTACTCGATCGGATTCTGGATGATCTCGACCGCCGCTGCCTTGATGGCATCAGCGACGACGTCGTACTCGTCATTGCCGAGCAGCCGACCGGCCATGTGGACCGAACCGGCGGGAGCTGACGGCAGAGGCGGGGGGCGCAGGCAGAGCTTCGGGCCGATCCCCATGGGCCTGCGGCCGTTCGGACGGCTGGCACTCGCTCAGTCGGCTCTTCGACCCTTCCGTATCCGCTGGAAAGGACCGGGCCCCGACGGCCCGCAGGCCGGTCGACGTCACGAATCGTTCAGGAGGCGTTCGAGCACGTCGACCGCGCGTTCCAGCGCGGCCCGGTCGTCGCCGTGGAGTGTGCGGAGGCGCTCGGCCAGGTACGCGTCCTTCTGGCGACGGCTGCGGTCGATGAAGCGGAGGCCGGCCGCGGTGGCCTCCACGTGGGCGACCCGTCGGTCGGTGCGGTCGACGGTGCGGGTGACCAGACCCTGCTCCTCCAGGGCGGACACGATCTTGGTCATCGTCGGCGGCTTGACCCGCTCGGCTCTCGACAGATCGCCCAGGGTCAGCGGTCCGTGCCGCTCCACGGTCGAGAGGGTGGCGAGTTGCGAAGGCGACAGCTCACCCGGCAGCTGCCTGCGCAGCCGGCGGGCCAGGCGCGTGACGGCCAGCCGCAGCCGGGAGGCGAGCTCCGCATCGGAGGCGGTGACGGGGGACAGGGGAGCCATCGTTCCCCAGGATAGTTAGTCCGACGAACTATTCCAAGCGATGTGCCGGCGTCACAGGTCCTTACGCAGGAAGGAGGCCGCCGCCAGTCCCCAGATCATCGCCACCCACACTGCGGCCCACAGGATGTAGGTGATCGTCAGCGGCGCGGCGCTGAGGAAGGGGAAGGCCTGGCCCTCTGACCCGCCGAACTCGATGAGCGCCGACGGGTCCTGAAATGCGCGCATCGCCCCACGCCACAGGCCGTCGGTGGGCAGCAGCATGCGGGAGACGGCCCCGACGCGGGCGACGGCGTCGTTGCCCAGCGATGCGCCGATGGCACCTACCACGCCGGCGATCCAGGTGGCGCCGAACAGGCCTACGGCGACCACACCCGACGCCATGGGGGAGATGGCTGTCGACAGCAGCAGGGCAAGGGTGAGCAGCACGATGGTCTGCCCAACGAGGAACGCAAGGGCGAGGGCAGCCTGCGGTGGCCAGTAGTCCACCGTCAGCTGCACCACGATGCACTGGGCCAGGCCGGCGAGGACGACGAAGCCGCTGCCGAAGCCCACCAACCCGAGCCACTTCCCCAGCAGCACTGCGGAGCGACGGATCGGCCGGGCCAGCACGGCGAGCGCAATGCCTGACTCCGTTTCTCCTGAGAGCGTCGGGCCGGCGAGAAAGGCGGTGCCCAGCGCGGCAATGAGGCTGAAGCCGAACATCACGAGGTTGAGCATGATCGAGGCCGTCAGCCGGGCCTCTCCGCTGGTGAGCGTGGTGCCGCCCGACTCCGCAGCAACGCGTGAGAATCCCCAACCGCTCAGCACGAGCAGCACGACGGTCAGCACTGCGAGGGCGAGCACCACCCTCCGGCGGAACGCCTCGCGCAAGGTGAGCGCGGCGATGGTCACCACCGTCCGGGCCGTCGTCATTGGTCGCCTCCGTTGCCGGCCCGCAGGATGCCGAGCAGTCGCTCCTCAAGGCTGATGCGCGCCGGCTCCACCGCATACACCCGTGCGCCCAGGGCGACCAGGTCGCGCACCAGGTCGGGTACCGCCGTTCCCTCATCGGCGGGCAACGCCACGGTGAACCAGTCGTCGATCCGTTCGACGACTCCTGTGGCGGCCAGGCGCTGCTCAGCGGCCGGGGAGAGGTCGGCGAGCTGCAGGCGGACTTCTCGCCCACCGAGTAGCTCGGCGAGGGTTCCGTGTGCCGCGCACGTCCCCGGTCGAGGATGACCACCCGGTCGCAGACCCGCTCGACCTCACCGATCAGGTGCGAGTTCAGCAGCACTGCGACGCCCCGCGAGCTCAACGACAGGACGATGTCGCGCACGTCGACGCGACCCAGCGGGTCGAGCGCGCTGGTCGGCTCGTCCAGGATCACGACGTCGGGCCGGGCCACGAGGGCGACCGCCAGCCCGAGGCGCTGCTGCATGCCCTTCGAGAAGCCACCAAACGCGGTCGCCGGCGCGGTCGGCCAGGCCCACCAGTGACAGGCAGTCGCGCTGCTCCTGCGCAGACACCGCGATCCCCGACAGGCGGACGTGGAGGACCAGCACCTCGGCCGCGCTCAGCCACGGCTGGTACCGGAAGAGCTCCGGGAGATAGCCGACGCACGCGCGCGCCGCCGGGTCGGCCGCCGGCCGCCCGAGGAGCATGACCTCTCCCGAATCGGGGTGCACGAGGCCGAGGAGCATCTTGATCACCGAGGTCTTGCCGGCGCCGTTCGGACCGAGTAGTCCGACCACCTCGCCGCGACCCACCTCCAGGGACACGTCCTCGACCGCCTGCTGTTTCCCGTACCGCTTGCGGAGGCCCGAGGCCCAGATGGCCGGCGCCGGCGGCAGGTCCGCGACCAGCTGCGCCGCAGCCCTCTCAGTCACGCTCACTGCAGCTCCCTGGCGATGGCCACAACCTCGCCGGGGTCGAGCGAGCCGACCACGACGGTCACCATGCCGTCGTCCACCCACACGACGGCCGCGAACAGGCGGTCCCGGCTCGTCAACACCGTCGCCTGCACCCCGCCCACCAGCGCCGACGTCGTGGTCATGCGGTCGGCGGGCACGGGCAACGGCAGCGTGGACCCGTCTCCGGTAAATGTGCGCAACTGCGAGGCGACGTTGTCGGGCAGACCGGGGAGCGACAGCAGGTAGTCGCGCACCGTCTCGAAAGGAACCCCGGAGGAGAAGGCCTTGGGCGCAACGGCCCGACCCACGAAGAGCGAGGGCACGCCGCTCTGCTGGCGCCAGATAGCCGCCACTCCAGGGCCGGCGACCAGCCGTACCTGACTGCCGTCAAGACCCGGCGGTGGAGGTGGCAAGGTCCTTCCCGCCTCAGCGGCGGCCCGGGCAGCGCGGTCTGCCGAGAAGGTGAAGGTGGCGCTGACTTCGCGACCCACCTGGTAGACCGGCTCGCCGCTGACTCCCCGGGGCAACCTGGTCACCTCGGGCACGTCGAGACCGCTTGCTGCGGCTGCGGCGGCGGCGTCGGGGACGGGGTCCATGTCGACCTCGCCATTCAGCGCAAGCTCGCCGTACGCACTCAGGTCGGGCAGGGCGATCAGATCGGAGGTGTTGAAGCTGACCGGGGCGATCCGCTTGGTGCGAAATAT
>Ga0136633_1002429_pt1 | contig 12860 bp, 10 predicted proteins | sample AntDrymeUQ832206_2_FD_105494 | JGI IMG/M metagenome (GOLD analysis project Ga0136633, IMG submission 105494) | Polar desert sand microbial communities from Dry Valleys, Antarctica - metaG UQ83 (22.06) | ecosystem: Environmental > Terrestrial > Soil > Desert | place: Antarctica: Dry Valley... | reverse complement strand
TGGCGACGGCGCACCGAAGGCCGCCTCGGCCTCGTTCTGGACGACGTGCAGGGCCCGTTCAACGTGGGCGCCATCATCCGCACCGCCGCCGCCCTCCGGGTCGACGACGTGTGGCTCACCGGTCGCACACCCGAGCCGGACGACACCAAGGTGGGCAAGACCGCGCTGGGCACCCAGCGCTACCTCACCTTCCACCGAGTGGAGTCGAGCGCCACCGCCATCACGGCCGCTCGCACCGCTGGCTACCAGGTGGTGGCCATCGAGCTGGCCGACGGAGCCGTCCCGCTGCATGAGCTCGGGCTCGGAGGAGCGACGTGCCTCGTGGTGGGTCACGAGGATCGGGGCTGTTCCCCGGCCACCCTCGACGCCTGCGACGCGGTGGCCTACCTCCCGCTGCTGGGCAAGGTCGGGTCACTCAACGTCGCCACCGCCACCTCCATCGCTTGCTACGAGGCGCGTCGGCAAGGCTGGCTGGCCACCGCGCCCGGCTGACCGAAACCCCGCCGCGGCGCGCGCCCGGCTCCCCTACCGTGCCGGCATGGCTGAGCCCAGCGTGCGCACCCTCCGCGATGACGAGCGCGTCGAGGCCTCGAAGGTCGTCAACTACGGCATGCTCGGGTCGGTCGCCGACGAGGTGAGCGAGGCGTGGGCCGAGATCATCGACGCCGCCCGCTGCCACGGGGCCTTCTCGCCCGCGGGGCAGCTGGTGGGCCTGGCCCGATTCTTCCCGACCGACCTCTCCGTGCCGGGGGGCGAGGTGCGCGCCGCGGGCGTGACGGCGGTCGCTGTGCTGTCGAACCACCGCCGGCAAGGGCATCTTTCACGCATGATGCATGCTCAGTTCGACGCCATCGTGGAGGAGGGGATCCCGATCGCCCTCCTCGTAGCAGCCGAGTGGCCCATCTACGGCCGCTACGGGTACGGCCCGGCCGTCGACGCTTGCGGCTTCGAGATCGACACTCCGATGGCCCGCTTCCGAGCGCCAGTCACAGGCTCGATCGAGCTGGTGACACCTACCGAGCTGCGGCCGCATCTCGAAGCCGCCCACGAGGCTCGCCGCGGTCGCACGGCGGGAGCTGTGCGCCGGGAGCCGAAGGTCTGGGACGTGATCGCTGGGGTTGCCCGCTGGCCCGGTCAGACACAGGACGCTGGCCTGCTCCGTGGTGCGCTGTGGCGCGACGACGCCGGGGTAGTGCAGGGCGCGGTGGCCTACAAGGTCGACGACACCTGGAACCGCAACCGGCCCGCCGCCAAGGCCGAGGTGACGCTGCTCGTTGGCGCCACTCCCGAGGCCGAGCGCGAGCTGTGGCGTCACCTGTGCGAGATCGACTGGGTGCGCACGGTCATTGCTGGGGCACGGGGCGTGGATGATCCGCTCCCCCTCTTCCTGGAGGATGGACGAGCCGCGACAACTGTCGACCGATTCGACTGCATCTGGGCCCGGATCCTCGACGTGCCTGGCACCCTCGGCCAGCGCCGCGCCACCCAGGCGAGCGGCGCGGTGGTGGAGGTGGTCGACCCGTTCGGTCATGCCGCGGGGCGCTGGCAGCTCGACCTCGGACCGGATGGCGCCGAGGTGACCGCCACCACGGCGACGGCGGACCTGGTGCTGCCGGTCGGCGCCCTCAGCGCCGCCTACCTCGGGGGACGCTCGGTGCGCCGCCTGCACGAGGCGGGATGGGTCGACGAGGGGTCGTCGGGCGGGGTCGAGCGCGTGGATGCACTCCTCTCGACCCCCACCGCCCCCTGGTCGCCCACCACCTACTAGGGCCCGTCAGACCCGGAGAGGGTCGACCTCGATGCGGACCCGCCCCGTCGGCCGTTTGACCTCGGCCAGTGCATCGCTGAGGACCGCATGGTCGGCGGCCCGCACCAGCCAGCGCCCCGACCCGACCTCTGCCACCTGGACGCCGGTGGACTGACCCAGGGCGGCCACGAATGCCGGAGCAGCGGCCCCGGAGACCTCGGCCATCGCGCTGCAGGGGGGAAAGTGGAGCAGCTCACGACGCGCCAGCTCGGCCGCCGCCACGCCGCTGACGTCGGCCTTGAGCGCCGCCTGCACCACCTCGTGCTCCGGCGATCGTGTTTGGAGCAGGAGGTGCCCGGCCGCCCGGCCGGAGGCGGGTCCCGATGCTGCCACCACCCGGGCGGCCCGAGCCACCAGCGCCAGCGCCTGCTCGACCGCCCGGTAGCGGGGCGCCAGCAGCTCCTGGTCGAGGTCGAGGAAGGCGACGGCGTCGGCTCGGTCGATCCGCTGGAGCACGGCCTCGGTGCCCACCACCACCCTTGACAGCGACGTGTCGGCGCTCGCAGCGGCGGTCAGCTCGGCGACCGGTTCGCCCACCAGCGCCTCCAGCTCCTCCCGCACCCGACTGACGCCGGCGCGAGCGTTCTTGAACCGGCTGGCTCCACAGGCGAGGCAGAGCGGCGGCCGCACGGCCGCGCACCGCGGGCACTGGAGCTCCTGGTCGGGCTGGTGGACAGCCGCCTCGCAGGTGGAGCAGCGTGCCAGCTCTCCGCAGGCCCCGCAGGCGAGCAGCTTGGCTCGACCCGTGCGGTTGAGAACGCAGAGGACCCGGCGGTCGGTCCGCAACAGGTGCACCAGCGCATCGGAGAACAGGCCCGCCCTGCGGGGATCCTCGTCGCGTCGATCGATCACCTCGACCGGTGGCCAACCTGCTCGGTCGCGCTGGCGGTCTGCAGCATGCAGGTCCCCCCACGTCAACGCCTCCAGCGTCGGGCAGGGGCTGGTGAGGACGCAGGGCACCTCGGCTCTCCTGGCCCGCTCGATGGCGACGTCCCGGGCGTGCCAGCTGGGGCTCTGCTCCTGCTGGTGGGCCTCGTCGTGCTCGTCCAGCACGACCACCGCGGCGAGCTGGCCGACCGGAGCCCACGCCGCCGAGCGCGTGCCCACCACGGTGGCGCCGGCGGCGCCGAGGGCCCAGTCGCGCGGGTGGGCGGCCACGGTCACCCCGGCCCGGCGCAGGCGGGTGGTCATGGTGGCGGCCATGGCGGTGGTGGGACACAGCACAAGGGCATTCCCGAGCGCGGCCGCCGCCGTCGCGACGTGCATCAGGTTGGTGGCCGGCGGGAGCCGCAGCACCGACCGGGGGCCGCTGAACGCGGCCTGCAGGAGGGCGTGGTCGGGTGGTTTGCGGGACGACCGCGAACGGTCCGGCGGGAGCTGGGCCACGATCCGCTCCGGTGAGGCTGTCTTGAGGAACGAAGCGGGTCGGCCGGCCCAGCGCCAGGCCGCCCACTGGGCCAGATCGATCAGCTCAGCCGGAGGCCCGAGCCCGCTCCGCTTGGCGAGAGGGCGCAGGACCACCCCACTGGGCGGGTCGACACCAACCTCGACGATCCACCCACCGACCCGCCGGCCGTGCAGCTCGATCCGCACCACGTCGCCGACGCCCACCTGGTCCCGGAGCGCGTCCGGGACCAGGTAGTCGAAGGTCTTGTCGATGGCCGCCACATCCGGCAGCACCCGGACGACCAGGGATGTCACATCACAGGCCGAGGGCGGACTTCAAGTCGTCGACACGCGTGGCGTGCTCCCAGGTGAACTCCTTGTCGTCCCGACCAAAGTGCCCGTAGGCGGCGGTCTTGCGATAGATCGGCCGACGCAGATCGAGGTCGCGGATGATTGCGGCCGGGCGCAGGTCGAACACCTGCTGGACGGCGGCGCTGATCTTGTCCGGGTCGACGTTCTCGCTGCCGAAGGTCTCCACCAGCACCGACACGGGCTGTGCGACGCCGATGGCGTAGGCCACCTGCACCTCGCAGCGGCGGGCGGCACCGGCCGCGACCACGTTCTTGGCCACCCAACGGGCGGCGTAGGCGGCGGAGCGGTCCACCTTGGATGGGTCTTTGCCGGAGAAGGCACCACCGCCGTGGCGGGCGGCGCCTCCATAGGTGTCGACGATGATCTTGCGGCCGGTGAGCCCGCAGTCGGCGTACGGGCCGCCCAGCTCGAACTTGCCAGTGGGGTTCACCAGGATCCGCACGTCAGACGTGTCGATGCCCTCGGGCAGCAGCGGGTTGATGACGTGCTCGATGAGGTCGGGCTTGATCAGCGTCTCTGCGTCGATGCCGGGCTGGTGCTGCGTGGAGATGAGCACGGTGGTCAGGCGCTTGGGCGTGTTGTCCTCGTAGTCGACGGTGACCTGCGTCTTGCCATCTGGCCGCAGGTACGGCAGCACGCCCGACTTGCGCACCTCGGCCAAGCGTTCGGCCAGGCGGTGGGCCAGCCAGATCGGCAAGGGCATGAGGTCCGGTGTCTCGTCCACCGCGTAGCCGAACATCATCCCCTGGTCGCCGGCGCCCTGGCTGTTGAGAAGATCCTCGCCGGACACGCCGGTCCGGGTCTCGAGGGCGACATCAACACCCTGGGCGATGTCCGGCGACTGCGGGTCGATCGAGGTAATCACCCCGCAGGTGTTGCCGTCGTAGCCGACCGACTCGCGGTCGTACCCGATTCCCTTGATGGTCTCGCGCACGATCTGCGGGATCTCGACGTAGGCGGTGGTGGTGATCTCACCGGCCACGATGGCGAGGCCCGTGGTGACCATCGTCTCGCACGCCACGCGGGCCATTGGGTCCTCGGCCAGGATGGCGTCAAGGATCGAGTCCGAGATCTGGTCGGCCATCTTGTCAGGATGGCCTTCGGTGACGGACTCCGAGGTGAAGGTCCACTGGCGGGTCACTGGCTGCTCCTTGTAGTCGATATCGCGTCGAGGATGGCGCGGGCGATGGCCCGCTTGTCGGTGAGGGGGATCTCCTGGGCAGCGCAATCGGCGCCGATGATCACCACCGCGTTCGTGTCGTGCTCGAACCCGACCCCCGGAGCCGAAACATCGTTCGCCACGATGAGGTCGATCCCCTTGCGGACGAGCTTGTCGGCGGCGTTGGCGTGCAGATCATCGGTCTCGGCCGCGAAGCCGACGATCGTCTGGCCCGGGCGGCGTCGGACACCGAGGGCGGCGAGGATGTCGGCGGTCGGCTCGAGGACCACCTCGGGCACCCCGGCCGCCTTCTTGATCTTGCTGGCGGCGGCCTGCTCGGGCCGAAAGTCGGCCACCGCCGCGGCCATCACGACCACGTCGGCGTCATCGGCGCGGCTGAGGACAGCGTGTTCCATCTCGGCGGCGGTGTTCACGCGCACGACGTCGACGCCGACCGATACAGCCAGGTCGGTGGTGGTGACCAGCGTGACCTTGGCCCCGCGTGCCGCCGCCTCCTCGGCCACGGCGTGACCCTGCTTTCCCGACGAACGGTTCCCGATGAAGCGCACCGGGTCGATCGGCTCCCGCGTGCCGCCGGCCGTCACCACGATGCGGAGCCCGCCGAGGTCCTGGCGAGACACATCGGCCAGGAGCGCCTCCACCGCGGCCACCACGGTCGCAGGCTCGGCCAGACGCCCCGCCCCCACGTCACCACCGGCCAGGCGGCCGCTCTCGGGCTCCACCACCTGCACACCACGCGAGCGCAGCACCCGCAGGTTGTCCTGCACGGCCGGGTGCTCCCACATCTCGGTGTGCATGGCCGGGCACACGAGCACGGGGGCGCGGGTGGCTAGGAGGATGTTGGTGAGCAGATCGTCGCTGATGCCACCGGCGTAGAGGCCGAGCACCCGCGCGGTGGCCGGCGCCACGACAACGATGTCGGCCGTCTGTCCGAGGTGCGTGTGCGGGATCGGGTGAGGCTCGTCCCAGAGGGACGTCCACGCCCGCTCGGAGCCGAGCGCGTCGAAGGTGGTGCGCCCGACGAAGCGCAACGCCCCCTCGGTGAGCACGGGAATGACGTGGGCGCCGGCGTCGACCAGTCGCCGGCAGATCTCGACCGCCTTGTAGGCGGCGATGCCCCCCGAGACGCCGAGGACGATGCGCTTGCCCTCGAGCATGACGTCGGGAGGAGTGGGCCTAGGTGGCCGACTCGGTGTCCTCGCCGTCAGCGTCGGGGTCGATCTCTTCCTCCGGCTCGGGCCACACGCCCAGGATCTTGTCGGCGTCGATCTCCTCGAAGGCGATGGAGAGCGGCTTGCGGGCCGACGAGGTGACCTGCGGGGGCACGACCGTGCCCAAACCCTCGGACAGCTGGTTGTAGTACGAGTTGATCTGCCGGGCCCGCTTGGCACCGAGGGTGACCAGGGTGAACTTGGATCCAGCCTTCTCGAGGAGCTCCTCGATCGGTGGGGTCATCATCGTGTCGTTGCGTGACGCCATGGCAGATCCTCTTCGTTCGCTGAGGGGGGACAGGAGATGCTACCAGCGGCCCCCCAGAAGTCGGGAATCCCTGCCTCATCTGAAGGTGGCGTGGGCGTGCTCGACGATGGCGTCGGCCAGCACCTCGGGAGCGTTGCTCGTCGAGTCCAGCACGAGGTCGTAGGTGGCGCGGTCGTCGAGGTCGATGTCGTACACCGCCTTGTAGCGGGCCCGTTCAAGGTCGCTGCGCTCGGCGTTGTCGATGAGGGCCTCGGCCAGCGTGCTGGCATCGCGCTCGGCCACCCTCGCCGCCCGCACCTGGTCCGCACAGTCCACCCAGACGCGCACGGCGAGAAGTTTGGCGCGCGTGGCCAGCCATCCGGCGAGGCGGGACTCGATGACGCACCCGCCCTGCTTGGCGCGCACCTCAAGGCGGTCGTCGAGCTCAAGGTCGATCTCAGGGTGCCCCTGGGCATGGGCACCGAACTCGCGAAGGGTCATGCCCGCCTCCGCGGCCATCTGGCGGAAGACCTCGCCGCCCAGCACCCGGTCGATCCCGAGCGCGTCGGCGACCAGACGGGAGACGGTGGTGGTACCTGAGCCGGGAAGCCCGGAGATCGTGACGAGCACGCCGCGTGGCGGGCTACGCGAACGCGGCCAGGAGGGCTTTGCGCTGTTGCTCGCCCAGCCCACGGACGCGACGGGTGTCGGCGATGCCGATCTCCTCCATCGTGCGGCGGGCCTTCACCTTGCCGACGCCCGGGAGGGCCTCGATCACAGCCAGTACCTTCATCTTGCCGACGTGGTCGTCGTCGGCGGACCTGGCCAACAGCTCCGCGAGGGTCAGCGATCCCATCTTGAGCTTCTCCTTCAGCTCGGCTCGAGCGCGTCGGGCCACGGCCGCCTTGGCCAGGGCTTGCTCGCGCTGCTCAGGGGTCAGGACAGGAGGCTGCGGCATGGGCCGGAACCTAGCGCGCGATCGATGCGGCGATGGCCGAGGCGGCGGCGGCGCGATCGTCGGCGTGGGTGACCGCCCGGCCGATCACGAGGATGTCGGCGCCGGCATCGATGGCCTCCGCGGGTGTGGCGGCCCGAGCTTGGTCGTGGGTGGGGGTCCCTGCCGGGCGGATGCCAGGCACGACCGCGGTGAGGCGAGGACCGTACTGCTTGGCTTCGTGCACGTCCGCCGCCGCGCAGACGATGCCGCGACAGCCCGCCTCGAGCGCCGTCCGGACCCGCTGCTGGAGGATGTGGGCGGGGGCGGTGTCGTCACTGGTGAGCACCGTGACCGCGAGCGGGATGGGCGCCGGGAGCCCGGCGTTGGCCGCCCCCGCGAGGAAGCCGTCGACGCCGGCCGAGAGCATCGCGACACCGCCTTGGGCATGGAAGTTGAGGTAGGTCGCCCCGAGGGCGCCCACCACCCGGGCGGCCCGGCCGACGGTGGTCGGGATGTCGTGGAACTTGAGGTCGCAGAACACCTCGTAGCCGATGTCCATCAGGGCGCCGACCACGTCGGGGCCAGACGCGCTGTAGAGCTCGAGGCCCACCTTGGCCACGCCAAACCATGGCCGCAGCTCACGGGCCAAGCGGAGGGCGGCCACGGAGTCGTCGAGGTCGAGGGCCACGGCCAGCTGAGCACGGACCTCCGCAGACGCATCGGTGATCGTGGTCATGGGGTGATCTCCCTTCGGTGGGCGGCGCCCACGATGTCGTCGATGCGGGTGCGGCCCGTACGGCGGGCCCAGGCCTCCAGCGCCTGCAGGACGCGCGTGGGCGCCCGTGGGTCGGCGAAGGTGGCGGTACCGACCTGGATGGCGCAGGCGCCGGCCAGGAGCAGCTCAGCTGCATCGCCCCCGCTGCTCACGCCGCCGACGCCCACGATGGGCAGGTCCGGCAGGCCGGCGTGGACGTCGTGGACGGCCCGCACGGCCACCGGATGGATGGCTGGCCCGGACAGGCCGCCGCCCCGTTCTCCGGAACCGAGCCGGTAGGCCGCCGTCTCGGGATCGATGGCCATGGCGAGCACGGTGTTGACCAGCGTGACGGCCTCGGCACCGCCCTCCCGGGCCGCCGCCGCGATCGGCACGAGATCGGTGACGTTCGGGCTGAGCTTGGCCCAACGGGGGCGTCCGCACGCCGCGGTGGCCGCCATCGCCTCCCGGGTGGCCGACGCTGAGTGGGCGAAGAGGTCGCGGGCCGACTCGGTGTTGGGGCACGACAGGTTGACCTCCACCGCCACCACCTTCGGCGGCGCATCGGCGAGCAGAGCGGCGGCCGCCTCGTACTCGGCCACGCTCCGGCCCCAGATGGAGGCAACCACCCGAGCGCCGGTGGCGAGGAGCGGCGGCAGGTCCTCATCCAGCCATGCCTCCACCCCTGGCCCCTGGAGGCCGACGCTGTTGATCATCCCCCCTCTCGTTTCATGTACCCGTAGCGGCGGGTTCCCGGCCCAGGGCGCCGCTGATAGCGACTTCACGACCACAGCCCCCAGCGCTCCAAGGTCGAGGTAGGCCGCCAGCTCGGCTCCATGCCCCGATGTCCCCGACGCCGTCATCACCGGGTTGGGCAGCTGAACAGACCCGATCGAAGTGGACAGGTCAACGGAGCTCGTCACCGAACCTCTGGTTCGGTGACGAAGAGCGAGGGGCGGTCGAGGTCGATGCCGCGGTGGAACTCCTGAAGGGTGCGGACGCGCATCTCGTGGATCGCGCTGTCGGCGATGCCGTTGGCGGCGGCGAGGGCGGCAGCCGCGGTGGTGACGCACGGGATGCCCTGGACGGCCGCCGCGGCGCGGATGTGGGCCCCATCGGCGCGCGCGCCACGACCGCGCGGGCTGTTCACGACGAGGTCGATCCGGCCCGAGGAGATGAGCTCCACGGCGTCGGTGCCGCTCGACTCACCCACCTTGGCCACGCGGACGTCGACCGGGATACCGGCGTCAGCGAGGGCGTCGGCCGTGCCGGCGGTGGCGACGATCCGAAAGCCGACCTCCACGAAGCGCCGGGCCGCCTCGATGCCCACGCCCTTGTCGCGGTCGGCCAGCGACATGAACACGCACCCACCGGCGGGCAGGCGGTCGCCGGCGGCCAGCTGGCTCTTGGCGAAGGCCAACCCGAAGGTGGTGTCGATCCCCATGACCTCGCCGGTGCTGCGCATCTCCGGTCCGAGGACCGAGTCTGCGTCGGGAAAGCGGTTGAAGGGCAGCACCGCTTCCTTCACGGCCACGTAGCCCCCGGGCGAGGGCTCGTTGAGCAGCCCCTCCTTGCGGAGGTCGGTGAGGGTGGCGCCCACCATCACCCGGGCCGCCACCTTGACCAGGGGCACGCCGGTGGCCTTGGCCACGAAGGGGACGGTGCGGCTGGCCCGCGGGTTCGCTTCAATGACGAAGACCTGGTTGGCCTTCACCGCATACTGCACGTTGAGAAGGCCGACCACGTCGAGGGCGGTGGCGATGGCCCGGGTGTGCTCTTCAATCACCGTGACGGTGTCGGGCGAGAGGGAGTAGGGCGGCAGCACGCAGGCGGAGTCGCCCGAGTGCACACCCGCCTCCTCGACGTGCTCCATCACCCCGCCGATGAGCACCTCACCGGTGTGATCTCGGATGGCGTCGACGTCCACCTCGGTGGCGTCCTCCAGGAAGCGGTCGACCAGCACGGGCCGCTCGGCCGAGAGGCCACCCTCCTTGCCCAGGCTCCCGAAGCCGGCCAGCTGGTCCATGGCCCGGGAGAGTGACTCGTCGTCATAGACGATCTCCATGGCCCGACCTCCCAGCACGTAGGAGGGCCGCATGAGCACCGGATAGCCGATCTTGGCCACGATGGCCTGTGCCTGCTCGAGGGTGCTGGCCGTGCCCCCCGCGGGCTGCGGGATCTCGAGACGGGCGCACAGGGCGTTCCACCGCTCCCGGTCCTCGGCGAGGTCGATCGACTCGGGTGACGTGCCCAGCACGAGGCCCTCGGGCAATGCCCCCGACAGCTTGAGCGGGGTCTGGCCGCCGAGCCCCACGATGACGCCCACCAGGGTGCCCGAGCCCTGTTCCGCTTCGATCACGTTGAGGGCGTCTTCGAGGGTAAGCGGCTCGAAGTAGAGACGGTCGGACGTGTCGTAGTCGGTGGACACCGTCTCTGGGTTGCAGTTGAGCATCACCGTCTCGTAGCCCGCCTCCGCGAGAGCGAAGCTGGCATGGACGCAGCAGTAGTCGAACTCGATGCCCTGGCCGATGCGGTTCGGACCGGACCCGAGGATGAGCACCTTCTCGCGGCCGGTGTGGGTGACCTCGTCCTCGTCCTCGTAGGTGGAGTAGTGGTATGGGGTGGTGGCCTCGAACTCAGCCGCGCAGGTGTCGACCGTCTTGAAGGTGACGCGCACGCCCTCCTCCAGTCGAGCGCTCCTGACCTCCGCCTCCGCCACGCCCCACAGCCAGGCCAGCTGGGCGTCAGCGAACCCGAGCCGCTTGGCCCGTCGCCACGAACGCCGGTCCATGTCAGCGAAGCCGATCTCGGTTAGCGCCGCGCGCTCCTCCACGATGGCCAGGAGCTGATCGAGGAACCACGGATCGACCCTGGTCCGCTCGGCCAGCACCTCCACCGAGATCCCCCGTCGCAGCGCCGCCTCGAGCTGGAACGGACGGTCGGGGGTGGCGATGGCGGCGCGGACGACCAGCTCCTCGTTGGAGAGGCCGTCGAGGGCAGCCTCGGCAGGGTCGCAGGCCAGGCCGTAGCGACCGAGCTCGAGCGAGCGCAGCGCCTTCTGCAGAGATTCGGGGAAGGTGCGCCCGATGGCCATGGCCTCCCCCACTGACTGCATCGATGTGCCCAGCACGCCGGGAGCCCCGGGGAACTTCTCGAAGGCCCAACGCGGCACCTTGGTGACGACGTAGTCGATGGTGGGCTCGAAGCTGGCCGGCGTGGCCTTGGTGATGTCGTTGGTGATCTCATCGAGCGTGTAGCCGACGGCCAGCTTGGCCGCGATCTTGGCGATCGGGAACCCGGTGGCCTTCGACGCCAACGCTGAAGAGCGAGACACCCGCGGGTTCATCTCGATGATCACCATGTCGCCGTTGGTGGGGTCGATGGCGAACTGCACGTTGGAGCCGCCCGTCTCCACCCCGACGCGGCGGATGCAGGAGAAGGCGGCGTCGCGCATCCTCTGGTACTCGACGTCGCTCAACGTCTGGGCCGGGGCCACGGTGATCGAGTCGCCCGTGTGGACACCCATCGGATCGAGGTTCTCGATCGAGCAGATGATCACGCAGTTGTCGGCCCGGTCGCGCATGACCTCGAGCTCGTACTCCTTCCACCCGGCGATGGAGCGCTCGATGAGGATCTCGCTGACGGGGCTGGCCGCCAGCCCCAGGCCGGCCAGGCGCTCGAACTCCTCGGCCGTGGTGGCGATCCCGGTGCCCTTGCCGCCCAGGATGAAGGCGGGGCGGATGACCACGGGCAGGCCGATGCGCCCGATGACGTCGCCGGCCTCTTCGATCGTGCGAGCCACGGCCGACAGCGGCACCTTCAGGCCGATCTCCTGCATGGCCACCTTGAACGCCTCGCGGTCCTCGGCGGTGTGGATGGCCTCGGCGGTGGCACCGATGAGCTCGGGCGTGCCCGGTGCGGCCACCGCTCCCCGCTCGACGAGCTGCATGGCGAGGTTCAGCGCGGTCTGTCCGCCGAGGGTGGGGAGCACGGCATCGGGTCGCTCGCGGTCGATGATGCGGCACAGCACGTCGACGTCGAGCGGTTCGATGTAGGTGGCATCGGCGAACTCAGGGTCGGTCATGATCGTGGCGGGGTTCGAGTTGGCCAGGATCACCCGGTACCCCTCCTCCCCGAGGACCTTGCAGGCCTGGGTGCCCGAGTAGTCGAACTCGCAGGCCTGCCCGATCACGATGGGCCCGGCGCCAATGACCAGGATCGACTCGATGTCTGTCCGCTTCGGCATGGCTAGGCGACCCCCCTATCGGCCTCGGGGTACCCGCTCGGGGCCTCCCGTTGGTCACGGACGCCGATCATGGCGGCGAAGTCCTTGAACAGGTAGGCGCTGTCGTGGGGGCCAGGAGCAGCTTCGGGGTGGTGCTGCACACTGAAGGCGGGAGCGTCGAGCACCCGTAGGCCCTCGCACACGCCGTCGTTGAGGTTGACGTGGCTCAGCTCGGCCCGGCCGCCGAGGGAGTCGGCGTCGACGGCGAAGTTGTGGTTCTGGCTGGTGATCTCGATCTTGCCGGTGGCCAGGTTGCGCACCGGGTGGTTGCCGCCGTGGTGGCCGAAGGGCAGCTTCACGGTCTCGGCGCCCAGCGCCCGGCCGAGCAGCTGGTGACCGAGGCAGATACCGAACACCGGCACGTTGCCGAGCAGCCCGGCGATGGCGTCGCTGGCGTAGCCAACGGCGGCCGGGTCGCCGGGACCGTTGGAGAGGAAGACGCCGGCGGGCTGGCGGGCGAGCGCGTCGGACGCGCTGGTGGAGGCCGGAACCACCTCCACATCGAACCAGGAGGCGAGGTGGCGCAGGATCGTGCGCTTGATGCCGAAGTCGTAGGCGACCACCAGGGGGCGCTGGCCGTCGGCCAGCCGGTACGCCTCGGGGGTGGTGACCTGAGCCACGAGGTCGACGCCGTCGGTGCCGGGCTCCGCCTCGGCCGCCGCCAGGAGGGTCGCCTCGTCG
>Ga0136633_1002428_pt1 | contig 12865 bp, 10 predicted proteins | sample AntDrymeUQ832206_2_FD_105494 | JGI IMG/M metagenome (GOLD analysis project Ga0136633, IMG submission 105494) | Polar desert sand microbial communities from Dry Valleys, Antarctica - metaG UQ83 (22.06) | ecosystem: Environmental > Terrestrial > Soil > Desert | place: Antarctica: Dry Valley... | reverse complement strand
CGGATCGGCCACGAGCGGGGCCGCGACGGCGGCGAGCGTCAACCCGAGGACGGCCGGCCGCGACTCCCGCCACGAGACCGCGACGACGCCACCTGCCACCACGACGATCGCGGCCGCGGCGAGCAGGGGGTTCACGGTGCGGAGATCTGCAGCTCCGGGTGGGTCGGCGTCGGGAGGATGCCGAACGTGTCGAACGGCCAGTAGCGGAGCCACGCTCGACCGATCACGTCACCGTTCTGGATGGGACCGAAGGTCCGCGAGTCGGACGACTTCTCACGGTGGTCACCCATCACGAAGAGCTCGCCGTCGGTGATCTCCCAGAGCGGCGGGTCGGTGGATGACACGGTCGGCTGCGGCTTGCCGTCCTCCTGGTACACGTAGGGCTCGTCGAGCTTGATGCCGTTGATGTAGACGAACCCATCGTCCTTGATCTCGACCGTGTCGCCGCCGACCCCAATGACGCGCTTGATGAACGGGGTGCCGTCGGGCTGGATCCAGTCGGCCGGCGGGTTGAAGACGACAATGTCGCCGTTCTTGTACGTGTCAAAGCGGGGGGTGAGCTTGTCGACGAGCACGTACTGGTCCGGCTCGAGCGTTTGCTCCATCGATTGCTGCTCGACCCGGTAGGGCTGAGCGATGAATGTCTGGATGACGAGGAAGATGATCAACGTCAAAACGAGTGTCTCGACCACCTCGAAGAGACACCCGAGCGCAGGGCGTTTGCTCACAAGTAGGCGAGTATAGGGGCTGTGATACCGTGCCGCCCCGTGACCGAAAGGCCCGGGCGCTGAGGGTGCGCCGCCGCGTCATCTCCCTCGGCAGCCTGCTCATTGCGGTCGTCGCTCTCGGCTTCGTCCTGGTCAACGCGACCCTCGTGGACCGCCGCGCCGCCAGCGTCACCCGGATCTCCCTGAGCGCCGCGGCGAACGGCGACGGGACCCTCGCCCAGACCGTCACCTCGATCAACATCCAGTTCAGCGAGCCGGTCCAGCCGGGATCCGTCGAGCGCCGTTTCCGGCTCGTCCCGTACGTGCCCGGCGCGATCTCCTGGGACGGCCCGACCGCGATCTTCACACCATCGCAGAAGCTCCCCCAGGACACGTCCTTCACGGTCCGGATCGCCGAGGGTTTCGAGGACCTCGCCGGAAACGTGGCGCCCGCCGGCGTGGACTGGGCATTCCGAACGGTCGGCCCGCCGACCGTCGTGTCGACCGACCCGCTCGACGGGGCAGGGGGAGTTGCCGTCGACGCGACCGTGACGATCACGTTCGACCGGTTGATGGACACGCAGGCAGTCGAGTCCGCGCTTCGGATCGAGCCGCCCGCGGAGCTCCGTCCGGCGTGGAGCGGGCAGGCGCTCGCACTCACGTTCGTGCGGCCGCTGCAATTCGCGACGACGTACACGGTGACGATCGAGACCGGGGCCGCGGATACAGACGGCAGCCGGCTTCGCGCGCCGTTCCAGACCCGCTTCTCGACTGTCCGCGCGGGCCTCGGCGTCGAGCGAACCGTGCCCGCCGACGGAGTGGCCGGGATCGGTGTCCGAACGCCGATCGCGGTCGTCTTCGATGGACCGGTCGACCCCGCGACGATCGGGGAGGCACTCGAGATCACGCCGTCCGTCGCGGGCAGTTTTGAGGCGGTCGCGCTGCCCTCCGACGCCAATCCTCGCGCTGCACCGGACGCGCCCGCGGCGGCCGCGACGGTCCTCGTTTTCCGCCCCAACGACGCGTTGGCTCCTCACACCACCTACAGCGTGTCACTGGCGCCGGTCGTCACCCGGCTCGCCGCGCCGGGTCAGGTCGCTGCCGGCCGTACCTGGACGTTCACGACCGGCCAGCCCGCGAGCTCCGGCCAGAACCAGATCGCGTTCCTGTCCGCGCGGAGTGGCGTCCGCAACGTGTGGTTGATGAACCCGGATGGGTCGAATCCGCGGCAGCTTACGACGGAGCTCGTGCCCGTCGCGGGCTTCGACGTGTCCGCGGACGGGGATCGGCTGGCCTGGTCTGCTGGCGGCACGATCCGCACGATGCGGATGGACGGTGGCGACGTCCAGGTGCTCACCGAAGGGGAGGCGTTCGAGTACGCACCTCGCTTCAGCCCCGACGGGCGCTCGCTCCTCGTGGGACGCCGCGACGGAGCCGGCGTGGACCTCGGGTACTGGCTCGTTCCGCGCGACCCGACTGCGGGCGGCGAACGGCAGGTTCTCGCAGCGGGGGCGCCGGCACTCGGTTCGACGCTGCTCGGGGGCGACGGGGTCGATGCGACCGAGCGGGCCATCCCCTGGGCGGCCCAGGCGGCCTTCGACCCGACTGGCAGGTGGCTGCTGATCACGACCGGTCGCGGCGATGTGCGCCTCGTCGATCTCGACCCGGAAACGCCGGAGCTCGCGGTCCTCGAAACGGGGATCGTCGCTGTTGCCGGGCCCGTCTGGTCGGCCGGGGAGAGCCGGTTCGTCGTGGCGGGCCGCCAGGGCGGCGAGACCGACGATGGGATCTACGCGGTGGCCCTCGACGCGACGGCGGCTCGGCTGGCCGCGGGCGGCGGCTCGGTGGCGGTCTCGGCGGACGGATTGATGGCATTCCTCGTTCCGGATTCCTCGGGTGCCAGCCGCCTCGCGATCGCTCGATCGACCGACCTCCAGCCGCGCCTTCTTACCCAGCCCGGCAACCTGTCCGACCGGTCGCCTGCCTTCGCGCCCGACGGCCGCTCGATCCTCTTTGCCCGCGTTCGCGGGGACGAGACGGTTGTCTCCGCGGGGATCTGGGTGGTCGATCCCGCGACGGGCCGGCTGTCGCCGCTGACGACGGACGGTGCCTATCCCCGTTGGCTGCCCTGACCCATCAGCGCCGCCGGGGGACGTGCATAACTGCGGGTGCGGATGCGTTTGACCCGCGATCCGAGCGCTTGTTACACTCCGGCCCGCCTGAAAGGTCCCCGTCCCGAACGCATCGCAGGGACGCCCTGTCCGGCTCGATCGCTCTCCCCGGAGCCAGCCCGCGGCCGGCATGCGCCGCGGCGCCCGGAGGCCCGCCCACAGACCGAGTTCCCGCACGGAGGACCCGCAGACCCTGATGGACGCCGACCTGCTTCAGCTGATCATCCCCATCGCCGGCATCGCCGCGGTCGTGTTCGCGATCTATCTCGCCCGGGACGTCCTGTCGCGGGACCAGGGCACGGAGGCGATGCAGGACGTCGCAGGGACGATCTTCGAGGGGGCCGTCGCGTTCATCCGCCGCCAGTACTCGACGATCGCGCTGCTGGCACTCGTCGGTGCGGTCGTCATCGGGGCGGTCATCACGATCTTCGAGACCCAGCAGGTCGCCGACACGGACGTGTTCGGGTTCGATCTCGGCTGGCGAACCGGCGTCGCGTTCCTCGTCGGCGCCGCGTGCTCGATGGCATCCGGAATCATCGGCATGTACATCAGCGTGCGCTCGAACGTGCGGACCGCCGCCGCCGCGCGGCGCAGCCTCGTCGAGGCCGTCCAGGTCGCGATGCGCGGCGGGGCCGTGTCGGGCTTCCTCGTCGTCGCGCTCTCGCTCCTCGGCGTGTGGGGGATCTTTGCCGCATACGGCGGCCTGGGCAGCGAGCAGTCGCTCCACGACGCGCCGTTCCTCATCGTCGGGTTCGGCTTCGGGGCGTCGTTTGTCGCGCTCTTCGCCCAGCTCGGCGGCGGCATCTACACGAAGGCCGCGGACGTGGGTTCGGATCTCGTCGGCAAGGTCGAGGCGGGCATCCCCGAGGACGATCCACGCAACGCGGGTGTCATCGCGGATCTCGTCGGCGACAACGTCGGCGACTGCGCCGGCCGTGGCGCCGACCTGTTCGAGTCCACGGCGGCCGAGAACATCGGCGCGATGATCCTCGGCGTCGGCGTGTTCACGATCGCCCGGGACAGTGGCTGGCCCAATCCCGAGGCCTGGATCTTCTTCCCGCTCGTCATCCGCGGCTTCGGCCTCTTCGCGACGATGGTCGCGATGTTCTTCATCCGCGGCCGCGAAGACGAGAACCCGATGAACATCCTCAATCGCGGCTACTGGGTCACGACGCTCCTGTCGGTCGCCGCTCTCCTCTACACGACGAACGTGATGATGCAAACGAACGGCGCTGCACCAAGCGGCCTGCCCGTGTGGCTGTACTTCTTCGGCGCCGGAGTCGTCGGCCTCGCGACGAGCGTCGCGTTCGTGTACATCACCCAGTACTACACCGCCGGCTCGTTCCGGCCGGTGCGCGAGATCGCCGAGGCCTCGAAGACCGGGCCGGCGACGAACATCATCAGCGGGACCGCTGTCGGTTTCGAGACGACCTTCGTCACCGCGATCACGATCGGGATCGCGCTGTTCACCAGCCACTGGCTCGGCTCCCAGGCGGGGATCACGACCGCGGATGGGCGTGACGTGGGCGGCATCTTCGGCACCGCCGTCGCGACGATGGGCATGCTCATGACGACGGCGTACATCCTCGCGATGGACACGTTCGGCCCGATCACCGACAACGCCGGCGGGATCGCCCAGTTCGCCCGCGCCGAGGCCGGCGCCCGCGAGATCACCGACCGGCTCGACGCCGTCGGCAACACGACCAAGGCACTGACGAAGGGCTACGCGATCGCGTCGGCGTCGCTCGCCGCATTCCTCCTGTTCAGCGCCTACATCGACAAGGTCAATCTCATCCAGGGCAGGCGCGGCGAGGAGCTCCTCACCTCGGTCAACCTCGCCGACGTCAGCGTTTTCATTGCCGCGCTCATCGGAGCGATGCTCGTCTACTTCTTCTCGTCGCTCGCAATCCGCGCCGTCGGCACGACCGCCCAGGCGATCATCGTCGAGGTTCGCCGCCAGTTCCGCGAGATGCCCGGGATCATGGACTACACCCAGCGACCGGACTACGCGCGCGTCGTGGACATCACGACGAAGGCGGCGCTCAAGGAGATGATCGCCCCGGGGCTCGTGGCGGTCGCGACGCCGATCATCGTCGGGCTCCTGCTCGGCGCGGAGGCGGTCGCCGGCATGCTGATGGTCGGGACGATCGCGGGCGTCATGCTCGCCACGGTCCTGAACAACGGCGGCGGCGCGTGGGACAACGCGAAGAAGTACATCGAGTCCGGCCACCTCAAGGACGACAACGGGAACATCATCGGCAAGGGAACGCCTGCCCATGCGGCGGCGGTCGTCGGCGACACGGTCGGCGACCCGTTCAAGGACACGGCCGGACCGTCGCTGCACGTCCTCGTCAAGCTGCTGGCGACGATCACCTTGGTTCTCGCCCCGCTGTTCATCCGGTAGGGCGGGCTAGCAGTCGGCGGCAGCCGTTGACATGGAGATTGTCCTTCAGGCATTGGTGATGGGGATCGTGCAGGGACTCACCGAGTTCCTGCCGGTTTCGAGCTCCGGGCATCTCATCATCGTCCCGTTCCTCCTCGGCTGGGACGACCCGTTCATCACGTCACTCGAGTTCAGCGTGATGCTCCATTTCGGGACGCTCGTCGCGTTGCTCACCTACTTCCGCGCGGACTGGCTGCGACTCGTGCCGGCTGGCTTCGCGACGCTCCGTGACCGCTCGTTCCGCGACGACCCGGACCGCCGCCTGGCGTGGCTCCTCGCGGCTGCCACCGTCCCGGCGCTCGTCGTCGGGTTCCTGCTGAATGACCTCATCGAGGAGCGCTTCCGCGAGGTCGGCCTCGTCGCGCTCATGCTCGTCGTGGGTGGGGCGATCCTGTGGCTCGCGGAGAGGAACGGCTCGCGCCGGCTCGCGATCGGCGGCCTGACGTTCCCGGTCGCGATCGGCATCGGCGCGGCCCAGGCGCTTGCCCTCATCCCGGGCATCTCGCGGTCGGGCATCTCGATCTCGGCCGGGCTGTTCGCCGGTCTCGATCGCGAGTCGGCCGCACGCTTCTCGTTTCTCATGGCGACGCCGATCACGGCGCTTGCCGGCGTCTACGAGACCCGCAAGGTGCTCGCCGGCGAGAGCGGCGTCGAGGTCTCCCTCCTGCCGCTCGTCGTGGGGCTGATCGCATCGCTCCTCGCCGGGTTCGCCGCGATCGCGATCCTTCTCCGGTTCCTGCGCTCGAACCCGACCCACGTCTTCGTCGCCTACCGGGCCGTCCTCGCGACCGTCGTCGTCATCGCCTGGCTCAGCCTGGCGCGGTAGGGCGGGGGACCGGCGGCGATGGTCGTCATGAAGCAGCTCCGCCAGCGGGCGATCCGCGACATCGTCGGTCAGCGGCCGGTCCGGACCCAGCAGGAGCTGGCCGCCGCCCTCCGGGAACGCGGCTTCCAGACGACGCAAGCGACGATCAGCCGCGACGTCGCCGAGCTGGGGCTGATCAAGGTCGCTCGCGAGGGGACCCAGGCCTACGCGCTTCCGCCCCGACTCGTCGAGGCGGAGACATCCGGGGAGGACCGGCTCCGGAAGCTCCTCGCCGACCTGCCGGTCGAGGTCCGGGAGGCGGGCCTCCTCCTGATCGTCCGGACCCTGCCCGGATCGGCCCACGCGATCGCGGCCGCGCTCGACCGGGCACGGTGGCCGGAGGTCGTCGGCTCGATCGCCGGCGACGACACGGTGTTCGTGGCCGTGGCCGATCGGGGCTCCCTCCAGCGGACCAAGCGGCGCCTCGTGAGGCTGGCCCAGGGGGCGACCGGCGGGCTCTGAGCGCCCGCGCGCCCGCGCGCCCGAGCGCCCGAGCGGCCCGAGCGGCCCGAGCGCCCGAGCGCCCCCTGCTACTCGGGGTAGCGATCCGCTCACGAACGTGAAGGGCAGGGGAGCCGGCGGAGCCTCGTGGCGCCGGCCCCAGGCGGTTCATGGCTGGTTGGCTACCTGGGGTAGCGCGACTGGCCCCGGTGACCCCCGTTTCCCCTCCCGCGGGCACGACCGACCCGCTTTGACACCCTCGCCGGGCCGCGCTAGACTCCGCCACCGGTTCGAACTTCAGGCTCGCGGGGACCGCGAAGGCCTGGAGTTCTTTCCTTATCCGATGGCTGCGGCCCCCGGCCGCCAGCCGCACGTTTCACCGCCTGGGGGCGACCCAACCGTGAACAACAAGCCAACCTACTTGTCCAAGGAAGGTCTCCAGAAGCTCCGCGCGGAGCTCGACGAGATGACCACCGTCAAGCGGCCCGAGGTCGCGGCGCGGATCCACGACGCCAAGGAGCATGGCGACCTCTCGGAGAACGCCGAGTACGAGGACGCCAAGAACGAGCAGGCGTTCGTCGAGGGCCGGATCCAGACGCTCGAGGCGCTGATCAAGAACGCCACGATCATCGAGGAGACCCACTCGACCGATCACGTCCAGATCGGCTCGACGGTGGCTGTCGAGAGCCCGGACGGAGCTGAGAGCTTCACGATCGTCGGCTCCGCCGAGGCGAAGCCGGCCGAGGGCCGGATCTCGAATGAGAGCCCGGTCGGACGCGCACTGCTCGGCAAGAAGAAGGGCGAGAAGGTCCTCGTCCGAGTCCCCGCGGGCGACTTCTCCTACAAGATCGTCGGCATCACCTGAGCGTCGCCGCGCACAATACGCGGCATGGATTGGGCTGACGAGCTAGCCGCACGGGTCAGCGGCCCGCAGGTCATCAACGACTCGAAGACCCCCTCGGGAACTGTCCATGTCGGCAGCCTGCGTGGACCCGTCCTGCTCGACGTCATCGTCCGGGCGCTCCGCGCCAACGGGATCCCCACGACCTACCTCTACGGCGTCGACGACATGGACCCGATGGACGCCCAGGCCCTCCTCACGCCCGATGCGGTCGAGAGTGCGATGGGCCGGCCCCTTGCCCACATCCCGGACCAGGAGCCCGACGGGCATGCCTCGTACGCCCGCCACCACGCAGAGGTCTTCACCGACATCTTCGCCCGGCTCGGGATCCATCCGGATCGCTACTACTGGATGAGCGAGATCTATCCCACCGGCGAGCTCGACAAGTACATCCGCCTCGCGCTGGACAAGGCTGATGTCGTCCGCGACATCTACCGCCGGGTCGCGAACGTCCGGCATCCCGAGACATGGCATCCCATCGGCGTCGTGTGCGAGAGCTGCGGCAAGGTCGGGACGACGATCGTGACGAAATGGGACGGCGAGCGGGTCTTCTACGAATGCCGGCCCAACCTCGTGACGTGGGCGAAGGGCTGCGGCCACTCCGGCTGGGTCTCGCCGTTCGGCGGCCGGGCGAAGCTGCCGTGGAACCTCGAGTGGGCGGCCCAGTGGTCGTACTTCGGGGTCACGATCGAGCCGAACGGCAAGGACCTCTCAACGAAGGGCGGGTCGCGCGACCGGTCCGACGCGATCGCGCGCGAGGTCTTCGAGCGCGAGCCGCCACTGAACGTCCCGTACGAGTTCCTCAACATCGGCGGCCAGAAGATGTCGACCTCGAAGGGCCGGGGTGCGGCGGCCCACCGGATCGCGGACGTCCTGCCGCCAGAGCAGCTCCGTTTCCTGTTCATCCGGCTCCGGCCCAATCAGGTCATCGAGTTCGATCCGGCAGGCACGGACGCCGTCCCGCGCGTCTTCGACGACTTCGACAAGTTCGCCGCCGCAACGGCGGGAAAGGACGTCCACGGCGAGCTGCCTGCGGGCCACGAGCAGATCTTCCGGTACTCGCTGCTGTCCCCCGGCGCTGACATCGCCGCCGAGGCCTCCGCGTTCCGACCGTCGTTCGCCCACCTCGCGCTGCTGCTCCAGGTCCCGGGCGTGGACATCGAGGAGCGGCTGGTTGCCGAGAAGGGCGAGCCCCTGACCGATCGGGAGCGCGAGATCCTTGCTGAGCGGGCGGCCGCTGCGCGGGCGTGGCTCGAGGAGTACGCGCCCGAGTCGGCTCGCCTCGTCGTGCGCCGCGAGGGCCTGCCGGCCGAAGCGGCGGAGCTCGACGACGCCCAGCGGAGGTTCCTCGGCGCGCTCGCCGACGCGGCCGACGAACCCGGGGCAGCCGCGACCGGCGAGACGTGGCAGGGCCTGATCTTCCTCGCGGCAAAGGACAAGGACGTGGCGGCCAGGCGTGCGTTCGAGGCGATCTACCGGGCGTTCCTGGGTCGCCCGAACGGTCCCCGCGCCGGGTGGCTCCTCGCGAGCCTCGAATCAGACTTCGTTCGAACGCGACTGCGCGAAGCCGCCGGCTCGGCCGCGTCGACCGTGAAGGCGCCGTCGTGAGCGTCGGAGTTCAGCGCCTGCGTGACGAGCCGGAGGTCATCCGGCGTGGCGCGATCGACAAGGGCGAGGATCCCGCGGTCGTCGATGCGGCACTCGCCGCCGACGAGCGACGTCGCGCGCTCCTCGGCGAGGGCGACACGCTGAAGGCGGAGCGGAACGCGGGATCGAAGCGGATCGGCGAGGCCATGAAGGGCGGCGCCGCGGCCGACGACGCGGAGGTCGCGAAGCTCAAGGCCGCGTCCTCGCAGGCGGGCGAGCGAATCGCGACGATCGACGCGGAGCTCGCCGCTGTCGAGGCCGAGCTGGCCGCTCTCCTCCTCCGGATCCCGAACCCGGCCGATCCGGACGTGCCCGTCGGAGGCCTCGAGGCGAACGTCACCGTCCGCACCTGGGGCGACCAGCTGCCCCGCGAGCAGCCGGTCAGCGGTGAGGTCGGGGCAGACGCCGCCGGGGGGACCTGGACCCGCAAGCCGCACTGGGAGCTCGCCGAGGCGCTCGACATCATCGACAACGCACGGGGCGCGAAGATCGCCGGCTCGGGCTTCCCGGTCTACAAGGGCGCCGGCTCGCGCCTCCAGCGCGCGCTGATCAATTGGTTCCTCGACATCCACGTCACCGAGAACGGCATGACCGAGATCTGGCCGCCGGCCGTCGTCAACGCCGACTCGGCCCGCGGCACAGGCCAGATCCCGGACAAGGAAGACCAGATGTACGTCGTGACCCGCGACGACCTCTACCTGGTCCCCACCGCGGAGGTCCCGGTCACGAACCTCCACCGCGACGAGATCTTCGACGTTTCGTCTTTGCCGGTTCGGTACGCCGCGTACTCACCCTGCTTCCGACGCGAGGCGGGCGCGGCGGGTCGTGACACGCGGGGGATCCTCCGGGTCCACCAGTTCGACAAGGTCGAGATGGTCCTGTTCGAGAAGCCGTCCGAATCGGAGGCGGCCCTCGAGTGGATGACCGCGCGCGCCGAGTCACTGCTGCAGCGCCTCGGGCTGGCCTACCGGGTGGTGATGATGAGCACCCGCGAGCTGGGATTCGTTCAGGCGAAGAAGTACGACCTCGAGGTCTGGGCGCCGGGCGTCGAGCGCTGGCTCGAGGTCAGCTCGTGCTCGAACTTCCGCGACTACCAGGCCCGCCGGATGGCGATCCGCTACCGGCCGGAGCCCGGCGCCAAGCCGGAGTTGGTCCACACGCTCAACGGGTCGGCGATGGCCCTCGCCCGGACAGTCGCTGCGATCCTCGAGACGTATCAGGAGCCGGACGGCACGATTCGCGTGCCGGAGGTTTTACGCGCCGCAATGGGCGCCGAGGTCATCCGAGCCTGATCGGAGCCCGCCGTACAATCGCGCCCGGAGAGGTGGCAGAGCGGTTGAATGCGGCGGTCTTGAAAACCGTTGAGTCGCAAGACTCCGTGGGTTCGAATCCCACCCTCTCCGCCAGCGATTCGCGCTCGAATCCCGCCTTGCGCCGGACCTCCTAGGCCAGTCGTCGGACGCTCACGTCAGCATTCGCGTCAGCAATGCGGTCGCGAAACGGTCGAGGCGAGCTTGTTGGACCCCCGCGTCACTATTCTCTTGTCAGGCTCCATTCATACGCGTACCATCGACTTGGCGCGCAGCTCGAGGGGAGGTCGCCCATGACGGCAAAGGTCCGCCACCTCAGCGCTGGCGGTTCGATCTTGCTGCTTGTGTACGCTTTGATGGCCCCCGCGGCGGCTGGCGTCGAACCGACGGCCGAGGACATCAGGGATGCCATCAGGTTTCGGGAGCCTTTCGGCCTCCGGACAGACGTTAGCTTTCTGACGCGGACGAGCGCACTGACGAACCTCGATTGGGGCGTCCCCTTGACCGAGGCTGAGGCGGCTGAAATCGCGCGGCGCGCTGACTTGCCTCGCCGTCTGACGCAGCCGTTGGCCTGGGCATATGCGCACCCAGACTTTGCGGGCGCATACATCGACCACGATGCCGGAGGCATGGTGGTCATTCAATTCAAGACCAACGATATTTCTCGGCTCGCGACCGCAGTGCTGGCGCGAGCGCCCGCAGAAAGCGCGATCGACGTGCGGTCAGCCGCGCGATCTCGGGCCGATTTGCAGGCGGTCCGAGCGCAGATCTACGCGGATCATGAGTGGTTCGCCGCGAATGGGCTCCATCTGATCTCGACCGCAATCATGCCCACGCGAAACGCGCTTCGGGTTGGCATCCTGGGCGCAACACCGACGGCCTCGGAACTCCTAAGCGCACGATACGGCCCGGCCGTCTATGTGATCGACGACGACTACTCGGTCGTGGACGCATGCACAGTGGACACGTGCTGGCCGCAGAAGGGTGGAATCAAGGTCTTTCCACGGGCGAACCCGGCCGGGATCTGCACCTCGGGCTTCGGTGTGCGATTCGGTTCACCGGTTCAGTACGGCCTCTTGACGGCGGGCCACTGCATCAAGCTCGGTGGGGCCGGTACCTACGCGCACTCGAATGCTGCCGCCCACAGCATTGGCACGCCGACCGCACACACCTACTTCGACAACGCCACGGCGGATGCCGCAATCATCAGGATGAACGCGCCGGGAATCCCGATTCCGTCGACTCTCAACTACTACGTTTTCCAGAACGACGACACCAACGCGGTGTCGCGAGTAGCGCCCCTGTCGGAGCAAATAGTCGGGGCGCCTGTCTGCATGTCCGGCTGGGGCACGTGGAAGGAGATCGCCGGGTCCTTGGGGAATACGTGCGGTCAGATCCTCAACGACGACGAGCTCCGGTCGAGCTGTGAGGATGCGGCGAAGCAGATCTGCAAGCTAATCCAGCACCAGTACGAAATGAACTTTGACACGCGCGGAGGCGACAGCGGCGGTCCCATTAGCGTCGGTGTGAGCACAGCGATCGGTCTGCTCACGGACTCCCTCAAGGACGGAACTGGTAACAGGTCCTGGTACTCGCCCTTGGTTTGGGCAATGCCGGCAATTGATGCACTTCCGAACGAAGGGCGATGGCGCGTGTGTCTGAACGCGACGTGCACCGCCTTTTGGTGAGCAGCCGCGGCGGGACATACCTCGCGCTATCGGCCACGTTGGTCGTGGCGGGGTGCGGAATTCTAGCGACCGAGCCGCGCACTGACGTAGACGAACGGGCGGATCACTTCCGCAGATTGGGCTTGGTTTGTGAGAATCCTGAGCCAGAGCTAGTTGAAGACAAGCGGCGCGAGTGCCGGGGCACTGTTGAGGGGGTCGAGCTGATCGTCAAGATCGACGTCGATCCGCGGACCAGCGACCCTCTGATCATTGCGACTGTCCCTCAGGCCGTTGGCCGCCCGGCTGCGGTGGATGCCTGGTCATCGATCGTGCTTCCGATGCCGGGGGTCGAGACCGTTCGGGCGGACGTGGCAGCAGGGCTCACTGACTGGGCCGCCGCGGGGGCTGCGTCGCTCACGGTTCACCGTGGCGTGGCTTTTATCGGCACCGGCGAGGCCGGGGAATGGACCCTTGTGATCGATCCTGACAACGGCCCCTAGAGCTGTTCGCCTGGCGGTCCCATGCCGCCCAAGAACCGGGGAGAGAGCGAGCTATGCAATGTCCCAGCGCCTCTTCGTCACCGGCCTAGCATGACCTCAATGCCCGAGTCAGTCACGCCAGCCGGACTCTGCGCCTCCTGCCGCCACGCCCGGGAGGTCGTGAGCGGCAAGCGCAGCCGCTTCGTCCTGTGCGAACTTTCTCGAACCGACCGG
>Ga0136633_1002427_pt1 | contig 12867 bp, 18 predicted proteins | sample AntDrymeUQ832206_2_FD_105494 | JGI IMG/M metagenome (GOLD analysis project Ga0136633, IMG submission 105494) | Polar desert sand microbial communities from Dry Valleys, Antarctica - metaG UQ83 (22.06) | ecosystem: Environmental > Terrestrial > Soil > Desert | place: Antarctica: Dry Valley... | reverse complement strand
AGATCCCCCCGAGCCGGTTCGAGCGACGTGAGCCGTGGATATGCGCTATCACCGAAGGCGTGGCGAACCCGTTCGTGCAGAGCATGGCCAGCAACTTCGAGCAGGCGCTGCGGCTGATGGAGGCGGCAGTGACGGACTGTCCCGGCGACCTGTGGGAGACGGACCTGGGCCAGACGAGGCGCCTACCGCTCCGACGCCGCACGGAGGATTGCACGGCTCGGCACCGTGGTTCCTGGCGTACCACGCGCTGCTGACCCTCGACTACGACCTCACCGCCGAGTTCGAGCCGTGGCAACCGCCGCGGCCCTTCGACGAGAACACCTACGGCTCTCCCAACCGGTTCTTCATCAAGGCCGAACTCCTTGGGTACGTCGACTACTGCCGCGGGAGGGTGCGCCGAACGCTCGACTCGCTCACCGTGGACGCTGCGGCCCGGCCACTCCCTGACGCCCATCGGTACCACGGCACGCTGTACGGAGTGATCGTCGGCGGCATGCCGCTGCACGTCCTCGAGCACGCCTCCCAAATCCGCCAGTTCCTCACTTCCGCCGGAAGTGAAGTGCAGCCCATGCCCGGCGACCGGGGGTACGCACGGTGACGAGAACGGTGATCCTGCTGGGCGCGATCGCCTTGTGAGTTAACGGGCCGGGCGGGGGCACGACCCGCCTTGGTCCAGGCCGGGTTCGAGTAGGTCCGTCGCCGCCAGGCGGGGCTGGCCGACACTGCGCAGGCCCGCACGGAGCCGGGAACCGACGGCGCGCCGATCTTGCTGCAGGACGCGGCCGAGGTCGGCGAGCCTCGCCGAGCCCAGCACGGTGAGGGCCACTGCTTCCCGGTCACGAGATGGGAGGCACCGGAGGCGGGACATCGCATCTGCTTCGGTGGGGATAGCGCGACCGGCAGAAGTCGCCGGCCCGATCCGGCGCCGGGCCATGGCCAGCAGTCCGAGGCGTACGTTGGCCAACTCGTCCTCCAGACGGCCGTTGCGGCGCCACAGTGTGACGAAAACATCCTCGACCACGCGGTCGGCTTCATCGGTGTCCGCCGAGAGCACGTCGACCAGGCGATGGACGGCGGCGCCGTGCCGGCGGAAGAGCTCCTTCAGCGCCGGCTGCGAACCGCCGGCGACATTGTCGAGCAGGTTCTGGTCACTCCGGCACTGCAGCGCAGTCCACCCCTGCGTAGGTGCCGGGGCCGGGTGCGCCGGCCGCATGAACCCGAGAGTCATGACACGGCCGTCCCGGGCTGCACGAAGCCGTAGCTGGCGGTGGCCGGGTCGGTGACATCGGTGTGATCGTTCTCCGCACGCCGCTCGTCGTCTTCCCGCCCGTCGATGATGGCGCCCCAGATGAGCAGGGACATGGCGCCGGCGACGAGCAGTGTCACCAGGAGCCCAACTGCGAACACGGCGACATTGCTCATGCCCGATCACCTCGGGGCAGCACGATGGCGCCGAGGGACAGGATCGAGGGGACCCAGAGGCCCACGAAGATCCCTTGCAACTCGTTGCCGGCGAACCAGAGCGTGACCGAGAAGAGGAACGAAATGGTGGCGGCCAAAAGGACCAGGGTCTTGGATCCGGTCGCTCGCTGCTGGGCGTCCTCGACGTACTTGTTCATGTTTGACAGTCCTTCCTGTCCAGGGCTTGTACAAGTACTGTACCGATTATCCGACCTGGTGTCCAGGAGTTGTACAAGTTCTGTAGAGTTGGGGTGTGCCCCCCTCATCCGACGCCCCCACCAGCCAAGTCCGCATCGGCGAGCTGAGCCGCCGGGTGGGCGTGAGCTCCGAGCTGCTGCGGGCGTGGGAGCGCCGGTACGGGCTCCTCTCCCCGTCCCGAACCCAGGGTGGGCTCCGTCTTTACAGCGAGGACGACGCGCGCCGTGTCGTGCGAATGCTCGAGCACCTGGCCGCCGGAGTGTCGGCAGCCGAGGCGGCCCGGCTGACCCGCCGGGAACTGGAGGCGGCGCCTGCGCCTGCCGTGGACCGAGAGCCTCCCGGGGCGCCAGCGCCTGCGGCCACCGGGGAGCACCTGGCTCGGGCGCTCGACCAGCTCGACGAGACAGCCGCCAACACTGCGCTCGACCGGCTGCTCTCCGGGTTCGCATTGGAGACGGTGGTCACCGAGACGGTGCTCCCCTACCTGCGGGAGCTCGGCGAGCGCTGGCAACAGGGCGGCGACGCAGTGGTGGCCCAGGAGCATTTCGCCACCGCACTCCTCCGGGGCCGGCTGCTCGGCCTCGCCCGCGGCTGGGGGGGCGGCTACGGGCCGATGGCCCTGCTGGGCTGCTTCCCGGGCGATCAGCACGACCTCGGCCTGATCTGCTTCGGCCTCGGACTCCGGGCCAATGGATGGCGAGTGACGTTCCTGGGCCCGGACACGCCGTTCGTGGCGATCAGCGAGGCGGCACGCCGGGTGCGGCCGGCCTTGATCGTCCTCACCACCTTGACCCCCCTCGACCGGGGCGCGGTCGAGGAGGAACTGGCGGCGATCTCCGCCTACGCGCCGGTGGCGCTGGCGGGTGCAGGGGTGAAAGAGAGCGACCCCCCCATCGGCGGGGCGGTGTTCCTGGCCGGCGATCCGTTCACCGCGGCGGCAAGGGTTGCGGCCGAGGAAGTCAGACGCCCTGCGAACGAGCCGAGTTCCGCTGGCCCTGTTTGAACGGTCCCGGGGCCGACGGTCGCGCTATTGCGCACCTCGGACGATGCGGGGCGCTTCAGGATCGGTCGGGCGTCGGCCACGTGTCAGGCGTCGATAGGCGAGACGGTGTTGTCGCCGGCATTCGAGACGCACACGGTGTTGCCGGCGACGACGAGAGCGGCGGGGAACCGGCCGACCCGGATGGTGCGCGTGCTCGATGTGGTGGCGACGTCGATTTGCGAGAGCGTGTTATCGGTCCCGTTCGCCACCCAGAGGCTGCCTCCGTGCAGCACCATCGCCCTCGTGTCGCGTCCCACCTTCACCGATCCGACCGGCTTTCGGCTTGTCGGGTCGATCCGGACCACCGTGTCGGTGTCGCACCCGCCCTGGACCCAGACCGATGAATCGCCCGGCTTCTTCAGCTTGTGCGGAAGCGACGTCTACGGGCCCGCCCCGGCCACCGCGCTCTCGTGTCCAATGCCACCGTGCCGATCCGGGTCGGTGACCCGGCGACAGGCTGTGCCCGCAACCGTTTCGGCGGCCAGGTCAGCCTCACCAGCAATCTCGCGGTCACCTTCGGAGCCAATGAGGTGTCCCACAACGCCACAATCGACACCAACGGCCCGGGCAACACGATCGTTAGAGCCAACACCGTCCTGGGCACCCTGGGCTGCACCGGAAACACCCCCGGCCCGACCAACGACGGCCAGCCCAACACGGCCGGGACCAAGGCCGGGCAGTGCGCGAGCCTGTAGCGGACGTTCAGATCGGAGGAGGTGTCCGGCGACGAGCGCGGTTCGCACGGGTGGTTGCGACTCGCCCCGCCTCGGTGATTGCGTTCGCCGCCGGCCATGATCGCCCGTAGACTGCCCCGGTGTTCATCGCGCCTCGCGGGGCTATAGCTCAGTCGGTTAGAGCGCACCCCTGATAAGGGTGAGGTCGCTGGTTCGATTCCAGCTAGCCCCACGGCCAAGGCCGTCGTTGTGAGGACCTTTCGGCGCGGCGCGTTGGCCCTGGTCCTGGCGGGCATCGCCGCCGCCGGCGTCCGTTTCAAGCGGGGCGGGCCCGTCCCCCTGCAGCAGGGCGGTTGGCGCGAGCTCAGCGGACCGGAACTGAAGTAGCGGTGCGGGCCGTAGTGGTGGGGGCGGGGGCGGTGGGCGTGCGTGCCGCCCGCCAGCTGCTCTTCCTCGGTGCGGTCGAAAGCCTGGCCGTCGTCGAACCCAAACGGGCCCGTCTCGACGCGGTGGTGGACTCGCTCGGGGCGCCGGCTATCGCCGTCGACGATGTCGCCACTGCAGTAGAAGGCGCCGGCGTGGTCATCCTCGCCGGTCCCCGGGGACACCGGGCCGCGGCGGAGGCGGCGCTCGAACACGGCGCGTCAGTTGTCTCCGTCTCCGACGACGTCGACGACGTGCGCGACCTCCTGGCCTTGGACGCCGAGGCCATCGAGCGCGGTCTCCACGTGGTGGTCGGTGCCGGCTTCTCGCCCGGCCTGTCGTGCGTGCTGGCCGTCCATGCCGCCCGCAGCTTCGAGGAAGTCGAGGAGATCCACGTGGCCAAGGTCGGCACCGGCGGGCCGGCGTGCGCCAGCCAGCACCATGTCGCCCTGCAGGGTCCTGCGGTCGACGGCGCCGGCGGGGTGTGGCAGCGCCGGCGGGGCGGGTCGGGCCGGGCGTTGATCTGGTTCCCCGACCCGATCTGCGGGGTCGACTGCTACCGGGCCGCCCTTGCCGAGCCCCTGCTCCTGACTCCTGCGTTTCCTGGCGCGCAGCGGATCACCGCCCGGGTGGGTGCCAACCGCCGAGACCGCCTCACCGCCCACCTGCCCATGCTGCGCCGTCCCCATCCCGAGGGCACGCTCGGCGCAGTGCGGGTCGAGGTCCGCGGCCGCCAGGGCGACATTCGCTCCGACCGGGTCCTGGGCGCACTCGACCGCCCGGCGGTCGCCGCAGGGGCAATGGCTGCGCTCGCCGCTCGGTGGGCAGTCGACGGCCGGCTGGCCCGCACCGGCGCCGCCGGTCTCGCCTCCCTCGCCGACCCCGGGCCCTTCCTCGCCGCCCTGGCCGACCGGGGCGTCAAGGCCGCTGTCTTCGAGGGCGCAGGAGCGTCAGCGAACCAGGCGTGACATGCGGCGGTCGGCCAGGATCTTGCCGCCGGTCTGGCACGCCGGGCAGTACGTGACCTCGTAGGACTCATAGGAGACCCGCCGCAGCCCGTCGCCGCACACCGGGCACGGGGTGCCGTGCCGGTTGTGCACCACCCAGTGGTCCCCGACCTTGGTCGGTAGCCCCCCAGAGCGCTTGCGCTCGGCCTCCAAGCCGTCGGTGAGCACGGCCCGAATGGCCTCGAGCAGGGCCTGGCGCTCGGCCGGTTTGAGGGAGGTCAGCGACGCGTAGGGCGACACCCGCGCCCGGTGCAGGCTGTCGTCGGTGTAGCCCCGGCCGATCCCGGCCACCGTCGACTGCCGGCGCAGCAGGGTGTGCACCCGCCGGCCGTCGGTCCCGTGCAGGATCAGCTCGGCGAACTCCTCGGAGAACGGCTCGGGGCCGAGGCCGGCGAGAGGGCCTTCGTCGCCCTCAGCGAGCACCCACCACCCGGCCTTCTTCTCCGTGCCGAACTCCTTCACAAGAATCGAGGGGCGGCCGTCAAAGAGGAAGCGCACCACCCCGAACTTCGGGCGGGTGCTCTTGGGTGGGCTCTCCACGTCGACCCTGCCGCCCTGGGATAGATGGAACATGATCCGGGGCCCGTCGAAGTCCAGGATCACGTACTTGCCCCTGCGGGTCACCGAGATCAGCGTCCGACCGGCCAGGCTTTCGGGCGACGGGGCATACGTCTTGAGCCCTGAAAAGGAGATGGGCTGGGCGGCCTCGAACGTGGACCCGCCTACCTCCTCCGCCAACCGTTCGGCCAAGGCCTGCATCTCGGGCATCTCAGGCACAAGGACGAAGGTAACGGTTGCACCAGCGCTACGCCGGCTCCACCGACGCGATCTGTCCCTTCCGCGCCGCGCTCTGCCGCTCGAGCTCGGCGTTGAGCTCGCCACCCAGGATCACGGCCAGGGCGGTGAGGTACAGCCAGAGCAGGAGGACGGCCACCCCGGCGATCGGCCCGTAGGTGTCGTTGTAGTTGCCGAAGCTCGACACGTAGAACGAGAAGCCCAGGGAGGCGACCAGCCAGATGGCGGCGGCGAGGATTCCGCCTGGGCTGACCCAGACCCACCGGGGCGTGTCCCTGTTGGGCGCCAGGTAGTAGATCGTGGCGAACAAGCCGGCGACGGCGGCCAGGCCGAGCACCCATCGAGTGATGGCCCAGAGCACGACGAACGCCGAGCCGAAGGGCAGGTTGTTGCGAAGGACTTTGCCCAGCGGGTCACCGAAGACAATGAGGGCAGTGGCCAGCCCGCCGAGGACCAGCACGGCCAGCAGCAGCTCGAAGGCCACCAACCGCTTTTTCACGAACTTGCGGTCGTCCTTCACGTCGTAGGCCACGTCGAGGCCGACCTGCATGCCGACCGCCCCAGACGACGCGCTCCACAGGGCGACGGCCACGCCGACGAGGGCGGAGATCAATCCGGCTTTCGACGAGCCCTCGCTGATGACGCTCGTCAGCATGTCGCCGGCCCCGCCCGGCAGCGTCTTGGTGATCTTGTCGGTGATGTCCTCGATGGTGTCGCCGGTCACATTGATCACGCCCAGGATGCCGACGAAGGCGAGCATGGCGGGGAAGATCGAGAGGAACCAGTAGAAGGCCATGCCCGCAGCGGTGAGGGTGCCCCGGTCCTCCTTGAACTCCTTGATCGCCCGCTTGACGCTGGCTTTCCAGTCCGGCGCCGGCAAGTCGAGCGGCGACTTCGGGCCGGGTCCCTCGCCGGTCTGGGTCGGGATGGGCTCCTCTTCCTTGTGCCCGGGGCTGGCGTTGACACCGGGAGGTGCCGGTGGGGCGACCCTTTCCGGCTCGGACGTCACGCCGCGAGTGGAGAGGTTCACCGGCGTGCTGGAGGCCGGGATGGCCGGTGCCCAACCCCGATGGCTGCGGCGTACCGCCACGACCCCGGCCACGGCCATCGCCACGGCCGGGACCAGCTTGGCGAGGCGCTGGGGCACGGGCCGCCTCAGCCGATGGGAGCTGCGGCCCGAGCCGTGCGCTTCACGGTGGACGTGGACTGGGCAGCGGTGCCCTTCACGGTCGTGGCCGACCGCTTGGCCGTGCCCTTCACCGTGTTCGCCGATCGGGTGGCGGTGCCCGTGACGTCCTCCACGGTGCCTTGGGCGTCCTGCTTCACCTGGTCGACGGCCGAGGTGGCGACGGTCTTGACCCGCTCCGCCCGCTCCTGGGCTATGGGCTTCAGCTCCTCAGCCATGCTCTTGCCCACCTCGATCGCCTGCTCCTTGAACGGGGCGAGCCGCTCCTTCAGCCGGTCACCTGCCGGCGTGCCCATCAGGCGGGCGCCCGCCACCACTGCGGCTGCGGTGCCGATGATGGCGGCGCGGGGGCGCTGGCGGACGACGCGCCGGGCGTCGGTGAGCAGTCCGGCCGATCCCCGCTCCTCGATCCCTCCCGCCACCGTCCGCAGCTCCTGCCCGGCCCGGCCGACGAGCCCGCCCAGCGGTCCCGCCTGGTCGGCGTTGCCCCGGGCCAGCGCCAGGGCCTGTCCGGCCAGGCGGTGGAGGCTCTCGGCAATCTGTTCGAGCTGGACCTCGGCCTGGCTCTCGAGCTCGGTGCGGGTGGTGTCCAGCATCTCCCGCGCCTCGGCGGCGGCCACCTCGGCCACCTCTGCGGTCTCCTCCTTCGCCATCGTGACCACGGCGGAGGCCTCCTCCTTGGCGATCGACACCACGCCTGCCGCCTCGGCCTTGGCGGAGGACGCCACCTGCACCGCCTCGTCCTTGGCCGTGGCGGCCACCTCTGCGGCCTCTTCTCTGGCGGTACCGGCGACCTCGGCCGCCTCCTCCTTGGCCGTCGAGGCCACCACGGCGACCTGGGACTCCGACTCATCGTCGTCCCCCCACTCGCCGTCGCCCTCGTAGTAGCGATAGAGGAGCTGCTCGGTCTCCTCGGTGACGTCGTTGTCCAGGCCGTTCAACTGGAAGGGGGCGTTGTGCACCATCTCGCGGTCGAAGTCCACCCTGACTTCGCCCTGCGCCGTCGAGGCCTCGGCCAGCGGCACGAGGGCGATGGCGTCCGGCCCGAGCCGGACCGCCGCCCATTCGGGCGCCCGGGTGGCGTTGTCGAGGTAGACGCCCTCGATCACGCCGATCTCCTGGCCACGCACGTCGAAGAGCGCCTGCCCTTCCAGGTCCTGCGGATTGGGCACGGTGAGCGTCACGCCGCTCCTCCTTGGATTGTCGCCTGCCGGGGCCCCGGCAGGGTCGCCCGTTACAGATCCCCAAGAACCGCCGACTTCATGCGTGATATCCCGCTTCGACGTAGGTCGTGGGAACCCGTAAGCTCAAGAACAGACCAGACGAGAGGTACGGATGAGCGCGCAGCAGTCGGACGTCCCGGCGGAGCTCAGCTCCGGCATCCTGCTCCCGACGGACCCCGAGATCGGCCGGCAGATCGTCCGGCGGGCCAGCCAGCTCTGCCTGCGGGCGGAGCCCCACACCGACGAGTCGCCCTGCGCGTCGCACCTCAACGAAGCCAACCGCCAGCTGGGTCTGCCCGGCTGAGCCGATTCTTCATCGGACGGTGAACGCTGCCGACACACTCCGTTCATGATTCGCGGGCAATATCAGCGCATGCACGTGCGAGTCGGCTGTGAGTTCCGCTACCAGGCGCCGGCCCCCACGCCGACGATCTGGCAGGTCCGGCCCCGGCCCGACGGCGATCACTGGCTCCTCTCCCATACGTGGGGCACCACCCCGCCATTGCCGGTGTCCAGCTACATCGACGTCTACGGCAACCTCTGCGACCGGCTCATGCTGGTCGAGGGCGAGAACCTGCTCCGCTACGACGCCACGGTGGAGGTGTCCGCCGACTACGACACATGGGACAAGGACGCCCCGCAGCGGCCGATCGAGGAGCTCCCGAACGACGCCCTCGTCTACCTCTTGCCCAGCCGGTTCTGCCTTTCCGACCTGCTTCACGACCAGGCCTGGGAGCTGTTCGGCGCCGTCGAGCCCGGCTTCGCCCGGGTGCAGGCCGTCTGCGACTGGGTGCACGACAACATCCGCTTTCAGGCCGGCGCCAGCACCCCGACCACCACGGCGGTCGACGTCTGGGAGAGTCGCGTGGGCGTGTGCCGTGACTTCACGCAGCTCGGCCTCACCTTCTGCCGGTCGCTGAACGTCCCCGCCCGCTACGTCTTCGGCTACCTCCCCGATATCGGTGTGCCGCCGGCAGATGGGGTCATGGACTTCTGCGCCTGGTTCGAGGCGTACCTGGGCGACCGGTGGTGGACGTTCGATCCCCGCAACAACGTCCCCCGAACCGGCCGGGTGCTCATCGGGCGGGGGCGGGACGCGCTGGACGTGGCCATGGTCACCTCCTACGGCGGCGCGATTCTCGAAACCATGCAGGTCTGGGCTCACGAGGCCTGACCATGGCCCCGACCCGCCTCGTCCTGCAGCAGTCGCTCCGATACGACTATCCGTCGCCCGTGCGCAGCCTGCACCACCAGCTCATGGTCCTGCCGCCGGCCCGGCACGGCGACCAGCTGCGGATCGCGTCGTCCCTCGAGGTCAAGGGCGCGGCGGCGCAAGTCCTCGAGTCGGTCGACCCGTTCGGCAACCTCACCGTCGACGTCCACGCTGCCAGGGTGCAGAGGTTCGTGGAGTTCGTGGTGCGGGTCACGGTCGAGCGCCAGGGCACGCCGCCGGCGGCTGTCGACGACCTCGCCGGCCTGCTCGACCCCACCCGGCTGACCGAGCCCGACGACTCCCTGGCGGCCACTGCCCGCCGCCTGCTGGCGGGCGGGGACGAGGGTTGGGCCCTGGCCGACCGCGTCAACGCCTGGGTGGCGGCCACCATGCGCTACCGCCACGACGTCACCGACGTGGGCACAACCGCCTCCGAGGCGCTGGCCGTCGGCCACGGGGTGTGCCAGGACTACGCCCACGTGATGCTGGCCCTGTGCCGTTTGTGCGGACTGCCGGCCCGCTACGTGTCCGGCCACCTGGTGGGTGAGGGGGGCAGCCACGCGTGGGTCGAGGTGGTGCTGCCGTCTACCGAGGACGTGGCGCCGGTGGCAGTCGCCTTCGACCCCACCAACGACCGGCGGGCGGGCCCGAGCTACCTCACCGTCGCCGTCGGCCGTGACTACGCCGACGTCGCTCCCACCCACGGCACCTACAGCGGAGCTCCGGGCGGCCGGTTGAGCTCCACCAAGTCGCTCGAGCAGGAGATGGTCGCGCTCGTACCCGCCTGACCTGCGGGGCGATGATGTTGCGGCCGCGCGACCCGGACGACGACGCCATCGCCGTCGTCCGCCGTCAGGCCTTCGGCTCCTCCGCCCCCGACGTTTGCGAGCCGGTGGAGTGGGAGGTCGGCCACGCGCTCCGGGCCGACGTGGGATGGCTGCCCGCTCTGTCCGTGGAGGGCAAGGCGGCCGGCGCCACCGATGGCCACGTCGTGTGCTCGGAGGGCTCGCTCGGCGCGGTGTGCTCCCTCAAGTGCAGCGGACGGGCGTCGGCCGGGCGCTCATGCACGCGGTGATCGCAGCCGCCGACGCATCTGGACTACCCGCTAGTCGTGTCGTTCGCCATCTGGACCACTACCCGCCAGTTCGGGATCATGCCCGGGTCGCAGGTCGTTGTCGACGCCCCAGACCCCCGGTGGGGGAACCACTTCCGGGCCGCCGCCTGGACGCCTGGACGCCTGGACGCCGACAGCTACTGGGACTGTTCCGCTACGCCGCCCCGTTCGAAGCGGGCCGAGGAGCGGCTGGCGCACCGCGCCGCCGAGGTGAGCCTCGTGATGACGCCGCCGGTCACCGGCCGGGTGGAGGTGCGGGTCGGGGACCGCAGAACACGGTGCGGGTCATCGTCCGCCAGCCCGAGGTTTGGGCGTTGGCTTCACGCCGGGCCGTAGCCGCCATGGTGCGCGACGTCCGTGGCTCTGTGCGTCGTGCCCCTTCTCCCGGGGTACCTCGGGGATGGTGGCCGGCGAGGCGGCGCCGGCAGCCGATGGGAGCCCGGGCCTCGGTCGGTCCGGGCGATAGCGATGGCCGTCCTCGTGCTCGACTGCGCCGTCGTCTTCGCTGTGCTCGGCGCGGCTGCGGGACTGTGGGCGGTGCTGCGGTTCGCTTGACAGGAGACGTGCAATCTGAGGTCCAGCGGAGCCGCTGGCGTCCGAGCACCGCCTGCGCGAGGCCCTGCCCCGCGTGGCCGGGCCGCTGCGCTCCGTTCCTCGTGAGCGTTGTGTTCGGCGCGGTGTGGACGCCCAGCGTCGGTCCGCTACTCGGCGGCCCTCACGATCGCCGCTGCGTCCGGCCAGGGGCGGCGCGGCGGTGCTCTCGTCGCCTACGCTTCGGCATCGGCGCTCCATTCATCCATGCCTCGCCGGTGCTGGCGTCGTCCGCAAGCGGCGCAGGGCACGCCTGAAGCGCATTGGCCCCGTGGATCTCTACCGGGTGGGGGGCGCTCTCATGATCGTGTTGGGCGTCCTGCGCGTCACCGGCGCCTGCGACCGCCTCACGTCCTACCTCGCTCGCTTCACGCCCGGCGTCGGCGGACTCTGACCGCCGCTACCATCAAGGGGTCGCCAGGGGGACGTAGCGCAGTTGGCTAGAGCACCTGCTTTGCAAGCAGTTGGCCGTCCCGGGGCGCAACGCTGTGACCTGCATCTTTGGGGCGTTCCCCCATGGAGTCAGGTGATTTTCCCCCACTTCGTCCCCCACACGCTGGGCGGGCGGCATCCGGCCGACCGACGTGGCGCAAAAGGCATCAAAGACGGCGCTGGCCCTACAGGCGCAGCGTGAGGTCATACCGCTGGACGATGGCATCGTCGCCTATGGACCAGCGCAACCCGGCGCTTCCTGGCGGCTGCGATGGGTTGAGCTGGGCCGTCGCCACGACACGACGGCGCGCTCGCGTGCCGAGGCGCTCGCGAAGGCCGCCGAGCTGTCCGAGCGACTGAACATCGGGATCCCTACCTCCAAGCTTCGAGCGAAAGGCCTGACGCTGGTCGAGCACTACCTCGACCCCCGACGCCGGCCGAGCCGAGGAACCGGGTGGTCGCAACGTCACCGGGAGGAGCAAGCGGCGTACTGCCGACGGTTCGTCCTGCCCGTGATCGCCGATGTAGGCACGCGAGATCTCCGTCCATTCCACTTCCAGCGCATGCTCGACGGTGCCCTAACATTGGCGGTGGCGGATCATCTTCGCAGGTGCCTCTCAGCCATGGTCGCAGCAGGCCTGGAGGAAGGATTGCTGCTCGCCCGCCAAGACGTCCTGCGGGGTGTCCACTGGTACGTCCCGCGCAGCGAGGGCGAGGATGATCTGGAACGGGGTGTGCACGTCGACGAGGCGGACATACCAACCGCGCAGGCTGTGCACGCCCTCGCCCGAGCCGCCGCTCAGCGCACCCAGGTCTGGTGGCGCGAACTCGAGATCCTTCTCGTCGCCTACTCAGGGATGCGGTGGGGGGAGCACGCCGCGCTCACGGCCGATCGGCTTGATCCGCTCCGCCGTCAGATCGTCATCGACCGCCAAGTCGTCGAGACACGTCACCACCTCGCCCTCTCGGCGCCCAAGAACCGACGCCGGCGGGTCACGATGTACCCCGCCCGCACACCCCTGCGCATCGACCTTTCGAGCCTGATTAGCCGGCGGCTCCGCGAACTTTCGCCTGATGGCCTGCTTTTCCCGGCACCGAGGGGAGCGTGGGCCAGGCGCTCCAACTACCGACGGAACGTCTTCGATCCGGCGGCGACTGCCGCAGCATGGCCGCGCCGCCCCGACGGCCGCTCGGTTTGGACGTTCCACAGCCTGCGGCATGTCTTCGCGACTTGGGCCCTGTCCCAGCCCGGCGCACGCATCGAGGACGTCTCACGGCTCATGGGCCATTCGAGCGTACGGATCACCCAGGACATCTATGTAAGCCCGGACGGCGACCTCTTCGAGCGATTCTTCGACCTCACGAGGGAGTAGCCATCGTATGTGTAAGCAGCTATGGCAATGAATCACCCCCTCCTTGTCATGGAGCCCTCGTCATCCCCAACTTTCGCTCGCCAGGCTGAGGCGGACGACTCGGATCCACGTCGAGTGAGTCGGCCTTTACGGGTT
>Ga0136633_1002426_pt1 | contig 12869 bp, 13 predicted proteins | sample AntDrymeUQ832206_2_FD_105494 | JGI IMG/M metagenome (GOLD analysis project Ga0136633, IMG submission 105494) | Polar desert sand microbial communities from Dry Valleys, Antarctica - metaG UQ83 (22.06) | ecosystem: Environmental > Terrestrial > Soil > Desert | place: Antarctica: Dry Valley... | reverse complement strand
GGCGCCGTGGTAGACAAGAGCCTTCATGTCAGCCTCCCTGCAGTTGCGTGGGTGTCCATCGCAGCACCGATCGTCAGCGCCGGCATCCGTGGTAGGCCGCAGTGCCACTCCGTGGTCGTCACCACGGAGCCCACCGTGCGAGTAGCGACGTACGGCGACGCTGGTCGGGCTGTCGGCGATTGCCTCTTCCGCTGTGTACCTGCTGTCCGACGTCATCGAGGTCACCGCGGCTCGCTGTATCTGTCCTCCCTCGACAGCTGCAGCCACCCGATCTGCTGCCCGCGGGGACGACGGCGGGCGCGACGCGCACCGACGGTGCGGCGGTCGACCGCGGCGCCGGATCGGACGCGGCGCCGCTGCCGGCACCGATGCGGATCGGGCCGGCGGTGAAGGCCGCGATGGCGAGGCGTCTGGACATGGGCCAGAGCTCATCAGGGCCGTTGCCCGGCTGCCATCCGTAGCGCGCACGGCCGGGGCGCCCGGAGAACTACTGGCTGTGGTCAATCGCCGAGTGGCATCCGCAGAAGTCCGCAGCCGAGGCCGTGCATCGTGCGGATGGCGGACCGCCATCGCCGCCATAGCGTGCTCGGCAGCCAACCAACCACAGAGGAGGAACCTTGATGGCGACGACCCCGACGAAGGCGCCGGCGAAGAAGAAGACGTCGCGTGAGCGCGACGGCGCGACCACCCTGGAGTACCTGCAGAAGGCGATCGAGGACATCGATCACGCTCGCGAGCATGCGAGCAAGGACCTGAGGTCCAGCCTCGACACCGCGGTGGACCGTATGAAGGACATCGCGGGCGATCTGCGCAAGCGCGCCGAGGACGAGGCCGCCGACTTCCAGAAGTCGATCGAGGGCACGACGGAGGAGATGCGCCGCGAGCTCGCCCGTCGCGCCATCCGCGCCCAGCGCTCCCCGGAGGCGCTCAAGGACCTGTCCGCCGAGATCAATAAGCGCAAGGCCGACCTGGCGAACTGAGCAGCGCAGCCGCGGCGGCCGGGCGCCGACGCCCGGCGGCCCGGCGGCCTGCCCACGAGCGGACCCGACATGCGAGCACTTGTGCTTCGTCGACGCGGCCCGTCCCGACGCAGCATGGCACTATGGAACGATCCCGGCCGACCTTCATCCTTGGCGCTCGTGAGCACGCGGATCGTCGTCGTAGTGGTCGCGGCCACCGCATTCGCAGGCCTGTAACACGCGCGTGCTGCGCACGTCGATTCTCAACTGGGGAGCGACCGACAGCGAGACGTCAGCGCGGCTGCCTGGGGACGAACTGCTCGAGCAGGCCGACGGAGTTTCGACCCGGGCGATCGACATCGAAGCACCGCCAGGGGCCGTCTGGCCGTGGTTGGCGCAAATGGGTCCCTCTCCGCGCGGCGGCGCCTACACGTATGACTGGATCGAGAACCTGCTCGGGCTCAACATGCACAGTGCCGGCGGCGTCCTTCCGGAGTTCCAGCATCCGGAGGTGGGGGAGACGTTCAGCCTTGGCTCCAACCGAATGAGCATGGGCCGGGTCGAGTTCGAGCGAGTGCTCGCGTGGCGTTCGGACGACGGAAACTGGGTCTGGACGTTCGTGCTTGAGCCGCGCGACGGCGGCACGCGACTGATCAGCCGCAACCGCTTCCGACTCCCGACACGCGTCGCGCGTATCGGCATGCTGCCAGTGGAGCCTGGTTCGCTCCTCATGGGAAGGAAGATGCTGCGCGGCATCAAGCAGCGGGCTGAGCGCCTCAACTCAGAAGCGCTCAGTCCGCCCTCCTGAGGCACCCGCGTGTGGCTCGCGTCGGCCGCTCGGGCAACGAGGGCCGCTTCTGCCGTGCCGGAACTCAGCTCGGGCGGCACGACGAACAGTGTCGTGATCAGGACGATGCCCCAGAAAGAGCCGGCGCGAGGGCGACCGTCACGGCGCCCCTCCGGTCGAAGTACGCGGCACTGCCTGTGGTCAGATACGGCAGGCGTACCGAGTAGCTCGGGCTCTCGCCAGAGACGAGGCGAATGAAGAGACCGTGCGTCAGCTCGTGGACCACCATGTACGCAGCGCACGCCAGGGCGGTGAACGCTGCGATCGCGCCCGTGCTCCAACTGCTTCCGAACGGGAGGTCGAGGGCGATGGCCACGCCGATCGCGGCCGCCACCGTCAGGACGAAGACGGTCTGGATGGCGACGGCGGCTTGGCGGTCGTCCTTCAGATCGATCGTGGAATCGACCTGATAGTCCGGGGGAGGTCTCACCGCGGTCACTTTGGCAGCTCTCGTCGCAGCTGCCCGGCGACTCGCGCCGCCCGACGGCGTGACATCCGGCGCCCTATGACATGCCCGAGGAGCCGCGGCCGTTCGCACGGCGCGGGTTAATCCACAGGCGGCTGCGTTGTCTGCACGGATGGCGGGGGCACCCCCGTGGCCGAGGCTACGTCCAATCCCCGAGTGAGGTTGGTGACGCCTGTCGCAGGTCGCTGTTGAGTCCGCCCCGCAGCGGGCGCCCCGAGCGCTCCCCGTTGATCGAGCTGTCCGGCGTCGAGAAGGTCTACCGGAACGGCAAGGTCGCCTACCAGGCGCTCAAGGGCGTCGACCTGACGATCGAGCGCGGCGACATGGTGGCGATCGTGGGCCCGTCGGGCAGCGGCAAGTCGACCGTCATGAACATGACCACCGGCATCGACCGGCCCTCCGCGGGGACCGTCACCGTCGACGGCCACCGCATCGACGAGATGAGCGAGGAGGAGCTCGCGATCTGGCGCGGCGGGCTCGACGATCGTCTACGTCACGCACGACCGCGAGCTGGCGGCCAAGGCGCGGCGCATCGTGACGATTCGCGACGGCGTCGTCGCGGACTGAAGACGACCACCTCGCCATGAACCTCTCCGCCGCCGTCCGCAAGTCCGTCACCGACCTGTCCCGCCTGGGGGATGCCGTCGGATGCCGTCATGCGTTCGCCGCGGCCGAGGTGATGCCGAGCGGACCACCGTCGCTGGGCGCGACGACCGGCGGCACGACGAGGACGGGGCACTGCGCATGCGTGATGAGGTGCATCGAGACGCTGCCGAGGAGCGCCGCGACCGGACGGCCGCGGCCGCGCGAACCGCACACGAGCAGTTCGAGGTCTGCGCTGGCCTCGGTGAGGCGCTCGCGCGGCTCGCCGACGAGCGGGGAGGAGGTGAAGTCGACGCCGGAGGACTCCAGCGACAGCCGCGCGATGTGCAGCCACGCCGCCGCGTGCTCGCTCGTCGGGCCGGCCGAGAGCAGCTCGAGGCTGGCGCCGGTGGCGCGCGCCAGGCGCGTGGCGGCGACGAGCGCGAAGCCCGCGGGCGCCGAGCCGTCGAGCGCGACGCCGATCCGGCGCAGGGGGCCGACGCGCGGTAGCGGCACGCTGAGCGGCGCGACGGCGACCGGGCACGGGGAGTGCGCGATCAGCGAGCTGGTGACGTGGCCGCGCGTGTCGCGGCCGAGAACGAGCATGCACGCGTCGGTGTCACGCGCGAGGTCGGTGAGCGCGTCGATGATCCGGGCGGCGGGCACGATCTCCTCGCGCAGCTCGATCTCCGGACCGGCGAACCGCCGCGCGCGGCGCAGCGCGGCCGCCGCCGCCTTCGCGCGGCGCTGGTTGTCGGGCGCGGGCAGCGCCCGTGCGCTGAGCGCGGCGGGGTCGTGGCGGTAGGCGCTGGCGAGCACGAGCGGCTCACCGAGCGCTTCGGCCAGCAGCGCGCCGAGACCGACGGCGTCGGCGCTGTCGAGGCCGCGGTAGCAGGCGACGACCGGGTGCTCGCTCATGCCGGCCCCTCGGCGCGGCGCTTGATCTCCAGCAGCATCTTGCGCTCCATGAGGAAGTGGGGCAGCTCGAGCAGCAGCGCATCGCCGACCGAAACGGCGCCGCGCGGAAACCGAAAGCGCGCAAGCAGCCGGCAGCGGCCGGGACCGTCCGGCTCGATCGCGAGGGCCCAGCCCCGGGGCGCGGTGGGGCGGACGAGCGTGGCTGGGTCCTGTGCGACGGAGGGGGCCGTTGCCGGGCCAGCTGGATGGTTCGTGCTCGAGATCGCGGTCATACGTGGATTCTCTGGTCGCGACGGCGCGCGGTCATCCGTAGTTGCTGCGGGTGTGACCCGGAGAACTCCCGCAGCCTTCGCGCGGTCGTCTCGGTGTTGCCGCCGCGCCCGACCGCGGGTAGCGTGGCGGTCGTGAAGCAGTCGCTGCAGTGCGCCGCAGACGTCATGCGCCCCGGCGTGGTCGTCGTCTCGCGGTCGACGACGCTCGACGGCGTGGCGCGCGTGATGCGCGAGCACGGCGTGCACGGCGTGCTCGTCACCGCCGACGACGGCGAGCTGCTCGGCTGGGTCACGGCGCGCGGCCTGCTGCGTCACAGCCAGCCCGACGAATGGCGCCACAGCGCCGCCCATGACGCGATCAGCGAGCCGTGCGTCAGCGTCGTTCCGTCCGCCACCGTCGCGGACGCGCGGGACGCGATGCTCGCTGCCGACGTCTCGCGCCTGGCCGTGATCCGGCCTGGCAGCCGTGTGCCCGACGGCGTCGTCGCCGAGATCGACCTCGTCGGCCACCTCTCGCGCTGATCAGGCCCTCGCGCCGGTGGGCGGCGGGACGAGCAGGACCGCGCGCCCGGCGCAGCGCATGATGCTCTCGGCTGTGCTGCCCAGCAATGTCGCGGCGATGCGCGAGCGCCCGCGGGTGCCGGTGACGATGACGGCAGCGTCGTGCTCGCCGGCGGCGTGGACGAGCGCGGCCGGCACGTTGTGGTCGGCCTCGATCGCGCGCGTCTCGGTGCGCCACCCGGCGGCCGCGAGCATCGCGGCGCCCTCGGCGGCCTGCCCGCCGGCGCGCTCGCGCGCGCCCTCGTCGATCCGCGCGGTGCCCTGCCGCACGACGTCGTCGGGAACGGCCACCATCGCGAGGTTCGCCGTGCGACCGATCGGCTGCCAGGCGCTGGCGACGAGCGCCGGGCGCGGGAGCAACAGCGCGCTGCCGAACCGCATCGCACGGATCGCGTGATCGGAGCCGTCGGTCGCGAACACCGCAGGGGAGTCGTCGCGGGCCACGGCGCTGCCGGGCGTGAGCAGCAGCAGCGGGCGGCGGGTGCGGTGTGCCAGCGCGCGGGCCTGGCGGCCGATCGCGCCGGTGGCGCGCGCTGCGTCCTCGCTCGTGCCGGCGACGATCACGGAGGCGTCGATCTGCTCGGCGAGGTCGAGGATCAGTCGCCACGGCGAGTACTCCTCGGGGCAGACCTGGCGGGTCACGTGCATGCCGTGGGCCTCGAGCGCCTCGGCGGCGGCGTGCGCGACCTGCGCGGCGGCCTTGCGGGCGGCGTCGCGCAGGTCGGCGTGCAGGTCGTAGAGCGCGTCCACGGCGGCTTCCAGCCCCCCAATGACGGGCGGCGTCCGCCACGTCGCGAGGACGACGGCGGCGCGATGGTCCAGCAGGGCGGCGGCGGCCTCGGCGAGACGCACCGCGGCGGCGGCATCGGTTCCGGCGCAGAACAGGATTGGGCCGCAGGGCGGATCGGGGGAGGTCGTGTCGGTCATGGATGGACCGTACGTCCGGTGGCGCGTCGCGACCTCCGTGGTTGTCCGCATGGCATGTCCGCAAAACCTGCGGATGTTGCGGCGTCCCGCGGCTGCTTGGCTGCAACCAATGACCGAATCCACAGCATCTGCAGACCACGTCTTCCACGACGCCGACGCGCTCCTCGTCTACGCGAGCAAGCACGGGCACACCGCCAAGATCGTCACGCGGCTTGCCGAGGCGATGCGTGGCGAGGGACTCGAGGTCGACCTGTGCGAGGTCGGCCAGGCCGGCGACGCCAAGCCCGGCCGCTACCACCTCGTCGTCGTCGCCGGGTCCCTGCATCAGGAGCATCACCAGAAGGACATCGTCAGATGGGTCACGGAGCGCCGTGAGACGCTCGCCGACGTCGCCTCGGTGTTCATCTCCGTCTCGCTCTCCGCAGCCGACGACAGCGAGGAGTCCCAGTCCGGGCTGCGGCGTTGCATCGACGCCTTCGTCGAGGAGACCGGATGGACACCGGGGCGCATCGAGCCCATCGCCGGCGCGCTGCAATACCGCGAGTACGACTTCGTCACGCGCCAGGTCATGCGGATGCTCATGAAGAAGATGGGCCACCCGACCGACGCCTCGCACGACTACGACTACACCGACTGGGACGGCGTCGAGCGCCTCGGCCACGAGCTCGCCCAGGAGACACAGGGCCGCCAGGGCACGCCGGCCCGGGCGTAGCCCGCATGCGTCCGGCCCGTGCCCGGCCGCGTCGTCCTGCCGATGCGCCCGCCCGAACTCGGTGCGAGCGCGGTGGTCGCCCGGCCCGACGGCGGCGTGCTCGCCTTCGGAGTCGTCTCCGGCATGCTCGCCACCGCGGCGCTGCTGCCCGATGGTCGGCTGGACCCGTCCTACGGGGACGGCGGTGTGGCCCTGTCGCGGCTCGCCGGCGAACCGCGCAAGCTCTTTCTGCTGCCCGACGGCAAGCTGCTCGTCGCGGCGATCCACCCGATCGAGCCGGCCCGAGCGAACCGGCCGTGGCTGCTCGTGCGCCTCATGCCCGACGGTGCGCCCGACAGACCTGCGAGCGCGCCGGGGCCCACGTGGTCGACATCGGTCAGCTCTCCTTCAACCCGGCATAGATCAGCCCCTGCGAGCAGCACGCGGCGACGAGCAGCGCGGCGTCCATCGTGCATCAGACCCCGAGCGCGAGGCCGAGCGCGAGCATGACGGCTGCGCCGAGGGAGATCCCGGCTGACACGCTCAGATGCGAGCCGTGCTTCCAGGCATCGGGCAGCAGGTCGACGACGACGAGCGCGAGCATCGCGCCCCCGGCGAGCGCGAAGGAGGCCGGCAGGACCCCGTCGATCTGCTCGACCGCCAGCCAGGCGACGAGCGCCCCCGGGATCTGCGGGACGCTCGTCAGGACCGCGCCCCAGAACTGGCGGCCGGCCGAGTAGCCCGCGGGTTGCATCGCTGCCGCGGTGGCGGTTCCCTCGGGCACGTTCTGGATCGCGATGGCGGTGATGACGAACAGGCCGATGCCGGCCTCGGTCGAGGCGAACGCGCTGCCGATCGCAAAGCCCTCGGGCAGGCTGTGGGCGAACAGCACGCCGAAGACGAGCAGTGACCGCGTGGCCGGCGGCGCTGCGCCCGGCCGCGTCGGCGCGGTGACCCAGCGCCCGCCGTGTGAGCACGAGCGCGAGCGCTCCGACGATCGCGGCGGCGGTGACGGCGCCCGTCTCCCCCTGCTCAAAGGCCGGTTTGAGCAGTCCGGCGGTCGCGGCGACGGCCATGACACCCGCGGCGAGCCCGCTGAGCACGCCCTGCGCCGCGCGCGCCCGCGCCGCGCCGAGCGCGAGCACGGGCAGCGCGCCGAGCCCGGTCGCCACCACGGTCGCGGTGGCGATCGCGGTCAGCAGCAGCGCGTCGTTCATCGCCGTAACCTAAGGGCCCACGACTTTGCAAGTGATGCGTTTCGCAGCACTTGCTTTGTCGCGGGCCCCTAGCTAGCGGCCCTGCCGCCACCATGACTGACGACGACGACCACCTCGGCGAGGACCGCCTCCGGCGCCTCATCGACGTCGGCCGCGGCCTGCTGTCGCAGCTCGAGCCCGACGCCGTGCTCGACCAGGTACTCGAGACCGCCTGCGAGATCACCGGCTCGCGCTACGCCGCACTCGGCATCCTCGATCGCGACCGCCACGGGCTCGACCGCTTCATCACCCGCGGGATCGACGCCGAGACGCACCGCGCGATCGGCGATCTGCCGCGCGGGCGGGGCCTGCTCGGCGTGCTCATCGAGCATCCGCAGCCGCTGCGCATACCCGACGTCGGCGAGCACCCGAAGTCCTACGGCTTCCCGCCCGGCCACCCGCCGATGGCGACATTCCTCGGCGTTCCCGTGCTCGTGCGCGGCCAGGCGTGGGGCAACCTGTACCTCACCGAGAAGGCGGGCGGCGCCGAGTTCGACGCCGCCGACGAGGAGTCGGCGGTGATCCTCGCGGCGTGGGCGGCGATCGCGATCGAGAACGCGCGCCTCTACGAGTCCGTCGCCGCGCGCCGCGACGAGCTCGAGCAGACCGCCCGCCGGCTGGAGGCGGCACGCACGATCGCGGTCGCCGTCGGCGCCGAGATGGAGCTCGACCAGGTCCTCGAGCTGATCGCCAAGCGCGGCCGCGCGCTCGTCGAGGCGCGCAGCCTCGTGATCCTCCTGCGCGAGGGGGCCGGCCTCATCGTCGCGGCCAGCGCCGGTGTCACCGACCAAGCGACCGGCGCCCATATGCCGATCGAGGGCTCGACCGTGGGTCAGGTCCTGACGTCGCGCCGCGTGCGGCGGATCGCCGACGTCGGCTTGCAGCTCCGGCTGGCGGCGACGCAGCTCGGTGTCACCGAGGCGCGGACGGCCCTGCTGGCGCCGCTCGTCTACCGCGGACGCGGGCTCGGCGTGCTCGTCGCCTTCGATCGCGGTGCCGACGCCGTCGAGTTCTCCGAGGACGACGAGGCGACACTGCGCGCATTCGCCGCCAGCGGCGCGACCGCGGTCGCACTCGCCCAGACCGTCCAGCACGAGCGGCTGCGCCACTCGCTGGACGCCGCCGAGGCAGAGCGCCGGCGCTGGGCGCGCGAGCTGCACGACGAGACGCTGCAGGGGCTCGGCGGCCTTCGCGTCATCCTCTCGTCGGCGCTGCGGCGCATCGAGCAGGACGACGTCGCGGAGCTGCTGCGCGAGGGCGTCGGCCAGATCGAGCGCGAGATCGAGAACCTGCGGGCGATCATCACCGAGCTGCGCCCCGCGGCGCTCGACGAACTGGGGCTCATCCCGGCCATCGAGGCGCTCGTGGGCCGCGTGAGCGCCGTCCAGGGACTGGAGATCGCGTGCGACGTCGATGTCCCGCGCGCCGATGCGCGTGTTGGCTCGGACCTCGAGACGACGATCTACCGGCTCGTCCAGGAAGCCCTGACCAACGTCGCCAAGCACGCGCAGGCCCAGCATGCCCGCGTTCTGGTCCGAGGCGCCGACGGCCACATCTCGGTGGAGGTCTCCGACGACGGCGCCGGCTTCGATCCGGACGCCACGATGGCCGGCTTCGGGCTCGCCGGGATGCGCGAGCGCGTGCAGCTCAGCGGCGGCGAGCTGACCGTGACGCCTGGCGAGAAGGGCACGACGGTGCGCGCCGAGCTGCCGCTCTCAGCGCTCGACGAGCCCGTGGTCGAGGGCGTATCGCACCAGATCGGCGCGTGAGGAGCGGCGCGCGGTGGCTCTCGACCGTGCGGATCGAGAGGCGCGCGCGAGATGCCGCCCGCGGACCCGTCGACCTCGAGATCGCGACCCACCTACGTAGTTCACGCGGATGGGGTCCCGTGATCGCACCGGATGGCGCCCCAGGAGCTCGCTCATAGGGTTCTCGCATCATGGGAAACGGAATCCAGCCTTACCGCGGGGACTACCTGCGGCCAGCGTTTCGCAACGCGACCGTCGCCGACGTCATGACGCCGGGGATCATCACGTGCGCACCCGAGACATCCCTCGAAGAAGTGGCCGAGCTCATGGCGATACACCGCGTCCACGCCGTCGCCGTGGGCGGGATCGCCGTCGACCACCTGGTCTGGGGCATCATCGACTCGCTGCACCTCGTCAGCGCCCTGCGCGACCCGGACGCCAACCCGTTCGCCGAGGCGATCAGCCGTCCGCCGCTGCGCACGATCGAGCTCTCCGCGCCGCTCGCCGAGGCCGCCCGCCTCATGGACGAGGGCCGGGTCAGCCACGTCGTCGTCGTCGACCGCGAGCGCCCGGTCGGCGTCATCTCGTCGCTCGACATCGCGGGTGCCGCGGCCTGGGGCAGGAAGTAGCGAAGGAGTGTCCGTCGCGACGGTGCAGGAGCGTGACATCGCCCTGCGCGACGGGTCGACCGTCCACGTCCGGCCCACCGCACCCGCCGACGCCGAGCGCCTCGCGGGCTTCGTCGACGAGCTCTCACCGCAGGCGCTCTGGTTTCGCTTCCTCGTCGGCGGCGTCGATGCCGGGCACGCGGCCCGCGCGCTCGTCGAGCGCGGCGTCGGGCTGCTCGTCACGGCGGGCCGTGAAGGTCCGATCGTCGCCCATGCCTGCTACGTGCCCGAGGCCGCCGACCGTGCCGAGGTCGCCTTCGCGGTCGCCGACGCCTGGCAGGGCCGCGGCATCGCGACGCTGCTGCTCGCCGAGCTCGCCGAGCACGCCGACTCCGCCGGGATCCAGACGCTGACCGCGCTCGTGCACCCGACCAACCACCGCATGCTCGAGGTCTTCCGCGACTCCGGCTTCGCGATCGAGGTGGCCTCCGAGCCCGGCGAGCTGCACGTGCGGATGCCGGCCCGGCTCGGCGAGGAGGGGCGCGCACGCTTCGAGGAACGCGACGACGTCGCTGCCGTCGCCGCAGTCCGGCATGTCCTGGAGCCGGACTCGATCGCCGTCGTGGGGGCGTCGCAGCGACCCGACAGCGTCGGTGGCGCGGTCCTCGCGAGCGTCCTGGCCGCGGGCTTCAGTGGCCCGGTGTACGCCGTCAACCACCATCGCGGCGAGATCGCGGGGCTACCGGCGTACGCCTCGGTCGCGGAGCTGCCGGGACCCGCCGAGCTCGCCGTGATCGCGGTCGCTGCGCCGGCCGTCCTCGCCGTCGCGCGCGACTGCGCGGCGCACGGCGTACGTGCGCTCGTCGTCCTTTCGGCCGGCTTCGGCGAGTCCGGCGCTGACGGTCGCGCGCGCCAGGAAGAGCTGTTGCGCATCTGCCGTGACGGCGGCATGCGGCTCGTCGGCCCCAACTGCCTCGGCGTCCTGAACACCGATCCGGCGGTGCGCCTCGACGCCACGTTCTCGCCCGGCCACCCGCCCGCCGGCCGGATCGCCTTCGCCTCGCAGAGCGGGGCTTACGGGATCGCCGCGCTCGAGCTGGCCGCCCGCCGTGGCCTCGGGCTGTCCTCCTTCGTGTCGATGGGCGACAAGGCCGACCTCTCGGGCAACGACTTCCTGCGCTACTGGGAGCGCGACGCGCGCACCGACGTCGTGCTCCTGTACCTCGAATCGCTCGGCAACCCGCGGCGCTTCGGGCAGATCGCAAGGCGGCTGACGCCGGTCAAGCCGGTCGTCGCCGTCAAGAGCGGGCGCTCACGCGCGGGCCGCCGCGCCGCCTCCTCGCACACCGGCGCGCTGCTGGAGGCCTCCGAGGCGACCGTCGACGCGCTCTTCGAGCACGCGGGTGTGATCCGCGTCGAGACGCTCGACGAGCAGCTTGACGTCGCGGCCCTGCTCGCCCACGCGCCGCTGCCGGCGGGCGACCGCGTCGCGATCGTGACGAACGCCGGCGGCCCGGCGATCACCTGCGCCGATGCCTGCGCGGCCGCCGGCCTGCGCGTCGAGCCGCTCGCCCCCGCCACGAGTGAGCGGCTCGCCGCGCTGCTGCCCGCGGCGGCCGCGCTCGGCAACCCCGTCGACATGCTCGCCGCCGCGCCCGCGGGGGACTTCGAGCGCACGATCGAGGTCGTCGCCGCCGACCCCGGCGTCGACGCGATCATCGCGATCTTCATCCCGCCGCTGCCCGGCCGCCGCGCGGAGCCCGTGGTCGCGGCGATGCGCGCGGGCGCACGAGCGGCGGTGCGCGGCGGCGTTCCCGTCGCCGGTGTCGTCATGGCGCCGGGCGAGCCCGATCGCGCCGGGCCACCGGCAGCGGAGGGCGGCGTGCCGCTCTACGCGATGCCCGAGCAGGCAGCGCGGGCGCTCGGCCACGTCGCGGCGCACGCCCGCCGCCCGCGCACGCCCGCCGTCCCCGCCTCGCCGCCGGCGGATGTCGACACCGCAGCTGCCGCCGCAGTCCTCGCCGAGGCGCTCGCCGCGGGTCCCGGCTGGCTGAGCCCCGACCACGTGGCCCGGCTGCTGGCCGCCTACGGGCTGCCGCCGGCTGCGGCGCAGATCGTCCGGACGCCGCACGCGGCCGGGCGGGTCGCCGCGGGCCTCGACTGCGCCGTGGCGCTGAAGGCGATCGCGCCGGGGCTGGTCCACAAGACCGACGCAGGCGGCGTGCGGCTGGACCTGCGCGGCCGCTCGAGCGTCGCGCGCGCCGCGCGCGAGATGCAGGTGGCGCTCGCGGAGGCGGGCATCGAGGTCGAGGGCTTCCTCGTCCAGCCGATGGCCCCGCCCGGCGTCGAGATGCTCGTCGGCGTCGTCGGCGACGAGCGCTTCGGGCCGGTCGTCGCCTGCGCCGCCGGCGGCACCGCCGTCGAGTTGCTCGGTGACGTCCAGGTCCGGCTCGCGCCGGTGTCCGCCGGCGAGGCGGCGGAGATGGTGCGCGGGCTGCGCACGTTCGCCCTGCTCGACGGCTATCGCGGCGCGGCGCCCGCTGACGTGGCGGCGCTCGAAGACGTCGTCGTGCGGGCGGCGGCGCTCGCCGCAGGCCACGAGGAGATCGCCGAGCTCGATCTCAATCCCGTCATCGTCGGCGAGGCCGGAGCGGTCGTCGTCGACGCACGCGTGCGAGTCGAACGCCCGCCGCGGCGCGCGCCGTCGTCTGGGCTGTAGCGCGGCGGCCTGGCCTGCGTAGTTCCCCGCAGTGCGGTCCGGTTGCCCCTACTCGTCGTCCGATGTCCCGCATACCAGATCGGTGACTCGCTCGCCGTCGCGCGGACGACCCTGCACTTCGCGAGGAAGCGTTGGCGAGCGGCCGCGGGCGATGAGCTGCGAGCGGTCCTGGCGCGTGGGTCGTCGATGCGTTGAGCATTCGGACTTTTCCTTGCGTTGCACGGGAGAAGCCTATACGTTGCGGCTCGCGCGGGGCGGTCAGCGGCTCCGCGACTTGGTCCGGCCAGGGACGGCCTGCTCGCCGCTTCGGTTGAG
>Ga0136633_1002425_pt1 | contig 12877 bp, 6 predicted proteins | sample AntDrymeUQ832206_2_FD_105494 | JGI IMG/M metagenome (GOLD analysis project Ga0136633, IMG submission 105494) | Polar desert sand microbial communities from Dry Valleys, Antarctica - metaG UQ83 (22.06) | ecosystem: Environmental > Terrestrial > Soil > Desert | place: Antarctica: Dry Valley... | reverse complement strand
GTCGACGCGGCGACCCCGCTCGTGGTGTTCGCGGACCTCAATGGCGCCGCGCAGTTCCGCCGCCATACTGGCACCGGAGATCCGAACGACGTCGCCACCTGGACTCCCGCCAAGGACATCGGCCCCGCCTCGTACATGCACCTCGCGGGCGGGCCGAGCGGGCTCTTTCTCAAGTCGTTCCGGACCGACGGCCGCCTCGGCGTTCGCCGGTACGCCGATGACACGTTCGGGCCGGAGACGATCGTTCCCGACAGCTCCGGATCAGGGGCGCATTCACATATGACGCAGGACTCAGCCGGGCGGCTGCACGTGCTGTGGCCGCTGATCGACGGTGTCGGCGGGCAGAACCTCGACTATGCGACCTCGGATGACGGTGCGACTTGGCAGAAGGGCACGTTGACGGAGGACGTCGGCATCAACGCGCTGCGGACCGCCGTCACCGGCGACCACGTCGGCGCAGCCGCGTGGCAGACAACGGCGGGAGGAGGCGCGGACTCCCAGATTCACGTGATCGGGTTCGGACCCGTGCCGCCCAGTCCCCCGCCGCCCCCGCCCCCGCCGCCGCTGCCACTGACGCCGGCGCTCCCCACGACGAAGACGAAGACCGTCCGCGTACCGGGTGCCACCATCAGCTTCGTGACCCCGGGCCAGTGCGTGGCTCGCGGCGGGACCTACAAGGTCCGCCTCAAGTGGCGCCGCCAGCGCCGCAAGGGCAACCTGTTCATCAAGATCCGCCGGACCGACTTCTACGTGGGGGCGAAGCGGGTCCGGATCGACAAACGCGCGCCGTTCGTTGCGACGCTGCGCGTGTCCGTGGGCGCGACGCCGGGCGCGAGCGTCACCCTCCGCGCCCGCGCGTTCATCAAGGTCCGCGGGCGGCGCAGCCCCACGAAGTCGATTCGCACGACGCTCCGAGTCTGCGCATGACACCGGTTTCAGTGCTAGCACGGTCGCGCGGACTCGCAATCGGGCGTATAAAAAGCGCATGAGGATCGGGCGAAAATGGATCTGCGGTGTGATGCTGGCCTGCGCGGTGGCGCCGGCGGCACCCGCGCACGGCGCCACGACGGAACGCATCTCGCTCTCCTCCTTCGGGGGCGAGATGCACAATCCGTACTTCGGCCGCTTCCCTTTCCTCGATCCCTGGCCCTCGGCAGACGGTCGCCTCGTGGCGTTCGCCACGCCCGCGAACGACCTGGTGGCCGGTGACAACAACACCCTCGAGGACATCTACGTCCGCGACCGCAAGACGAAGGAGACGACGCGCGCGAGCGTCGGTATCGGGGGCGAGGCCAACGCCGGGTCGCTGCAGCCCTCGCTGAGCGCCGACGGGCGCTTTGTCTCGTTCAAGTCCTACGCGTCGAATCTCGTCCCGGGAGACACCAACGGGAAGCCCGACTGCTTCGTCTACGACCGCCAGGCCAAGGTCACGGAGCGGGTCTCCGTGAAGAGCGGCGGCGCAGAGGCGGGGAAGGCCGGCGGCGGGGAGTGCTGGGAGGCGCGCATCAGCGCCGATGGCTCGACCGTCGCCTTCCTGAGCGACTTCTCGGATCTCGTCGCCGACGACAGCAACGGGACGTTCGACATCTTCGCGTTCGACCGCGCGAGCAAGGCGACCACGCGCGTGAGCTTGAGTTCGGACGACGCGGAAGCCGGCCTCCACTCCGGGCACCCGGACCTCAGCGGGGACGGGCGCTACGTCGTGTGGGAGTCGATCGGTGCTTTCGATCTGTCGCGCGACTTCGACTCGGACAGCGACGTGTACATGAGGGACCGCTCGACCGGGGTGACGTCACTGATGAGCTCCGACGGCGGGGGTCAGAATCGCGGCGGGCCCGCGGTCCGCCCGACGATCTCCGACGACGGCAACATCGTCGCGTTCGAGAGCGACTCCACCCTCCTGATCAATCCCGACGCGAACGGGACGGTCAGGGACATCTTCACCAAGAACCGTCTCACCGGCGAGGTCAAGCTGGTCAACCGCAACAGCACGGGAGCCCAGGCGTCCGGAGGCATCTCCCTCGCCGTCAGCTTGGACCGGACGGGTCGCCGCGTCGTCTTCGAGAGCGACGCCACGAACCTCGTGACGCCTGACGTCCCCGGCCGTGACATCTTCATGCGGGACACCGCCACCGGGACCACGGAACGATTGAACGTCGACAGCGGCGGCAGCACCACGGGCGGAGCCATCCTGCCGGTCGTCAACGCGACGGGGCGGTATGTGGTCTTCCAGACCAGCGGGGTCTTCGAGCCGGCCGACACCAACAACCAGGACGACGTCTACCTGCGCGATGTCGGACCCAACCAGGCACCGGTCCCAGCCTTCGACGTCACCGCGCCGACGGCCGACTCGATCCTGGTGGACGCATCGCCTTCGGTCGATCCCGACGGCTGGATCGTCTCCTACAGATACACGTTCGGCGACGGCGGAACCGCCGGCGGCCCCGTCGGACCCCACACGTACGCGGCCCCCGGCACCTACACGGTCAGCCTCACCGTCACAGACCAGGACGGCGCCACCGCTACGCCCAGCAAGAGCGTCAGCGTCACTGCCGAACCGCCCCCACCCCCCCCACCGCCCCCAGCGTCATCGATCGCACCGCCGCCGCCCCTACCGCCGGCCGTGGCGACGCCCCGACTCGTCTTTGCCCCGATGCGCCTACCGCTCCGGCCGGACGCGCGCGGTCGCGTCGGGGTTAAGCTGCGGTGCACGTCTACGGTCAGTTGCTCAGGGCGCCTCGCGCTGATCGTTCCCAAGCAGGGCACTCGCAGGGCCAGGGCACTCGGATCAGCCGCGTTCAGCCTTGACGGCCGCCGCACCGCAACCGTCAAGGTGAAGCTTTCGACGGTCGCACGCAAGCTGCTCGCGTCACGCTCGCGCCTGATCGTCAGCGCCCGGGCGACGTCAGGCAAAACACGGCTTGCCACGCGCTCGCTGACCCTCGCCAAACGCAGGAGAACACGGTGAACACCCGCCTAGCAACGATGTCGCTCCTGGTGGCCGTGGGAGTCGCCCTCGCCACCCCGGTTGCCGCGCACGCCCTTCCCGACACCACGATCAACTTCGAGGGCGGCTTGGCAGGCGCGCTAGCGCAGGGCACGGTGGTCACCGATCAGTATCGGTCGCAGGGCATCTACTTCCTCGAGGGCGGGTTCCCCGAGGCGGGCTTTCCCGCCGGGACCCCGCCCGTGGGTCCCGGCACCGATCGGTCCAGGCTCTGCGGACGCCCACCGCACATCGAGGTGACGACTTTCTCACGGACCCTGGGTCCAGGCCAGTGCAAGGGTGGCGGATCCGTGGAGTTCCCTGACAACGCCGAGGACATCCTCGGGGTCTTCACCACCTACCGCAATAAGGTCAGCCTGAAGATCGGTCCCAAGACGGCGGTCCCCTATACGCCGGCCGGCGGTGGCTTCGCGGAGATCCGCGCCAAGTGGGACGCGACGATGATCGCCTACGACGTCAACCACGCGGAAGTGGGCCGCCAGGAGATCCATCTCAATGAGCAGTCGAGCATCCCTGCCGGTCCGAACTACACGTTGTCGGTGAACCGCCCCACCGGGGTCAACGACATCGCGTTCGTCTTCGTCTACGGCAGCCATCCGACCGCCGTCGAGAGCACCTCCGGCCCGAAGTTCAACTACCTCGTGGACGACATCACCTTCGACAACCCGTCGACGCCGCCGGCGCCGACCGTCCTGCTGGGCCAGACCCCGGACGAGATGCGCGTGCGGGGGGGCTCGACGGCAACACGCAAGTTCTCGCTGCTGCGCTTCAACGACGCGTCCGGCCTGGTCAGCTTCAGCATCGAGGACCTGCCGGGAGGTGTCACCGCCACCAGCTTCACGCCGACGCCAACGAGCGGGACCACCAGCACGCTGTCGGTGACCGCGGGCTTCGTTGGCTTCCCGCACGGGGAAACGGTCACGGTCAGGGCCAGCGGGCAAGGCTTCCCGGATCGGACGACGAGGTTTCCCCTCCGCCTGGTGCAGAACTTCAGATTGCGTGCGCAGGAGAGCGTGTCTGCTCCGGCCTGCCGCAGCGTCGATCTCGGAGTGTTTTTGGATATTGAACCAGGCGTTGAGGACCCGATCACCGTCAGCGCTCAGGTGCTCACCGGAGGTCGCACACTGAGGACCGAAGTCGCCAACCCGACGCAGTACCCCGGTTTCGGCGTCCGTCCGTCCGTGAGCGTTTTCGCTCCGGTCGACGACAAATTCGCGCAGGCCCGGGTGTTGGTCACCGCGGAAGGGGCGGGCGAGACGCAACAGAAGGAAGTGGTGGTCGAGCGGCCGAAGATGACCGTCGACGGCATTGCCGCCGATCCCACGGCGCCACAGGAGCTGCGCGACGGCACCATGACGATCATCGGGCGGGGCTTCTGCCCGGGCGGCGTGTCGGTGAAGATCGGGGACCTGAACCTGGGGATCCGGTCGGTCGACCTCGGCTTCGCCGGCGGGCCGGACTCGATCGTCGTCGAGATCCCGCGGGACGTCCCCCGTGGTGACATAGTCGTCAAGTCCGGAGGCGAGAAGGCCACCATCGCCGATCCGAACTTCAAGACGTGGCGGAACGTCCACGGCTTCCAGTTTCAGAACTACAAGGGATTCTTCGTCGACTACGGGCTGATGCGCGACGTGTTCGGAGACCAGGTCAGCGTCAGCGTCAACCCCTGCTCCACCCTGTCCTTGGGACTCGTCAGCTGCGGGATAGCCACGCCGCTGCCGAGCCCTGCAGCACTCCTCTGGATCGCCGGCCTCAACGCGGCCTACTCGTTCGGGCTCGACGACGCACACTGCTTCGGGATGTCCTTGACGGCGGTGCAGATGCGCCGCTCCGCGCCGAGTCCCGCCGCGTTCGAGGCGGGGAAGTTCAGGCCCTTCGAGCTCGCCAGCACGGCGGGACCGACGGGGAACCTCTTCGACTACATCCGGCGCAACCACCTCCGGCAGATGAGCGTCGAGGTGGCGAAGCTCGCGTACGAGGCGGACAACACCGCACAGGGGTTCCGGGACGCCGTGCGCAACGAGCTCGCCCGAAAGGGGCCGAGTCCCATCTCCATCAGGCTGGGCAACAAGGCTGGTCACTCCATGGTCGTCTACGACATCACGGACCGGCCCGGGGGCGGCGCGGACCTCCACGTCTACGACCCGAATCGCCCGGCCCACTCCGACAGGAACGATCAACCCCCGATTACGATCTTCCCCAATGGCACGTGGGAGTACCCCGCGCCCGGCCTCGGCTGGCGGGGAGACATGACGAAGATCTTCCTCACGCCGGCGGATGCCGTTCCGGCCCGGCCCACGTTCATCTCGAGCCTCAGGGACATCATCGCGATCGTCTCGGGCTCCAGCGGGGACGCCACCGACGAGACGGGCAAGCGCGTGACCCCGAAGACGCTTCCGTTTCTGGATCCCAACGTCGACAACGGCATCGTCGCTTTTCCCAAAGGACACACCTACACCTTCGAGGCCAAGCCGAAGCCGGGCCAGAAGTCCTATGACTTCCTCGCGCAGGGCAACGGCGTAGTCGCGCGCCTGACCGGTGTCGGAGGCGGATCGGGCGCCAGCTCCGCAGCGGCGAAGCCCGATCTGATCACCTTCGACGGGAGACGCGGCGCGGTCTCCGTCGAGCCCGCGCGGGGGACGGCCCCGCTGGATGCGACGCTGGTCGCCAAGGCCGGGAGCTCGTTCCGCACCGCGCACGTGACGATGGGCTCCGACAGCGGCTCGAAGATCGCCTTCGACCGGTCCCGCAACGTGGTTCAGATTCGCCAGGAGGGTCCCGCGACGACGGTCCGGCTCGAGCTCAGCGAGACGGGCAAGAGCTCCGCTCCGGAGGCCTTCCGCGGTGCCCCCGTCCGCATCGCCAAGGGACAGACCCTGGAGTTCAAGCCCGCGAGCTGGCGCAACCTGACACGGGTTGGCGTGCGGGTCGCCGCCGGACCCGGCAAGGGACGCCGGCGCTCCTTGCGCGACACGTCGCGCCCGAGCGGCCGGGTCGCCCTCGGCCGGGTCAAGGTCGAGAACGCCAAGGGGGGCGAGGCGACCATCACCCTGCCGCTGCGCTTCGGGAAGCTCCCCAAGGGAACCACTGCGACCGCCCTGATCCTCGTCGCCAAGGGCAGGAAGGTGGTCGCCCGCAAGGCGGCGCAGTTCGACATCGCCCCGGGCGGCAAGGCGCAGACGGTCGTACTCGCGGCGCGCGGCCTCAAGGCCGGCACCTATCGAGTGCTCAGCTCGGCGGTCGTGATCACCCGAAACGGTGCCGGAGTTCTGGACAGTCGCAGCTTCAAGCGCCGCGCTGCCTTCACCGAAAGGCGCTGAGCGGGACCGCTCCGGTTGAGCCATGGGGGACAATGCGTCCCTAGATGCTCGAGCGCGATCTGCCAGACGTCCGCGGAGTACGCGTCGAGCTCTGCGGTCGCGTCGCCTGCGAGATCGACGGGCGGCCGTCCGAGGGCGCACTGCGCGGGCGCCAGTCTGAGCTGTTGCTCGCCTACCTGGTCCTGCACCGCGGGCGGGCGGTCCGCCGCGACGAGCTCATCGGGGCCGTCTGGGGGGATGACCCGCCCCCAACGGCGCAGGACGCGCTGAACACGCTGGTGTCCCGCATGCGGAAGAGCCTCGGCGCGGAGGTCATCGCGGGCCGCTCGACGCTCAGGCTCGAGCTGGGAGCCGGCGCCATCGTCGACCGGGAGGCGGCGGCCGAGGCAGTCGAGCGTGCAGAGCACTCGATCGCGGACGCGAGTTGGAGCGCCGCGTACGAGGCAGCCACCCAGGCGCTTGCGGTGGCGGAACGCGAGTTCGTGCCCGGAGCCGAGGTGGCCTGGGTCGAAGAGGAGCGCCGCCGTCTGGATGAGCTGCGGCTCAGGGCGCTCGAGTGCGTCGCCGCGGCTGGGCTCGGCCTGGGCGGCGCCCACCTGTCGGCCGCCGAGCGGGCCGCGCGGTCGATCGTCGAGGCCGCCGCCTTCCGTGAGACAGGCTACGGCTACCTCATGCAGGTCCTGGCGCAGCGCGGCCGGACCGCCGAGGCGCTCCAGGTGTTCGAGAGTGCCCGCTTCCTGTTCTCGGAAGAGCTCGGGACGGTGCCGGGCGCCGAGCTGCGCTCGCTGCACGAACAGCTGCTCACCCGCGACGTGCCCGACGCTCGCCCCCCGCGCGAGGACCCGCTGGCCGTAGGCGGCCCCGCGGCATCCGTCGTCGCCGAGGCGCCGCGTGCGCTTCCTTCTCCGCTCACCCTCACCGAGCTCACGCCATTCGTCGGCCGGGCGGCCGAACTCGATCGTCTCCGCTCGTGCTTCGACCGCGCCGCAGAGGGAGCCGGGCAGGTCGTCATGGTCTGCGGTGAGCCGGGCATCGGCAAGACGCGGCTGGCGAGCGAGCTGGCGCTTGGAGTGCACGGCCAGGGCGCGACCGTCCTCTACGGGCGTTGCGACGAGGAGCCTCTGCTGCCCCACCAGCCCTTCGTCGAGGCGCTGCAGACCTACGTCGCCACCTCTTCCACAGAAGTCCTGGCGTCGCAGTCGGCAGCGGTGAGCGGAGAGCTCCAGCGCATGCTCCCGGAGCTGGCGCATCGCCTGCCCTCGCTGCCCGAGCCGCTGGAGGGCGACCCCGACGGGGCGCGCTATCGGCTGTTCGAGGCGGTGAGCGCGCTGCTCTGCGCGGCAGCCCGCCGGCGACCCGTGCTGCTGGTGCTCGACGACCTGCACTGGGCCGACCGTCCCACCCTTCTGCTGCTCAGGCACCTCGCCCGCGCGTCGAGGCGGTCGGCCCTGCTCGTGCTGGGCACCTACCGCGAGGACGACCTCGGGCCAGATGATCCGCTGGCGGCCACCGTCGCGGACCTGCAGCGCGAGCAGCGAGCCGAGCGCCGCAGGCTCGGCCGGCTCGACACCGCCGCAGTGGCGGAGCTTGTCGAGCGGCACTCCGGCATCGATGGGTTCCCCGGCCTCGACCGCATGGTCCACGAGGGCACCGAGGGCAACCCGTTCTTCGTCGTCGAAGCGCTGCGCCACCTCGCCGAGCAGGCAGCGGTTCGGGGTGACGGTGCCGCCGGCGGCGTGCCGTCGGACCTGACACCGAGCCGGCTCGCCCTCACGGAGGGAGTGAAGACCCTGATCTGGCGACGGCTGGCGCGCCTCGGCAAGGTGGCCGAGCGTGTGCTTACCAACGCCTCCGTAGTGGGCGTCTCGTTCGAGATGGAGGTGCTCCGGCGGGTGTGTGACCTCGACGAGGACGCGCTGGTCGATTCGCTCGATGCGGCGATCAGGGCGCGGATCATCGAGGAGGTCCCCGGCTCGGTGGGCAGGTACACGTTCTCGCACGCGCTGATTCGTGAGACCCTCTACGACTCGCTCACGGCGGTTCGCCGCGCGCTCCTGCACCGCCGGGTGGCGGCGGGGATCGAGGCGGCCCACGGCTCCGACCTCGACCCGCACCGGGCGGAGCTGGCACATCACCTCGCCCAGGCCGGCTCGATCGAGGACCTCGATAAGGCGATCGAGCACGGAGCACGGGCCGGCGAGCGCGCCACCGCCCTGCTGGCCTACGAGCAGGCCGCGGCGCATTACCGCAGCGCGGTGCACCTGATCACAGCCGTCGACCTCCCGCGGCGCTTCGCCCAGCGCTGCGACCTGGTGATCGCGCAGGGGGAGGCCGAGCGACGGGCGGGGGATCCCGCATTCCGGAGGACCCTGCTCGAGGGCGGTGACCTGGCGCAGGAACTCGGCGACAGCGAGCGGCTCGCCCGTGCGGCGCTGGCCAACACGCGCGGCATGTTCAGCTCGGCGCTGGGGGTGGATCGCGAGCGGGTGGAGGTGCTCGAGGCCGCGCTGAAAGCGCAGGACCCCGGCGACAGCCCCACCCGCGCCGCTCTTCTCGCGCAGCTGGCGGTGGAGCTCGTGGTCGACCCCGACTCGGAGCGCCGAGCCGGCCTCAGCGAAACCGCCCTGGACATGGCCCGCCGGATTGGGGACCCCCGCACCCTGGCGCTGACGCTCAACCAGCGCTACGTCGCCCTGTTCGGTCCGCGGACCCTGGCGGCGCGGCACGACGCATCGAGGGAGTCCGGGCACCTCGCCCAGCGCCTCGGGGATCCGCTCCTCTCCGCCTACGGCGCCTACTTCGGCGCCCTCGTCGCGATGGAGGTGGGCGACCTCGCTCGCGCCGACGAGTTGCTGGGTCGCCTCGCCGACGTCGCCGAGCAGCTCAGGCAGCCGACGCTGAGCTGGTATCACGGCATGTGCTGCGCCAAGCGCCTACTCATCGGCGGTCCTCCGATCGAAGCCGAGCGGGCCGCCGCAACCGCCTTCGAGCTCGGGCAGCGCGCCGGCCAGCCCGACGCGTTCGCCCTCTTCATGAACCAGCTGTTCTGGGCGCGCCTGCTCCGGGGAACACTCGACGCCGACGGTCCCGACCTCCCGGCCTTGTTCTCGCTGCCTGGATCGTTTGCGGTGGGAGAGGACTTCATCCCAAGCCGGTCCGTGCAGCTCGGGGCGGATGCCATCAAGAGCGTGACCTTTTGCGAGGTGGGCCGGATCGACGACGCGCGCCGGCACTTCGAGGCGCTGATGGGCGGCGGGCTCGACCTGCAGGACGACTTCGCCATGCTCGCCATCCCCGCCGCGGCGAGCCTCGCCTGCGCCCGTCTGCGCGATGCCGAGCGGGCGTCAGAGCTGTACGCGCTGATCGAGCCATTCGCCGGCCAGTTCGTCGATTGGGGACCTTCGTGGATCGGGGCCGCGACCCACCACCTCGCGCTCCTGTCCGCGACGATGCGGCGCTTCGACGAAGCGCACGCCCGGTTCGCCGAGACGGTACGTGTGTACGAGGAGGTCGGCGCCCCACCCTGGCGCGCCCGGGCGCAGGTCGAGTGGGCGGAGCTGCTGCAGGCACGGGGGATCGACGGCGACGCTGAGCGGGCACATGAGCTGCTCTCGCACGCGGGGCGGACCGCGGACGAGCTCGACCTGCGAGGCCTCGGGCGTCGGGCATCGGCGGCGCTGGCTTCCTGACTGGGAACGGACGTGTCCGCTCGCTTTCGCTGGGCTGACCTGTCTCAGCTGAGCCGAGGCAGTACGTCGTCGCAGAAGGCGGCGATCTGGCGGCGCTGGTCCTCTCCCGGGAAGTGGAAGATGAGCTTGGTGAACCCGAGTCCGGTGTAGGTCCCGATCCGCTCGGCGACCTCGTCAGGATCGTCGGAGACGATGAAGCGCGAGTGGGCTCGGTCGGCCGCCGCGTCCGCCGCCCGCTCCATCTCGAGCGGGTCCTCGATGCCCTGCTTCTCCTCCGTCGTAAGCGACAGCGCGGCCCACCAGCGGCAGGCGTCCTGTGCGTAGTCACGGTCTCGGTCGTAGGAGACCTTGATCTCGATCATTCGCTCGACCGTCGCGGCGTCGCGGCCGGCGGCACCGGCGCCCTCGGCGACCTTTCCGAGCAGCTCCTCATAGAGCGCGGGGTCCTTGCCGCTCGTGCAGATGAAGCCATCGCCGGCGCGTCCCGCGAGCTTCGCGGCGAGCGGGCCCGACGCGGCGATCAGGATCGGAACGGGCACCTCCGGGCGGTCGTAGATCGTCGCCTTCTCCGTCCGATACCACTCGCCCTCGAAGTCGACGCGCTCGCCCTCCCATAGTGCGCGGATCAGCTTGACCGCTTCGGCCAGGCGCAGACGCCGCTCCTTCACCGGCGGAAACGCGCCGCCGGTGGCGGGCGTCTCGTTCATCCCCTCGCCCGTGCCGACGCCGAGGAAGACCCGACCAGGATGCAGACACCCGAGCGTGGCGAAGGCTTGCGCGACGATCGCCGGCTGGTAGCGGAGCGTGGGGGTCAGGACGCTCGTGCCGATGCGCGCCTGCGGAAGCCGCTCGGCGAGCGCACCGAGCCACGGCAGGGCTGCCGGGCTGTGGCCGCCGTGATGGCGCCAGGGCTGAAAGTGGTCCGAGATGGCGATCGTCTCCAGCCCGCGGCCGCAGGCCTCGACGGAGAGCTCGAGCAGGTCGCGCGGGCCGAACTGCTCAGCGGATGCCTTGTATCCGAAGCGCACTCCGGGACGACGCTAGTACCCGCGGGTCAGGCGGAGGGCGTGCCTCCGCGCAGCGGGCCCGACAACCGGGCCTTGGCCTCCGCGATGCGCGAGAGGTCAGCGCCGTCGCGGGCGAAGCGGCGCGGGGCGCGCGCCTCGACCACCATCGGCACCTGGGCGTGCTCGCGCAGGGCGCAGCGCGGGCAGTTCTGGAACGGCGCGCGTGCCGCAGCGGTCGAGACGCTGAACCGGCAGGTGGGACAGGTGAGGTACGGCACGACATCCTTCTTGCCTTCGGGGCGGTGCTCCGCCGCACCACCGGAAGGCGGCCCATATTAGTTGCGAACCGCACGAGCGCAAGCGCGCCGATGGCGTACGGACAGTCAGTAACTGAAGGATCGCCGCCATCGACCAGACCGACCCGCGCACAACCCGCACAAGCGCTCGGCTGAAGACCTCAGCGGCGCAGGCGAACGGCACCGGAGCGGCTGACGCGGCGCCCGGCAGAGTCCGTGGCGGTCAGGCGCAGCCGCAGCCGGCCGGTGCGGGCGGCGCGCGGGGCCAGGGGGAGCTTGAGCGTCGTGCTGTCGTCGAGCTTCGGCAGACGCACCCGGGCGAGGATGCGCGAGCCTCGCCGGAGCACGGCGGTGAGAGCCGTGACGGGGGCGGTGGTGGTTACCCGCACGCGGACGAGGCGCCGTTTGCGGGCGAGCCGCGCGGAGCCGAGATCGGTCGTGAAGCGCAGCCGTGCCGCGCTGGCGGGCGCAGCCGGAGCGGGGACAGGGGCAACCGGCGCCGCAGCCGGCGCCGCAGCCGGCGCCGCGCCGGCCGGAGGCAGGTTCGCGGCGAGCCAATCGCCCAGCTTCTTGTCGCCGACCCGGCCGTAAACCCCGTAAAAGGCCGGGAACCCGCAGCCGAGGCCGAAGGACACCGTGCCGACCTGCACCGGCTCGCCGGCCAGGTCACCCGCCAGCAGTGGCCCGCCGGAGTCGCCCTGGCAGGAGTCCCTGAGGCCGGTGAGCTCGCCCGCGCAGACCATGGTCTCGCGGTTGAAGACGAACGGGCTCGCGTCGTAGTTTCGCTGGCAGTCCTCGTCGGACACGACCGGCACGTCGGCCTCCTGCAGATCGTCGGAGCCGGGGCCCACGAGGAACACGGCGGCGCCCCAGCCGATGACGCGCGCGGGCGCACCGGCCTCCCACACGGCGCGGTCCCCCGCCGCGGCGAGCCGCACGGGGCTCTGGGCCGATGGTGTCGCGAGGTGCAGCAGCGCGATGTCGTGGCCGCCCTCGTCGTCGGCGGCGTAGGTCTCGTGCACCTTGATCAGGTCGATCTCGAGCTCCTCGCCGCCGCTGTCCTGCAGGTTCACGCGGCCGAGCACGGCCCGCAGCCGCTGCTGTTCGTCCTCGGTCGTGCCCTCCACGCAGTGCGCGGCGGTCAGCACCCAGTCCTGACGAACCAGGCTGCCGCCGCAGAAGTGGCCGCCGCCCGACTGCAGCGAGACCATGAACGGGTAGGGCCGGCTCGCCGGGCGGCCCCCGATGATGGCCTGGGCGGACGGGGCCAACGCGGCGAGCGCGAGGACGCTGGAGGCAAGGATGCGAAGGACCACGGGTCGAGGGTAGCCAAGGAACGACCTGCTCCACCAGGACCACCGGGTCCTCGACGTCGATGGCGTCGAGGTTGGCATCGTCGGCCCCAAGCGCTTCATCGCCGGCTTCCCGGGCTCGCCCGCCGCTACCAGCCGAGCGTCCCGGGCGCGCCCTTGAAGGGGCCCGTGACGTCGGCGGTGATCCAGCCGCCGTAGAAGTCGCCCGCCTGCGCCTGCACGACCTCGTCGTCCATCAGACAGCG
>Ga0136633_1002423_pt1 | contig 12881 bp, 10 predicted proteins | sample AntDrymeUQ832206_2_FD_105494 | JGI IMG/M metagenome (GOLD analysis project Ga0136633, IMG submission 105494) | Polar desert sand microbial communities from Dry Valleys, Antarctica - metaG UQ83 (22.06) | ecosystem: Environmental > Terrestrial > Soil > Desert | place: Antarctica: Dry Valley... | reverse complement strand
GCGCGCGACCACGCCGCCGAGGGAGTGGCCCACGACGTGCACGCGCTCGTAACCCGTCTCCTCGCAGGTCTTCTCGACCAAGCGGGCCAGCTGCACCGCCGCCGTGCGGACGTCCTGGGTGAAAGGGCTGTAGTTGACGGTGAGCACCTGGCCGAAGCCGCGCCGACGAAGCGTCCGGCGCAGCAACGTGAAGACCGAGCGGTTGTCCACCAGGCCGTGCACGAGCAGGATCGGCGTGCCCGCGGCGACGACGTCGCCGAGCAGCAGGCCGCGCTGCATGGGAGGCAGGTCGTCGAGGGTGAACCGGTCGGCCATCGCCCGGTGGTCCGGACGGGCCTTCTCGCCGAGCACCCCCATCGGGTAGAGGACGGTGTGGGCGGCGACCCAGGCCAGCTCGGTGCCGGCGCCGCGGAGCCCCGCGGGCGTGCAGATCGTGCGGACACCGCGGCGGGTGGTCCGGGCGGCCCGTGTCAGGGCCGGTCGGGGGTCGCGCACGGCTGTCCTCTCGCTGCGGGTCAGGGCACGTCACCACCACGTGCGAGGCCGACGTTACGACCTGGGATGCCCTCGAGGTGGCTGATGTCACATGACGATGTCGTCACGGTCGTCACAGCCGACCGGGCACCGGCCCTCCCCAGCGGGCGCGCCGGGCTCCGCGGCGGGCCACGTCGTCCTGCCCGGCCAGCGCGACCAGGTGCGCGACGACCTGCTCCGGGTCGTCGACCAGCGCGTCGGCGGCGCCGAGGCCCAGCAGGTCGGCCGGCGTGATGCGCATCAGTTCCGCGCACTCCCGGGCCGGCCGGCGCAGCGCCGCCTCGGCGCCCTCCGGACCGATCGCGGCGAAGTAGGCGTCGGGGGTGATGAGCACCCGGTCGGCGGCGGCGGCCGCGAGGGCCCCGCCGGAGCCGCCCTCGCCGTGCACGACGGCCAGCGTGGGGGAGGGGCAGGTCAGCAGGGCGTCCATGGCCTCGCCCATGGCAGGGGCGACCCCGCCCTCCTCCGCGACGGTGCCGGGCTCCGCGCCCGGGGTGTCCACCAGCGACAGCACCGGCAGCCCCAGGCGTCCGGCCAGCCGGTACGCCCGGGCGGCCAGTCGGTAGCCGTCCGGCGTGGGTCGGCCGCCCACCTGCGCGGCCAGGGCCACCGCCACCACAGGCAGGCCCGCGACCCGCCCCACGGCGGCGGCGACCGTTGCGTCGCCGCGCGGCGCGCGCAGCACCACCGGCCCCTGGAGGAGCGTGGCGAGCAGGTCGGCGCCCGAGCGGGTGCGGGCGCGCGCCCGCAGCACCTGCTCCCACCCGGTCGCCGTCGCGTCCGCTGCACCGGACGAAGGCGCAGCGGGATCGGGGCGGACGGAAGCGGGGGCCAGCGCGGCGAGCGCGCGCTCCAGCCAGGCGAAGACCTCCTCCGGCGGCAGCACCTCGTCGACCAGCCCGGCGGCGTACGCGGAGGTCGCGGTGTGGCTGCCCTCGGCCGGCCGCACCCCGGTCACCGCCTCGGCCACACGCGGCCCGGCGAAGCCGACGGTCGCCCCCTCGACGGCCACCCGCAGGTCGGCGGCGGACGCCACGCTGATCCACACCCCGCCGGTCGTCGGCGCGTCCGCGACCGACAGGTGCGGCAGCCCGGCGGCGGCCAGGTCGAGCAGCGCCAGGCGCGCCCGCGGGATGCCGACCAGCGCCGCCATCCCCTCCTGCAACCGGGTCCCGCCGGAGCGGACCAGCGTCAGCAGCGGCCGGCGCAGCTCCACGGCCAGCGCCGCGGCGGCGACGAGCGCCGTCGCGTCGTCCTCGCCGAAGCTGCCGCCGTACGCCGAGAAGTCCCACGTCGCCGCGACCGGGCCGCTCGCCAGCCGCCACACCGAGACCGACTGCCGGGGGATGTAGCCGGGCCACGCGGCGGGGTTGCGCCCGGCGTACGGGACCTCCACGCGGGTGGCCCCGGCCAGCAGGGGGGCACGCCAGTCCGGGGTCCCAGTCATGGCGGCGTACTCTCCCATCGACCTGATCGCTCCCGCATGGAGGCTCCGTGACAACCCCCGGCCGCATCCGCGTCGTCGTCGCCAAGCCGGGCCTGGACGGCCACGACCGCGGTGCGAAGGTCGTCGCCCGCGCGCTGCGCGACGCCGGCATGGAAGTCATCTACACCGGTCTGCACCAGACGCCGGAGCAGATCGTCGAGACGGTCGTGCAGGAGGACGCCGACTGCGTCGGGCTGTCGGTGCTGTCCGGTGCGCACCTGACGCTGTTCAAGCGGGTCATGGAGCTGCTCAAGGAGCGCGGCGCGGACGACGTCGTGGTCTTCGGCGGCGGGATCATCCCGGAGGACGACATCCCGCTGCTGCGCGAGATGGGCGTCGCCACCGTCTTCACCCCCGGCGCGACGACGATGTCGATCGTCGAGTGGGTCCGCGAGAACGTCGGCAGCCCCACCGCGGCCTGACCCACTGCAGGCGAAGGCCCGCCGCTCGGGCGAGCGACGGGCCTCCGGTCTGGCTGGACGACTGCTACTCGAGCACCGCCAGCACGTCCGCGATCACGTGCGACTGCGGCGAGTCGCTGCCCACGATGAGCAGCTGGACCGTGCGGTCCGGTCCGACGCCCACGACCACCTGGTTGGACTTGGTAGCACCAGGCGAGAAGTTGAGCGCGCTGGCCAGCGGTGCGTCACCGCTCGGGAACGCCGTGACATACCCCTGACCGGCGGTGCCGGTGATGGTGACCGTCATGACGACCGCCTTCGCCGTGGCCGGAACCGACTCCGGCAGCGGGACGGTGACCCGACCGAAACGGCGTCCGACCGAGGTGCCGATGCCGTAGCGGGTGTCGAGCGCCCGGGTCGGCGCGATGGTGTCGAGCACCAGGCCGTCCGAGTCCTCGCCCACGACGACGGCCCAGAGGTCGACGACGAGGACAGAGGGAGCGCCGTTGACGACGAACGTCACGTGGCCGTCGTCAGAACTGGTGCCGAGGCGTACGAAGGCCTCGTTCGCCACCGTCAGGCCCCGCGCGAAGTTCACGTTCGACGTGCGCGGCTTGCTCGTGCCGGTCGGGTACGCGACCACGAACCCCGGACCTGCAGCGCCGGTCGTCGTCACGTTCAGGACGACGGTGGAAGCGCCGTCAGGGACGTGGTCGGACAGGTCGACAACGGTCTCGCCACTGCGCAGCGGGTTGCTGGTCTTGCGTGAGTCGAAGACCCGAGTGGGGGTGCGGACGTCGAGCTGGCCGCCGGTGTCGGGGCTGAAGTACCCGACGAGGTCGGCGATCAGGTCCACGGGCTCGGCCGAGCGGACGTGCACGACCAGCCGGCGAGATGCCGGCAGTGCGGCTACGACCTCGTTGGCGCGGATCTCCCCCGGCACCAGGTTCTGGTTCGAGGTCCCGCCCCCGCTGGGCTCGTCGGCGTAGACGACGAGGTAGCCGGGCTGGGTGACGCCCGCGGTCGTGATGTTCAGCACGGCGGCGGACGCGCCCTCCGGGATCACCGAGGACAGGTCGAGCGGAACTTGCCCGACCTTCTGCTCCATCGGGGTGCCGGTGCCGTTGCGGCTGTCCATCACCCGGACCGGGCTGGAGAGCGCCACGTAGCCGCTCCCGTCGGGTCCCACCGGGCCGGCGCTCGGGCTGGCGCTCGGGATCACAGGGGGATCGACAGGAACCACCACGGGCTCGCTCGGCGTGGGCGTGGGCGAGGGCGTCGTCGGCTCGGTGGTCGAAGCGGACTTCACGACGGCCTTACCACCGAGCCCGTTGTCCGCATCCACGTGGTTGCGGTGACGACCGAGCCAGCGGGCCGAGCGGAGTACGAGGCGAGCAGCGTGGCTGCGAACACGCCGCGGTCGAGGCCGAGCTCGACCAATGTCAGTACGCCGGTGTCGACGCCGTCGACGGCGATGGCGACATCGACCACGTCGATCGCTTCGCTGTCGAGGTCGAGGTCGGCATCACCGACGCGGGCAGTGAGGAGCCCGCCGACGGGGAACGTCGGAACGGGTGTGATCGAGACGACCCCATCGTGGCTTCCGAACACGAGCGGCGGAGCGACCTTCTTACCGTCGTACGCTGGGACTTCTGCGCCGGAGGTGTCGACCGACGGCGTGACGCGGATCGTGAACGAATCGAACGAAGCGGTGTCACCAACGGTGACGATGTAGTTGAGGCCGACATTCACGAGGTCGTCGATTTCACCCACGGTGTACAGGGGGTCCTGTCCCCACGCCGCGATCGTCGCGTCGGGGATCGCCGCGAAGCGTTCGGCGGCGCCGGTCATCCACCCCAACGCGCCGAGGACGCGGTTGAATCCGTACCAGGCCACGAGCTGGGCATCGGTGTCGGGGTTGCCGTCGTCATCCCAGAAGATGCCGGTGGGCAACTTGTTGTTGGGCAGCCATGGGCCGAACAGGGCGTTGTAGTCGCTGCCGAGCGGAGCGCCAGAAGTCAACGTGTCGGTCTCACCCCTGGCCTTGGGGTATTCGGCGATGTTGAACCTGGCGCGAGTGTCCGGGTCGAAGAAGCCCGCCCAACGCTCGTGCTTGTCGTCGATCGGTCCGAACAGACCCTGGGAGAAGGTGGCGAGCTGGCCGGGTTCGTAGAAGCCCTCCGGAACGGAGAGGCTGAGGTTCGCGACGCCTGCGCCGGCCCCCTCGTTCGCCGGTACGAAGTCGGCACCGATTCCGGTGCCGACCTCGATGGTGAAGCCATCGAGGCGGCCGTTGGTCCAGTTGTTGATCTTCTGGAACACCTGGTAGTCACGCGACCCTTCCTCGGTTTCGACGTTGAACACGAGGTCGATTCCTTCTTCGGCGTCTGCTCCACCGTTGACGGAGGTCGGGAGCATCGCGAGCTTGAAGCGCTTGTGCGACTGGAAAGGTCCGCTACACAGGTCCGGCTGCGGGTCGGTCGAGTCGAGGAAGTGGCCTTCGCGATACGACGTGGCCATGATGCAGTTGGTGGGCCGACCTTCTTGCTTGACCGCGCGATCGTCGTTGACGATCTTGATGCCTGGCGGTTCGCCGACCGGCCAATCCTTCGCCAGCACGATGCCCTGCACGTCGCCGGCATCGTTGTCGATCTCGTTGTTGATTGCGGCCTGGTAGCTGCCGTCGACGTCGGACCCGAAGACGTAGCTGCCGTCGGTCGGGTTGAAGGTGCTTTCGGTGCCGTTCAGAGAAACGGTCACATTGTGTGAGGTTCCAGCCCGTGGCGGCCGGAATGACACCGGCCGACGCGGTTGATGCGAGGGTCAACGACGCGGCGGCCGTAGCGCCCGAGACCGCGACGGCGAGGAGTCGCAGCCCGGATGGGTGACGCGAGGAGGTCTTACGGGATGCGAGCATGCGATCCACTTCCAATCGTCAGATCTTGCTGAGGATCGGTCGGTCGCTTCTTCGAGTGCCTGGCGGTTCGGAGACTGTGGCCGATCGCTACAGCCCGACGCTATGGAGGAGGCAGTGCCCGCGAAAGGTGCCAAAGACCGCCGGAAACGGCCAGAAGACTCTTGACAAACATCCCCCCGGGGGTACCCCGAAAGATGCGCTTCTCAGGCGGTACGTCGCCGCCGCACCTCCCCGGCCCCGACAAGCAGCAGGACGGCCGCCAACGGCAGCAGCGCAGAGGCCCCCGTCGCCGGCAGCGACTCCCCAGCGGGAGCCGGAGCAGGAGCGGCTGCCGGCGGCAGCGCGACCGGGGTGCGGCCGCGGGCGGCAGGCAGCACCGGCAGCTCGAGCACCCCCGGTTGCGCGGCCGTGGTCGTCACCGTGACGTCGCCGGGCACGAGGTTGCCGCGGTAGCCGGCGTCGCTGGCCGCCAGTACCACCGACAGCGTGTGCCCGGCCGGGAAGCGCTGCACCACGCCCGGAAGCTCGATCCGCACCGGCTCCGCGAAGTCCGTGATGCGGACGGCCGAGACGAGCTTGTGCTGCAGGGTGACGGTGCCGTCCGGAGCGGTGTCGTACAGCTTGGCGAACAGCACCAGGTCGCCGGCGCCGTCGGCCAGCGGGACGGCGGGCAGGGTGCGCGACAGCGAGACGGTCAGCGCGGGGACGCCGGCCAGGTCGAGGTCCTCGGCCAGCGGCGGCGTCGTGAACTGCGCGAACGTGCCGGGGGCGTCGGTCGGCGCCCCGTCCTGCGCGACGACCGGGAACTCGCTGTAGCTCGACGGCAGCCCTGCCGGGACCACCGCGGCGAACTGCGCGCTGCCGTCCACGACCTGCTCGGTCGACGGCACGAGAAGGTCGCTGCCGCTGAGCAGCAGCCGCGAGGTGGGCGCGACCGGGTATCCCGGCGCGCTGGCGTACGCCTCGGCGACGTCGGCGCGGGTGTCGCCGTCGTACGCCCAGTCGCGGAAGTACTCGGTGTCGTAGGACGGCTCGGGGCCGATGCCGAGCAGGTGGTGGTCGAACCACCTTGCGTAGAGGTCGGCCAGGAAGGTCTCCTGCGCCGGCCGGCGCTGGTCGAGCTCGCCGGGCACCGGCGTCGCGGTGCTGTGCCCCCAGCTCTGCCAGACCATCTTGACGGGCACGTCCCGCTCGCGCAGGGCGCTCCAGGTGGCGATCGCCTCCTGCAGGTTGAACAGGGTGTCGGCCTGCCCTTGGCTCAGCAGTACCGGGACGTCGATCTCGTCGAGGTAGCTCGCCACCGACGCGCCGCGCGCGAAGTCGAGGGTGTCCTGCGAGGGCGCGCCGTCGGAGGCGAGGTCGACGATCGCGGCGCAGGCGCGGGCGTCGAAGTTCGGGCAGGCGTTGGCCGCCTCGAGCTGGCCGACGAGGTCCTCCGGCCGCGCGTTGGAGACGTCCTGGGTCAGCCCCAGGGCGAAGAACAGCGACGTCCAGCCGACCTTTGAGACGCCGACCGATGCGCTGACCGACCGCGGGTCGTCGCCGTCGCGCAGCTGGTCGGTGTTGCTCGGCGCGAGCGAGTAGCTCAGGTCGTTCCAGGTGATCTGCGGGACGATCGTGTCGACCCGGCCGAAGGAGGCCGTCGCGAACTGCACCTCGCCGCCGTACGAGACGCCGATCATCCCCAGCACCGGGTCGTGCTCGAGCCCGTCGTCCTCGGTGCGGACGACGCCGCCGATGTCGTACGGCTGACCGTCGCGGGTGGCCAGGTCCTCCCGGCCGCCGAGGAACTGCGCGAGGGCGTCGCCGACCCGTCCGTCCCACTCCCGCTGGTCCAGAGTGATCTCGCAGCCGCTCCCGCCGAAGCCCAGCCCGGAGTACGACAGCCCGACGTAGCCGCGCTCGGCGTAGTGCCGGGCGACCGTGGCGTTGCCGCGCTCCCCGGCGTCGTCCTTGCTGCCGCCGAAGCCGTTGGTGGCCAGGATCGCGGCGGCGGGGGAGGCGGCCGTTGCTGTGCTCGGCAGGTAGAGGTCGCCGAGGACCTCGCACGGCACGTCGTCCGGTCCGGTCTCGACGGTGAAGACGAGCGGGACGACCTCGACCTGAGGCGCGGCCTGCGCGGCGGCCGGGCCCTGCAGCAGCGGTAGGGCGAGCACGGGGGCGAGCGACAGCACGACGGTCGTCAGGGCGGCACGACGGCGCACGGGGGTCTCCAGGGTGAGGCGGGGGCGGGCTCTGGGCCGTCCAACGCGCCAGCCGGAGATCGGGTGTGACGTGCGCCCGTGCGGTGGGTCACAGGCTCGGGTACCGAGCAGGGCCGCCGTCACCTGCCGGACACGCCGTGGCTACCCTCGGCGCAACGTCAGTGCCGCACCCTCGACAGGACAGGACCCCTCGTGGACCTCATGGAGTACCAGGCGAAGGAGCTCTTCGCCAAGCACGGCGTGCCCGTGCTCCCCGGCGAGACGGTCGACACCGCCGAGGCCGCGCGCGGCGTCGCCGAGCGCATCGGCAAGCCCGTCGTCGTCAAGGCGCAGGTCAAGACCGGCGGCCGCGGCAAGGCCGGCGGCGTCAAGCTCGCCGAGACGCCCGACGAGGCCGTCGAGAAGGCCCAGGGCATCCTCGGCCTCGACATCAAGGGCCACGTCGTCCACAAGATCCTCGTCACCGAGGCCAGCGACATCGACACCGAGTACTACGTGTCCTTCCTGCTCGACCGGGCCAACCGCTCGTACCTGGCCATGGCCAGCGTCGAGGGCGGCGTGGAGATCGAGCAGCTCGCCGTCGAGCGCCCCGACGCCCTCGCGAAGGTCCAGGTCGACGCGATCACCGGCTGCGACGAGGCCAAGGCGAACGAGATCGTCGAGGCAGCAGGCTTCCCCGCCGATGTCAAGGACGAGGTCGCGAAGATCCTCGTCAGCCTGTGGAAGGTCTTCGTCGAGGAGGAGGCCACCCTCGTCGAGGTCAACCCGCTGGTGAAGACCCCGGACGGCCGCATCGTCGCCCTCGACGGCAAGGTCACGCTGGACGCCAACGCCGAGTTCCGGCACGCCGACGTCTTCGAGGCGTACGCCGACGTCGTCGCCGAGGACGACCTCGAGGGCCGGGCCAAGAAGAAGGGCCTGAACTACGTCAAGCTCGACGGCCAGGTCGGCATCATCGGCAACGGCGCGGGGCTCGTCATGAGCACCCTGGATGTTGTCGCCTATGCCGGCGAGGCGCACGGCGGCGTGAAGCCCGCCAACTTCCTCGACATCGGCGGCGGCGCCTCGGCGCAGGTCATGGCCGACGGTCTGGAGATCATCCTCAGCGACCCGGACGTCCGCTCGGTGTTCGTCAACGTCTTCGGCGGGATCACCTCCTGCGACGCGGTCGCCAACGGCATCGTGCAGGCGCTCGAGATGCTGGGCGACAAGGAGACCAAGCCGCTGGTCGTGCGGCTGGACGGCAACAACGTGGAGGAGGGCCGGCGCATCCTCGCGGCGGCGAACCACCCCCTGGTGACGGTCGTCGACACCATGGACGGCGCGGCCGACAAGGCCGCCGAGCTGGCGAACGGCGGCAACTAGGCATGGCGATCTTCCTCACGGAGAACAGCAAGGTCATCGTCCAGGGCATGACCGGCTCGGAGGGCATGAAGCACACGCGCCGCATGCTCGCCTCCGGCACGCAGGTCGTGGGCGGCGTCAACCCGAAGAAGGCCGGCACCTCCGTGGACGTCGACGGCACCGCCGTCCCCGTCTTCGGCGGCGTGGCCGAGGCGATGGACAAGACCGGCGCGGACGTGTCGGTGCTCTTCGTGCCGCCGGCCTTCGCCAAGGCCGCGGTCGTCGAGGCGATCGACGCCGAGATCGCGCTGGCCGTCGTCATCACCGAGGGCATCCCGGTGCAGGACAGCGCCTGGTTCTGGCAGTACTCCCAGGGCAAGAAGACGCGCATCATCGGCCCGAACTGCCCCGGCCTCATCAGCCCCGGGAAGTCGAACGCCGGCATCATCCCGGCGACGATCGCGCCGACGCCCGGCCGCATCGGCCTGGTGTCCAAGTCCGGCACGCTGACCTACCAGATGATGTACGAGCTCCGGGAGTTCGGGTTCTCCACCGCGATCGGCATCGGCGGCGACCCGGTCATCGGCACCACGCACATCGACGCCCTCGAGGCGTTCGAGGCCGATCCGGAGACCGACGCGATCGTGATGATCGGCGAGATCGGCGGCGACGCCGAGGAGCGCGCGGCCGACTACATCAAGGCGAACGTCAGCAAGCCGGTCGTCGGCTACGTCGCCGGCTTCACCGCGCCCGAGGGCAAGACGATGGGCCACGCCGGCGCCATCGTCTCCGGCTCCTCCGGCACGGCGCAGGCCAAGCAGGAGGCCCTCGAGGCCGCCGGCGTCAAGGTCGGCAAGACGCCGTCCGCGACCGCCGAGCTCATGCGCGCCATCATGAGAGACAGGGCGTGAAGGGCCTGGCCTGCGCCTAGTCGCCGCGTGAAGGCGGTCACGGCGCGGCGAGCCGCCACGGATCAAGCAGCCGCGGCTGCGACAGTCGCTCGGCGATGACCTCCACGATCGACCGCCCCGTCCGTCCGGCCCGCCACCCGCGCCGGCCGGCTTCCAACGAGCCCGCCCGCAGTCCGCGCGCCCTCGGCGCCGCGGCCGCCCTGTGGGCCGCTGCCGCCGGGCTGCTGCTGGTGCTCCTGCCGGTCCTGCTGGTGTGGGGGACCGACAGTCGCTCCGGCACCGGGGCGGTGGACGCCGTCCGCTCTGCGGGCCGGATCTGGCTGTACGCCCACGGCGCCACGCTCGAGGTCCCCGGCGGCCGGCTCGCGCTCACCCCGCTCGGCCTGCTGCTCGTGCCGCTGCTGCTCGTCGCCCGGCTCGCCGCCTCGGCGGCCCACGCCTCCGGGCCGACCACGCCGGCGCAGGCGCTGCGCCTGGCGCTGTGGACCGGCGGGCCGTACGCCGTCCTGGCGCTGCTCGTCTCGCTGCTCGTCACCGGACCCGACGTGCACGTCTCGCCGGTGCTCGCGCTGCTCGGCGGGCTGGTCACCGGCACCGTCGGCGCGCTGGTCGGCGCACTCCGGCCGGCCCGGCTGTGGCGGGCGGCGTGGTACCTGCTGCCGCCCCGCGCCCGCCGGCTCGCGACCGCGTCGGGCGGTGCGCTGGCCGTCCTGCTCGGTGCGGGTGCGCTGCTGGTCGGGGGCTCGCTGGTCGCGCACTTCGGCCAGGCCGTCGAGCTGGCCCGCTCCAGCGACCCCGGCGCCGCGGGCGGGGCCGGGCTGCTGCTGGCCGGGCTGGCGCTCGTCCCGAACGCCGTCGTCTGGGGCATGAGCTGGCTGGCCGGCCCGGGCTTCGCCGTGGGCGTCGGCACGGCCGTCGGGCCGTACTCCCACGAGCTCGGCCCGGTGCCCGCGCTGCCGCTGCTCGCCGGCCTGCCGGGCTCGGGCGTGCCGGAGTCGGTCGCGGTGCTGGTGCTCGCGGTACCGCTGCTCGCCGGCGCGCTGGCCGGCCTGGTGGTCGTCAAGGACCTGTCCGACGAGCTGCCGTCCTGGGGTCGCACCGTGCTGGAGGCCGCGGCCGTCGGCCCGGTGGCCGGCGTCGCGCTCGGCCTGCTGGCCTGGCTGTCCGGCGGCGCCGCCGGCGGCGAGCGGCTCGCCCAGCTCGGCCCCTCGCCCTGGCGGGTCGCCCTGGCCGTGACCGCCACGGTCGCTGTCGGCTCGGCCGTGGCCGCCCTCGCCCGCCGCCAGCACCTCCTGGAGCGCCCCCACAGCACGAGCTGAGCCGCGGCCACCCCGTCGGGCCCCACCCCGGTCGGGTCGCACGGCGAGCGGGCGACGTGCCTCGTGCAGCGGGTGGTGCACCAGAGGTCAACGTCTGCCGGATCGTGACCTGTGGTGCATCGACCGCTGCGGCACACAGCCCGCCTGACGGGCTCGAGTCACGGCCGCCCGGCGGGTCAGCCGGTGGTGACGCTGTCCTCGAAGTCGGTGGCGCACTGGTCGACCTCGGCCTGCGTCTCGGCCTGCTGGACGCACTCGGTGAAGCTGCCGAACTCGCTGTTGCTGAAGAGCGCGATGGCGCCCACGACGACCAGGGCCGCGAACAGCACGGCGACGACGCCGGTGATGATCCCGGCCAGCGCCACCCCGCCGTTGGTCGCCTCGCCGCGCTTGGCCCGCCCCCGACCGATCGCGCCGAGCACGATCGCGCCGATGCCGAGCAGCCCGCCGACGAACAGCCACGACGTGAGGATGCCGACGATGCCGAGCACCAGCGCGGCGATCCCGAGCCCGTTGCGCGGCGGCCCCTGCGGCCCGGTGCCGTAGGGCTGCTGCCCGTACGCCGGCTGCCCGTACGGGGCCCCGTAGGGCTGGCCGTACGGCGGCGGCTGCTGCCCGGGCGGCTGCTGGTCCCCGTACGGCTGCTGGTCCCCGTACGGCTGCTGGGGCGGCTGGCCGCCGGGCGGCGGGGCGAACGGGTCTTGGGGAGAGGTCACGAGGCAGTCCTTCGCGGGCCGGGTCGGGCGGCGAGGGTACCGCCGCGCCGCCAGCCTCCTACCCGGCCCGCACCGCTGCACGAGCGGCCTCGGTAGCCTCGCGGGACCGCCTGCCCCGCACCGCCCTGCCCCGCCGCTGGAGGAGCCCTGACCGCCCGCCTGGTCGTGCTGGCCTCCGGCAGCGGCACCACCCTGCAGGCGCTGCTCGACGCGGCGGGCGACCCGGCCTACGGCGCGCAGGTCGTCGCGGTCGGCTCGGACAAGCCGGCGGCCCGTGCCCTGGAGCGCGCCCGGGCGGCCGGCGTCGAGGCGTTCGCGGTCGCGGTGGCCGAGTGCCCCGACCGGGCCGCCTGGAACGCCGCGCTGGCCGACGCCGTCGCCGCCCACGCCCCGGACCTCGTGGTCTGCGCGGGCTTCATGCGGATCCTGTCGGCGGACTTCCTCGCCCGCTTCCCCGCCCGCGTCGTCAACACCCACCCCGCGCTGCTGCCGTCCTTCCCCGGGGCGCATGCCGTCGCCGACGCGCTCGCCTACGGCGTGCGGGTCAGCGGGGTCACCGTCCACCTCGTCGACGAGGGCGTCGACACCGGTCCGGTCGTCGCGCAGGCGGCCGTGCCCGTGCATGCCGACGACGACGAGGCCGCGCTGCAGAGCAGGATCCAGGACGTCGAGCGACCGCTCTACGTCGAGGCCGTAGGACGGCTGGCCCGCGAGGGCTGGACCGTCGAGGGAAGGACCGTGAGGTTCGGATGACCCGCCCAGACCCGTCCAAGAAGGCCGTCCGCCGGGCGCTCGTCAGCGTCTACGACAAGACCGGCCTGGTCGAGCTCGGCCAGGGGCTGGCCGCCGCCGGCGTCGAGGTCGTCTCGACGGGGTCGACCGCGGCCCGGCTGCGCGAGGCAGGCGTCGCCGTCACCCCTGTCGACGAGCTGACCGGCTTCCCCGAGTGCCTCGACGGGCGGGTGAAGACGCTGCACCCGAAGGTGCACGCCGGGATCCTGGCCGACCTGCGCCGGCCCGACCACGCCGCGCAGCTCGCCGACCTCGGC
>Ga0136633_1002422_pt1 | contig 12883 bp, 9 predicted proteins | sample AntDrymeUQ832206_2_FD_105494 | JGI IMG/M metagenome (GOLD analysis project Ga0136633, IMG submission 105494) | Polar desert sand microbial communities from Dry Valleys, Antarctica - metaG UQ83 (22.06) | ecosystem: Environmental > Terrestrial > Soil > Desert | place: Antarctica: Dry Valley... | reverse complement strand
TCGATTCGCTCCAGCGCACCACCGCAGTCCAAGAGCGACGGTTGCGCGAGGCGACACGCTAGCCGATCCGGCTGGAGCTTTTCAATCACAGCACGCGTGTTTCAAAAATGAAACGCTCGTATCAAATTTCGATTGACAGGTCGGGCCGGCGGGAGTTTTCATGGGTCCGAGCCTCGACACGCCAGGAACGGGTGGGTCCGTTCTCCGCTCCCGCGTCCCTCCCGTCGCGGGGCGGACGCGTGTGAGGCGCAAGGACGAGACCCCAATGATCAGGACTATTACTCGAGTAGCGCTGCTGGCGCTGCTGGTCGCGACGGCGGGTGCCGGCGACTTGCAGGCCCAAACGACGACGGGCGGACTCACGGGCGTCATCCGTGACACTGATGGCGCGGTGGTGCCGGGCGCCACCGTGAAAGCCACCGCCACGGCAACCGGAACGGAATTGATGGCGGTGTCCAACGACACTGGCCAGTACGTGCTGCGAGGTCTGCCGGTCGGCAGCTACGCGGTGCAGGTCGAGCTGACCGGCTTCCAGACCGTCCTGGTGCAGGACGTGGTGGTGCGGGTGAGCGAAGAAGTCCGCCTCGACGTCTCGCTGCGAGTCGGCAACCTGACCGAATCGGTCACGGTCAGCGGCATCAGCACGACCGTGGACACGGTCTCGAGCACCCTCAAGACGGTGGTCGACCAGAAGCGCATCGAGGAACTGCCCCTCAACGGGCGCAACCCGACGCAGCTGATGCAGCTGGTGGCCGGCGTCATCCCGGACAACCGCACCAGCGTCACCTCGGGCGCGACGTATCCGGGCGCGGTGGGCGTGTCGTCCAACGGCGCACGCGCCAACTCGACCAACTACATCATGGACGGCGGGTCCAACAACGACCACTACAGCAACGCCTCCAACCCGATGCCCAACCCGGATGCGCTCCAGGAGTTCTCGGTGCAGACCAACTCCTTCAGCGCCCAGTACGGCCGCAATGCCGGCGCCATCGTCAACGCGGTGACGCGCTCGGGCACCAACAACTTCCGCGGCCTCGCCTTCGGCTACCTGCGCGATTCGTCGATGAACGAAAACAACTACTTCACGCCGAAGATCGACGACGGCCTGAACCGCAAGCAGTTCGGCGGCACGTTCGGCGGACCGATCGTCAAGAGCCGGACGTTCTTCTTCGGCTCCTACCAGGGCACCCTGCAGGAGCAGCGCCCCGCGGACCGCACCTCGCTGGTGCCCACCGCCCTGCAGCGTCAGGGCAACTTCGCCGGCTATACGCGCACGCTCCGGGATCCGCTCACCGGCCAGCCGTTCCCGGGCAACATCATCCCGGCCGACCGCATTCACCCCGCGTCGCGCGCCATCCTGGCGCAGTACCTGCCGCTGCCCAACCCGAATGCCGGCGAGTCGGTCAACCTGGTGCGCTTCTCGTCACCGGCCAACCTGGACGACCACCAGTACCTGGGCCGCGTCGACCACAGCTTCAGCAACAACCACCGGATCTATGGCCGCTACTGGAGGTCCAAGGCATCCACTCCCGCGTTCCAGGACAGCGCCAATGTGCTCACCAGCACCTTCGGCCGGACCTGGGACAACCAGATCGTCTCGGCCAACGACACCTGGGTCGTGACGCCGTCGCTGGTCAACAACGTGGTGTTCACGCACAACCGGACCTACAACAGCAACTTCCAGATGCCGATTCCGTCGTACGCCGACCTGGGCATCCCGGGCGTCTACAACGACGCGACGCCGCAGTGGTTCTTCAACGTCGGCGGCTGGTTCGGCATCAACACGGGTGACACCAACAAGTTCAATCGTGACGAGTTCCAGCTGATCAACACGCTGCGCTGGACCAAGGGTCGTCATGAGGTCACCACCGGTGTCGACTACAGCTACGGCAAGGGCGACATCATCAACAACTTCCGCGCCAATGGCCGGTACACGTTCAACAACGCGGCGCCCTTCACCGGCGATGCGCTGGGCGACTTCCTGCTTGGCCGGTTCCAGTCCTTCGAGCAGGGTGTCGGCGAGTACAAGAACACCCGCTTCCACTATCTCGCGGCCTTCGCCGAGGACACCTGGCGCGTCAATCCGCGCGTGACCCTGACGATGGGCCTGCGCTGGGATCCGAACATCCCCTACACGGACGCCAACGGCCGCCTCGCGGGATATCGGCCCGGGCAGCAGTCGCAGGTCTACACCAACGCCCCGGTCGGGATGTTGTACCCGGGCGACGCGGGCTTCCCCGATGGCGGCTACGACAGCAGCTGGGGCCTGTTTGCCCCGCGCGTCGGCGGAGCCTGGGACGTCACCGGCGACGGCAAGACGAGCCTGCGTGCCGGCTACGGGCTGTTCTACGACAAGCCCAACAGCATCACGACCAACAGTGCGGCCACGGTCGGCCCGTTCGGAACGGTGGCGCGCGTCGATGGCAACGCCACGACCAGCTTCGACCGGACGTGGGGCACCTCGACCAGTCCGTTCCCGGTGGACATCTTCAACGTGCCGTCCAACGCGCCGGTGGTCCTGCCGTTCAACGCGTTCAGCTACGCGGCCAACATGCGTCCCGGCAGGATGCACTCGTGGCACGTGACCGGCGAGCGCGAGATCATGAAGGCGACAATGCTGCGGGTGGCCTACGCGGGCTCGCGTGGCGACGGCCTGACGATCGGCGTCGAACGCAACCCGGCGACGTACGCCGTGGGGGCGACCACCGGCACCACCAACCAGCGCCGGCCGCTGTTCCCCAACTTCGGCAACATCACCAGCATCGAGCCGCTCGGCTCGTCCACGTTCCACTCGATGCAGCTCACCGTCGATCGGCGCCTGAGCAGGGGCCTGTCCGTGCTCGCCAACTACACGCTCAGCAAGAGCATGGACAACACGTCGGAGAACAAGCAGAACGGCGGGACGGCCGTCAACCCGTTCGACCTGTCCTACGACTATGGCCCGGCCAACTTCGACCGCCGGCATCGTCTGGTGGCCTCGGTGCTCTGGGAGATTCCGGGCGATTTCGACAGCGCCGTCCTTGACGCGATCCTCGCCAAATGGTCGTTGACCGGCATCTACCAGTACATGACCGGCGCGCCATTCACGGTCACGAGCGGTGTGGACAACGCCCGCACCGGCACCGGCGGCCAGTTCGCCGATCTCATCGGGGATCCCTCGCTGCCGGGCGGTCGCTCGACCGCCGAGGAGATCGCGCAGTGGTTCAACACGTCGGCCTACGCGCTCAACGCCCTGGGCACGTTCGGCAATTCGGGACGCAACTCGCTGCGTGGCCCGGATTTCAAGACCCTGGACCTCGGCCTCATCAAGACCTTCAACCTGGGTGACCGGATCCGCACCCAGTTCCGGCTCGAGGCCTTCAACGCGCTGAACCGCGCCAACTTCAACCTGCCCGAGGGCAACCGCTCGTCTGGCAACTTCGGCCGCATCACCTCGGCGCAGGATCCGCGGATCCTCCAGGTGGCGCTCCGGTTCTCGTTCTGAGGATCGACGCGTGCCGCAACCTCATTCGATGACGGAGGCCTCCGGGCCTCCGTCGCTCACAGGCCTGTTCTCGGCGGCGGTGACCCCGCGCACCGAGGCAGGCCAGGTCGACTACGCCGCCTTCGATCGCGTGCTCGACCTGCTGCTCTCGGCCGGCGTGGACGGGGTGTGCCTCGGCGGTGCCACCGCCGAGTACCCGCACGCCACGCGCGACGAGCGGCTCCGGTTGATCGAACGCACCGCCGGACGGCTGGGCGGTCGCCAGCTGCTGGTCGGCATCGGCGCCGCATCGCCAGCCGATGTGGTACCCATCGGCCGTGCGGCGCTGGATGCGGGGGCCGCGGCCGTGCTGCTGTCGATGCCCCTGTTCTTCCGCTACGCCCAGGAGGATCTCGAAGCGTTCTGCCTGGACACGGCCGCCACACTCGGAGGGCCGCTGCTGTTGTACGACCTCCCCTCGTTCACCACGCCGCTCAGCACCGAGACCGTGCTGCGGCTGCTCAACGGGGCGCCGAACATCATCGGGATCAAGGACAGCAGCGGGCAACAGGACCGGCTCGGCCAGCTGGCCCATGCGCGCGGCGATCGACCATGGCGTCTGCTGGTCGGCGATGACGGCATGCTCGTGGAGGCGATGGCCGAGGGCTGGGACGGGTGCATCTCGGGTACGTCTGGCGCCTTTCCAGAGTTGATGGTGGCGGTGACCCACGCGGCGCGCGCGGGTGAAGACACGGCGCTCGGCGTGCTGGTGCCGCTGCTCCGCGAGCTGTTTGCCCAGCAGGGCGTCTTCCCGACCCCGTGGGCGATTCGCATCGGCCTGGAAGCGCGCGGGATCCCGGTCGGGCCCCTGCCGCTGCCGGCCTCGCCAGCCCGTCGCGCGCAACGTGCGGCGTTCATCGACTGGGTGCCCGGCTGGCTCACACGGGTCGAACAGGCGCTCGGCCTGACCCTGGTAGGCGCGAAGTAGTGCGCCGCATCCACCTGCCGCTCGTGGCGCTGCTGTGCGCTGCCTGGGCGGGAATGGACGCGGCCGAGGACTTCACGACCGCGGCCGTCTTCACCGACAGCCGCGGTCACGTGCATGCCTCCTCCATCGTCGAAACCCCGACCGGCGCCCTGCTGGTGGCGTGGTACGAAAACGGCGACCCTCAGGGGACCGGGCCCTTCGAAGGGCAGGACCTCGACAAGCGACAGGACGTCCGCATCAGCGGGGCCCGGCGTGCGGCCGGCAGCCACACGTGGAGCCGCCCGTTCACGCTGGCCGACACGGTCGATCTCCCGGACAACAACCCGTCGCTCGGCATCGACGGCTCGGGACGGCTGTGGCTCGTCCACGCCACGCTGCTCGGCGTGCCCGAGAAGGCCTGGGGCAGCGCGCTGACGCGCGCGCTCGTGTCCAGCGACTACGACCGTGACGCGACGCCGCGATGGGACGCCTCGCACACGATCGTGCCAAAGCCCCCGGGCTTCACCAGCGACCTCGCCCGCGCCGCCGAAGCGGTCCGCGTCGGCCCGGGGCGCACGACTGACGTGGCTGCGCGCGCCAATCGCCTGCTTGCCGCGGCCGCCGACCCCTACGCGCGGCACCTCGGCTGGATGCCGCGCAATCATCCGCTGGTGCTGCCAGACGGCACCGTGCTGATCGCGCTGGCCAACGAGAACATCAACATGGCCGCCATGGCCCTGGCCCACGACGGCGGAGAGCGGTGGACGTTCTCGGCGCTGGTGCCCACGCCCGGTGTCATCCAGCCCTCAGTGGTGCGCGTGCCCGATGGCTCACTGCAGGCGTACTTCCGCGACGCGCGAGGGACTGGCCGCATCGCCCGCAGCACGTCGGCCGACCAGGGACGCACGTGGAGCGCGGCGGTGCCGATCGACCTGCCGAACCGGTCGGGCGGCGTGGAAGCCGTGGTGCTGCGCAGTGGCGCCATTGCAGTGGTGCACAACGACCATGCCGGGGCGGAACGCGACCAGTTGTCGATCGCGGTGTCGCGTGACAACGGCAACACCTGGCCGACCCGGAAGGTGATCGTGCACGTGCCTGGCGAGCGCTTCGACTACCCGTCGGTGATCCAGGCCAGGGACGGACGGATCCACGTGACCTTCTCGGACAACCTGAAGTCGATTCGCCACGTGTCGTTCTCGGAAGCCTGGCTCGCCACACCATGAATCGTCGAACTTTCCTGACGCAGTCGACCGCGGTGCTCGCCGCCTCAGCACTGCCGCGCGCTGCGGCCCCGCCCGAGCACGTCACCGTGTGGCGAGAGAAGGGCCGCTACGGTGGCTGGCCCGCCAACCACGGCATCTGGAGTTGGGGCGACGAGATCCTCGTGGGATTCACCGCTGGCGTCCTGAAGACGGGCGACCCGGAACGTCACCCGATCGATCGATCGGCCGGCGAACAGCACGTCCTGTCCCGATCGCTCGATGGCGGACGCACGTGGCGGATGGAGGCGCCGTCGCCTCTGCAGCCGCCGGCGCGGCCGGAGCGGCGGGCACTGACCGGCGAGCCCGTGCGCCTGCCCCAGGTGCTGCCGCTGGCCGCACCGATCGACTTCACCGCCCCGGGCCTGGCCCTGACCTTCCGCGCGTCGCACGGCACGCCCGGCGCCTGGATGTTCGTCGGGCAGGACCGGGGCCGTCAGTGGACCGGGCCGTTTCAGGTGCCGGCCTTCGACGCGCCAGGGCTGGACCCCCGCACCGACTACCTCGTGCTGGGGCGTCACGAACTGCTGCTCGGCATGACCGCGTTGAAGAGCAACGGCAAGGAAGGCCGGCCGCTTGCCATCCGCACCCGTGACGGCGGCCTGACGTGGGAACGCCTGGGGTGGATCGGCCCTGAGACCGAGGGCTTCCGCATCATGCCGGCAACCGTGGCGCTCGGCACCGGGCACCTGTTCACCGTGGTTCGTCGTCGCGATCAGACCAGCCACACCCTCGAGGGCTACCGCAGCCGCGATGGCGCGTCGACCTGGACCGCGGCGGGCGTGGTGGCCGCCGATACCGGGCGAGGCAATCCGGCCAGTCTCGTGCGGCTGGGCGACGGCCGCCTGTGCTGCATCTATGGCTACCGCGCCGAGCCGTTCGGCATGCGCGCCGTGCTGAGTCGCGATGAAGGTGCCACCTGGTCGGCACCGCAGTCTGTGCGCGACGGCGCCGCAGACTGGGACCTCGGTTACCCGCGATCGGTCGTACGCCCGGATGGCCGCGTGGTGTCGGTCTATTACTTCAACGACGCGGCCGGGCCCGAACGCTACATCGCCGCAACGATCTGGACGCCATAGGGAATTCAGAATTTAGCATTCAGAATGCAGGGCGCAGCGCGGGGCGGGCATCACCAGGCATCCGCCGACGGCAGCGTCCGCCGCCGGGAGACACGCATGAACCGTCGATCGTTTCTCACTCAGTCCACCGCGGCGCTGGGCGCATCGACCGTCGCCTCGTCCGGGCTCGCGCAATCCCCAGCGACGCCTGCCGCAGCGACGCCGCCCCAGCCGCGCGCGCTCCCCAAGCCCGCCAATGGCCTCGAGCACGTCGAGATCTGGCGGCAGCCGGGCCACTACGGTGGCTGGCCGGCCAATCATGGGATGTGGATCTGGCGCAACGAGATTGCCGTCGGCTTCAGCGATGGCCGGTTGAAGACCGGCGACCCGGAACGTCACCCCATCGATCGCACGCAGCCGGAACGCCACCTCCTTGCGCGCAGCGGCAACGGCGGTCGGCATTGGGCGATTGAGCTTCACCAGGACCTCGTGCCGCCGCCACAGCCTGGACACATGTCCGGCGTGCCCACAGAGAAGGGCGGCCGCATCCCCGTGCCCCTGGCCGAGCCCCTCGACTTCGCCGCGGCCGACTTCGCCCTGACGCTGCGCATGGCCGACAAGGACACCGGGCCGTCGTGGTTCTACGCCTCGACCAATCGTGGGCGACGCTGGACCGGTCCCTGGACGCTCCCGGACTTCGGCACGCCCGGCATCACGGCCCGTACCGACTACATCGTCATGGACGCCAGGCATCTGGTGGCGGTCGTCACCGCGGCCAAGCCCAATGGCAAGGAGGGACGTCCCCTCGCAATCGAGACGCGTGATGGCGGCCTCACGTGGAGCAGGCTCGGCTGGGTCGGTCCGGAAACCGCCGGATGGCGGATCATGCCGACGACCGTCAAGCTCCCCGACGGCCGCTTCTACAGTGTCATCCGCACACGTGAGGGCGACAGGCACAGCCTGGACGCGTTCGTGTCCGCCGATGGCGGCCGCACCTGGACGTCGGCCGGCACGCCGGTGGCCGACACCGGCCGGGGCAACCCGGGCGCGCTGCTGGCGCTTGCCGATGGACGCCTTGCCCTCATCTACGGCAGCCGCAAGGCCCCTTACGGCATGTTCGGCGTCCTCAGCGAGGACCAGGGACGCACCTGGGCGCCGCCAGTGACGTTACGCGACGATGCGGTGGACTGGGATCTCGGCTACCCACGCGCCGTGCAGCGGCCAGACGGCGTCGTCGTGGCGGCCTACTACTACAACGATCGCACGAGCCCGGAGCGGTACATCGCCGCTACCTTGTGGGTGCCGTAAGGCAATGCTGCAGCCTGCCTCCTGAATTCAATTCTGAATTCGCAATTCTGAATTCTGAGTGCTGCTTCACGTCACAACGTGTCGCTATCGGGGACCGAGGAATCGGGCAGGCGACTGTCGGGGCCACGCTTGGAGAAGAGTGGCCACAGCAGCGTCATGGCAGCGAGTACGAGGAACAGCAACGAGATAGGCCGCGCAACGAAGGTCAGCACCGAGCCCTCCGACAGGGCCAGCGCTCGGCGCAGGTTGGACTCGGCCATCGGCCCGAGGATCAGCGCCAGCACGAGCGGCCCCATCGGGAAGCCCTGCTGGCGGAGCAGGAAGCCGAACACGCCGGCCGCCAGCGCCGTCCACACGTCACCGGTCGACTGATTGAGCGCATAGCTGCCACCCAGCGAGACAACGAGCACCGTCGCCCACAGGTACTGGTCGCCTACCTTCAGGATCTTGCCCAGCACGCGCGCGCCGATCAGGCCCCACACCAGCGTGGCCAGCGACGCCATGAACACCAGCGCGACGATGGTGGCGACCAGGTCGGGCCGATTGCGGAACAGCAGCGGACCGGGCTGCAATCCGTGCATCAACAGGGCGCCGATCAGCACCGCGCCAGCCGAGTCTCCAGGGATGCCCAGCGCGAGCGTCGTGACCAGCGATCCGCCGATGCCGGCGTTGGCGCCGGTCGTGGCGGCGATGAGCCCTTCGAGTGAGCCCTTGCCGAACTTCTCCGGCGTCTTCGAAAATCGCCGGCTCTGGTCCCACGCCAGGATGGCGCCGACATCGGCACCCGCGGCCGGCATGAGGCCGATCCAGATGCCCATCAACGACCCGCGCAGCCCAGGTGCCCACAGCGTCCTGGCCTGCTCGCGCGTCGGCAGCATGTTGGACGTCTGCGCGTGGCCATCGAGTTGCTGGCGTGGCGGCGCGCCCATCTGCGTGAACACCTCCGCGATGCCGAACAAACCGACCATCACCGCGATGAACGACACGCCGTCGAGCAGCTCCGGTTGACCGAACGTGAAGCGGGGGTACCCGGTGATGGCGTCCAGGCCGATCACCGCGAGCAGCAGACCGATGAGGCCAGTCGCCAGTCCCTTGAGCATCGAGCCACCCGAGACCCCGACGATGGTGCTCAGGCCGAAGACGGCTACGGCGAAGTACTCCGCGGGCCCGAAGCGCAACGCCAGCCGCGACAGCGGCAACGCCGCAAGCAGCAACACCACCAGGCTGAGGAAGATGCCGAGAAACGCGCCGATGGCATTGAGGCCGAGCGCAAGCCCGGCCTGCCCCTGGCGTGCCAGCGGGTAGCCGTCCCAGGTCATCGCGATGGACGCAGGTGTCCCCGGGGTGTTGAGCAGGATGGCCGGGACGCCGCCGCTGAAGATGGCCGCGACCAGCAGGCCGAGCAGCATGGCCATGGCCTGATCCGGCGCAACCCAGAACGTGAAGGGCGTCAGCACGGCGAGGCCCATGGTGGCCGTGAAGCCAGGCAGGCTGCCGAACAAGACCCCGAGCGCGACGCCGATCAGGACGTACAGCCAGGCGTCAGGCGACAGCATGGGCGCCAGCAGGAGCATCGGATCACCGGGCATTACTGAAACCTCACCCCGAGCCCGCGCTCGAACAGCACTTGTAGCGTCGTCGCCATCACGGCCGCCGCAATCAGGGCGCCACGCCAGCCGAGGCCGGTGAGGCGCAGGAACGCCAACAGCACGAAGGCGGTCAGCACGCCGTATGGGACGACACGCCAGAGCAGCCCATACGCCACCAGCAGGGCCATGGCCGCAGGGATGGCGCGATGGTGGCGCACGAGGCGGGGCGCACCGGTTCCGGGTGCCCACACCAGACCGGCCGCGACCAGCAGCAGCAGTGCGCCGAGCACGCGGGGCACCAGTGCGGGACCAGGCACACCCTGCCGGCCCGGCGGGAACCCCCACGTCGTGGCGAGGACGGCGAGCGCCACGGCACCCAGCGTCAGCGCGACCACACGCGGCCCCGACATCAGCTGACCAATCCGAACTCGCGCACCAGCCGCGCGTAGCGCGTCGCTTCCTCGTCCACGAAGGCGCGGAAGTCCACCGAGCCGAGCGGCTGCACGTCCAGGCCGGCGGTCCGGCAATAGGTGACGAACGCGGGCTGCTCGAAGGCGGCGAGAATCTCGCGTTCGAGCCGAGCCAGGATCGGCGGCGCGACGCCCCTGGGCATCATGAAGCCGCCCCAGGCTTCAAACAGCAAATCGATGCCCTGGCTGCGAAAGGTCGGCACGTCGGGAAAGATCGGCGAGGGACCGCCACCCATGATCCCGAGCAAGCGCACGGCGCCGCCGCGTACCAGGGCCTGCACTTCCGGCACGCCGGCCATCACCGCGTCGATATGGCCGCCGAGCAACGCGGTGGTGGCCGGCCCGGAGCCGGGAAACGGCGCGAAGATGAACGGCCGGCCGATGTAGCGGCCGAGGGCGAGCGTCCCGAGATGCCACACGCTCAGCGGCCCGGCCGCGCCCATTGCCACCCTGGCCCCGCCACGGACGCCATCCAGGAAGGCGTCCAGCGTGCGATACGGCGACGAGGACGCCACGGCCAGCGCGGCAGGCGCCCGGTGGTGCCGCGCCAGCAGGTCGAAGTCCCCGGTCGACAGGTCCACGTACTGCAAGTGCGGCACGACCGCCAGTTCAACGGGCGCGTAGCCGATCACGTACCCATCCGGAGCGGCGTACTTCACGGCGGAGAAGGCCACCGCGCCCATCGCCCCGACGCGGTTCTCGCACAGCACCGGCACGCCGAGGCGCTCGTTCAGGCCACGCGCCGTGAACCGGGCCACGGTATCGGACATGCCGCCAGGCGCGGCATGGACGATGACGCGGAGCTCCCGCGACGGCCACGGGCCCTCGGGCCGCGCGCACCCGGCGGCGGTGGCGGCCACCATCGCGGCGAGGCCGCCACGCAGGAAGCCACGGCGACCACCGGTACCCGCGCCCCGGCGCTCGCCCACCGGTCCGTGTTCAGTACGCGGCACGCGGTCCGCCGGTGGCCCGCCCCAGCGGGTCGAGCCACGCCTTTGCGCCCTCGGCAAACAGCGTGAGGTCCGAAGCGGCGTGGAACAGCCGGAACCCGTCGGCCGCGAAGCGTTGCAGCGACTCTGGCGAGGCCACCGGTCGCCCGCAGTACTTGCCGTGGCGCAGCGCCGCGTCGCGCACGCGCTCGGCAGCCTTGATCACGTCGGGGTGCAGCATGTTGCCGCGGTGACCCATCGAGAACGACAGGTCGCTGGTCCCGACAAACAGGACGTCGACACCATCGACTGCGGCAATCTCCTCGCACTGCTCGACCGCCGCCGCCTCCTCGATCACCACCACCACCAGCACCTGGTCATCGGCCGAATCGAAGTACGAGGGCACGACCGGCCAGGTGCCTTCCGCCAGCCCTGACCCCGATCCCCGTCGGCCGCGCGGCGGATACCGGCATGCCTTGGACACCTGCTCGGCCAGCGCCGCGGTGCTCGTGAAGGGCGCCACCACGCCGTGGACGCCCTGGTCGAGCACGCGCTTGGCCATCCAGGTCTCGCCCGCCGGAATGCGGGCAAACGGCACCGCCGGCAAGCCCCGCGTGGCGAGCACGATGTGCCGAAGCGTCTCGAGGGTGATGGGGCTGTGCTCCATCTCCACCCACAGGAAATCGAAGCCCGATCTTGCGGCCAGCGCCGCCATGTCGAGGCTCGTCGAGGTGATCGGCACGCCGACCACGTACTCGCCGCGTGCGAGACGTGACTTGACGGGGTTGGTCCAGGGCGGTGAATCCGGCGTGATGGTCACTTCGATGTCGTGTCCTTGATCAGCCACACTTCGGCGACCTGATTGCCGCGGCCGGCACCGCCAACGCCTTCGTTGATCCGCCACGTCAGCGTCAGCGCGCCATCGGCGGTGGCGGCCTGCGGAATCGCGAACTCCACCGGCGCCACGGGCGATGGCTTGGCCATCGGCCCATGCACTTCATGCGCGTCGTCGGCCGTCAGGCGGACGCGGACGCTCTGGCTGTAGATATCGCCGGCATAGACGACACGTACCTTGTAGCGCGCGGCGGGGTCGAGCCCGGCGTACGTCATCTGCAGCGCGCCATCGTAGAACGCTTCGGCGTGGCTCATCCACGAGAGCCGCCAGTTGGGCAGCGAGCCGAAGCCGGTGAGGCCGGAGTGATACGGCCCGGGGTCGTCGCGGAAGGCCGGCGGCGCCACCAGGTGGGGCTGCGCGTCCTCCACGCCGAGGTCGTCATAGAAGCCGCCCGGCCCCGGGTCGGTCCAATCGACGATCCGGTTCAGCGCCGCAACACGCTCACGTTCGCTCGGCATCGCCCGGATCGCCGTGAACTGCTCGGACATCCACACCCGGTCGTTCAGCGGCGCATCGATGAGATCGAGGTTGGCGCCACGCCCGACGGCGATCGCGCGGTACAGCGGCACCGACAACTGCATCCGGATACTCTGGTACAGGGCTTCCGCAAGCTGGAACACGCGGGTCCGCAGATCAGGCGCCACCGCCTGGGCCGTCGATCCGAGCAGGCGCTCGGCCTCGGCCATCGCCGCCATGGCGCCGCCACCGGCCGCGTTGGCCAGCGCGCTCGTGGCCTGCACCTGCGCGGCCTGCTCCTGCAGGAGCCGCCGCCGCACGTAGGCGTCGTAATAGGCGCGGTACAGCGTCTGCTGGAAGCGCCAGTTCAGCAGATCCCGTGGCGCCGCGAGCCGCTCCATCGCCTGGAACTTGGCAAGCGTGCGCTCCACGCCGACGTTGGCGGCAAGCGGCCCACGCCAGTTCTCCTCCAGCGCGTAGATGCCCTCG
>Ga0136633_1002421_pt1 | contig 12895 bp, 12 predicted proteins | sample AntDrymeUQ832206_2_FD_105494 | JGI IMG/M metagenome (GOLD analysis project Ga0136633, IMG submission 105494) | Polar desert sand microbial communities from Dry Valleys, Antarctica - metaG UQ83 (22.06) | ecosystem: Environmental > Terrestrial > Soil > Desert | place: Antarctica: Dry Valley... | reverse complement strand
CCGACGTGCTCGGCACCGAGGCACTGCTGTACCCGAGCTACGAGATGGTGCGGCCGGAGGAGTCGGCGCTCACCGGCGGGCTCGATCCCCGCAAGATGTTCCTGCGCTCGCGCGCCTACTCCATCGAGGGCGGCACGTCCGAGATCCTCCGCAACATCCTGGGTGAGCGCGTGCTCGGGCTGCCGGGTGAGCCCCGCACCGACAAGAACCTCCCCTGGAGCGAGGTACCCCGGAGCTGACCGCTACGCGTTCAATCGGATCCAGGTCGCCCGAGCGGCGCCGATGACGTCTCCGGCGGCGTCGAAGATCACCGAACCGGCGTCGAGCTTGCGGCCGTCGACACCGATCCGCCAGCCGACGACGACACAGCGCTCCTCTACGGCGACCGGACGCTGCACGTCGGCAGTCATGCGTCCCAAGACATGGGGATCCTGCTTGGAGAAATCGGCGCCGATGCCGCCGGCGCAGTCGAGCACCGACCAGACGAACACCGGCGGGACCATGCCGTCGACCTCGATCGATGCATCGGGCACCCACGGCGCTGCGCGCAGGCCGGGGCGTCCGCTGACCGGTCCGACGAAGACGCGGAGGCCGTCACCCGGCTCGCGGTCCGGTCCGCACACGAAGCACGTCGGGAACGCGTGCCGTTCGGGCGTCGAGCGGATCCACGACCCTTCAGCGGCCGTCTTCGCCTCCTCGAAAGCGATCGGGGTCGGGACCTCGAGGTCGACACGCTCGGCAGCAGACCCCTCGGCCACCAGCTCGTCACCGTCGAAGGCCTGCACGCCGTCGCCGTTCCGCTCCACTCGGAGCGGCGTGTCGAGCGAGGGCGGTTGCCGCAACGTCACAACGGCAGGGTTGCCGACCATCGCCGCCACCGCCCCACAGGCGTAGCCGCCGTTGCCGCTGTCGGGGGGACCGCAGAAGCGGCGATCGATGACGATGGTCTCGGTCACGGGCGCCGACGCTACCCTGCGCCGCGATGGACCTCACCGCCACGGTCGAGGAAGCCGCGCTGCGCGACGAGGTCCGCGCCTGGCTGCGCGCGCACCTGCCGTGGGAGTACGGGCGGGGGCTCCCTCCCCGCTTCGACGACCTGGCCGAGGAGGTCGCGTTCGGACGCGAGTGGCAGGCGAAGCTCGCCGCGGGTCGTTGGGTCGGGGTCGCGTGGCCGGAAGAGTACGGCGGCCGGGGAGCGGGACCTGTCGAGCACTTCCTCGTCACCGAGGAGCTCGCCCGTGCCCGCGCCCCCGAGCTGGTCGGCCGGATCGGCATCAACCTCGTCGGCCCGACGCTGCTCGCCCACGGCACCGACGAGCAGAAGCAACGCTGGCTGTCGAGCATCCTTTCGGCCAACCAGTTGTGGTGTCAGCTGTTCAGCGAACCGGGCGCGGGCAGCGACCTGGCGGCGGTATCGACCCGGGCGACGCCGTCCGAGGGGGGCTGGCTCCTGAACGGCCAGAAGGTGTGGACGAGCTACGCCCAATTCGCCGACTGGGGTGTCTGCCTCGCCCGCACCAACCCGGACGTCCCGAAGCAACAGGGGATCTCGTACCTCGTCGTCGACATGCGCGCCCCCGGGGTCGAGGTCCGTCCGCTGCGCCAGATCACGGACGAGGCCGAGTTCAACGAGGTGTTCTTCACCGACGTCTTCGTGCCCCGGGAGCAGCTGATCGGGCCTGAGCACGAAGGGTGGCGGGTGGCCAACTCCACCCTCTCGCACGAGCGCGGCATCAACCCCCGCCAGCTGGTGATCCACATCCAGCTGGTCGAGGAGCTACTGCGGCTCGCGCTCGAGTCGGACGCCTACGACGACGACCGCCTCGGTCCCCGCCTCGCCCAGGCTTACGTCGAGGTGCGCCTGTTCCAGCTGCACAACTGGCGCTCGCTGTCGCGGCTCGCCCGGGGCGAGGCGCCGGGTCCCGAGGGCAGCCTCCTCAAGCTGTATTGGAGCGAGATGAGCAAGCGCCTCCACGAGACGGTCATGGCGGTGCTCGGCCCGGTCGCGCCGTTGTGGCGCGGCGCCGATGACAACCCCGGTGACGGCAGCTGGCAGCGCTCGTGGCTCTATTACCAGGCGTCGTCGATCTGGGCCGGCGCCAACGAGATCCAGCGCAACATCATCGGCGAGCGTGTGCTCGCCCTCCCCCGCGAACCCAAGCGGTAGCGTGCATCCCATGAAAGTCACCCGCATCCACCACGCGAGCGTGAACACAGCCGGCAAGCACGACGACACCCGGCGCTTCTACACCGACGTGCTCGGGCTGCCGGTCGCGCCCCGCCCCGACCTCGGCGTCGACGGCTGCTGGCTCGAGGCCGGGACGGGCAGCCAGGTGCACCTGATCGACGCCGCGCCGATGGGCACGGGCATCGACCCGATCGGCAACCACTACTGCCTGGCGGTCGACAACCTCGACGCCGCGGTGGCCGACCTCGAAGAAGCGGGCGTCGATTATTTCCGCATCGGCGAGGGGCGCGGCGCGCAGGTCTTCGTGACCGACCCGGCGGGGAACACGATCGAGTTCCAGCAGGACAGCTAGGGAGCCCCGTGCCCGGATCCCAGACTGTCCGCTACGAGGTCGACGGGCCGGTCGCGACCATCACGCTCGACCGGCCCGAGGTCGCGAACGCCCAGAGCTCGCAGTTGATCGACGAGCTCGACGCCGCCCTCGACCGCGCCGATGCCGACGACGTCGTCCGGGTGGTGATCCTCGCGGGCGAGGGCAAGCACTTCTCCGCCGGCCACGACCTCAAGGAGCTGATGGCCGACGGCGACGAGTGGGCCCGCCTACGCGCCACGCCCGAAGGCAAGCTCCACCACGAGCAGGTCATGTACTTCGACAAGTGCCTGCGGCTCTACGAGTTCCGCAAGCCGACGATCGCAGCCGTGCAAGGGGCGTGCGCGGCCGCCGGGCTCATGCTGGCATGCATGTGCGACCTCATCGTCGCCGCCGACGACGCCAAGTTCTCCAACCCGGTGCTGCGCATGAGCGGCGCCGGCGTCGAGCTGCTGGTCGAGCCGTGGGAGCTCGGCGCCCGCAAGGCCAAGGAGTTTCTGCTCTGCGCCGAGACGCTCGCCGCCGACGAAGCCGAGCGGCTGGGGCTCGTGAACAAGGTGGTGCCCCGGGCTGAGCTCGCGACGGCGGCGCGGGAAATGGCCGACAAGGTCGCGCTGGTCCCGCCGATCACCGCCCAGGCGGTGAAGGACTCCATCAACCGCACGACCGACTTCCAGGGCAAAAAGGAGTCGTGGCGGTACCACTTCATGGTCCACCAGTTCGTCAGCAACACCCCCACCGCCCTCGGGGCCATGGAGGCCCGCAAGGAGAAGGGGTCGATGAAGGACGTGCTCGCCGAGCAGGAGCGCGGCGACCGGGCATGAACCACCTCGAGGGCATCCGCGTCCTCGATCTCGGCACTCGGATCGCGGCGCCGTTCTGCGCCGGCCTTCTGGGCGAGCAGGGCGCCGACGTCATCAAGATCGAGCAGCCCGGTACCGGCGACTTCATGCGCGAGATCGGCCCCTTCCTCCCTGCCGGCGGACCTGCCGGCGGGCCTGACGGCGCGGACGGCTACTCGCTGTTCTGGGCGGTCGAGGGCCGGGGCCGCCGCAGCGTCACGCTCGACCTGCGCCGGGCGCGCGGCCAAGAGCTGTTCCGGCAGCTGGCCGCGACCGCGGACGTGGTCGTCGAGAACTTCCGCCCCGGAACGCTGGAGAAGTGGAACATCGGCCCGGGAGAGCTCGACCCGAAGCTCGTGGTCGTGCGCATCAGTAGCTTCGGCCAGGACGGCCCGTACTCGCCGCGCCCCGGGCTCGACCGCGTCGGCATCGGCTACGGCGGCCTGCTCCACCTCACCGGCTACCCCGACCGGCCGCCGGTGCGAGTGGGCGTGACCATCTCCGACTACCTCACCGGGTTGTTCGCCGCCAACGCAGCCGTCAGCGCGTTGTACGCGCGGGACGCCCGCCGCGCCGGGAACGGCGCGGTCATCGATGCCGCGCTCTACGGCGCGGCCCTGCGAATCCTCGAGTGGACCATTCCCGCGTACGACCGTCTCGGCATCGTCCGCAACCGCGAGGGGAACCGGCTGGCCAACTCGGCGCCGCTCGACAACTACCCCACCGCCGACGGGAAGTTCGTCTGCATCGTCGCCGGCGGCGACGCCAACTTCGCCCGACTGTGCAAGGCCATGGACCGGGCCGACCTCCTCGACGACCCCCGCTTCGCCAAGCTCGCCGATCGGGCCGAGCACGGCGACGTCATCAACGGGCTCGTGGCCGAGTGGACGGGCGCGCACACCGCCGCCGAGGTGGAGGAAGCCTGCGTCGCCTGCGACGTACCGGTCGCCACCGCCTACACCGCCGCCGACATCTTCGCCGACCCCCACATCGCCGCCCGCGGCGACCTGGTCGAGGTGGACGACCCGGTGGCGGGCCCGCTGCGGCAGCAGGCGCCGTTCCCGCGGCTGGCCGGCGAACCCGCGACGGTGCCGACGGGTGCGCCGCGGCTGGGTGAGAACACGCGCGCGGTGCTCGGTGAGCTCGGGATCGACGACGGCGAGCTCGACTCGCTCGCCGACCAGGGCGTCATCTGATGCCGGGGGTCCGCCCCGTGCACGAAGGCCTCTTCACCCCCGAGCACCTCATCGGCGGCCGCTGCGACGCCTGCCGGCGCCACCACTTCCCCGCCGCGACGACCTGCCCCTACTGCGGGTCGACCGCGGTCACCGAGGTGGCGCTGTCCGACACCGGCACCCTCTGGGCCTGGACCGCGGTGACCGCACCGCCGCCCGGGTACCGGGGCGAGGTGCCGTTCGGCTTCGGCGTGGTCGAGCTGCCCGAGGGCCTCCGCGTGATCACCCGGCTGGGCGAATCCGACCTCTCCCGGCTCTCGTTCGGCCAGGCCATGAAGCTCGACATCGCGCCGCTGCACGAGGAGGACGACGGCACCGCCGTCGTGACCTACTCGTTCGTCCCGTTGGAGTGCGCGTGACGGGGGTCGCGATCGTCGGCATCGGCATGCACCCGTTCGGGCGCTTCGAGGACAAGACCGTCACCGAGATGGGCGTCGAGGCCGTACGCGCCGCCTTGGGCGACGCCGGCGATCCCGAGTTTCAGGCCGCGTTCTGCGGCACCGCCTACAGCGGTGTCGCCGCCGGGCACAAGGTGTTGGGCGCGCTCGGCCGCACCGGCACGCCGATCGTCGACGTCGAGGCCGGCTGCGCGAGTGGCGGCGCCGCGCTGATGCTGGCCGCGGGCGCGATCCGCGCCGGTCAGTACGACTGTGCGCTCGTGTTCGGGATCGAGAAGATGCCCAAGGGCATCATCCGGTCGTCGTTCTTCGAGCCGTGGCGGGAGGAGGCGGGGCTGGCCGCCACCCCGGCCTACTTCGCGCTGCGGGCACAGCGCCTCATGCGCGAGTCGGGTGTTACCAAGGATCTTCTCGCGCAGGTAGTGGTGAAGAACCGGCGCCAGGGCGTCCACAACCCCGACGCGATGTTCCGGGCCGAGGTGACCGCGGACGAGGTGCTCGCGTCTCGGTTGGTGTGCGAGCCGCTGCACCTGTGGATGCTGTGCTCGCCCAACGAGGGTGCGGCCGCGGTCGTGCTGCGGGCGGCGCCGGCCCGGGACGGCGGTGGCCCCGGGGTCACGCTCGTAGCCGCCACCCTCCGCTCGCATCTCCCCGGTTCCGCCCTCCACGAGGGCACGCCGCTGTCGGGCCTGGCCGACGACGCCGATATCCCTGCCCCCACGACCCTCGCCGCCACCGCGGCCTACGAGGAGGCGGGGCTCGGCCCCGCCGACCTCGACGTCGTCGAGTGCCAGGACACCGACGCGGCCCGGGAGCTGCTCTCCTACGAGGAGCTCGGGCTCTGCCCTCAGGGCGAGTCGGGGGAGTGGATCGCCGAGGGCGTCACCGCGCTGGGCGGCCGGCTCCCGGTGAACCCGAGTGGCGGCCTCCTCTCCAAGGGCGAGCCCCTGGGCGCGTCCGCCCTGGGCCAGGTGGTCGAGCTCACCCGCCAGCTCCGAGGCGGGGCCGGCCCCCGCCAGGTCGACGGAGCCCGGACGGCCCTCGGCCACACGGTGGGCCGGGGCGCCAACGCCTCGGTCGTGCTCCTGCAGCGCTGACGAGACGAGGGGCTACCCGCCCACTCGCTCGTTGTAGTTCTGGATCACTTCGTCGGAGTTCTTCTTGGCGGCCTTCAACGCCACCTTGGGTTTCGTCCCCTCCGAGAGCATGCGCGTGATCTCATCGTCGATCGCGCTGCGCACCCCCAGGTAGTCGCCGATGACGGGGCCGGCGGTGGCCGGGTTGGCCTTGCCCTCGAACAGCTGCTCGAAGCCGATGATGAATTCGGGGATCTCGCTCAGGCGTTGTTGGAAGACCGGCAGGTCGACCGCCGACTCGCGGATCGGGATGTAGCCCGTCCCGGCCGCCCACTCGGCCATGTTCTCGGGCTCGTTCATGAACTTGGCGTACTCCCACGCCGCTGCCTGCTTCTCGTCGCTGGTGTCCTTCATGATGTAGAAGGCCGCGCCGCCGACGAGGACCCCGCCCTTGTCGACCGGGCCGGGCATGGGGGCGACGCCGAGGTCGACGTGGGCGAACTGGCCGCTGCCCAGCACCTGGGCGATGGTGCCGAGGCCGGCGATGCTGTCGACGGTCATCGCCGCCTGGCGGTTTCCGATGGCGAGGTAGTTGTCGATCCCACTCGCGCCCGTGCGGGCGTTGGTGACTGCGAGGCCGTCGGCGACCATCTCCGACATCCAGGTGAAGTACTCCCGGCCCTGCTTGTTGTCGAAGTCGACCTCCGTTGCCCGCTCCTTGCGGCCGTTGCCGTTGTTGACGTAGGGCTTCCCCGACTTGGCCAGGAAGTGCTCGAAGAACGCAGAGTCGATCTTGAGCGCGTAGCCGGCCGGGTAGCCGCTGGCCGTGATCGCCTCCGAAGCGGTCCGCACCTCTTCCAGGGTCTCGGGCGGTTGCTCGGGATCGAGCCCGGCGGCGATGAACGCGTTCTTGTCGTAGTAGAGGACCGGGTTGGAGACGTTGAATGGCAGCGCCCACAACGTGTCCTCGACGGTGTAGTAGTCGATGACCCGCGGCAGGTAGTCGGAGAGCTCGTAGTCGTCGGCGTCCACGCATGCCTGGACGGGCAGGATCGCCTGCGAGTCGATCGCCTGCTGGAGGAACGTCTCGGGCAGCTGGGCGACGTCGGGGACGTCACCGGTCGCGAGGGCGTTGCGGAACTTCTCGACCGTGTCCTCGTAGGTGGTCTGGTTGACGAGTGATACCTGCACCTGGCTCTGCGACGAGTTGAACGCGTCGGTGAGACGGATGAGCGTCTCCTCGTTGGCACGGGTCATCGCGTGCCAGAACGTGATCTCGACCGGCCCGTCCGCGTTGTCCAGGGCTTTGAGCGGGCACTCGTCCCCGCCTCGGGCGGGCGCGGCGTCGCTCGGCACGGCGAGGGCGGCCAGCGCCAACGCAGCCGCGAGCACAGGGACGAGAAGACGGGTACGAGCTCGGATCGTGTTCATCGGTTCAGCCTTTCACGGCGCCGGCGGTGAGCCCGCGCACGAGTTGCTTCTGGAAGAAAATCAGCAGGATCAGCAGCGGGACCGCGGCGATGATCGCCCCGGCGAAAGTCACATTGACCTCGTCCAGGCTCGTCTGGCGCAGTTGCTTGAGGCCGATCTGCACGGTGCGCAGTCGGTCGTCCTCGGTCACCAGCAGCGGCCAGAGGTACTGGTTCCACGCCGCGAGGAAGGCAAAGACGGTCAACGCCGCGACCGCGGGCCGGGCGAGCGGGACCGCCACCCGGACCATGAACCGGAGATGCCCATAGCCGTCCATGGAGGCGGCGTCTTGCAGGTCACGGGGCACCTGGAGGAACGCCTGGCGCAAGAGGAACGCACCGAAGCCGGTGGCGAGGAACGGCACCGCCAACCCCTGGTAGGTGTCGAGCCAACCGAGCGAGTCCATGGTCTGGAGGTTGGTGACGATCGTGACCTCGAACGGCACCATGAGCGTGGCGAGGAACGCGACGAACAATGTCCGCTTGAGCGGGAACTCGAGGAACGCGAACGCGTATCCGGCCAGGATGGCGGTGACCACCTGGCCGACCGTGATGATCCCGGTGACGATGAAGCTGTTGCGCAGGTACTTCCCCATGTGGCCGCCGTCCCAGGCGTCATCGTAGGTGTGCCATTGCGGGTCGGTCGGGACAAACCTGGGGGGCTGAGAGGCGATCTGGTCCGGCTGGAGCAGCGAGTTCACCACCGTGATGTAGATCGGAAAGATGACGATGAACGCGAGCACGGTGATCAGCACGTAGCGCCCGACCAGCTTCCATCGGCGGGCGGCGCCGTCGCGCTTGGGGCCACCCATGTAGAAGTCCTGGCCGCCGTCACCGGGCATAGAAGACCCTCCGCTCCAGCACCCGCATCTGGATCACCGTCAGCAGCAGTGTGATACCGAACAACGCGATCGCGAGCACGGCCGCCGCACCGGGGTCGTTCCGCTCGCGGAGCTCGGTGAAGATCGCGTACGTCAGCACGTTCGTGCGGTCGAGCGGGCCACCCTCGGTGAGCAGATCGATCTGGCCGAAGCTCTGGAACGCGAAGATCGTCCCGACCACTACCGCGAAGAAGATCGTGGGCGACAGCAGCGGCAGCGTGACACTCCGAAAGCGCGACCACGGCCCCGCCCCGTCGACCTCGGCCGCCTCGAGCAGATCGTCGGGAATCGACTGGAGCCCCGACGACATCAGGATGAAGGACAGGCCGAGGTTCTGCCACACGGTCGTCACCGACACCGCCACCAGCGCCCACGTCGGGTTCTGGAGGATCGGCGGCTGCGGGTCGAGCCCCAGCCACGGCAGCAGCCCGACCCGCGGATTCATGAGAGTGCCGAAGATGACCGACGCCACCGCCACCGACGTCGCGATGCTCGACGAGAAGATCGTGCGGTAGATCGCGATGCCGCGCAACCGCTGGTGCGCGAGCATGGCGAGGAAGAGGCCGAGGGCGATCCCTACCGGCACCGTGTAGAGCGCGAAGAGCACAGTCACCTTCACGCTGTTGTAGAAGTCGCTGGACGTGAGGATGTCGGAGTACTGCTCGAAGCCGACCCACTTGCGGGGCAGGTTCGGGAACGGCGGGTTCCGGTAGAGGCCGAGGTAGAAGTTCTTGAAGAACGGATAGAAGATGAACGTCCCGAACACGAGCAACGACGGGAGCACGAGCGCGTAGCCGAGGCTGGCCTCTCGAACCCGGCGGCTGAAGCGCCGCCGCCGCGCCGGTACCTCGGCAACGGGTGCCGTGGTCGGTGGCGTGGTGGTCGGGGTCACGCCTCCACCCGCCGCTCAGTGGTCGGGTCGAAGAGGTGGAGGTTGGCGTCGTCGAAGGTCAGTCGGGCGGGGGTCTGCTCCGCCGGCGCGGCCTCCGCGGCCTGCTGGCGCACGATCACCGGCTGGCCGTCGGTGAGCCGGCAGAACACATGGCGCTCGTGGCCGAGCGACTCGACCACGCTCACAGTCGCTTCGATCGGGCCGTCGGCGCCGAGCTCGAGGTGCTCGGGGCGGATGCCGGCGACGACTTCGGCGAGCGCGAGCCGGTCGAGCGCCTTTCCGATCTCTGGCTTCACCGCGATCTCGCCTCCGGGGACGGCCACCGCGTGCCTGCCGCCGTCCGCCCGCACGACCTTCCCGGTCACCGTGTTCATGGGCGGGTTCCCGATGAAACGCGCGACGAACAGGTTGGTCGGGCGCTCGTAGACGTCCTGGGGCGGGCCCACCTGCTGGAGCAACCCGTCATTGAGAATCGCGATCCGGTCGCCCATCGTCATCGCCTCGACCTGGTCGTGGGTCACGTAGATGACGGTGGTCGTGACCCGGCGGTGGAGCTCGACGAGCTCGGCGCGGGTCTGCACCCGCAGTTTGGCGTCGAGGTTCGACAGCGGCTCGTCCATCAGGAACACCTGCGGACGGCGGACGATCGCGCGGGCGAGGGCCACCCGTTGGCGCTGGCCGCCAGACAACTGCGCGGGCTTTCGGTCGAGGAGCGTGTCGAGGCCGAGCATCCCGGCCGCCTCCTCCACCAACTGCTGGCGCTCGTCCCGGTCGACCCGGCGGGACCGGAGCGGGAACTCGATGTTCCGACGCACGCTCATGTGGGGGTAGAGGGCGTAGCTCTGGAACACCATGGCGACGTCGCGATCCTTGGCTTCGACGTCGTTGACGACGCGCGCACCGATCTCGATCACGCCCTCGGTGGGTTCGTCGAGGCCGGCGATCATGCGCAGGGCAGTCGACTTGCCGCAGCCCGACGGCCCCAGCAGGACGAGGAACTCCTGGTCAGCGACCTCGAGGGTGAGGTGGTCGACCGCGGTCACGTCGCCGAATCGTTTGGTCACGCCCTGGATGGCGACTCGCCCCATGACAACCCCCCTGGTCGACCCGCTGGCCGGGCAGGGTACCCCCGCACGCCTCGAGGCCCGTGGGCGGACGGCACTCTGACCGTAAACGTCCCTCAGAATTCACTCTCTCCGTGGGCCGACGATCCGTGGAGAACGGCCGGCCCCGGCGAGCGGGGAAGGGGCGGGCGGTGGCTGACACGACGCACGACCGGGCGTGGGCGCCCGTAGCGCGCCTACCGGGCGCGCAGGAACCAGCCCCGCGGGTCCCACCCGCGCAGTGCCGCGATCTCCTCGGGCGTCGGCGGCGCGAGCTCCCGCACCAGCTCGACGACCTGGAGGTCCCACCCGCACGCGGCCTGGGCCGCCGCGATCCGCTCGGCTTGCGGGGCCTCTCCGGCCGGGACCGCGGTGAGCACCAGCTCGTCGGCGCCGGCACGCTTCTCGAGCAGACCGAAGTCGGTCACGAGAGCGCGCACCGTCCGCCCCGGCGAGGTGACGTAGCCACACTGGGGCGGCGTCCGCTCGGGAGTGAGGAGCGCGACCACGACCGACTCCTCGGCCACGCTGGCGACGTCGTTCCCGCCCCCGGACCCGACGAGGAAACGACCGTCGTCGAGTCGGGTAGAGTTGATGTTGCCCGACCGGTCGACCTCCGCGCCCCCGAGACACGCGACGGTCGTGGTACCGGGACCGCCGACGAGCGCGCCCAGCACCAAGGCGGCGTCACCGAGCATCGTCGATCGCCAGAAATTGCGGTGGTTGAGCACGAACGGGTCGGCGGGCGTGGGCTCGTAGCCCCACAGCCCGATCTCGGCCGTGAGCTCGACGTCGGCGCCGGCGGCGCGGGCCTGGGTGACGCCGAGCCAGGCGGCAAGGTTGGCGACGCCCGCCCCCGCGAGCACCGCGTCCGCATCCAGAGCGACGACCCGGTCGGCCAGGTGGCGCGCCCCCCAGACCGCGGCGAGCTCCCATCGGTTGGGGGAGGCCTCGAGGTCGGGTGGGGACGCGGCCTCGTCGGCCTGCCACGAGTCCGGCGCTGCTTTCGCCCGGAGGTGCTCGACGCGCTCGTCGCCCAGCCGCTCGATGTACGCGTGCTGGTCGTCGGGCTCGAGCACCCAGTGGCGGATCCAGTCGTCGAAGTCGTCGGCGCGGGTGGCGGCGCGCGCGTCGACCCAGAACTCGTAGTCCTCGCCGTACCCGTCGACAGGGAGGTCGCCGGTAAAGAGCCCGCCGGGGTGGGCGCCGAGCGGCGCCTCGCACACGGCCAGCACCCGGTGAGCCGGGATGCGCACGTGGTGCGACCACGGGCGCAGGTCCTCGACCACCCGTTCCACGGTCACGACGGCGCCGCGGCGGGCGGCCAGTGCACCCCACACCCCCTCGAGCAGGGGCGGGTGGATGGCGACGTTGCCCGCCGCGTCGGCGACCGGCGCGTGCAGCAAGGCGACGTCGGGGACGAGCGGCGAGAGCAGCCCGATCTCACCCCGGGCGGTATCGACCCGGGTGTAGGCATCGTTGGCTTCCATCGACGACCCGCCGATGGAGCGGGTCACGATCGCCGGCAATCCGCGCGCCCCGGCTTCGAGGCGCTGGGAGAAGGCGAGGAACGACCAGTGCTCGACGTCGACCTCACCCTTCTCGTACGCGGCAGCGAAGATCGGGTTGGGGGTGAAGTTGGGGAACGTGTCGCCCGAGTACCCGGTCACGACCCCGCGCACCAGGCCGCCGCGGAAGAACAGCGTCCCCAGGCTCGAGAGGCTGAGCATCATCAGCGTGAACCCGGGATCGCGCCCCCACCACTGGCGCACGGCCTCGCGCGCCGCGGCGGTCCAGCGGGTGTGCCCGACCATGACGTGGAGTGCATCGCCGGCGCGCACGTGCTCGGCGACCGCGTCGCGCAGCGGCGCGACCTTGTTGCTCAAGCCGAGTCGAGCACCAGGTCGGCGAGGCGGTGGCGCTGCCAGCCCTGGTAGCCGAGCATGCCGTCGTTCTGCTTGGCCCGCTTGTAATAGAAGTGGGCGTCGCAGTCCCAGGTGAAGCCGACGCCGCCGTGGATCTGGATGTCCTCGCCGCTGATGAACACCGCGGCCTCGCCCACGAACCCCTTGGCCATCGCCGCGGCGCGCTCGCGCTGCTCGTCGTCGACGTCGGACGCCCAGGCGGCGTAGTGCGTCCAGAACCGGGCAAGCTCGAGCCGGTGCAGCATGTCGACGGCCTTGTGGCGGATCGCCTGGAACGTGGCGATCGGTCGGTCGAACTGGACCCGTGCCTTCGCGTACTCGACCGCGAGGTCGAGGGCGGCCTCCGACGCGCCGACCAACTCTGCGCTGAGCGCGACGGCGGCGTCGTCGATCACCCGACGCCAGAGCGCGGTGTGGTCGCCCCGGGGCCCGATGGCCGCGACCGCCTGTTCGTCGAGCACAAGCCGGGCCGCCTTGCGGGTCGGATCGAGCGTAGGAACCGGTTCGCCCCGGGGG
>Ga0136633_1002420_pt1 | contig 12896 bp, 10 predicted proteins | sample AntDrymeUQ832206_2_FD_105494 | JGI IMG/M metagenome (GOLD analysis project Ga0136633, IMG submission 105494) | Polar desert sand microbial communities from Dry Valleys, Antarctica - metaG UQ83 (22.06) | ecosystem: Environmental > Terrestrial > Soil > Desert | place: Antarctica: Dry Valley... | reverse complement strand
TGGCTGTCGTGGATCGTCGCTTCGAGGGCGGCGATCAGCGCCGGCCAGGGCAGGGCTTCGGCGATGGCGGTGGCGTCGAGGATCTGCATGGGTGAGGCTCCGGACTGGGACGGGAAATCGATCTCTGCCTACAATTGCTGATGATCGCATCATTGAATCCCGTCACCTCATCGGCCCCCGCTTCGATCCGGGACCTGCCGACGCCGTCGGCCCTGCTCGACGGCAGCAGGCTCGATCGCAATATCGCGCGCATGCAGGCGCAGGCGAACCGGCTCGGGGTGCGTTTGCGCCCTCACGTCAAGACGGCCAAGTCCCTGCCGGTCGCCCGGCGACAGATCGAATGCGGCGCCAGCGGCATCACGGTCTCGACGCTGAAGGAGGCCGAGCAGTTCCACGCGGCCGGCGTTACCGACATCCTCTATGCGGTCGGGGTGGCGCCCAACAAGTTCGGCGCCGTCCTGGACTTGCGCCGGCGCGGCTGCAACCTGAAGCTCGTGACCGACAGCCTGGATATCGCCGGGGCGCTGGCCGGGTACGGCCGGGCCCATGGCCACCACTTCGAACTCCTGATCGAGATCGACTCGGACGGCCATCGGGCCGGCGTCAGGCCCGACGATCCCCTGCTGCTTCAGATCGCCGCGGCGCTCGAAGCCGGCGGACGCGAGGCGGGCGGCGGGGCGCTGCTTGCGGGCGTGATGACCCACGCCGGCGGCAGCTACGAACTGGACACGGAGGCTGCACTGGTGCGCATGGCGGAGCAGGAGCGCAGCCGTTGTGTGGACGCGGCCCGGCGCCTGCGGGAGGCCGGCCACGCCTGCCCGATTGTCAGCGTCGGCTCGACGCCCACTGCGCTCTCGGCCGTATCGCTCGACGGCGTGACCGAACTTCGCGCCGGGGTCTACGTGTTCTTCGACTTGGTCATGGCCAACGTCGGCGTCTGCGCGCTCGACGACATCGCGATGTCGGTGCTGACCTCGGTCATCGGTCACCAGCCGTCCAAGGGCTGGGCGATCGTCGATGCCGGCTGGATGGCGATGAGCCGCGATCGCGGCACCCAGTCCCAGCGCCGCGACTACGGCTACGGTCAGGTCTGCGATGCCCACGGCAAGCCGATCGACGGCCTGGTGCTGCACGCGGCCAACCAGGAGCACGGCATCGTCGGCTTCGCCGATGCCGCCGCGGGTGCCGGGGGAGAGGACATCCGGCGCCTGCTGCCGGTCGGGACGCTGCTCAGGATCCTGCCCAATCACGCCTGTGCCACTGCGACCCAGTTCGACCGCTACCACCTGCTCGACGAGGCGGGCGGGATCGACGTCTGGCCGCGTTTCAGCGGCTGGTGAGACGCGACGGGCGGGCGCGGATCGCCCGGCGGACTGCGCCGGTGCGCGGGCGTACCATCTCCTTTGGAGAGGGTACCGCTGCACAATGGTCGCTTTTCGACCGCGCGGTCATGCCGCACCATCACTGCGCGCCGACGATCAGGCCCGACGATCAAGCATTAGCCAGGAGAAATCAGACCATGGGACAAGACATGACGAACAAGCAGCAGGCCGCCAGATCGGCAGCCGGTGAACGCCAAGGCGGTGGCAGCAATCGCGTCGAGGTCATCGAGGTCGGTACGCGCGACGGCTTGCAGATCGAGCGCTTCATCGTGCCCGCCGCGAGGAAGATCGAAATCCTGAACGACATGATCGAGAGCGGCCTTCGCAGCATCGAGGTGACCTCGTTCGTGTCGCCCAAGGCGGTGCCGCAACTGGCTGACGCGGCCGAGGTGCTGGCCGGCGTTCGCAAGCGCGCCGATACCTACCTCATGGCGCTGGTACCCAATGTCAAGGCGGCGGAGCGGGCGGTGCAGACGCCGCTGGACGGCGGCGTGCTGTTGTGTTCGACATCGGAAACCCATAATCGCAAGAACCTCAACCGCACGATCGCCGAATCGGTTGCTGTCTTCCCGCAAGTGGCGAAGCAGCTGCGTGCGGCCGGCATCGACGCACTCGGCGCCATGGCCACCGCGTTCGGCTGCCCGTTCGAGGGCGAGGTGCCGGTCGACTCGTTGCTGCGGATCGCCCGCGTCTATGCCGATCTCGGCATCGATCACGTCAGCCTGGGCGACACCACCGGCATGGCGACACCGACCAACATCCGGCGGGTGGTGCGCGCGCTCAAGGCCGAGTTCCCGACGATGGACATCTCATTGCATCTGCACAACACTCGCGGCATCGGCCTGGCAAACGTGCTGGTCGGACTCGAGGAAGGCATCCGCCGCTTCGATTCATCCGTGGCAGGACTGGGCGGCTGCCCGTTCGCCGCGGGTGCCACCGGCAACATCTGCACTGAAGACCTGATCTACCTGCTGCACGAGAGTGGCTATGAGACCGGGATCGACCTGCAGAAGGCGATTGCGGTCGCGCTCAAGATGGAGCAGACCCTGGGCCGGCAGCTGTCGGGCCAGGTGATGCGCGCCGGTCCGCGCCTGACCTTGCACGAGGCAGACGCCGTCCAGACCGCGGCCGGTTGAGTCGATGCCCCCCGCGACTGTGGCGGTCCTGCCGCTCTCCGGCATCAGGGTCGTCGACCTCACCCGCATTCTGTCCGGTCCATTCTGCACCATGCTGCTCGGCGACATGGGCGCCGATGTCATCAAGATCGAAGGCCCGGGGGACGGCGACGCGATCCGCCACATCGGCGCGGGGCATGGCGACCTCAGCTGGTACTTCGCGTCCTACAACCGCAACAAGCGCTCGATGACGCTGGACCTCAAGTCGGCCGCCGGCAAGCAGACCCTGTCGCGGCTGCTCGCGGGCGCCGACGTGCTGGTGGAGAATTATCGTCCCGGCGTGCTGGATTCCATGGGGTTCGACGAGGCGAGCCTGGATCGGATCAATCCGCGCCTGGTGGTAGCCAGCATCAACGGCTACGGCGCGACCGGCCCTTATGCCGATCGACCCGCATTCGATTTCGTGATCCAGGCGATGAGCGGGTTCATGAGCGTCAATGGGCATGCCGACGCCGGGCCGGTGCGCTGTGCGCCGCCGATCACCGACCTGATCGCCGGCCTCTACGCCGCGTTCGGCGTGGTCAATGCGCTGCGCGCCCGCGATCTCACCGGCTCCGGCCAGCGTGTCGAAGCCGCGATGATGAGCACGATGATGAGCATGTTCTCGTTCCTCGCGTCGGACTACCTCGCCACCGGCAAGCTGCCGACCAAGACCGGCAACGACCATCCGATCGCCTCGCCCTACGGTCTGTTCACCGCCAGCGACGGAGACATCGCGGTGTCGCCGAGCACCGAAGCGATCCTCACGCGATTCCTGACCACCCTCGGCATCGCGGAAGTACTGGCGCTGCCGGAATTCCTGACCAACGACTTGCGTCTTCGCAATCGCGCCGAACTCAACCGCCTGATCAACGAGCGGATGCGGGGCGACACCCAGGCCAACTGGATCAGGCGATTGAACGCGGCGGGGGTGCCCTCCGGGAAGGTGCAGGACATCGGCCAGGCACTGGCCGATCCACAGATGGTGCACCAGGAGATGGTGATCGAAGTCGATCATCCCGGGCATGGGCCGGTCAGGATGCTCGGTTTTCCGGTCCGGCTATCGAAGACGCCGTGCGCGGTGCGCTATCCGGCCCCCGATCACGGCGCCCACACCGCCGAGATCCTGGCCGAACTCGACGCCGGTTCCTTAGAGCGTGAAGCGCATGTCGGCGAGCAGAGCGCCGGGTGATCTGACTGATCCCAGGTGCCGCCGGCCGTAGGTGTCGCTGCTGGGCAGCAGTTCCGTTTCCCGTGACAAGTCCAGCAGCGCATCGCCGAACAAGCGCAGGACTGAGTCGTCGAAGCGCATGACGGCAATCGGTGCGACCAGTTCTCCGTCCTCGACCCAGAACGATGCGAACCGGGTCATCCCCGTCATCCGGCAGCGCCGGCGGTCCGAGTAGTTCAGGTACCAGAGGTTGCCGATCCACAGGCCCGAGCCGAGCGCCGCGGGTGCGTCGCCGGCCGCGAGCGCGCCGCCGGCCATGTCCAGCGACGCGGGGAACTCGCCTTCGTCGGCGTTCGCGACCAGGCCGAACTCGGCAGCCGATCGCGGCGACACCAGCGTCTGCGCATTCCTGCCCGCAGCCACCAGCGGGACGGTGTCCGGCCGTACGTGACCGCTCGCCGTGAACGCCGGAGCGATGCCGCCGGACGTCGCCTCGGCCAGCATGACCTGCGACGACAGCGCGCGCTCGCCGCTGTCGAGCGCGGCGAGAGAACTGGTGCCGGTGCGGCGTTCCTTGATGCCGAACCCGCCCCAGGCCAGTGTCGACAGGATCTCCCCGACCGCCGTCGGCTCCAGCCAGGTGCGGTAGGCGCCCGGCGGCACGGTCCGCGCCGGCCGCTCCAGCAGGGCAAGCCGGCGCTTCGCCTGCGTCATGCGCCGGCCGAATTCCTGGGCATCCCACGCGGTTCCGGCATAGCTCGACTTCACCGCGCGGTCACGGACTGCGGGATCGCCTTGGCAGTAAAGGCTCCAGTCGAAATGAAAACTGCGCACACGGTGCCAGTTGCGCTGGCCGCGGCTGTCAGCGAAGGCAACGACCACCGGGCCGGCGGCGTAGAAACCCACCAGGTCCAGTCCCCCCGCGTGCGCCAGCACCTGTCCGGCGATGTCTTCGGCCGGCGGCAGGACCGTTTGTCGTTCGCCGTCATGCCCGTCTTCCGCCTCGTCGTCGCGACAGGTGTCGACCCGGTCCTGCGGAATCTGCAGGTGCGAATCCGGCGGGACCATCGGCAGGTCGGCCGACAGCGACGCGCGCAATTCCAGCAGCACGGCAATGTCTTCCTGCGCGTTGCCGCTGAGGCTGGCCGTGCACGCCGCGCGCCGCTGGCCGGCGACCAGAGTCACCGTTGCCTGGTACTGCTCCACCCGGGTCATCTGCCGGACTGCGCCGCAATTGAAACGCACGAAGTCGGAGTGCTCCGCGGCGACGTGCAGCATGATCCGTTCGACCTCACTGCCCGCGCCGGGCAGGGGCCGGCAGACCGCCTGCGCGAGGCGCTCAAACCAGGTCTTCATTCGCCCGCGCCGAAGACGGCGACCTTGTCGAACTTGCATGCCGGCGAGGCATGGCCTACGCGCACCACCTGCATCGGCTCGCCTTTTCCGCAGTACGGCGTGCCCAGCACCTCCAGGGTGGATGCGTCGCCGACCATCGACAGGCTTCGCCAGAAGGTGGCGGAGATGCCCCGATAGTTCGGGTTGCGCACCACCGCGCCCAGCTTGCCGTGGCGGATCAGCCGCCCGTATTCGCATCCGAACTGGAACTTGTTGCGGGAGTCGTCGATGCTCCAGGAGCAGTTGGTCCGCATCAGCACGCCGTCCTCGATCGATTCGATCATCTGCGCCAGGGAGGCGTCACCCGGTTCGATGTTGAGGTTGCTCATGCGGTCGATCGGGGCGCGGTTCCAACCGCTGGCGCGTGCGGTGGCAATCGCCTCCATGTTGCGGGTCAGATCCGGATGCAGGGCCTGCGCGCGGGCGACCGAAACACTGCCGCCCAGCGGATGTTTCAGGATGCCGGCCTCGATCAGCATCCGCTTGCGGCTGGTCGCGCCCTCGTCGTCGAACCCGAAGCTGGCGAATGCCTCGGCGCGGCTGGGATCGTGGCTGACGTTCAGCTTCTCACTGCCGTAGCGGTAGTGGCCGAACATGTCCAGCGTCACGAAACTGGTCCCGGCGAAGTTGCGTTCGTCGCCGAGGATACGATCGAGTTCCAGCGGGTGGCCGATGCTTTCATGGATCTGCAGCATCATCTGGTCGGGCATCAGCAGCAGGTCAAGTTCGCCGCTCGGGCAGTCCGGCGCCAGTGCCAGTTCCACTGCTTCCTGCGCGATCCGGGGCCCGTCGGACAGGAGCCCGGACTGTGCCAGTACCTCCAGGCCGCCCTGACGGCAGAAGCCGTTGTACTGGCCTGCCGCCGTGCGTGTCTGGGTCTGGTTGCCGGCTCGCGCCACGGCGCTCAGGTTGGGAATGACGAAATGCAGATGCTGATGAGCCCGGCCGCCGTCGCCGGTCAGGTGGATCTGCTCGGTGTCGAGGAACCAGGCTTGCGCGCTCCAATCGACGATGCGCGGGTCGCCGCGCAGCGACGCGCAGGCAGCCTGGAGCAGATCGAACCGTTCGGCCAGGCTGGACGGTAGCGGTTCAATCGACGGCCCCCGATAGTCGCCGCTGGCCGACGGCATCCGCATGCGGCTGTAGTCGAATCCGCCGCGCCCGCCCATCGCACGTGCGAGCGAGCGCGCGTGTGTGAACGCACGCCGCAGCCCTGCCATGCTGAAGTCCGCGCAGGCGGCATGAGCCATGCCGCCCTGGTCCACGACGGTGACCATCAGGCCTGCGTCGCGGGTACGGGCCGGTGCTTCGGCGATGTCCTGGCGAACGCGCAGGCTCTCGCCGGTTTCCGAAACGGCGCGCAGCGACCAGAAGTCGCAGACGGGCGCCGCCGCCGCCGCCCGGGTGCGCAGCGTTGCCGGATCGATCGGGAATGACATCGGCGACTCCGACAGGCTCCTAGAACACTCCTAGAACCAGGTGCTCAGCGCATCGACGACGCGGTAGTCGTCATCCACCATGAGCACCACGCGCCACTTGTCGAAGGTGGTGCAGGGATGGGAAATCGAACAACCGATGCGGTCGCCGAAGGCGGGCAGGGTACCCGGGTCGCCGCGCAGGAAGGCGTGCTGATCGTTCAGTGCGCTGATCTGCCAGGAGGGATGCGCCTCGCATCGCGTGAGCGCCTCGGCATGACCGCGCACGTGCCAGCGCGGCATCGGCAGGTCCAGGTCGTGCGAAACGTCGCGCTTGCCCATGGTAAGGATGGCAAGTCCCGGCTCGGGCGTCGACTGCACCACGCTCCACACTTCCAGCGCCGGGCGCAGGCCTTCGCCCAGCGGTGCGATGGTCGGCTCTCTTTGCGTGAGGCGCGTCCACAGCTTGCGGTAATGGCCGTCGTCGTGAGTCAGGTAGCAGCCGCTGCGCAGAACGATGCGGGTGGGACGCTCGCCCAGCTTGCGAGGCAGCGCGGTGATGAGGTCGAAGTACGCCGAACCGCCGGCCGACAGCAGAACGGTGTCGTCTTCGAACAGACCTTCCTCGGCGCAGCGGCCGGCCAGGTCGCCCATGTCGGCGACGAAGACCCGGATGCCGTTCTCCTTGGCCTCGGTGGATTGCGCCGGAATGGCCGCTTCATACCCCTCGATGCCGACCAGCCGCAGCACCGGCGACGCGGCGACCGCCCGCGCCAGCTTGAGGCCGTCGTCGACGCTGCGCACCCCGGTCCTGCCGCCGGGCATGCCCAGTTCCACCATCAGGGGCAGGGCGCGCCTGGCGTCACGCTCGCGTCCGACCCGGTCGAGGGCGGCAATGCCCTCCAGCGAGTCGACCACGGCGATGAAGTCGACATCCGGGCGCTCGGCCAGGATGTCGAAGGCCCAGCGCTGCGCAGCAGTGCCGGCAAGCTGGTTGGCCAGCAGCACCCGCTTGACGCCAGAAGCGAACATCACCGCCGCCTGCTGGACGGTGGCGGCGGTGATGCCCCAGGCGCCGTCGGCCAGCTGACGCTGGAACAGCGCCGGGCTCATGGTGGTCTTGCCGTGGGGCGCCAGGCAGACATCGAAGCGCTCGAGGAATGCATTCATCCACTTCGAGTTGTGGTCCATCGCACTGGCCTTGATGATCGCCAGCGGATACGGCAGCGCGTCGTCGAGGGCCTGCCAGCCGGCCGCGCGCGCGGCCTTCGCATCGGTCGGGCGGTCCGGCGAGACGGGCAACCCCTTGGTCAGCGGCGGCAGGGAGAGGTAAAACAGCGGGTCCATGACAAGTCGATTCCCGGGACAGGTTAGGCTGGGGCGTGCAGCGGAACCTGTGATCATAGGCGATCGTACTCGGACAGACTCCTAAGCCTTGCCCGCGGCCTGCCGTTCGAGGAGACGGACCAGCGCGGCGACCGCGGTCGGGTAGCCGTCCGGTCCGAGCCCTGCCAGGACCGCCGTCGCGACCTGTGACACGAGCGATTGATGGTAGATCGGCTCGCGGCGATGGATATTGGAGATGTGCAGCTCAAATATTGGCCCCGGGAACATCTTCAGCGAGTCCAGCAGCGGAATCGACCGGAAACTGAGCCCCGCGGGGTTGATCACGATGCCCGAGGCCTCGTCGATTGCCTCCTGGACCCAGTCGACCAGCTGGTGCTCCGCATTCGTCTGGCGGAACACGACCGGGTAGCCGGCTGCCGCCTGCGTGCACATGACTTCCAGTTCAGCCAGCGTGGTCGTCCCGTAGATGTGCGGTTCCCGCAGCCCCAGGCGGTTGAGATTCGGTCCGTTGAGGACATAGATCGATTTTTTCATTGGAACTCCCGGGTTCGGAATGCAGGGTCCTAGGTTCCCATCCCGCGTATCCGCCGCACCAGCGCTCGGGTGGCTGGGTCGATTTCTGGATCGTCCCGACCGCCGAGCACCGCTTCGACGGCGGTTGCCATCACCTTGCCGTACTCCACCCCGAACTGGTCGAAGGCATTGATGCCGAGGATCACGCTGGCGACGAAGGTGGCATGCTCGTAGGCGGCCAGCAGGGCACCAAGCGTCCGCGGATCGATCTTCTGAAGCAGGATCACGGTGCTGGGGCGGTTGCCGGGAAAGGCCTTGTGCCAGTCCTTGCCCTTGTCCGCACTGCCGCCGTGTGCTGTTGCCGCCATCGGTTTGCCGAGCGCCAGCGCGGCGCTCTGCGCCAGGCAGTTCGCTATCAGGATGTCCTGGCGCGGGTCGTCCGGGGGCAGCGCAAGTTCAGGTTCGCGGGCGACGATGAAATCGACCGGCACGACGTCCGGCCCCTGGTGCAGCTGCTGGAAGAAGGAGTGCTGGGCGTTGGTACCGCTGACACCCCAGATCACCGGCGCGGTCGGGCGCTCGGTCCTGGAGCCGTCCAGCAGGGCGGACTTGCCGTTGCTCTCCATGATGAGTTGCTGCAGGAAAGCGGGCAGCAGTCGCAGTCGCTCCGCGTAGGGAATCACCGCCTGGCTGGCACAGCCCAGGGCGTTGCGGTTCCAGATCGACAGCAGTCCCAGCCATATCGGCAGGTTGCGTTGCGCCGGTTCATCCCTGAAATGCCGGTCCATGGTAGCGGCGCCGTCGAGCAGAGCATCGAAGGCGTCGGGGCCGCAGGACGCGGCGATTGAGATGCCGACCGACGACCAGAGGGAATAGCGTCCGCCCACCCAGTCCCAGAAGCGCAGCACCTGGTCCGGCTGGATGCCGTAGCCGGCGGCGGCATCCGGATTGGCGGTGACGCCGATGAGATGCCGGGCGGCGCCGCTCGCGTCGGCGCCGGCGGCCTGCAGCCAGCGCCGTGCGGCGTCGGCATTGGCGAGGGTCTCGCGGGTGGTGAAGGTCTTGGAGACGACCACGAAGCCGGTGACATGCGGATCCAGGTCCGCGAGCGCGAGATGCAGGTCCGACGGATCCACATTGGCGACGAAGCGGACCTCCAGGGCATGCGGATTGTCCGGCGTGTTCGAAGCGGGGTGCGGCGGCGCCAAGGCGTCGCAGACCAGCCTCGGGCCAAGGTCCGAACCGCCGATCCCGATGCAGACCAGGTGCTTCAAGGGCAGATCGGAGAATCCCCGCAGCCGGCCTTCTCTCAGCCGCCGTGCCAGCAGGCGGATACGCTCACGTTCACCGGCGACCTCTTTCGCCACCTGGGCGCTGCCGCCGACGCCGCGCAGCGCCATGTGCAGGGCCGGACGCTCTTCGGTCGGATTCATGATGGCGCCGGCAAAGAGGAGAGCGCGCGCTTCGTCGAGCCGGGCCGCCTTGGCCATCGCGAACAGCGTTTGCAGTGCCTCGTCATCGACGCGCTGCTTGCTGAAGTCTGCCAGGAGGCCGCCGGCTTCCAGTGTCATCCGCGCCGGCCGGCCGGCATCCGACAGCAGCTCGCGCAGGTGTGTGCCGGACAGGCGGCGGGCCTGTTGCTGCAACGCCCGCCAGGCCGAGCGCGGAGTCCTGGGACGATTTGGTGTCACGTGTCATTTGTCCGAGAATGCGGGTCGGGCGATGGTAACGGGTCCACCTGAATCATGCAGTTCCACCCCCTTTCGGACTCATCGCGATGAACCGTCGTCACCAGTTCGAATTCATCCTGCTCGCAGCTATCTGGGGCGCCTCGTTCCTCTTCATGCGAGTGGCCGCGCCGGAGTTCGGCCCGGTTCCGCTGATGCTGATGCGATGCGGGATCGGTGCGGCGGTGCTCCTGCCGATCGCATGGGCGCGCTTCGGCAGTGCGCGCCTGGTCGGGCGGGGGCGCGAGCAAGGCGGCCGCCTGTTCGTCGCCGGCCTGTTCAATTCGGCGATCCCGTTCGTGATGTTCGGCTTCGCGGCGCTGACGCTGTCTGCGGGATTCGCGTCGATCCTCAATGCATCGACGCCGATCTTCGGCGCCCTCATCGGCTATGTCTGGCTCAAGGAACGCCTGACGCGCTGGCGCGTGGCAGGACTGCTCATCGGCATCGGCGGGGTGGCGCTGCTCAGCTGGGAACGCGCGTCGATCCGCGAGGTCGATGGCGTCGGGCTGGCCGTCCTTGCGATCCTGGTGGCCACCTTCTGCTACGGCATCGCCGGCAACTACGCCCGAAAGAAGCTGGCCGGCATCGAACCGCTGATCGTCGCGGCCGGCAGCCAGGTCGCGGCGACGCTGGTGCTGGTGGTCCCGGGGGTGGCACAGTGGCCGGCGCTGCCGCCGTCGGGAGCTGCCTGGGTGAGCGCGCTGGTCCTTGGTTCGGTCTGCACCGGTCTCGCCTACGTTCTCTTCTTCCGCCTGATCGCCCAGGTGAGCGCGTCGGCGGCACTGTCGGTGACATTCCTGATCCCCGTGTTCGGAGTGCTCTGGGGCGTGCTCTTTCTCGCCGAGTCGGTGGACCTGGCGATGATCATCGGCGGGGCGTTGATCGTCGCCGGCACGGCGTTGGCGACCGGTGTGCTCGCCGCCGGGGACCGCCTGCGGCGAGGCGCGCGGCGCTGAGGGACACTGATCCTCACCGCCGGAATTCCCCCGAAGAACAGGTCCGAGACGATCGGCGCCATCGCGTCGTGCGTCAGGGCGCCATCCGGTTTCAGCCAGGTGAACATCCAGTTGATCATGCCGAACAGGAGCATGGTCAGGGGCTTGGCCAGGCCGGCCGAGTCGAGTTCGGGTCGCAGGTCGGAGACTGCGCGTGCGAAGGCGGCAACGACCAGCCGTTCCTTCGCCAGCACGCGGGCCTGGTCTTCGGGATTCAGGAATTTCACGTCCTCGGTCAGGACGCGATGCGCGTCCTGGGCGTTGGCATACTCGGCGACGACGCGGTGGATCAGTTGTTCGAGACGCTCGCGCGGTGGTTGCGGGAACGGCGCCAGTTCCTCGACCAGAAACTGCAGTCGGCTGACGTGGCCGTCGGCAATGCTCACGAGCAGGCTGTATTTGTCCCGGAAGTAGTGATACAGGGTCGCCTTGGACAGCCCGCAGGCGTCGGCGACCTGGTTCATCGAGGTGGCGGAATAGCCCTGACGCGCGAACAACTGCGCGGCCTGATCGAGGATCGCCTGCCGTTGCCCGTCGTAGCCCGATGCTCTGCCGCGTGCCATCTGCCTCCCTTGCTGCGTGGTGGATCGCCCGGAGGAGGACACTTGCGCCCACCGGCGGTAGATCTTATTATCTACCGAACGGTCGGTCAATAATGGGTCCCTTCCCATACTCCGACAGGCTCCTAACCTGCCCGCGGGGCCGATTCCCGTTTCGTTGCATGAACAGAAGGAATCCCCGACGATGCCAGCCGATTCTTCCGCCCGGGAAATTGTCCCGCCGTCGCTGGCGGCCTCACCGACGCGGTCGACGTCGCCGCAGGACCTGGCCGACTACGTGCGTGAGGGCCTGCATCGCAACGACCGCGCCAGCCGGGCGCTGGGGATGCAGATCCAGGCAGTCGGGCCCGGCAGCGCCACCATTTCCATGCGCGTGCGCGAAGATATGCTCAACGGCCACGACATCTGCCACGGCGGGTTCATGGCGACGCTGGCGGATTCGACCTTCGCGTTCGCCTGCAATTCCTACAACGAACTCACGGTCGCTTCGGGATTCACCGTCGACTTCCTCGCTCCCGCCCGGCTCGACGACCTGTTGACGGCTTCCTGCGTCGAGGTATCCCGCGCCGGTCGCACCGGTGTCTACGATGTGCAGGTCTGCAACCAGCGGGGCGAACGGGTCGCGGTGTTCCGCGGCCGATCGTATACCCTCAAGGGCAAGCCCGCGGTCGTCGCCTGAGCGCGAGCGACCCGCTGGTACGGAATGCAACGCGAGCAGCCAGGAACAACCCACGACATGTGCAGATCACGCGAGGAGACCGACGATGCCCGTGCAACGACCCGCACCCGCTGACCTGGAACCGATCGAGACCGCCAGCCGCGACGAGATCTCGGCGCTGCAGTTGCAGCGTCTGCAGGCGACGCTGCAGCGCGCGTACCAGGCGGTCCCGCACTATCGGAAGGCCTTCGATGCCAAGGGCCTGCACCCGGGCGACCTGAAGGACCTGGGCGACCTCGCCCGGTTCCCGTTCACCGTCAAGAGCGATCTTCGCGACAACTATCCTTTCGGGATGTTCGCCGTGCCGCGCGCGCAGGTGGCCCGCATCCACGCGTCTTCCGGCACCACCGGCAAACCCACGGTCGTCGGCTACACGCGCGGCGACATCGACACCTGGTCCCAGGTGATGGCTCGCAGCCTGCGCGCCAGTGGTGCCCGCCCCGGAGACCTGGTGCACGTGAGCTACGGCTACGGCCTCTTCACCGGCGGGCTCGGCGCGCACTACGGCGCCGAAAG
>Ga0136633_1002418_pt1 | contig 12906 bp, 9 predicted proteins | sample AntDrymeUQ832206_2_FD_105494 | JGI IMG/M metagenome (GOLD analysis project Ga0136633, IMG submission 105494) | Polar desert sand microbial communities from Dry Valleys, Antarctica - metaG UQ83 (22.06) | ecosystem: Environmental > Terrestrial > Soil > Desert | place: Antarctica: Dry Valley... | reverse complement strand
CGGGGTGCACGGGGTGTGGGGCAGCGCCGCGGTCACGGCCGTGACAGCCCAGGACACGGTGAGCGTGAGGGCTGTGGCCCCCGTGTCCGTCGCCCTCGTCCGCGAGCAGATCCTCGCCGTGGTCGAGGACATGGGCGTCGACGCCGTGAAGACCGGGATGCTGGCCACCGCGGAGATCGTCGGCCTCGTGGGGGAGCTGGTCAGGGATCTGATGCTCGCCCCGCTCGTCGTGGACCCCGTTCTTGCCGCGAGCAGCGGAGGGGCCCTCCTGGCGCCCGATGGCATCGCCGCGATGTTGGCCGACCTCATACCGCACGCCGCCCTGGTCACTCCGAACACCCATGAAGCAGCCGTGCTCGCCGGCTTCCCGGTGGACTCCAGGATTGCCGCGGAGGAGGCTGGTCGCGTGCTCGTGGGTGCCGGCGCGCAGGCTGTGCTCGTGAAGGGCGGCCACCTCGACCTCGGCGACGGGCGCTCCGCCGACTGCCTGGTTGTGCAGGGAGAGCCGGTGATGTGGCTCGACGGGCCGCGCCTCGCCGCCGACACCACCCACGGGACCGGCTGCGTCCTCTCCGCCGCAATCACCGCCCGGCTGGCCCGTGGGGAGTCCCTCGTGGACGCGGTCACTGCGGCTAAGGCCTTTGTGACCGCCGCCATCTCGGCCGGTGTCGTGCTCGGCTCCGGGCCGGGGGCCGTTGACCCGAGAGGCGCGGGTCCGTGCTGAGCGAGGATCGGCCGAGACGGTCCGATGAGGTGGCCGATCTCGACGCCCAGGCCAAGCGCCGCGAACGTCGGCGGGCGAACGTCGACGCGGGCATCCACGAGCTCGAGCGCTGGCTCGACGACATGGTTGCCGGAGGCTTGGCCGCGGCCCGCCAGCGGACGCACGCTTCCTTCGACGAGGTGGCGGCCCGCTTGGTGGACGCCCAGGCCGCGGGCCTGGCCGGACGGGTGCGGGGCCTGAGCTCGGCCGTGCACGGTGGGGTGGGCTGGCCCGACCGGACCCTGGCCGAGATGGGCGAGCTCCACCTCCTCATCGAGGCCTGGCCCCGCATCGGCGACCTCCTCGAGCCTCTGGCTGCGCAGGTAAGGACCCAGATCGGATTCCCCACGAGCAGGGGCGACGTCTTGGCCGGACCGGCGTGGAGCGACCGCTGGGACGTGCTGGCCGCGGTGGTGGTTGAGAACCCGGATCTGACCAGCAGGCGGGTTTGGCTCCAGGGCCGCACGGTTGGGGGGTGGGCCCTACTGCTCGACCATGTTCCTCCGGGCGGCCAGTTCGAGGCCGGCGCAGAAGTCGGGTCCTCCTTCGAGGCCGACCTTCACCGCTATCCCGGAGCGGGCTCGCACCGAGTGCTCATAGGGGAGCGGCGGGGCGAGACCGAGGCGGTCGCAGGCTTATCCGGCTGCGCGATCGCCGACGCACTGGTGGGCCATGCCCTCGGTGTGGCTCAGAACCCGTGGGTGCGCCAGACCCCGATGGCTCTGGACTCGGTCGTGCCCGTCGATGGCGATTCCTGGGTGGTGGCAGACGAGGAGGGTTCGGCGCTGCCCCTCGTTGGCCCCTGCTGGCCCCTGCTCGCGCTGTCGGGAGGGAACCCGGTGGGTGTGTTCGGGGAGTGGGACGGCTCGGAGCTCTTACCGCTCTCGTGCTGGGCCGACGGCGCCCTGGTGCGGTTGGTCTGAGGCCATGGCTGAGGTGGACGTGGGCGAGTGCGGCTGGGACGACCTCGTGAAGATCGCCGTGCTCGGGACGGCGCGGCTGGCCGCTCGACTCGAGGTGGGTACAGCCGGAGCCGGCCCGTCGGCCGAGCGGGGCGTCCTGCGGGCCGCGGCCTCGCAGGCCGTCGCCCGCAAGGCCGCCCGCGAGCCCGTTGGCGGTGTCGAGCTGCCGGCCCCGGCCCCGGTGCTCGACGGACGACCGATGCCCGGCGACGTCATCGCAGTCATCCCGCGCCTGTTCGCCGACGGGCTCCGCCCGGTCCTCGTGGAGGTGGTGGAGCGCGCTGCCGCGTTGGACATGCGCTGGCCGCCCTCCACCCTGCCCGACTTGCTCGACGCTGCATCGGCGGGCGGATCCTCAGCCGCACTGAAAGTCGCAGCCGCCGGTGCTGCGGGCGCCCGGGGCCGCTGGCTGGCCCACCGGAACCCGCAGTGGTCGTGGGTGGAGCCCGTTCGGCCCGGCAACGATGCGGGTGCGGTGTGGGACCTCGCGGGGACGGGTGACCGCGTCGCCCTCCTCCAACGACTTCGCCGTGACGATCCCGGTGCCGCCGTCTCCCTCATGGAGCGGACGTGGAGGTCGGACCGTGCCGCCGAGCGAGCTCGCTTCGTGGCGACGCTTAGGGAGTCGTTGTCCATGGATGACGAGCCCTTCCTCGAAGAGACCGGTCTCGCGGACCGGGCCCGAGAGGTGCGGGAGGCCACGTGGCGTCTCCTCGACGCCCTGCCTGAGAGTCGCCGAGCCAGCCGCATGGCGGAGCGGGCGGACGAGGTGATGGCTGTCCTCGGGAGCCCAGCGACCTTCGAGCCACCGACGGCGTGGGCTGGCGACGGCGTGGAGACCAGACGGGGGAAGGGTTCGCTCGCGGCGGGGCTGATCGCGGCCACGCCCCTCGACCATTGGGGTCGGGACATCCCCCTTGCCATCGGGCGCGTGGAGGCGGCGGCGCCCACGAGCGACGGTCTGGTGCCCGCGCTGCGCCGCGCCGCCATCGATCAACGCCGAGACGACTGGATCGTGGCGCTCCTCGGCCGGTCGAGCGACAACCGTTCGCACGTCGAGCTGCTGCGGGCTGCGTCGGGACCGGCCGTGGCCGCGTGGCTGGCCGGCGTGCTGACCAAAGCATCGGCTCACGCCGTCCCCGGAGCACTGGGGCTGACCCACGCGGTTCCCCGGCCCTGGCCTGCTGCTCTTGTGGCCGAGGTTCTGCGACGCAGCGTCGAGGTGCTCACCCACGAGCGCCGCACGCCCGCCGACCTCACCGTCCACCTCCACCTCGTCGGAGAGCGAGCCGCCCCCCACCTGCTCGCACGCCTCGTGCCCGACCTGGCCGCCATCCGCTCCCACGACGTGCGCCTGGAGCGAGCCTTCCGTGGGGCCCACACGGTGGCGGCGCTCCGCCACCAGATCCTGTCCGCCCTCGAACCGGGTGCACGCGAGCCCGGCGCCGCGAGCGTGGGAGCATGACGGATCGGATCGAACCTTGCTTCCAGCCGTCGTGTCACGAGCGAGGTTGCGTTCGGCATTGCGGGGCCGGTGCGGCTGGTCTTGCAGATGGCGATCGCCCAGACGGCGGACGGCGTCGAGGAGAGGTTTCGGGTGAGCCTCGATGGGGCCGAGCTGGAGCGACCCACCGAGGTGGCCACGCCCGCAGGCGGGCGGCTCCACGTCCTGGAGCCGGCGAGCCCGGGTCGGCTCGTCGTGTCCTATGAGGCCGACGTCGTGCCCGCCGAGGGACCGGCGGGGTCGGTGGGACCGTTCGACATCGAGGTCTTCGAGGCCCTGCGCCAGAGCCGCTACTGCCCGTCGGACCAGCTTGCCGGCTTCGCCGCCACCGAGCTCGCGGGTGCGTGCGGCGCCGACGTCGCGGCCTGGGTGAACCGCCGGATGAGCTACGACATCTGGGCTACGAACCCCTACGACACCGCGGTCGACACCCTCACCACAGGAGCCGGCGTGTGCCGCGACTTCGCCCACCTCACCATCGCGATGTGCCGGGCGGTCGGCATCCCGGCCCGGCTCGTCTCGGTGTACGCGCCGGGTCTCATGCCGATGGACTTCCACGCCGTGGTGGAGGTGTACGAGGAGGGCCGTTGGCACATCGTCGACCCCACGCGCCTGGCTCCGCGCCAGAGCCTGGTGCGGATCGCCACCGGCCGAGACGCGGCCGACACTGCGTTTGTCGACACCGTCTCGGGGCAGGCCACCTTTGAGCGGGTCATGGTCACGGCGACAGTCGCCGGTCTCCTGCCCCGTGACGACCACGTAGAACCCGTCACCCTGGCCTGAGCCGACAGGAGTGCGGACGGGGGCCAGGTCAGTTCTCCGAGCCCCTTGGGACGGGACTAGACCAAGGAGGTGGGCGCAGCCATGGGCGACGAGGAGCCGGTGCTGCGCCGCCACGCCGAGGATGAGTTCGCGACTGAGCTCGCAGCTCTGAGCGCGGGCGACGAGAGGGAGCGCCCACCGGGATGGCGGCTCTCGCCGTGGGCGGTCGTGGACTACGTGCTCGGGGGCCAGGCCGCCGACGGGACCACGGTAACCGCCAAGTACCTGGGCGACCGCCGCCTGGTGGAGGTCGCGGTGGCCACCCTGGCCACTGACCGGGCCCTGCTGCTCCTTGGCGTACCCGGCACGGCCAAGACCTGGTTGTCCGAGCACCTGGCGGCCGCCATCTCGGGCGACTCGACGCTCCTGGTGCAGGGGACGGCGGGCACCGGCGAGGAGGCGCTGCGCTACGGGTGGAACTACGCCCGCCTGCTGGCTGAAGGACCGTCGGAGACAGCGCTCGTCCCGAGCCCTCTGTTCGTAGCCATGCGGCGTGGTGCGATCGCCCGAGTGGAGGAGCTGACCCGCATCCCCTCGGAGACACAGGACGCCCTCATCACCGTCCTGTCCGAGAAGGTCATCCCCATCCCCGAGCTCGGCTCCGAGGTCCAGGCCCGGCGCGGCTTCAACGTCATAGCCACGTCGAACAACCGGGACCGTGGCGTGAACGAGCTCTCGGCGGCGCTGCGCCGGCGCTTCACCACGGTGGTGTTGCCGCTGCCGGCCACGGCCGCGGAGGAGGTCGAGATCGTCCGCACCCGGGTAGCCGCCCTGGGCCGGGCCATAGGCCTGCCCGACGTGGCTCCGGCGCTCGAAGAGGTGAGGCGCGTCGTCACCGTGTTTCGGGAGCTGCGGGAGGGCCAGACCGAGGACGGCCGGGCCAAGGTCAAGTCCCCTTCGGCCACGCTCTCCACGGCCGAGGCCATCAGCGTGGTCACCGCCGGCATCTCGCTGGCGGTCCACTTCGGCGACGGTGAGGTGGGCGCAGCAGACATGGCCGCCGGGATCGTGGGCGCCGTCGTGCAGGACCCGATCGCCGACTCCTTGGTCCTCACCGAGTACCTTGAGACCGTCGTGCGGGAGCGCCCGGGCTGGATCGATCTCTACCGGGCCCTACGGGAGCATCTGTAGGACCGGTGGCGCTCCGCTGCTTCGGCGTTCGCCACCACGGCCCGGGCTCGGCGCGCTCCCTCGGTAGGGCTCTCGAGGCCTGGCAACCCGACCTCGTCCTCGTCGAAGGCCCTCCGGAGGCAGACGGCCTGGTGTCGCTCGTGGTCGACCCGGAGCTGGTGCCACCAGTGGCCTTGCTCGCCTACGTGGTCGACGACCCGGGGCGGAGTGCGTTCTGGCCGTTCGCCTCCTTCTCACCGGAGTGGATCGCCCTGCGGTGGGCAGTGGCCCGCGACGTGGCGGTCCGCTTCTGCGATCTTCCCGCGGGGCGCTTCCTGGCCATCTCGCCTGAGGGACCGGAGGTCGGGCTCGAGTGGCGCGGCCGGCGGCGTGATCCCATCGCTGAGCTCGCTCTGGCGGCCGGCCACGGTGACCCCGAGAGGTGGTGGGAGGATGTCGTGGAGGCACGGGGCTCCGATGACGCCTCCGTGTTCGACGCAGTGGCCGAGGCCATGGCGGAGCTCCGCACGCCAGCCGCCGCCCATCCCGAGGAGGCCCAGCGCGAGGCCGCGATGCGGCTGGCCGTCAGGGCCGCCGTCAAAGGCGGCTACCAACGCATCGCGTTGGTGTGCGGGGCCTGGCACGTCCCCGCGCTGGCTCAGCCCTTCCCGGCCGAGGCTAAGGACAGGGCTGTGCTGCGCCCGCTCGCCAAGGTCAAGGTCGCTGCGGCCTGGGTCCCGTGGGCCACGAACCAGCTCGCCCGCGAGAGCGGGTACGGAGCGGGCATCACGTCTCCGGGCTGGTATTCGCACCTCTACGCCGAGCCCCACGACCCGGTGCCCGGGTGGATGACGGAGGCATCCAGGGTGCTGAGGGAGGAAGGGCTGGACGCGCCCCCCGCGGCGGCCATCGACGCCACCCGGCTGGCCGAGGCCCTGGCCGCGCTGCGCAGGCGCCCCCTACCCGGGCTCGAGGAGGTCACCGACGCCACGAGGGCCACCCTCTGCCAGGGCGACGAGCTGCCGCTCCGGCTCATCCACCGTAGGCTCCTGGTCGGAGAGGGCGTGGGCACGGTTCCTGCGTCCGCGCCGGCGCTGCCCCTGGTCGGCGACGTGCGCAAGGCGGCCCGAAAGCTTCGGATCCCCTTCAGCGCGGCCCGCAAGCTGCTCGAGCTCGACCTGCGCGTGCCCACGGGCCTCGGCCGCAGCCACCTGCTCCACCGCCTCCGCCTGCTAGGGGTGCCGTGGGGCGTGCCCACCCGGAACCTCACCGGCACCACCGGGACCTTCCGCGAGACCTGGTACCTGGAGTGGCAGCCGGGCTTGGAAGTGGCCCTCGTGCAGGCCTCCGTGTGGGGGAGCACGCTCGGCGCCGCGGCCACGGCGAAGGCGGCCGACCAGGCGTGGGCTGCGCCCACGTTGCCAGAGCTCACCGACCTCATACAGCTGACGATGCTCGCCGACCTGCCCGACGCGGTCGTCCACGTGGTCGCGGCTCTGGAGGTCCGGGCTGCACTGGCGGCCGACGTCCACCACCTCATGGCGGCAGTCCCGCCTCTCGTCCAGGTCCTGCGGTACGGCAGCGTGAGGCGAACCGGGGTGGAGGCCGTTAGGCGCGTGGTCGACGGCATGGTGGCCCGCGTCGCCGCCGGGCTTGACACCGCCTGCGCGGCCCTCGACGACGAGGCCGCGGCCGCAGCCGCACAACGCCTCTCGTCCGTCGATCGCGCCCTGGCCGTACTCGCCGAGCCCCGGCACATCGTGCCGTGGCGTGCCGCGGTGCGCGTCCTGGCGCACGACGACGACGTCCACGGCGAGGTGGGTGGGAGGGCCGCGCGCCTTCTCCTCGACGCTCACGCCCTCTCCACCGAGGAGGCATCGGTCCTCCTCGGACGCGCCCTGTCGCCCGGGGAGGAGGCGGCGCGGGCGGGCGCCTGGGTGGAGGGGTTCCTCACCGGGAGCGGGCTGATCCTCGTCCACGATGACGAGCTGTGGACGCTCATCGACCGTTGGGTGTCGCTCCTCCCGGAGGGGCGATTCGTCGAGGTGCTGCCCCTCCTCCGCCGCACGGTGGCCACGTTCGGGACCGACGAGCGCCGCTCGCTGGGGGAGCGGGCCCGCCTCGGCCTGGCCGCAGACCAGGATGCGGGCGGGACCGTGGCGGGCTCGCACCCGCTTGACGGTCTCGATCCCGCCCGGGCCGAGCTGGTGGCCCCCACCGTGCACCTGCTCCTGGGCCTCGACGGCGAGGCCCGACCATGAGCGACCTGCGGCGTTGGCGGCTGGTCCTCGGGGCCACGGCCGATGAATCGTTTCAGGACGTTGACCTCACGCCCGAGGAAGCGCGGGCCGACGCCGCCCTTGAGGCGCTGTATGACGCCGACAGTCGGGGCGCCCTGGGCGGCCGCCGGCCGAAGGTGGCCCGGTGGCTGGGCGAGATCCGGGATTGCTTCCCTACGCCTGTGGTCAAGGTGCTGCAGCGCGACGCTCTCGATCGCCTCGGTCTGCGCGAGCTCTTGCTCGAGCCGGAGCTCCTCCGGTTCGTAGAGCCGGACGTCCACCTCGTGGCCCAGCTCGTCGAGCTGGCGGGAGTGCTTCCGGCGGCGGCGCGTGACGCGGCCAGGGGTGTGGTGGCCACCGTGGTGGCCGAGATCCAGGGCCGGCTCCAGCCCCGTCTCGTGGCTGCGGTGACAGGCGCCCTCGACCGTTCGGCCCGGACCCGGCGTCCCCGTCCGGCCGACGTCGACTGGGATCGGACGATCAGGGCCAACCTGGCCACGTTCGACCCTGCGGCCGGCACGATCGCGCCGGAGAAGCTCGTTGGTCACTCCCGCCGCCGGTCCCGGGGCCGGCTGCACGACGTGATCGTGTGCGTCGACCAGAGCGGGTCGATGTCCACCTCGGTGGTCTACGCGGGCGTGCTCGCGGCGGCGCTGGCCACCGTGCCCAGCCTCAAGACGTCGCTCGTGGCCTTCTCCACCGAGGTGGCCGACCTGTCGGACCAGCTCGTCGACCCGGTCGAGCTGCTGTTCGGGGCCCAGCTCGGCGGCGGCACCAACATCGAACAGGCCGTCGCCTACTGCCGGCAGCTGGTGCAGCGCCCGGCGAGCACGGTGCTCGTGCTCGTGACCGACCTGTATGAGGGGACGGGCGATCCGGGACGCCTGGTGCGCCATCTCGAGGCCCTAAGGCGGGCCGGGGTGACTGTCGTGTGCCTCCTCGCCCTCACCGACGAGGGCGCTCCCGCGCACGACGACGTGCTCGCCTCCCGCGTGGCGGGTCTAGGCATCGCGACGTTCGCCTGTACGCCCGATCTGTTCCCCGACCTGCTCTCGGCGGCAATAGGGGGCGACGACGTGACGGCCTGGGCCGACCGCTCGGGTCTGCCGACGATCCGGTCGGGGCCCGCTACTTGGTGAAGTTACGGGCCGGGATCTTGGTGACCCGGCCTGCCTTTATGCAGCTCGTGCACACGTGCAATCGCTTAGGTGACCCGCCCACGAGGGCGCGCACCTTCTGGATGTTGGGGTTCCAACGACGCTTGGTCCGCACGTGGGAGTGCGAAACCGTCATGCCGAACGACGGCTTCTTGCCGCACATCTCACAGACCGATGCCACAAGGGGTTGAGGTTAGCATCGCCCCCCATGCCCTCGTCCACACGGCTGGCCGCCGCCGACCTCGTCGCCGCCGTCGTCGCCTTCCGCGACGCCCTGCGAACGTGCTCGCCGGTCCTCAACCGTCTCAACGTCTACCCCGTGCCCGACGGGGACACGGGCAAGAACATGCTCGGCACCATGGAGAAGGTCGTCATGGAGGTCGAGGCGTCTGCGGCCACCGACCTGGCCGGGGCGTGCAAGGCCATCGCCTACGGCAGCCTCATGGGTGCCTCAGGGAACTCCGGCATCATCCTCTGCCAGGTGCTGCGGGGCTTCACTGAGGCCGTGCGGGACGGCGATGGCATCGGCCCGGGAGAGGTGGCCGCGGGGCTGGCCATGGCCTCCAAGCAGGCCGACGGCGCGGTGGCCAAGCCTGTCGAGGGCACCATCCTGTCGGTCGTCAGGGCCAGCGCCAAAGCGGCCGGGACCGCGTACAGCGACGGCGACGACCTCGAGGCGCTCCTGCGCCGGACCCGTACGGCGGCGGTCGAGGCGCTCGCTCGCACCCCTGAGCAGCTGCCCGTGCTGGCTCAGGCCGGGGTCGTCGACGCGGGTGGGGCCGGCTACTGCCTGTGGCTCGACGCCCTGCTGCACGTGGTGGCCGGCGACGCCTTGCCTGACGTTCCTCCCGTGCCCGCTGCGGCCCTTGAGGCCGTGGCCGGTGGCGGGGTTCTCGACGCGGCGCCGGTGTCGACGGGCGAGGCCGGGGAGAAGGACGTCTCCGAGCTGCGCTACGAGGTCATGTTCCTCCTCGAGGCCGACGACGCCAAGATCCCTGCCTTCCGCGAGGTGTGGACTGGGGTGGGTGACTCGATCGTCGTCGTGGGCGGTGAAGGCCTGTGGAACTGCCACATCCACGCCGACGACGTGGGCGCGGCCATCGAGGCCGCCCTCGACACCGGCCGCCCGAGGCGCATCAAGGTCACCGACCTGCTCGACCAGGTGGAGGAGGAGCGTTGGGTGCGAGAGGCGGGCATCGGAGGACCGGTCGACGAGCCCGCCTTGCCACCCGTGCCCTGCGCCGTCGTGGCCGTGGCCACCGGCGAGGGCGTCCGCCGCATCTTCCGCAGCCTGAAGGTCCACCACGTGGTGAGTGGGGGCCAGACCATGAACCCCACCACCGAAGACCTGCTGGCCGCAGTCGAGGCCGTCCCGGCCGACCACGTGGTGCTCCTGCCCAACAACAAGAACATCATCGCCGTGGCCCGCCAGGTCGACGGACTCACGTCCAAGCACGTCGACGTGGTCCCCACGACGAGCATCGCCGAGGGCTTTGCCGCCCTCCTCGAGTACGACCCCGAGTCCAGTGCCCCAGCCAACGCCCTCGCCATGGCCGCCGGGGCGTCGCGCGTCGTCACCGGCGAGATCACGAGGTCCATCCGGGACACCGTCAGCGAGGCCGGGCCCATCGCCGCCGGCGACCACCTCGGCCTCACGGGAGACGGCATCGTGGCCGTTGCGGCCGAGCTCACTGAGTGCGCCGAGGAGCTCCTGGCCAAGCTGGTCACCGGCGACCACGAGATCGTCACGCTCATCGAGGGAGAGGGCGCCACGACAGCGTCCACCCGCCACATCACACGCTGGCTGGAGGAACGCTTCCCCCACGTCAGCTGCGAGGTGCTCCATGGCGGTCAGCCCCTCTACCCGTACTACCTGAGCATCGAGTGACGTGAGCAGGGTCGAACCCCTGTTCGACCTCCACCGGTAGGATCGCGGCGTGGCGAGGACCCTTCCCGAGCTTGCGGAGATCCCGGTGGAGAGGATCAACGGCATCGGCGAGGAGTCGCGCCAGGCTCTGGCCGAGGTCGGGGTCGAGAGCGTCTACGACCTGCTCACCTACTACCCGAGGCGCTGGATAGACCGCACGCGTGAAGCGCGCATCGCCGACCTCCCGCCGGGGGAGGAGGGGCTGATCGTGGCCGAGGTGCGGCTCGTGCGCACCGTGCCGTCGCGTCAGCGGGGCCGCAAGCCCAGGATCGAGGTCGTGGTGAACGATGGGTCGGCCAGCCTCACCGTCACCTTCTTCAACCAGCCCTGGCGGGCCCGGCAGCTGAAGGTGGGGCAGAACATCACCGTTTGGGGCAAGCTCGACGTCTTCCGGGGGGCGCGCCAGATGGTTAACCCAGTGGTCGATCTCCTCGGTGTTGGCGACGACCTCGGCTCCATCGTGCCCGTCTACCCGCAGTCCGAGAAGGCGGGTATCACCACGGGCGAGGTCCGGCGCTGGGTCAAGGAGGCGCTGCGCCGCTCAGGCGAGCTGGTGGAGCCGGTTCCCGAGCGGATCCTCGACGAGCTCAACCTGCAGAGCCGGGCCGACGCCCTGCGCCACGTCCACGCTCCCGAGTCGATGGCCGCGGCCCACGCCGGGCGCCACCGCCTAGCCTTCGATGAGCTCCTGCGCCTCCAGCTCGTGCTCGTGCTCCGCAAGCGCGCTTACGAGAGGGAGGCCAGGGGGATAAGGCACCGCCTGCCGGAGGACCCGGGGTCGTCGCTCGTAAGCCAGTTCCACTTGAGCCTCCCCTTTCCCCTCACGGGGGCCCAGGAGAGGGCCATCGTCGGCATCCAGCGCGACATGGCCGCGCCCGCGCCCATGCACCGGCTGCTCCAGGGCGATGTGGGCTCGGGCAAGACCATCGTGGCCGTCAGCGCGCTCCTCACCGCGGTGCAGGGGGGCTGGCAGGGCGCGTTGATGGCTCCCACCGAGGTGCTCGCCGAGCAGCACCTCGCCACGATCCGACCCCTCGTCCAGAACCTGACGGTGGTCGACTCGGGGGCCACCCTCTTCGGCCAGCGAAACGTTTCAGTGGCTCTGCTGACGAACCGCACCACGGCCAAGGAGCGCGCTGCTCTGCTGCCGCAGCTGGCCCACGGCCAAGTCGACATCGTCGTCGGCACCCACGCCCTGCTCACCGAGCACGTCATCTTCAACCAGCTCGGTTGTGTTGTCATCGATGAGCAGCACCGCTTCGGCGTCGACCAGCGGGCCGCGCTGCGCGACAAGGCGGGCGAGGCCGACCCCGACGTCCTCGTGATGACGGCCACGCCCATCCCGCGCACAGCGGCCATGACGGTCTTCGGCGACCTTGACGTCACCACGCTCGACGAGCTGCCCCCGGGGCGGACTCCCATCGAGACCATCTGGGCGCGAGCACCGATGGACATCGAGAAGGCCTGGCAGACCGTGCGCGACGAGGTGGCGGAGCAGCGCCAGGCCTACGTGGTGTGCCCCCTGGTGGAGGAGTCGGAGAAGATCCAGGCCGTGTCGGCCACCGCCGAAGCGGAGCGGCTCGCGGCCCATGAGCTGGTCGGCCTTCGGGTGGGCCTGCTCCACGGTCAGCTGCCTTCAGCGGAGAAGGAGGCGGTCATGGGCCGGTTCCGCCGCCGTGAGATCGACGTCCTGGTGGCCACCACCGTCATCGAGGTCGGCGTCGACGTGCCCAACGCGACCGTCATGGTGATCCTCGATGCCGACCGGTTCGGCATCGCCCAGCTCCACCAGCTGCGGGGCCGCGTCGGACGAGGCGTGGCCGCGAGCCGCTGCTTCCTCCTGGGCGGCACGGACGAGAACGGTCTGGCTGCCACCGAGAACGCGTCGGATCGGCTGAGCGCCCTGGAGCGCACCACCGACGGCTTCGAGCTCGCGGAGGTCGACCTCGACCTCCGGGGCGAGGGCACCATCCTCGGCGCCAGGCAGAAGGGCCGGAGTGACCTCAAGCTGGCCAGCCTCAAGCGCGACAAGGCGCTGGTCGCCGAGGCCCGCCGGGTCGCCTTCGACCTCGTCGGACCGTCGGGGCGCGGCCTCGAGGCGCTGCCCGAGCTGAAGACCGAGGTGGAGTGGCTGGTCGACGACGAGGAGTCCGACTACCTGTTCAGGTCGTGAGACCCTGTTCCATCGACCCCATTCCGCTCATCGTCGGGGCGGCCATCCAGTGATCCGCATGGACGACTCGGTGGCCTACGCCCGCAACTGGTGGATGGTGCTCCTCGTGGACGCGGCCCTGGGTCTCGTTGCCGCCGCCGCCGGTGTCGCGGTCCTCGCGCTTGCTCAGCCGCTGATCGGCATCCTGCTCGCCGGCGCAGGCCTGGCCT